>Ga0208244_100006_pt1 | contig 391628 bp, 327 predicted proteins | sample SubbioCR12Aug_5A_FD_184828 | JGI IMG/M metagenome (GOLD analysis project Ga0208244, IMG submission 184828) | Serpentinite rock and fluid subsurface biosphere microbial communities from McLaughlin Reserve, California, USA - CR12Aug_5A (SPAdes) | ecosystem: Environmental > Terrestrial > Deep...
CCTATTATATCAATTAGACTAATTTTATCCCCAATTTAAATCAAAAGAGGCTGCCCATTTGGACAGCCTCATTAAGGGGGATTTTGTTTGTCTTGAAAAAATAAAGTTGCCCTTATGAGTCAGCCTCGTTTATTTTGTTTAGACTTCCGAAGTCTCTTAGGGGTTAATTGAAATTAGACTTTGAAAGTCTTTGGTTCTACGAATTGTTAAAAAAAAATTTGGTATAATCCTTAGCTTTTCTTAATTTAAAGTTTATGTTTGGTGCAAATTATAATTTAATTTGCCGGGACTAAGTTCGAGTATTCTTATGTTGCTAATGGAGTTTTTTTTTTGAACTTGTAAGGGTAAATACAATGAGAGATGTGATGTTGGTAGTGCATTTTATTGGCTTGGCTATGGGTATCGGGACAAGCTTTGCATTTATGTTTCTGGGTATCGCAAGCGCCAAAATGGAAAAAAGCGAAGCTCTGAAATTCAGTATTAATTCCTTCGCTTTGAGTAAAATGGGACACATCTGCTTGGCGCTTTTGATTATTTCCGGCGGCTATCTAATGACGCCATATTGGAGCGTGCTTTCTACAATGACCTTGCTGATGGCGAAATTAGGTTTGGTGCTTGTTTTAATCCTGCTAATCGTTATCATAACTATGAATGCGAAAAAAGCCAAAAAAGGCGACGCTGAAACACACTTGAAAAAAATCGAACCGCTTGGTAAAATTAGTTTATTAGTCGGCTTGACAATAATTGTCTTAGCTGTTTATATTTTTCATTAATTCGATTTAATTTGCTGTCTGAATCTTTTTAATTAATTTACGTCTCAATAAATTGTGTTTTTTTTATTGTTTATTAGGAGTTTGATTATGTTGAGCAAAATTTCTACTCTTTTGATTTTCGCATTTGCATTCGTTAATTATACCTTCGCTACGGATATTAAACAAATCAGTGAGAGCGAAAATCCGCGCTATTTAATGAAAGTCAAGCATGGCATTACAAATTTGGGTGAAATCGAATTTGAGTCTTTCCCCGAAATCGCACCCAAACACAGTCACAATCTGGATAGCTTGGTCTCGATTCAATTTTACGACAGAACCGCTTTTCATAGAGTAATTCCAAATTTCATGATTCAAGGTGGCGACCCGAATTCTAAAAATAAATCCAAAGAAACTTGGGGTACGGGAGACCCTTCGCAAACTAAGGTTCCGGCTGAATTCAGTACCACAAAAAAGCATCTCAGAGGTACTCTATCGGCAGCGAGGACGAACGACCCGAATAGTGCCACTTCTCAATTCTTCATTTGTGTAGTCCCAACTCCTTGGTTAGATGGGCAGTACTCTATTTACGGACAAGTTTTAAGCGGAATGGATGTTGTAGATATGATTGTCAATGTACAACGCGATGCTAAGGACAATCCTATAGAAAAAGTTGAAATGACCATCGAACGATTGGCATCATCCAGTGTTACAGAGAATTTATATAATTCCGGCAATATCAAAATCTATCCAAATCCGACTTCGACTTCAATCGGTTTCCAATTGGAAAATGCAAATATTTTCGTGAAATCTGCGACTATTACCGACATTTCCGGTAAGCAATATTTTTCGCAAGAGTTCGCTAATACGACAATCATTTCCGAGCTTTCAATTCCGGTTGCTGATTTTTATAGCGGTGTTTATATCGTAACGCTGACTGATGGAAATGGTGCAGAATTTAAGCTGAGATTTGTGATTAATTGAGGGTAAAAAGCTCTTAAAGCAATAATTCCTCTCTCGTTTCATACCGAATCGAGTAAATTTCTTTATATTTGCCCTGTTTAAAAAGTGTAATGGCAAATATGAGATATCAGTTTAAAATTCCGATCATCTTGCTTATGATTTTCTTTGCGAGAAATGCATATTCGCAATGCGGTTGCAGTTCCGCAGGTTCAATGGGAGGGGCTACTCCTTTCAATTTAACCGATAACCGAGGTGTGTTGCAAAGTAAGAATCTTGAAATCAGCACATTCTATCGCTATTCCTATGCATCGCAATTTTATTACCAAGATAGTAAGGTAGGATTTGGCGATGAGGAAATCGTCAATTTTCATCTACTGAATTTATACTCAGCTTATGGTTTAACTCAGAATCTAACTTTAGAAGCCGATGCCGGACATTTTTATTATACTACAAAAAATTTGTGCGATACTGTTTCGGGGAATAATTTCTCCAATCTCAATATCTCCGCAAAGTTGAATTTATTGAACCAAACGGAACATTCAATCAACTTTACATTGGGTGTAGGAGGCAAAGTTCCACTGACAACAGATAAAATCGAATCTATTGGGTACAATATGCCAGTCACAGCCGGATATGGAGTTTTGCTCCAAATGTTCGTCGGCAAAAGCGTCCTATCGGGGGATTTGAGCATTATGAATTACTCGCGATACGAAATTAACAGCTTAGATGCACAAGATTACAAGTTTGGAAATTCCTTGACAAATTCATTTTACTTCAGTTTGCCCGTTTCCAATGATTTGATTTCTCACATCGAACTTCGAAATTCGTTCAGAAATTCGGATAACATCAATGATTCAACATTGAAAAATACGGGTTCATATATGTTTTTAATCTCACCACAGATGAGTTACCACCACAAAACTTGGGCGTTTCGCTTAGGAGGCGAAATTCCGATATACAAGTACGTGAATGGCACTCAACTCACAAATAGCTTTACTTTGCATGCAAACATCTCTAAATCTTTCGATTTCACTCCGCGAGATGAAATTTATGAAGAATATCTCAAGTATAAGGACGATTTCGAGAGCTACGACGATTTCAAGAAGCAATTTGGGCTTTGACTCGAATTCTCCAATCAGAAAATGGGCCTTTTTTCGTAATTTTGTAATGATTATTAATGATGAAAATTGAAAAATGATAAAAATAGAAGATTGGGGATTGATTGGATATATGGAAGCTTGGGAGCGTCAAAAGCAACTAGTAGCCAAGATTCAATCAGGTGAAGAAAGCAGCACTTTTGTCGTTTGCGAGCATCCGACTGTGATTACAGCCGGTAGAGCAACCAAAGAGGGCAACATTAACGTTTCCCTAGATTTTCTCAAAAGCTTAGGTGTGGACGTTATCCAAAATGACCGTGGAGGAGACGTCACTTTGCATAATCCCGGGCAATTAGTCGGTTATCCAATTTTTGACTTGAAGCAATACAAGCAGGATTTGCACTGGTTTTTGCGTGAAATTGAGGATTGCATCATCCAAACAATAGCATCTTATGGAATCGTTGGCGATAGGGTAGAAGGGCTAACAGGTGTGTGGCTCGAATCTAAACGTAAAATATGTGCTATTGGTATGCACTGTTCGCGTTGGGTCACTTCTCACGGCTTTGCTTTGAATGTCAAAAACAACTTGAACGAGTTTTTCTACATCATCCCTTGTGGGATTACAGACAAAGAAGTAACTTCGATTTCGAAGGAAATTGGCACAGAAGTTGACTTTGAAGAGGTGAAAAAAAGATGTAATGAGATTTTTAAGAGCAAATTTTAAGTTTTTTTTGATTTCTTTGAAAAAATAATTGGGAATGTGAGAAAAATTTATTATTTTTGAATCCGCTTATTATTGAATAAGCGCGTAAGCGAAAGTAGCTCAGTTGGTAGAGCACAACCTTGCCAAGGTTGGGGTCGCGAGTTCGAGTCTCGTCTTTCGCTCGACAACGCAAGTTGTCACTTCCTCTTTATGCTGCATGCCTTGCTGTCAGTTCCCCCCGATAGTAAGGCATTTTTTTTACAAAAAAAAAAGCACCTGCTTAGTTGCAGATGCAATTTTAAATTGAATCATTCCCTATAAGACTGAATCATTCCCTATTAGTTACCAGAGAAATTCGCTTTACGTTTTTCGATAAATGCAAGAGTTCCTTCTTTAAAATCATTTGTACCGCAAGTTCTGCCAAACAGTCGAGACTCATAATCTAAGCCTTCTTTCGGCGATAGCATTTCCGATGCATTGATTGCATCAACTGCTGCAGATAATGCCAATGTACCTTTGGAAAGCATTTTATTGACCATTTCGATTGTTTTAGCCATTAATTCACTCGGTTCGAACACTTTGTTAACCAATCCAATTCGATATGCTTCATCGGCACCTATCAAATCTCCTGTCAAAATCAGCTCCATAGCGCGGGCTTTGCCAATGATTTTCGGCAATCGTTGAGTACCTCCATATCCGGGAATTATGCCAAGGTTTACTTCGGGTTGCCCGAACTTAGCATTATTGCTCGCAAAACGAATATGGCAAGCAAGAGTAAGTTCGCAACCACCACCTAAAGCAAATCCATTGACAGCAGCTATTACGGGAATGCTCAAATTTTCAAGTCTCGCCATAACGCCTGAACCAAATTCTGAGAATAATTTTCCGGTTCGCGAATCACATTCGTGAAGTTCGGTAATATCAGCACCTGCAGCGAATGCTTTATCGCCGGAACCTGTCAAAATGACTGCTTTGATGCTGGCATCTTTTTCGATTTTCGTAATGATTGTGTCTAATTCTGTAAAGAGTTGATTGTTGAGTGCATTTAGTTTATCAGGACGGTTTAGTGTGATAATTGCAAAATTCTCTTGTTTTTCGAAGATTAGTGTACTGAATTCCATTTTTTATACCTTAAATTTGAAAAATGATTTTTACCAATAACGAACTTAAAAGATAATTATTCGCAATAGTATGAGATTCATAATTTTAATATATATTTGCTCGCTGACGCTTTTTACTTCAATAGATGCTTTCCCCAAAGTACCCTTAGCCTACAAGCACAATATTGAAACCGATACTTTACTCGCTGATGGATTGAACTACAAGAAAATATTGGTCGGCAACCAAAAGACGAAATTTGCCGTTCATGTTCTGGAAGTGAATTTACTGAACCATTTGCTTGTCCCAACTGTTTTGAAAGCAGGAAGCCATACATTAGAACTCGCCAAATTGCACGATATTATCACACATACCGATTCCATCACCGAAGGTAAAATTCTTGGAGCTATCAATGGAAGCTTTTGGAAGGCTTATACAAATAACCCGATTGGAGCATGTTTCATTGATGGCGAAATCGTCGAATTGAACCCATATAAAGAGTGGTCAGGAATCTATTTCGATTCTCTGGGCAAACCGTTCATTGATAATTATAAAATCACAGGGAAAATCAGACTAAAGAACGGTAACGAAATAATACTCAATCGGGTTAATCGCAGACGTGATTCGCTTGAGATAGTGCTTTATAATAAATACAGCGGGGTGGAAGTGCCATACGTTTCAAAGGGCAAAATTGATGATGAAATCGCTACTCGAATGGCTGTGGCTATGAATGAATTATTCGAAAATGATTCTACAGAGTTCGATATAGACCCTGAAATTCTGAGGGATGAGCTTATAAATGAAAAGCGGAGCAATTCCTTAGAAAATTCGCTTATCAAATGCAAATTGAAATACCTTTCAAATCCGGCAGTTAATAAATCAATAAAATGTGTAGTAGTGGCTATAGATACAGGTGTGATAGCAATTGATACTATGTCGGCAGTCCTGTCATACGGAATTAATATCCCTTACGATATGTTCCCAACCCTTGGTGATACATTGACTTTATCATATAATACGGATGTACAAACGAAAGTAGAATTCCGCAACGGAATTACTGCTACACCAAGACTTGTCAGAGATGGCAAAGCTCAACACGAAGCTCTTAGAGAAGGTTCAAAAGGAAGACGTTTTATTAATAGCGCCCTATCTCGAACTGCAGTTGGATATAGCAAAGATAAAACTAAACTGTACTTAGTTACTGTGCAAACGACTTCGAGAAGCAACTTCGTAAAGGGAGCAAATTTGAAAGATATGGCGATGATAATGAAATCGCTTGGATGCCATAATGCTATGAACCTTGATGGGGGAGGCTCAACTGTAATGGTAATTGATGGTAAAAACGTTATGAGTACGATAAGACCAGACGCTTCAAGGAGAATTTCTGTCGGATTGGGTGTAAGACAGTTACCATAGTATTTGAATGAAAATCAAATTTAATTGGTCAAAATCAGTCTTATATGTTTTTGAAACAATATAAATTACTATGCTGATTAAATTGATTATTTTATTATTTCCTATATCTATACTTATGCTTTCAGCTAAATCATATGAAAGTGAGAAGTTGACTAAGGCTCGTCAATTTTATTATGAAGCAGTCCAAGATGAAGATAAATTGGTAGAAGCTATCGTTTTGTTCAAGGATATAATGCGTGAGAAGCCCGAATTAAAGGGGATGGCTACTACATATATTGGTTCACTTGAAATGCTCAAAGGAAAGCATGCTTTTTGGCCCGCCACAAAATTGAAGCATGTTAATTCGGGTATTGAAATTATGGATAATGGTATCAAAGAAGACCCCGATAATATCGAATCACTTTTTATTTATGGTTCTACCTGCCACTATTTACCTTTTTTTCTTGGCAAAGGTAGTCTGGCAGATTCTAAACTGAATAAAATCATTGAAATCATTGATGAATCAGCTATCGAACAATACGATAATAAGCTTTTGCTGAATGTTTTGGAGTTCTTACAAGCTGAGGTCGAACTCACACCGAAAGATAAACAAAAATTAAATAAATTAGGTTCTCAAATCAAATCCAAATCTAATTCCTCCAATAAATGAAAAAAATCGCTATTGTTGGTGCAGGATTAGGTGGTCTATCTACTGCAATCAGATTGGCAAAAAGCGGATTCGACGTAGATATCTTCGAACAAAATAATGAAGTCGGCGGTAAAGTCTCTGAAATTCTCATGGGAGATTATAGATTTGATACCGGACCTTCAGTTATCACACTTATTGATGTGATAAATGAACTTTTTGAATTAGCCGGTGCTGACTTATCGGAGCAATTGGATTTTATCAAAATTGACCCGATTTCTCGGAATATTTTCTATGATGGACAACATTTTGATTTGTATTCAAACGTTGATTTATTAAAAAGTGAATATACTAGATTTACAGGCATAGACCCCGACCAAATCAATAAATACATTCTCAAAATCACAAATATTTATAAACTGACTGCTGATATTTTTCTTCATCAACCACTGCATGAATATAAAAAACTAATCAAAGAGAAAAAATTTCCACCATTAAGCGATTTTTTATTCATTGATGCTTTTAGGACAATGCATGATGCCAATAAAAGTTACTTTATTGATGAACATATTGTCCAAGTTTTCGACCGATATGCTACTTATAATGGTTCAAGTCCATATTTGATTCCTGCTACACTTAATATTATAGCATATGTTGAGCTAATTCTCGGCAGTTATTATATCAAAGGTGGAATTCATCAGCTTGTTAAAGCTATTCATGGTTTAGCTCGAAAAGTCGGTGTAAAAATCTTCTTGAACACCAAAGTGGATGAAATTCTTCATGACGGAAATCAGATAAAAGGAATACGAATTGGAAAAGACACCTCTTACTATGATTATGTAGTGGCTAATTCTGACGTCGTAGAAACTTTCAGAACTTTGTTAAGCGGATTTCCCGCAATGACGAAAAAAATGGAAAAGATTGAACCATCTTTGTCCGGTATGGTTTTCATGTGGGGGATTAACAAAACACACGAGAATCTTTTGCATCACAATGTTTTCTATTCCAAAGATTATAAAAATGAATTCGTAGAAATCTTCGATAGTAAGATTATGCCTACAGATCCTACAATTTATTTGGCAATTACATCAAAAACTGAAAAAAATCATGCACCTCTTTTGTCGGAAAATTGGTTTATACTAATCAATATGCCGTACATAAATGAAAACTTAAAAAAAGAGGAATTTGATTTGATGAGACAAAGGGTACTAAATAAATTGAAAGAATTCGGATATGATATTGAAAGTAATATTGAATATGAGAGTATAATTACTCCTTATGATTTGCAAAATAGATATGGTGCAAACAAAGGCTCGATATATGGAATTTCGTCTAATAGTAAGTTCACGGCATTTAAACGGCATCCAAACAGAAGCAAATTGCTCAAGAATCTCTTTTTTGCCGGCGGTTCTGTTCACCCGGGTGGCGGAGTTCCTCTAGTTATTTTATCAGGAAAACATGTTGCAGATTTGATAATTAGTACAGAATCTTTAAATAAATAAATTGAAAGTAAAATGAAAAAAGCAATTATAATCGGTTCCGGATTTGGAGGCCTTGCATTAGCAATAAGACTACAATCTAAAGGATTTCAGGTAACATTATTCGAGAAAAACGAGAAGTTAGGAGGTCATGCTTATAGTCTTGAAAAAAAAGGCTACAAATTTGATATGGGTCCTTCATTAATAACTGCAACTGAGATTATTCAGAAGATATTCAATGCTGCCGGCAAGAATATGAATGATTATATAGAATTAATGCTATTAAACCCTTTTTACAGGATTTACTTTCACGACAAGACCTATATTGATTATTCCGGTGATTCAGAATCAATGAAATCTCAGATGGCAAAATTTAATGCCAATGATGCCGCAAAATATGATGATTTCATTGAAAATTCTCGAGTAATATACGATGAAATAATTACGAAAGGGCTTGGTGCAGTGCCATTTAATAAGATTTCGACATTCCTTAAATTTGTACCCAGAGCATTGAAAATTAAGGCACTACACACATCTTTTGGTCTTGCATCGAAATATTTTAAAGACTTCCGACACCGATTTATTTTCTCATTCCATCCATTATTTATTGGCGGAAATCCATTCAGAGTGCCTGCAATATATCTGATGATATCCTATTTGGAAAAGCACGGAGGCGTATGGTTTGCCAAAGGTGGGATGTACACTTTAGTTGAGGCTTTTCGTAAGGTTCTGTTAGAATTAGGAACAGAGATTAGAACTTCAGAGCCTGTTGAGGAAATTCTCATTGAACATGGGAAAGCTGTAGGAATAAGAACTGCCCAAGGCGTTTATAATGCTGATTTGGTGATTTCGAATGCTGATGTTAACCATACCTATTCTAAATTAATTCCCCAAGGGGTGCTCAAAAAGTGGAATTCGAATAAATTAAGCAAAGCGAAATACTCTATGGGAACCATAGTTATTTACCTTGGTGTCAAAAAGCAGTATCCGGAATTACTGCATCATACACTAATTTTATCAAAGCGATATAAAAGCCTGATTGATGATATTTTTGATAGAAATATACTGCCGGATGATTTCTCAATGTATTTGCACATTCCAACACGAACAGACCCCGACATGGCGCCTCCGGGATGTGAGAGTATGTACGTATTGATTCCTGTCACAAACCTTAGTAGCGAGATTGATTGGAAATTGAAAGCACGCCCATTTGTAAATTCAGTAATAAATTTCCTCGAAGCAGAGTTTGATTTACGCGACTTGAGAAGCAACATAGAAGTTGAAGAGTTTATCACACCGCTCGATTTCCAAACGATGCGGAACAGTTACCAAGGTACACCTTGGGGAATGGAGCCGATATTGTTACAATCAGCATACTTTCGCCCACATAATAGAAACGAAGATATTCCTAATCTTTATTTGGTTGGAGCCGGAACTCATCCAGGAGGTGGGTTACCAGGTGTAATGTTGTCCGCTGAGGCAACTGAAACATTGATTATAGAGGATTTTGGTAACCTATGATAAATTACTGGCTTAAAGATGACAACAAACCTGCTTTTATGCATGCAAAAGCAATTATAGAATTTCATGCAAAAAGCTTTGCAATAGCTTCAAAACTACTACCCGAGCATAAGCGATGGGGTACTTGGGGTGTGTATTCTTTCTGTAGATACACTGATAATATTATTGATAAACCTCGTTCGAGAAATCAACAAGATATAGTACTCGAAATTGAGAGATTGCGAACAGAGCTTGATTTGGCTTTTAAGCATGGTGAATCGGAACACCCTGTAATCAAAGCTTTTATTGCCTCACAAAGAGAATTTAACATACCGATTAATTATGCTTATGAATTAATCGAAGGTGTTATGATGGATTCAGAATTTACAGGATATCAAAACTTTGACGAACTTTATCGCTTTTGTTATCGAGTTGCTTCAGTCGTTGGATTGATGATGACTTATGTCATTGGCTTCAAAAACGAAGATACTCTGAAGTATGCAGAGAAAATGGGAATTGCAATGCAATTGACCAATATATTGCGAGATGTAGAAGAAGATTCCCGCAACAGTAGAATTTATATTCCCAATGATGAATTGAAAAAATTTAATGTTACAAACTCCCAAATCATCGAATCTCGATTCGATGATAATTTCAGAAATTTAATGAAATTTCAAGTCGAAAGAGCCCAATCGTACTACAAAGAAGCTGAAAAAGGGATTGGAGACTTATCAAAAGATTCCCAATTTGCAATTTATTCGGCATCAAAAATTTATGGTGGAATTTTGCAGAAAATTAAAGAAAATGACTATAATCCTTTCCTTGGGAGAGTTTTTTTACCGAAAAGTCAAAAGTTAATGATACTTTTGTCCGAATGGGTAAAACGATTATTTAGGTAAAATGATTCAAGCTGAACATAAGAAATGGGCACATTTTGTTTTCAAACCGTATATAATGCGTTTATTGAAAAGAGATTTCCATTCTATTCACTTGATTGGCGATATTCCCCAAATTGATTCCGAGCAACAAATAATTTTAACTCCCAATCATTCTACATGGTGGGATGGTTTTTTTGTATATTTATTAAATGAAAAATTTTTTCAAAGAACGTTTTATATAATGATACTTGAAGAACAACTTGCCAAATATAGCTTTTTTTCAAAGCTTGGTGGTTTTTCTATCAAACATAATTCCCCAAAGAAAATTATTGAAAGTTTGAGATACTGTTCAGAATTGCTCGAAGGTAACAAACCCGTAATTGTTACAATATTTCCTCAAGGCGAGTTACTGCCTTCATTCATCAGACCTATTTCTTCTAATCCGGGTATCGCAAAATTAATCGGAATGGTCAATCGCAAAACAGTAGTATTACCTCTGGCAATAAGGATAGAGTATTTGAATGAGGAGAAACCACAATTATTTTTCAAATTTGGCAAAGCTACTGATATAATACAAAACGAAAAAAATTTAGGCGAGCTAATCGAAAATGAGCTTGACTTTATCGGCAATTCGATACTATCTAATGAATTTGGGAAAGTTATATTGACAGGTAAAAAATCAATAAGCGAAAAATCAACTAAGCTCGCAAATCTTTTCAAAAAGAGTAATTGATATGGATTCTATTTTACCCGAATTTGGCAATATTGATATTATTTTGATAATATTTTCTATCATCCCTTTGCTGATTCTGAATTTGACTACGCTTTTCAATATAATCTTCGGTCCATATCTAAGAAAAGAATTCCCACTATCAAACTCACCAAAGGTTTCAGTTCTAATACCAGCCCGTAATGAAGTCAATAATATAAAAAACTGTATCAAATCAATATTGGAGCAGGACTATTCGGACTTCGAATTGATAGTTTTGGATGATAATTCCGACGATGGCACATACGAGTTACTTTGTGAATTACAGTTTCAACACCCAAAACTGACAGTCGTCAAAGGGAAAGAATTACCCGATGATTGGCTTGGTAAAAATTGGGCATGTCATCAACTTTCTCAGTATGCCAACGGCGATATTTTTATTTTCACCGATGCTGATAACAAACATTCTCCGATAGCAATCACACGAACAGTTGCATACATACAACGATACGGACTAGACTTCGCAAGTGCTTTTCCACAGCAAATCACAAATTCGTTCTCCGAAAAATTAATCGTTCCTATGATTGATTTAATCATATATTCGGGATTGCCTTTATGGGCTACACGCTTTGTACCGCATAAAGCATTTGCAGCAGCCAACGGTCAGTGGATTGCTATGATTAAAGACGCTTATCTCAAATCCGGTGGACATAGTGCTGTTCGACAAGAAATTGCCGAAGATGTAGCATTGAGTAAACTGTTCAAATCACTTAGATTCAAAATATTGACAATGATTGGGACAGATGTCGTTTATTGCAGGATGTACACTAATTTACATGAAATCCGACAAGGCTTATCTAAAAATCTTTTTGCGTTGGCAGGTTTCAATACAGCTGTTTTCATAATATTGTTGATGTTGGGCTTATCCTCAACCGTTATGCCATTCGTTTTTTTATTATTCGGAATTCATGGGAATTCATTATTTTTGTCAATCATGCTAAATTTGATGTTGAGATTTTTGCAAGCTTTAGCATTTAGACATAATGTAATGGTAAGTGTAATTTTGCATCCGGTTTCAATTATTGGAACATTTTTTATTGCTTTGGAATCTCTCTACAGAACTAAAAAGGGAAAAAATGTATGGAAAGAAAGAAAAATTCAGCGTTCATAAGATTTATAGATAACGAAGTATTCAAAATCATTGTTGTTTATTTTTTGCTGATTAGTGGAGCTATCTGGCAAGTACTTGATATGTTTACAGAAATTACCAGACCTGCAGCGGGCCCGATTATTATTTTGTTATCAATCTTGGCATTTTGGGAGATCCTTAGAAAATACAAATTGCCCAAGCCTAACAAAGACGGCATAATAGACCAACCTAACTTAAGGAACAACTTCATCGTCTATTTTATTGTAGTCATTGTTGTATCGTGGGTAATAGAACTTATTGGCGTCCGGACACATTCAATTTTTGGTACATACAACTACAACGATGTTCTTAGACCAACCTTATATACAGTCCCGGTAGCAATTGGTTTTGCATGGTTTTTAGCTTTGGTGACTTCCCATGCTATACTCCAAAAAACATCAAGAATCAATCTAAACGGCATTCCCAATCTAATCAAGTCAGTTATTATTGGATTTACAATGATGTTTTTCGACTTCCTTATGGAGCCTGCTGCTATAAGACTTTACTATTGGACATGGAAAAATGATATAGTACCTTTGCAGAACTATTTCGTGTGGTTCTTGCTCGGTGCTTCGTTAGCCTATTTAGGATTCAAGATGAGAGTATTAAAAATTGTATTCCCAAACATTATCTTTCATATTTTCTTGGCAATGGTGGCCTATTTTCTAATAATACAGTTTGGGTGATAGGAGACTTAAGCCATTTTGTATAAGCAAACTTTGATTAGAGGCTGCCCTTTAGAGACAGCCCCTTATTTTAAGATGTGTTTTACAAATTAGATATTTACAGCTTCTCCATAGGCTTGGGCTGCGGCTTCCATGACTGCTTCGCTCAATGTCGGGTGAGCATGGATTGTCTTGAAGATTGTCGCTGCAGTTGCACCGAGCGAACGTGCCAATCCCATTTCTGCTATCATTTCTGTAACGTCAGGACCAATCATGTGAGCACCGAGTAATTCGCCATATTTGGCATCGAATACTAATTTGACAAATCCTTTTGCTTCACCGATTCCGTGAGCTTTGCCGCTTGCAGTGAATGGGAATTTGCCGATTTTCACGTCATATCCTTCGGCTTTAGCTTTTTCTTCAGTCAAACCAACGCTTGCTACTTGCGGATTGCAATATGTACATCCCGGTATATTGTTGTAATCAATGCCTTCGCCACCGTGACCTGCCAAATATTCTGCTAATGCGACCGCTTCAGCTGATGCTTTATGTGCCAACCAAGGAGCTCCGGCAACGTCGCCAATTGCAAATATGCCATCTACATTTGTTTTACAAAATTTATCAACTTTGATAAATCCTTTTTCAGTATGCACCCCAACGCCTTCCAACCCGATATTTTCGATATTGGCTTGGATTCCGATGGCATTCAAAGCCATATCGGCAGTTAGTACTTCTGTTTTGCCGTCTTTTTCTACAGTGACTTCTACTCCGTCACCTTTGGCGACGGCAGATTTGACCATATTTTTGGTTTTCAATTCAATTCCCGATTTGCGGAAATGGCGTTCTAATTCTTTAGAAATTTCGGCATCTTCGATTGGCAAAATTCTGTCCATATATTCTACAATTGTCACTTTTGCACCAAAAGCATTGAAGAAGTATGCAAATTCGACACCAATAGCTCCTGCACCCATTACGATAATAGATTTGGGCATAGTTGTACCGAGTAGAGCTTCGGTCGAAGTAATGATTTTTTTGCGGTCAACTTCGATTCCCTGAAAAATTCTGGGTCTCGCACCGGTCGCAATTATGATATGTTTTGCTTTGATTGTATCAGAAACTTTGCCCGATGGGTCGCTAACTTCAACAGTATTCTTAGAAACGATTTTGCCATGACCAATTACAGTATTGACTTTATATTTTTTGAAAAGCGATTGGACACCACGAGACATTTGTCCTGCAACTTTACGGGAACGTTCTATAACTTTTGGGTAATCAATATTGATATTTTCAATCCCAAAGCCAAAATCTGCGGCATGAGAAAGGAAATGCATGTATTCTGCACTTTTGAGTAATGCTTTGGTAGGGATACAACCGATATTCAAACATACTCCGCCGATATCACCTTTTTCGACACAAATCGCATTCAATCCTAATTGTGAAGCTCTGATGGCTGCTACATAACCGCCGGGACCTGAGCCGATAACTAAAACGTCGCATTCGTGATTATTCATAATACTAAACCTCTTAATAAGTCTTATATAAAATAAATTTTTTCATCATTTGATTTTCAAATTATGATATAGACATTTAAAATTCATAAATATTTATAATCTTGTTTGAGAATTCATTCATATATTTGAATTCATGTAAATTTTGCTTATTTTTAATTTTCTTTACGTTACGAAAATGAATAATTGAGTATAAAAATTACAGTTGTTGTTCAAAAAATGCAAATTTGGATTATTATAGGTTAAGAAATGCAAAAAGAAAGAGAATTATATGCCCTAATCTTGGGAGTTTCGAGCGGTTTCGGTTTGTCTTGTGCCCGTGAACTTGCCCGTATGGGATACAATATATACGGCGCTCACCTTGATATGGGTTCTGCCAAGCACAAAGCAGAGGAATATCGGCAAGAAATCGAATCATACGGCGTGAAGGCAGTCTTTTTCAATGCGAATGCTGCTGATGACGGTGTACGTAAGGAAATTGTCGAAGAAATTCGTAAAGACTATAACGAAATCGAAAATCACACACTTAGAGTGCTAATTCATTCACTCGCATTCGGTGCGATTAAACCGCTTTTTGCAGAGACTCAAGAAGGCAGCGTCTCCAAAAGACAAATCGAAATGACAATGGATGTGATGGCGAATTCATTGGTTTATTGGACTCAAGATTTGTTTTTCAATAAATTATTGGTCCCAAATTCTCGCATTTTCGGATTGACTTCAATCGGTTCAACTCGTGCAATGAACAATTATGGTGCAATTTCTGCCGCAAAATGTGCTTTGGAAGCATATATTCGTCAGATAGCAATTGAATTGGCACCATATCAAATAACTGCAAATGCTATTTTGGCAGGATTGACAGATACCCCGGCAAGTAATAAAATTCCGGGATTTGCAAAGATGTTGGCTCATGCTAAAGAGCATAATCCATTCAATCGCAATACTGTCCCGGACGATGTTGCAAAAGCAGTAGCCTTGCTTGCCGATGAAAATTTCTACTGGATAACCGGACAGGTACTCGGCGTTGACGGTGGCGAAAGTATAATGAATTTCATAGAAACACACTAAAAATTATTAACATATTTATGAAAAGAAATAACGCATTAATATTAGGAATTTCAAGCGGCTTTGGCAAAGCAACCGCGATAGAGCTCGCTAAACGTGGGTTCAATATCTATGGCGTTCATCTCGATTTAGGTTCTGCCAGGAAGAAAGCAGAAGAATTCCAAGAAGAACTTGAGGCTATGGGCGTCAAGGCGAAATTTTTTAATATGAATGCTGCTGATGCAGATAACCGCAAATCGGTTGTTGACACTCTGAAAGCTGATTTTGATTTGAACGACTCCTATCTTGGCGTTTTTGTTCATTCGATTGCTTTCGGTACTTTGGGACCATTTATTGACGAAAATGTCGAAAAACAAATCAACCAAAAACGTATCGAAATGTCACTCAACGTAATGGCAAACAGTATGATTTACTGGGCTCAGGATTTGTTCAATGCCAAATTATTGGCTGAAAATTCACGATTATTTGCGATGTCGTCAAATGGAGCCAGAGTAGCTACAAATCAATATGGTACTGTTTCTGTCGCAAAAGCCGCATTGGAAAGCATTGTACGACAATTAGCTTTTGAACTCGCACCGTACAAAATTACGGCAAATTCGATTATGGCAGGTCCTGCAGCAACTCCGGCATCGGGAAAAATTCCTGATTTTGAAAAAATGCTAAAGATTGCTCGTGAACATAATCCATATCAACGAAACACATATCCCGAAGACGCTGCAAAGATTATTGCAATTCTCTCTTCGGAGGAATCTGCTTGGTTGACCGGGCAAACAATTATGGTGGACGGTGGGCAAAGCATTTTCACATATTTACCTGATTATTACGGCTAATAACTAACAATTATTCATTTTTATATAGAGGATTTAATGTTTGAATTGACTTTTACAGAAGAACAAACTATGTTGCGAGAAATGGTTCGCGACTTTGCTGACAATGAACTCAAGCCAATAGCATCTCAAATAGATGAAAACGAGGCTATTCCGATGGAGATTATCCGGAAAATCGGCGAACTCGGTATATTGGGCGCTGCTTTTCCAATCGAATATGGCGGCAGTGGTTTCGGAGAAGTTGGTTACTGTATTATCCAAGAGGAAATAGGTAGAGCTTGTCTTTCGACGGCTACTTTCATTGGTGCACATGTTTCGATTGGCACAAATGCCATTTATATTGGTGGTAGCGAAGAAATTCGCAAAAAATATGTCGTTCCATTGGCATCGGGAGAAAAAGTGGCTGCTTTTGCTTTGACTGAAGAGCGTGCCGGTTCCGACGCCTTTGATTTGCGAACCAAAGCCGAACCCGACGGTGATGATTGGGTAATCAATGGCGAAAAGCAATGGATTACGAACGGACCATTCGCGGATACATTTTCAGTTTTCGCTCGGACTCCACGCGGTATTACTGCATTTGTAGTAGAAAAGGGTACTCCGGGATTTGCTTCAGGTGCACCCGAAAAGAAAATGGGAATACGAGGTAGTAAAACATCATCTTTGACTTTTGATAACGTACGAGTACCCAAGGAAAATATGCTTGGTGGCGAAGGACGCGGATTTTTGCTAGCAATGAAAACTTTAGATGCCGGCAGGCTTGGTCTTGGCGCTGCTTGTATGGGAGCTTGCAAAGAATTACTTCAACTTTCGACTAAATATGCTAAAGAACGTAAACAATTCGGCGAACCAATTGCTAACTTTCAAGCAATTCAATTTATGCTTGCCGAAATGGCAACTTTGATATACACTTCAGAATCTTTGGTATATCGTACAGCGGTCCTTTATGATAAGCACGAAATGCTTTCTCGCCAGTCTGCAATGGTTAAATTATTCGTTTCGGAAGCTTTGGATAAATGCGTTGATTATGCAATGCAAATTCATGGTGGAATGGGCTTTTCACGCGAAATGCCAATTGAAAGATTTTATAGAGATGCTCGTATAAATCGCATTTTCGAGGGTACATCGGAGATTCAGAAACTTGTAATTGCAAGAGATATTATCAAACGAAACGGTATAGTATAATTAATTTTTTGGATTGATTATAGGACTGACTCTAAGGGGTCAGTCCTTTTTTTTTATATTAAAATTTGTTTTTTTAAATATTAAACTTTATTTTAGCTTATGCTAAATTATTTAATAGGGAGAAAATGTCAGAAAAAAGTACAAAACCGAATTTCACACAACGCTTTCTTGATAGAGTTGAGAGAGTTGGAAATAAATTGCCACAACCTGTAAGCCTGTTCCTAATCTTGATAGGCATGGTATTAGTGGCTTCTTGGATAGTATCTATGATGTCTGTAACGGTAGTTCATCCGGGTAACGGCTCGGAAGTGAAAGCTGTTAATTTACTATCTGCTGAAGGAATCCGAAGAATTTTTGTTGACATGGTCAAAACATTTACTGATTTCCCGCCTCTGGGATTAGTATTGGTGGTCATGCTGGGCATTGGTATTGCGGAACGCTCCGGCTTTATAGCAGCAGCTTTAAAAGCATTCGTAAAAAGCGTCCCTAAGCAATTAGTAACATTTTCGGTTGTTACTGCAGGAATGCTCTCGAGCGTAGCCGCTGATGCAGGTTATGTTGTGCTAATTCCTCTTGGTGCGGCAATTTTTTACGGAATGAAAAGACACCCCTTAGCAGGGCTTGCAGCAGCATTTGCAGGTGTTTCGGGCGGTTTCGGGGCGAATATCTTTTTGACAAGTTTGGACCCTCTGATTGCAGCTTTTACCGAACCCGCAGCTCGAATTATGGACCCAAGCTATACAGTTGATGCTACTTCCAATTGGTACATTATGGCTGCTTCAGTTCCTGTTTTGGCAATTGCCGGTACTTGGGTTACAGATAAGATTGTCGAACCGAGATTAGGAAAATACGTCCGTGAAGATGATTTGGAAGAAGAATCAAATGAATTATCCAAATTAGAGAAAAAAGGTTTACTTTTTGCCATTTCATCAATGGTAATTGCTTCAATTATACTTTTGTTTATGGTTATACCGGAAAACGGGATTCTGCGTGACGAAGACGGAGGAATTCAGGTATTTTTAAGAAGTATTGTAGCAATCATGCTTTTCATGTTTCTCATTCCGGGATTAGTTTACGGAATTGTCACCAAAACTATTACAAATGATAAACAAATGTCCAAGATGTCAAGCGAAGCAATGGCTTCGATGGGTGGCTATATTGTTCTTGCATTTGCAGCGGCTCAGTTTGTAGCGTACTTCAATTGGTCTAACTTAGGGCAAATCGTTGCTATTAGCGGAGCAGATTTCTTGCAAAATATCGGATTTACAGGGATTCCACTACTTATCGTTTTTATAATCGTCTCATCAATTATCAATCTTGCAATTGGTAGTGCATCTGCAAAATGGGCTATTTTGGCACCAATTTTTGTCCCTATGTTTATGTTGATGGACCCTGCATATTCGCCGGAAACAATTCAAGCTGCATATAGAATAGGCGATTCATATTCAAACATTCTTACGCCGTTGTTGCCCTATTTTCCATTGGTGATTGTTTTTGCACAAAAATATGTGAAAGATGTGGGAATTGGAACGCTTATTTCACTAATGTTGCCATTTGCGATAACATTTGCAATAGTCAGAATTCCGATGTTTATTGCTTGGATTATGCTCAATATCCCCTTGGGACCGAGCGCTCCAACTTATTACATTCCTTAATCAATTGAGTATCTTGTCCAAAAATATGTTCTCATTTAACCTCCAAAAATGAGCAAAACGGAACACCCCCTAACCCCCTCTTTCAAGAGGGGGAAAGGCTTGGGGGATTTTTATATTGTCCAAAAAAAAAGCTGTCCTTTTGGGACAAGCTCTTTTTTAAAGTAATGAACCGAATTAACAGCGAGAAAATATTACTCTACTTTCTTAGCCTTGCCTGCCCAAGCGTCTTTCATGTCTTGTTCGAGCTTTTTCATCAATTCCTTGTTCTCGCTGAGGATTTTCTTCAAGCCTTCGCGACCTTGTGCTCTATCAGTTCCGTATGTGTACCAAGAGCCGCTTTTGACAATGATTCCGTATTCGGTGGCAACATCCATCAAATCGCCGAGTTTCGAAATGCCTTCATTGTACATGATGTCAAATTCGACTTCCTTGAATGGAGGAGCAACTTTATTCTTGACAATTTTGCATCTAACCCGATTACCGATAATGTCTTGTCCTTCTTTGATAACTTCTTTGCGTCTGATGTCAATTCGGACAGAAGCATAAAATTTTAGAGCATTTCCTCCTGTTGTAGTTTCAGGATTGCCATAGATAACGCCGATTTTGCTTCGGAGTTGGTTAGTGAAAATTACTGTGGTTTTGGATTTGCCGATAGCAGCGTTTAATTTACGCATAGCCTGGGACATCAATCTCGCTTGCGAACCCATTTGAGCATCGCCCATATCACCTTCAATTTCTACTCTCGGAGTAAGAGCAGCGACAGAGTCAACTACAACAACGTCAATTGCACCGCTTCTAACCAAGGTTTCGACGATTTCAAGAGCTTGTTCACCAAACTCAGGTTGAGATAATAAAAGATTGTTGAGGTCAATACCAAGCCTTTGGGCATAATTAATATCGAGAGCATGTTCGGTGTCCACAAATGCAGCCAAACCGCCATTTTTTTGGGCTTCGGCGATTACGTGCAAACAAACAGTGGTTTTCCCTGATGATTCGGGACCGAAAATTTCGATTATTCTGCCACGTGGTACGCCACCGATACCAATTGCGGCATCAAGTGAAAGGCATCCGGTCGAGATTGCTTCTACGTTTACGACATGTTGGTCGTTGAGTCGCATTATAGAGCCTTTGCCGTGTGCTCGTTCAATTTGGTCAATTGCAATTTGAACGGCTTTCATTTTGTCGTCCATTAACTTGATGGACGTGGAGGTATGAGGTGTTTCTTTTGCCATAATTCTTATTTGAAAATGTATAAAATCAGATAAGCAAAATAAAATATTTCGTTCAAACTTCGATATTTATTTTAAATAATGTTACATTGCAGTTGAATTTTTTTGAAATCTCAGAATAATAATTTACGAAAATGAACATACTATTAATAGGAAGTGGAGGCAGAGAACACGCTTTGGCTCGTGCTATTGCTGATTCGCCATCAGTCGGAATGTTGTACGCTTTGCCCGGAAATCCGGGTATATTAAAAACTTTTCAACATGTCAATATAAAAGTTGAAGATTTCAACAGCATTTGCAAATTTTGCAAACAAAATTCAATTGACCTCGTCGTAGTCGGTCCCGAGCAACCTTTGGCAGATGGATTGGCTGATAGACTGATTCTCGAAGGTATCAATGTCTTCGGTCCTATTTCTGCTGCTGCAAAATTGGAATCTTCCAAAGATTTTGCCAAGGCTATGATGCTCAAATTTAAGATACCGACAGCAGGTTACAGAACTTTTACTGTATCACAACACGATGTAGCGCATCAATACATTGACGGTCACTCTCTCCCGATTGTGCTCAAAGCTGATGGATTGGCAGCAGGTAAGGGTGTAATTATAGCCGAAAATCATTATGATGCTCACATTGCTTTAGATGAAATGTTCTCTGGATTGTTCGGAAATGCCGGGAATAGAGTTGTCATTGAAGAATTTCTTCGTGGTGAGGAAGCATCAATTTTTGCAATCTGCGATGGTAAGGATTACTTTTTGACGCCTGCATCGCAAGACCATAAGCGACAGTTCGATAATGATGAGGGTAAAAATACAGGCGGAATGGGTGCGTTCGCCCCTGCTCCGATTGCAACAGATTCTGTACTCCGAAAAGTTGAGGAAAGAGTCATTAAGCCGCTCTTAGCCGGTTTGCAAAAGGAAGGCACTCCATTTGTTGGCTGCCTTTATTGCGGATTGATGATTGATAAAGATGAGCCGAGCGTTGTAGAATTCAATGTTAGATTCGGAGACCCCGAAACACAAGCAGTGCTTGAATTGCTCGATGGTGACTTTGCGAAGTTGCTCTATACAGCAGCGACCGGCAAAATTGATAAAAATACCGTAAAAGTTCTCGAAAATACTTTTTCAACATGCGTAGTTCTTGCTTCAGGTGGTTATCCCGACGATTATGAAAAAGGGTTCGAGATTATCGGAATAGAAAAAGCTGTCAATAACGGGGCAAATGTTTATCACGCAGGAACGAAATCCGAATCCGGTAAAATCTTTACGAATGGCGGTAGAGTACTTGGAGTTACCGCAAAAGGTAATTCATTAGCCGAATCCATCGCTAATGCTTATGATGCTGTCAGTCACATTGGTTTTTACAAAATGATTTACAGAAAGGACATAGGATTTAAAGGACTGAAATATTTTTAATGAAAAAAATCATTTTTTACGATGGTGATTGCGGCATTTGCTCTTATTCTGCTGATTGGCTTTCTCGCAGATTGGATAATCGGGAATTTGAAATTATACCGTTTGACGAAAATCACGAAGTAAGCAAAAAGCTAAATTTAGACATAGAATTAGCTTCAAAAACCGTCATTTTAGTCAAAAATGGTGTGTTTTTTACAGAATCGCTTGCGATTTTCGAGATTGCAAAATCGCTCAAATTTCCATATAATATTTCCGGAATATTTGCCAATAAGTTTTGTTCCTTATTGGCAAATCCATTTTATAGATTAATCGCAAAAAATAGAGCCGCGATTTCACGAAAATTGAGATTGCAGGCTTGCAAAGTTAGATACACTCAATAAGGCGACTACTCTTCCTCAGGATGCGAGTAAATGCTTTCGTATTTGTGAGGATTCTTGCTCGTGCCGAAAGTAGCCTCCAAACCCTTGATGAATTCAATCTTTTCATCTTCTGTTAGTCGTGCTTTTGAGTGAATTAGCGAGTACAATCTGACCGGCATGTCACCACGCTTGACTTCGCGTCCGGCATCATTAGCGTGCTCCAAAACAGGCTCGGAGATATTGAAATATTCACGACCTTTTTTAATGTCGTAGTCCACCATGAACGAAAATGGTGCCACGTATGAATACCAGGGCCAGACAGTTTCGTTGCTGTGGCAATCCATACAAGCACGGGCAAAAAGTTCTTTAGTCCTGGGTGAATCCCAATCGGGTTCGTAATTTACAGGGGGATTTGAACGGTCAACCGGAATAAATTGAATCCCGATTAAAACCACAAGAACAATTATAACCCAAATATTTATTTTTTTAGTTGCCATGATTTCTCCAAAATTTATGCGTCAATTTCTAAAACTATAGGACAGTGGTCGGAGCCATGCACATCCGGCATATGGTAAGAATTTCGAACAGCATTTGTGAAATTGTCCGTCACAAAATGATAATCAATCCGCCAGCCTATGTTATTCTCTCTGGCTCTTCCACGTTGGCTCCACCAAGTATAATTATCGCCATCATTATTAAACATTCGGAAAGTATCAACATAGCCCATATTCACAATTTGGTCCAATTTTTCTCTTTCGATTGGCAAAAAGCCCGATACGTCTTCATTTTCCTTTGGGCGAGCCAAATCAATCGGGAAATGAGCAGTATTATAGTCGCCACTGATTATGATAGGTTTGCCTGTAGCTCTGACTCTTTCGACATGATTGAAAAGTGCATCGTAAAATTCGAGCTTATACTCAACTCTGTTCATTCCGGAAGTGCCATTTGGGAAATAAATATTAAAAAGAACGAAATCCTTGAACTCAGTCTCGGATACTCGCCCCTCGATATCAAATATGTCAATACCTATGCTTTTTGCAGAGCGTATCGCTTCAATTTTTGAGTACGTTACAACGCCACTATAGCCTTTACGAGCTTTGGAATGATTGAAATAGCCTACATAGCCGGGAGGAAATCTCAACTCAGGATGGATTTGTTCGGGTTCTGCCTTTGTTTCTTGCAACATTATGATGTCGGGGTTTTCCTGCTCGATAAAGGCGAACAGCTTGTTATCACGTGATACTTGGTCATATTTACGCGAAGGATTTTGCCCTAGTAAGGAGCGGATTCCATTTATATTCCAAGATATTATTTTCATTTTACTATTCTCATATTTAATATTTTAGTCAATACGAAAATTATCGAAAAAAATTATAATCTTAGTTTCAGAGACATCTTTGTGAACGATTGTAATCATATTTACCAATTTTTCTCTAATTTTGAGATAAATTCGGCGTTCATGTGTCATAGTATATATACGGAAAATGTATTTCAAGGAGAATTTATGAAACGAGCATTTTTATTTCTCGCAGTTGCAATGCTGTTTTGCAACCCTACACTGGCTCAAGAGCCTGACCCCGACCCAAATCTACTTTGGGTGACGGAGAATTATTATACCCGTTTCCTTGTACTCCCGAATGGCAATATTCTTGCAGGAAAACACTCAACAGAGGTAGAACTTGACGGCAATACAGGGGAAATCATCAGGGAGTTCCCATATCCAACTGTTTTTTATGACGTTAGTCCTGACGGAAAGTATATCTCTGCTTTAACTGACTGGATGTGCGTAATAGATTACGAAACGGAAGAAGTCATAGTTCGTTATACACAAATAAATACATCTGCAAAATTTATGCCTGACAGCAAAACTTTGGTTTGCTATTGGAATGAGCCAGTTGGAGTACTTAACGGAAATTTGGAACTTATGTCATATAATATTGAAACTAAAGGATATAGGGTAAGTGAAAATAGCTTAAAGAATACAACTACAGGCATCATAGCCGTTTCTCCTGACGGTAGATTTGTTGCAACTGGTGGTAGACATCGGGATGGAGTGGATGATTACACACACCTTGTATTATGGGATGCACAAACACTTGAGCCAATCAAAATATTGGGTGAATTCGAGAACGCCAATGAAGTTCGCTCAATCATATTCTCAACAGATTCGAGATTGGTGGGTTTTAGTTTATTAGGTGCTATACTATATATTTATGATACAGATAATTTTTCTCTTAATAAGTATGACGGTTCCATATATGGTTTTGGATTTGTTACAAATGATTTCATTGCAATAGGTAATGGAAAAATTGACCCTCCAGAACTTAATCTTGTTAAATTGGATAATGACCAAATTCTCTATTCAATAAATAATTCCGGAGGTAATGCTGTACATAACATAACTAATAATACTATGATAGTTATTTATGGGTTTTTATATTGCTACGATTTTGAAAAAATCTTGACTGGAGCTAGTATAGAACCGAAAATCACAAATCCGTTTATGGTTGAATATACTAACAATAGCCTAAGTACTCGTAATTTCACATTTGTAACAAATCAAATCAGTTGCAGTATAACGGATGTGAACGGAAGAGTTATTCGTAAAATAAATCTGAATACATCAACGAATGAGATCCGAATACCTATAAAGCTCATAAGCGGTACTTACTTTCTACATATCAAGGATGGAAGCAAGGAATATGTAAGTAAATTTTTAGTGGTGGAGTAAACATAGCCTCTATAAAACAAAGCGCTCTGTTTGCAGTTAGAACACTATTCTGACCAAAAGTGTATCACATCAAACAAACACCATTAAAAAAATACATAACTGTGCCTGGAAACTTGGGGTCGAAGAGTAAGAACGGAGTGCGGTGAATTTTCCCCCCGAAAAAATTGGTTGCAATGTTAAGACAATCCCCATTTTTTTTAGTTAATGTCCCCAAATTTTCATAATTTTGTAATACAGTAACATGACAAGTTTATGAAAAAAAGTTTAAATATATTTTGTTTTAATATCAAAATCTCTCTCGAGAAGCCATTTGGATTTGAGCGTCCTAAAAATAGAGCTTGGAAAATAAACCAATTCAAACACTATACAACTGATGCTCCGGTTTAGCGTAGCATCTTACCTATTCATTACTTTGCTTCTAAATATTTTAAAATTTTAATAAATAATATTCAAAAGGTATCATTATGACTAAAGATTTTTTAATGGTTCGTGACTTTACGAACCCGGAAATTCACGAAACTTTCGAGATTGCTCTCGAAATGAAAAAAGATAGAAAAAAATATGCAACAGCGCTACAAGGCGAAACATTGGCTATGATATTCGAAAAGCCATCTCTCAGAACTCGCACAACTTTCGACGTTGGAATCCAACAACTTGGTGGATATTCATTATACTTATCTCCTGCTGAAATCAATCTCGGAAAACGTGAATCTGTTTACGATGTAGCGAAAAATCTCGAACGCATGGTGCAAGGCATCATGATTCGTACATTCGGGCACGACATTGTCGAAAATATGTCTAAGTATGCTTCTATTCCGATTATCAACGGTTTGACCGATTATTCACACCCTTGTCAAGCTATGGCGGATTTCCTGACAATCAAAGAATACAAAGGCAGTTTCAAAGGTTTGAAACTTACCTACATGGGTGATGGCAATAATGTTGCTCATTCGTTGATGGATGCAGGTGCAAGGCTTGGCGTTGACGTGACAATCGGTTGCCCCAGAGGATATGAGCCAAACTTGATGGCATATCAACAAGCTGTTGAAGATGCTAAAGAAACAGGTGCAAAGATTGTTGTCGAGCACGACCCTGCAAAAGCTGTCGCAAATGCAGATGCCGTTTATACTGATGTTTGGGCTTCGATGGGACAAGAATCTGAAACTGAAATACGTAAAGCTATTTTTATGCCTTATCAGGTGAACGAAGATTTGATGTCAAAAGCAAAATCAGATGCAATTTTTATGCACTGCTTACCTGCACATCGCGGTTGGGAAGTAACTGACGGCGTAATTGATGCTCCAAATTCAGTTGTATTCCCCCAAGCTGAAAACAGGCTTCATGCTCAAAAAGCAATTATGTATCAACTCATGAAGCGTGACTAAAATGCACAAGAAAGCACTAATCGCTGTAGGCGGCAATTCCTTGATTAAAGCCGGCGAACGCGGTACAATCGAAGAACAATATTACAATGCTCACCAAACTGCCAAAAGCATCGTACAGATGATTAAATCAGGTTGGCACGTTGTTGTTACTCATGGAAACGGACCGCAAGCCGGTGCTGCATTGCTCAGGTCGGAACGCGCAGCAAGCGAAGTTTATACTCATACTTTGGATATGTGCGTCGCAACAACTCAAAGCGAAATCGGATATATCATGCATCGAGCTTTAGAATATGAACTTCGTCAAAACGGACTAGAACATATTGTGACTACTATACCGACTATGGTTGCCGTTGACCCCGAAGATGCTGCGTTCAAAAATCCAACAAAGCCGATTGGTCCGTTTTACACCAAAGAAGTGGCATTGGAAAAGAAGCGAAATCTCGGTTGGGACGTTGTAGAAGATGCGGCACGGGGTTACAGAAGAGTAGTTGCTTCACCTGAACCGAAAAAAGTGCTTCAACTTGAAATTATAAATAAAGTTATTGAATTCGGTGCTGTAGTTATTGCTCTTGGTGGTGGCGGTATTCCCGTTATAGACAAAGGAAAAGGTGTAATTGTCGGTAGCGAAGCCGTAATTGATAAGGATAGGTCATCATCTTTGTTAGCAAACAAACTTGATGTTGATTTGTTCATCATCTCGACTGACGCTGACCAAGTTTATATTGATTTCAAAAAGAAAACACAAAAGGGTTTACGAGAAGTCACTACAGACCAACTTATGGAATACCACAATGCCGGTCAATTTCCCGCTGGAAGTATGGGACCAAAGGTAGAATCTGTTGTAAAATACATTCACAACGGCGGACGTCACGCTATTATTACATCATACGAACATCTGATGGATGCTTTGGAAGGTAATGCCGGAACACATATTAAAATATAATTTGCCAATATCAATAAATAAAATTGATTAATTTTTAAATAAGAGAAAAAAATGACACTAAATCATGTAATCGAATCTCAACAGTTCACTTTGCCTAAAATCAAGGAATTGTTTGAACGTACCGAGTTGATGAAGAAAATCGTTGCTCGTGGTGGAACAAAGGATTATGAGAATAAAATCATGGCAAATTTGTTCTATAGACCTTCCACGCGAACTCGATTTTCATTTGCATCGGCTATGTACCGTCTTGGGGGCAAAGTTCTCACAACGGAACAAGCGGGCGAATTTTCTTCCGAAATTGAAGGCGAAAAGCTCGAAGATACAATCCGCATTATAGCTCATTACTCGGATGTAATCGTTCTTCGTCACGTAGAAGAGGGTGGGGCAGAGCGTGCAGCATCTGTTTCAACAGTACCTATCATTAATGCAGGTGACGGCTCAGGTGGACAGCACCCGACTCAAGCACTACTGGATTTATATACCATTTACAGCGAATGTAACACGCTCGAAGGTATGTCTGTTGCTTTTATCGGTGCTTTGGATACCGGCAGAACAGTTCGCTCTTTGGCATATTTACTTTCGAAATATGACAGAACAAAACTTTATTTTATAGCGCCCGATGAAATGCAAATCAAGCCCGACATTTTGGAATATCTCGATAAACGAAATGTGAGCTACGAATTGGCTAACACTACTAAAGGTATTGTGAATAAAGTTGATGTTATTTACCAAACCAGAATCAACCAAGATAGATTGAAATCGAAAAAGATTGATTTATCAGTCTATAATATTGATTCTGATGTATTGAAAGTCATGAAAAACGACGCAATAATCATGCACCCACTGCCACGTTCGGTCGAAATTAGCCATGAGGTTGACTCAGACCATCGCGCCAAATACTTCCGCCAATCCGAAAACGGTATCTACGTTCGGATGGCACTTCTAACTATGCTATTTGATAATAAATAATAATAAAAGGAATTAATATATGATTACTCAAGATTATATCAATATCGAAAACGAATTCGGAGCCCATAATTATCACCCGCTTGATGTGGTGATTCACGAAGCAAAAGGTTGCTGGGTCGTTGATGTCGAAGGCAAACGCTTTCTCGATTGTCTCGCTGCATATTCGGCAGTAAACCAAGGGCATTGCCATCCGGCAATCATGGAAACTTTTATGGAGCAGGCTAAAAAAGTGACTCTCACAAGCCGCGCCTTCAGAAATGACCAATTACCTCGATTGTACAAAAAGTTGAACGAACTCACCGGCTATGAAATGTCATTGCCGATGAACTCAGGTGCAGAGGCAGTCGAATCAGCTATTAAATTAGCACGCCGCTGGGCTTATGATGTGAAAGGTATTGCCGAAAACAAAGCTGAAATCATCGTAGCTACAGGCAACTTCCATGGTCGCACAAGCACAATTGTAGGATTCTCTGACGACCCAAGTTCCAACAAAGGATTTGGACCATATTGTACAGAAGCTTTCCCAATGCACGAATACGGTAATGCCGAAGATTTGAAAAGCAAAATCACTCCAAACACTGCAGCCGTATTGATTGAACCAATTCAAGGTGAAGGCGGTATCGTAATTCCTCCGGACGGCTATTTGAAAGCTGTCGAGCAAATTTGTCGCGAAAACAATGTACTTTTCATTTGTGACGAAATCCAATCAGGATTGGGCAGAAGCGGCAAATTATTCGCTCACCAATATGAGGATGTTCGCCCGGATATGGTAATAATCGGCAAAGCACTTTCGGGTGGATTCTATCCCGTATCGGCTGTGCTTGCTGACAAAAAGGTAATGCTCGTCATTCATCCGGGAGAACACGGCTCTACTTTCGGTGGCAATCCGCTCGGAGCAGCAGTAGCAGTGAAAGCTCTTGAAGTAATGGTTGACGAAAAATTGATTGAACGTTCAAACGAAATGGGCAACTATTTCATGGAAAAACTTCGCGCCATTGACAGTCCTATGATTGAAAATGTACGCGGTCGCGGACTGTGGATAGGCTTTGTACTAAAAACTAAGGCTCGTCCATATTGCGAAATGCTCAAAGAAGAAGGACTATTATGTAAGGAAACTCACGTCAATATCATTCGTTTTGCACCACCACTTGTCATCACCAAAGATGAAATTGATTGGGCTGTTGCAAAAATCGAAAAAGTTGTCAAAAGCTTGGATAAATAGTTTATATTCACAATTTCTAACAGACTCCGCCCCCAAAGCGGAGTTTTTTTGTACCTCCCCCCCTAAAAAAAAGCTGTCTCAATTCCGAGACAGCTTTTTTACTTTAGATGATTTCATTAACTTTATTTAATTTCAATTAAATATGGCATTGACATAAGGACACTTTCTTTTTCGGACATTTTGTACATATCCAAAGCGTGTTTCAAATGTGGCTGGATTGCTTTCGGCATCATTTCCATAACTGATGTATATTGATTTTGATTAAACCCGAGAGCTTCAACGAAATTTGATTTGTATTTTGAATCGCTTTCGTCTTCATCTGCCAAACCGAAAAGTCTTAAGAATGCCACCATATTATCTTCTTGCTCTGGGAATGTCCTAACGTAAACCTTTTTGTCAAGTGGAATTCCCAATCTATTTTTCACCATATCAATTGCATCATCCAAACCGCCGAGAGCATCTATTAGATTATGTTTCATAGCGTCTTCGCCTGTCCAAACTCTGCCACGTGCCAATGAGCGTACTTCATCATAAGTCATGTTACGGCTTTTTGCGACTTTATTCAAAAAGCGGTCATACATAGCTCTCGAAATTGTGTATAATTTTTGCTTTGATGCATCATCGAATGGGTAAAGTGTATTCAGGAATTGTGCTGAGCTATTTGAAGCAATTGTGTCAGTTGTGATACCGAGTTTATCCATTGTGCCTGTGAAATTGGGAATCGCAAGTACTACACCAATTGAGCCGGTTATCGTTGCAGGATGTGCAATAATTGTATCGCAAGCCATTGCCATATAATATCCGCCTGATGCAGCTACATCACTCATCGAAGCGTAAACGGGTTTGACTTTGCGGGTTTTGATGATTTCTTCCCAAATTTCGTCTGACCCGATTACTGAACCGCCCGGGCTATCTATGCGAAGGATGATTGCCTTCACATTTTCGTCCTCTCTGGCTTTGCGGAGTTGGCGAACATAATCACCCGAACGAATTGAATAATCATCGCTGAAAGAATCATCACGACCGGAATTGATTCCACCTACGCCATTGATTATTGCGATTGTTACGTTTTCGTCATATATTTCATCCTTGTTGGATTTTATAGTCGAAATATATGCTGAAGGTGAAATCAACCTGAGTTTACCTTCATATTTTGTATCTGTGTATGACTCTGCTGATTCATGTACATTTAAAGGGAAATTATAAGCATCACCATTTGCTCTATATTTGATAAATTCGAGCACACTCATCTCTTGAGCCATAACATCAATAAAACCTAATGCTTGGAGACTGTCTGCGGTGTAATAGCCTGTACTTAATGCTTTCATCACGAATGCTTTATCCAAATTACGGTATTTTGCTATTGCATTTACAAAATTTTCCATTCTTTGGTTAATTATCACTTGCGTTTGGTGACGAGCTGAATCTGTATATTTTGTCTTAGAAAACATATCACCGGCTGACTTGAAATCTTCAAAATGCTCTACATGATATTTAACACCGAGCTTTTCGAACAAACCGGTAAAAAACATTGACGTCACTGCAAATCCGTTCATTTCGACCAAGCCTTCACTCGGAACAAAGATGGTATCTGCCGGTAAGGAATGAAAATATTGACCTTCGGCGCCCATTTCCATAAAGGCATAAATAAATTTGCCCGATGTCTTGAAATCTTCGAGTGCGTCTTGAAGTTCCATTGCTTTTGCCCAGCCAGTTCCTGCCATTCCCGGCTTTAAATATATACCTTTGATATTATCATCTGTTTTGGCATTTTCAATTGCTCGCAAAGTTTGCAAGAATGAAGCTCCACCTGTGCTTCCTGTAAATATGCTGAACGGACTTTGTTTGGTATATTCCTGTAATCCATCATCAAATGTTAAATAGAGGACCGAATTTTCTTTCACTGTGATTTGCTTAGATTCGAACATCGAACCGAAAGAAGCAAACATAATTGCGATAAAAATAAAGAAAATCACTATTAAAGCACCGATTACTACAAGTGGAATTACCCAACCCGAACGACGCTTTCTTTGATATGGCGGTGGTGGGTAAGGAGGCATAGTTGGTTGATTTGGTCTTGTTCCACTTTCTTCGTTATTTAGACTCATTTTTATTTACTCCGGAAATAATTGTAAAAACTTTACTTTGCATATACGTATATTTCTTGAATAAAGTTTCGTTTTTCATTGAAAGTTTGATTCAAGACTTTTTTAAATTTTCGGGATGTCAAATCTAAATGAAATAAAATGTCAATTCAAAGACTCATATTAAAAAAAAATCTTTGTTTTATTAAGAATTTCCTTGTTATTCAATTTACTGATTCTTGATAAAACTCAATTGTGGACTTATAAATTATAGACTCTCAAATTATAAGTGAAATTCAGTAAGAAGTATTGCTGCAACACGTTCGAGCGAACGTCATCTATGTATGATTCGGAAATATTTCGCGTTATGGCATTATTTTGTTTCAGTACGTCACAAGCTGTTAATCGGATTTCGGCGCGGTTGTCCTTAAGGAATTTTCTGCCGAAACTCAGATTCCAGAGATACACATTTGGGTTGATGTCGTCGGATAGACCTTTGTAATACTGATGTTCGATATTTGATTCAAACACGAATCCACCCAAAAATATCCAATTCAATCTAAAAGATGACTTTTGGATAAAGTAATCCGAGTTCAAATCCTTTACGAGCGAATTTGTAACATAATTTAGCATTGAAGTTGTCGAAACGGTGAAATCGAGTTCCGTACTGATGTTTGAGCTAATCACAGCGTTAAGCGAAATATTTTTGGATTCGGCAACGTTGCGTTGTTCATTTATAATACTCGGAATTTGGCTGAAATCGAATGAACCTGTCAAATTCACATTTGATTTTATCAAACCCACATACTTTCCGTAACTCAAAAATGAACGCATTGAATTGTAGCCGTCAATATTTATAGGGTAAATGTATTGTCCACCCGCAGGCAAGTTTATACCTTCGTAAAGCACAGTATCTCGTGCAGCAACGAAAGTATTTTTGGAAATGTAGCTGTCGGATTTGCTAAATGCCATCATCGCAAAAAACATGTCTGAATTTTTTTGATTTACTTTGGAATACCGCATCATCAGATCGTGGCGGGTGCTTTCGTTCAAATTTGTGTTACCGGTTGATAAATTCATTGGATTGCTATTATTCACGACTTCTTGCAATTGGTCAATGGAAGGTAATGTAACTCGATTACGATAAAACATCCTCAAATTTGACTCTTTATCGAATTCATATCGCATGAAAAATCGAGGAAGGATATTGTTGTACTGCCGCTTTTCATCGAAACTATTCGGATATTGAGAGACGTTTTCCAAAGTATTCCATTCATTATTCATTTGCAATGATGCCATGAGTCCGGCATTGTTGTATCTAAGTGATACACTTGCAACATTCGTCATCAAATCCGATTCGTACATGCTTGACAATGTGGGGCTTACGACAGGAAGCATCATAGTTTCGGGGTCATTGCTTTCAATATATGTCAATTTGTCTGATTTATCTCGTCGCATTGTATTTTCATATTCAAATTCTACGGAAAAATTTTCAAACAAAGGTTCAGAATATTCAAAGTCGGTTTCAATTTCATAACCATTTTTATCAAGTTCGCCAAATTGGCTCAATGAATCTGAAAAATCTTCTTCTTCGAAATATTCTTCAAAAATTGACTTTTGTCTATTGTCTCCGCTGCTTTCATTGTAAGAAGTCGAAAGTTGAACTGAAAATGCTCGCCCTTTTTTGGCGAATCTATGTCCGAAAAATAAATCATTCGACAAATTCAAACCTTTCAATTCGGATTCAAAGTCAGTTGCTGTATTATTTGCTAATTGATTATCAATCAAAAATCGAGAATTAGTCAACGATACTCCGTCATTTGATTGGAATGACAAGCGGGGTCTGATAATCATATAATTTGACGAATCAATATTGTACTTTATTCGCATATTTAAACGATGATTCCAGTTATTGGACATGCTTTCGGATATTTCTTCAGACCTTTGGGATTCAGATGTATTCAAAATGTATTCGCGCAAAATATCTTCACGACGGTCATTTTCAGTATGATTCAAAAAGTAGGAGCCTGTAACTTCAAAGTTTTGAGCCCAATTGTCCGAATAATTGATACCAAAAGCGTTTGTAGTGACAATACCGGATTGCTGCGATACCATGAAATCGTTGATATCAGCACCACCGCGTCTGAACGAACCACCGGGACCACCGCCCGGACCTCTACCTCCCGAACTTCTTGCTCCGGGAGTCATACCTCTACCGGAAGATGCACCCATTACGCCCAATAAATCCTCAGAAGCAAAATTTTGATTGTTCAAATTATTCGATTGGAATAAAATCGCAAAACGCGAATCACCACTGAAAAAGTTCACTATTCCACCTGCATTGTAGCGGTCGTCAGTTCCGTACCCGGCGTAAACCTTGCCGAAGGAAGCATTTCGCATGTCCGCTCTTGTTATTATGTTCATAGTTTTAGAAGTTTCGCCATCGTCATTGCCTGTGAATGCAGCTTGGTCGCTACGACGGTCGAAAACTTGAATTTTATCAATCATTTCGGCGGGCAAATTTTTGAGAGCCGCAGTTGGGTCGTCACCCATAAAAGGACGCCCGTCAACCAAAACTTCCTTAACAGTTTCGCCTTGAGTTTTGGTCTCACCATTTTCGACGATTACTCCGGGCATCTTCCGTACCAAATCTTCTGCACTTGCATCTTGGGTAGTTTTGAACGCAGAGGCGTTGAATTGTGTTGTATCGCCCATCAATTCTGCAGCCACAGATTGCCCCACGACAGTGACTTCATCAGTCGTCGAGCTTTTGGGGAGCAAGAACAGATTGCCCATATCGAGTGATTTGCCGTCGAAATCGAAAATTCGCTCAATCGGCATATATGCAACGTGAGTAATTCGGATGAGATACTTGCCACGCTTGACTTCATCGAAGCTGAATTCGCCGCTTTGGCGAGTTGATTGAGTAGTTCTACTTGAATCGGGTAATGTAATAACACTCACTGTAGCATCACGAACAGCTTTCGATGATTCGGATTCGACCACTTTGCCCTTCAAAGTTCCAACTTGCGCAAAAACAGACAACTGACAAAATAAAAAAACGAGTACAATTTTTATGGTAAATTTCATTTTCAATTTTAATTTAAGTCAAACAACTACTCTTAGACAATCGAAAATGAAAAAAAGTTTAACAAAAATTTATTTTGGGTTTACTTTTTTTTTGTAAAATAGTTTGCTTGTTAGGAAAAATTTTATTATCTAGACAAATGTTTAATTTACATCGGTTATAAAGATGAAAACTTTGACTGAATTTGGACTTGGCTACGGCACTAGTAGCAATTCTTTGCCTTTTGAAACAGCAGACAGCAGACAGCAGACAGCAGACAGCAGACAGCAGACAGCAGACAGCAGACTAAAATTTTAAACATAAAAGCAAATCACTTGGGCCGGCGCATGTTTAGCAAAGCACTATTGAAACTTTTCATCTTGATGATGATACTCATACCCACATCACTTTCTTCCCAACAACTCTTCATCAAAAATGTGGGGCAATGGGATAGTGACATCATGTATGCTGGGAGTGGGGAAGGATATCAAATGGTAATTGCTCAAAGCGGTATATACATTAATCATCAACAAGTTAACAAAGTTGAAGAAAAGCAAGATGAATTCGGAAATAAAAGGAATGAAGCCTTATTAAGTAGCGATAATTTACGATTACATTTTGCAGGTTCAGAAATTGAAGAACAAATTATTGACAATAAAGTATCGGGGAGAATATCCCCGATTACTTTTGATTTTTGGAATTATGGTCCGAATAGTGATTGGTACTGGGATGTGCCATGCTACGAAGAAATATTAATTTCTGATATTTATCCCGATATATCCATGAAATTATATTATGAAGGCGATAATATTCGTTATGATTTCGAACTTGGAGCACAAGCTAACTACAATCAAATTAAAATGTTAGTTCAGGGCGCCGAAAGCAGTGAAATAATTGACAATGAATTAATTATCGAAACAAAACTTGGTGAAATAAGAAATGGAAAAATCCGAACATTGATTAATTCAAGTAGCGAAGAAATCCCTACTTTTATAAAAATGAATAAATTCGGAGAAATTGAATTCGATTTAGCTGAGTATAATAATGAAGAAAAAATCACTATTGACCCTTTGGTATATTCTTCATATTTATATAACCAAACTGCAATTGAACCTAATTATTGTGCCTTCAATGTTCTGAAAAGGGGGAATGAAAATTGGTTAACAGTTTGGAATTATGATAAATTAATTTTATATACTGATACAATTGATTACTCCGAAATTGAATTGAGTTATCCAAATATGAATAATATTATAGTTTATAATTCAGATTTTAAGCAAGTTAAAAAATATATTATTGTTTCAAAAATTGGTTCTTATAAAATAATATTTCCTGATGAAAAGCATTTATTGATTTCTTTATATATTCCTAAAGATAAGCTTGCTGAATATGACATAACTGACCTTGATATTAAATGGGATTTGTGTCTTTTAAAAGTTAATTTTCAAATAAAAAAATTATTAAAGGTATTAAAATTCCTTCTTCAGATACTCCAAATATTTATTTATGTGGAGATAGTAGAATATTAGTATCATATAATAGTAGTAGTAAAACATATGCATATTTAACCGATAATGCATATTTTTCGGGATGTGATTCATCATTTAGTAAAAATTGTGTTTATCCGTATTTAGTTGTTTTAAGCAGCGATTTTCAAGAAATTGAATTTGCTACATTAGTTCCCTATTCTACTTCAAACCGCTTTGCAGCAAGTTCTAATATAGTTTCTGATTCTAAAGGAAATATTTATTGTTTAAATAGAATTCCTTATGATTTTGTTCACAAATATGATAATGTAATTGGAAATTGGACAGAAACTGTTCCAAAACAATATATTAGTCATTTTACTTCAATCTATAAATTTGACAAAAATTATAATTTTGTCAAATCTGTCGCAATTGGATTTGCAGAGGTAAGGCACTTCTTGATTGACAATAATGATGAATTAGTATTGATTGGTAATGTTAAGGAGGACATCCTCGATGAAATATGGCTTCATGAAGATTGTCTCAAATCGAATGAAAGTGATTGGAATGGTTTAAGCACATATAGGAATAACAAAATTGGTATTGTGAAATTAAATGCAAATTTGGAATATTTACGTTCCGGAATAGTTCCGGGTGCTTATTATATGGAATTTTTTGACGAATCAACATCATGGATTTATCCAAATGCCGGTTCAGATGCCATACTGGATGAGAATAACAATATTTTGATTACTCACGGCTTAAAAGCAGAATATCAAGATGATTATTTGAAAGAAGGGAGTGAAACTTTCAAAAATGGAACTGCTGATTATCATTTAGACGCTGCACTTGTAAAAATAAGTAGCGATTTAACTCAGATATTGTATTCTACTGTCTATGGTGGTTCCGGCGATGACGCTCCCGGGTTTATGTTTGTTCAAGATTCAATAGTTACTATAATTGGTACAACCGGCTCAACTGACTTAGTCGTTACTCCCGGTGCCGATGTTCCATACCCACAATATCAAACTGAAAAGTTGTTTGTGGTCACTCTCAATACAAATTCTCCCGTTTCCGTTCCGGATTCCCCCGAAAAGCAATACATTTACCCAAATCCCGCAAGCACCTATTTAGAGTTGCCGGAAGAGCTCGTGAATCGTTTTTCGGAGTTTGTTATCACTGATTTGTTAGGTCGCTCCCTTGTTTCGCATGCTCTGCAAAGCAATCGGATAGATATTAGCACCCTCCCGACCGGAACATATAATTTGGCTCTCACAAACAGCACATCAAGAAGCTCATACTTATTTGTTAAAACCGAGTAGGGGCGAAGGGAGAACTTATTTTTGCGAATAATAAATGCCGGCAACAAGTGAAGGATAATTGCTCAAAATTCCGTCAACGTTGGAATTGTTGATAAAGTCATAAATGCAATCTTTCACGTCAAGAGTCCAGATGAAGACTTTCATGCCGGCATTTTTTGCCACCTCCACTTTGGAGTTTTGGAAACCGTTTGTCCATCTTGGTGCCCAAACTTCGCATGTAGGAAAATCGTCTGATAGAGCTATCGATAGGTCTAATTCAATTAAAATTGGAGTTGTATTTGTTAGCTTGCTATTCCTGTAAGCATTTAAAACCTTATTATCCGGTATTCCTAAAAGAATTTGAATCTCGCGACCCAAAGATTTGGCATAATTTATTGATTCACTTTGGACTCGGATTATTTCGTCAACAGCATTTACGTCTTTGACATCAAGCCACACCATAGTCAATTTTGTATCTTCAATAATTGCAGTTAAAGCTTCAGAAAGCGTAGGAATTTGTTCACCACAAACTAATCGTCCGAATAATTTGATATGATGAAGGTAGAAATTATCAACTTTGCCGAGAAGATAGCTACCATTGACAGTACGCGGGGAAAAAGTGTTGTCGTGAAAAACAATTGCATGCCCGTCTCGGGTAAGTTTTACATCAATTTCAATTCCTGTCGCCCCCAATATTTTGGAATGCTTCATCATCTCAATACTATTCTCGGAGAAGCCTAAACGTTCCGAGTTTCTGCCGCCACCACGATGAGCGATAATTTGAAAATCTCGATTACTAGCATATAAATTTCTTTTTTTCTTAAATAGCAGAGGGCTTCCGTCGCTAGTCTTTCCGATTAAAGTTACAATGTTCGGCGCTATTCTGGAGACTAAAGCTTGACCGCCATTTTCCGGATATATTAACAATGACATTCGAGCAACATCTGCAGACCTTACTGTTCTGAAGTATCCTGTGAAAGCAATTGTATCAACGACAGCGCCACCAACATTCTCGGAATATATAACGTCGCTAGTTGATATTATGCTTAAACGCTTATCGAACCATTTGCATACAACTTCACTCCCGAATATTTCTTTGCCTTTGAGGACTTCGTAAACGCCATCCATGAATAATTTGGTGCTATCACATAAAGGGATAGTAATATTTTCGAATAGTTCGAAATCTACTTTCAATTCAGGAGCTGTTGGTAATTCCGATATACAAGATACCAATATAATTAATAATAAGATCCACAATTTTTTCATTAATAACTCCAAACATTGTATCTAAGAGTAAAAGTTGGCATAATTGAAAAAATTCCACGGTAGCTCAAATATAATACTCGGATTTCAGGACCTATATCAATTTGCTCTGTAAGAGGGAATGTATATGAGCTGAAAAGAGTAAGTCCGAGCTCATTACGATTACTAGTAGCGATTGTCTCGTATTCAATATTGCTGATTAAAATGTAGGGACCCATTCCAATCCCTGCTTCGAATCCATGTTTTTGGGTTGTTACAACAAATTGAAGCGGAACGGCGTGCAGAGAAGCGTAAGCCTTCGAAAATTTATCGCCATTCACTTGTGGTTTGATTTCAATTTCATCGTTAGCCAATAGCAAATAACCCGACATAATCCCGAAAGATAAATTTCGGTCCGGATGCCACATTACCCTTCCGGTAAATCCATAGCCGAAGGCTGTTTTATCAGTTAAACCCGGAATTCGTTCATCTTTAAAAATACTGAAAGTAGGGGAACCCGATATAATCAAATAAATATCATAAACAAAATCGTCACTAGTGAAAACACTTGTAGTAGTTAAAATTGATAATATTAAATATATCGTTAATGTTTTTATCATAATTGAAATGAAAAGAAAAATTCCGGAACATATTGGTATTGGTCTATTGTATTAAATAAAAGCCATGCTTGGTATGGAGTTCGTGAAATAGTGAAACTTAAGCCGATTGAAAGTAATGTCTCTTTGAATATTGGCTGCTCAAGTGCCACTGTGCAGAAGAAATCATTCCAATCACCTTGTGGACCGGGAGCATCAATATCACTAATTTTAGTTTCGCTTTTGAAAATGTAAGATGCTACTAATGATGCAGATACAGAGGCATTCTTCATCCGCCAACCCAAGCGAACTATCGGCATATAGAAAAAGGCATATGCTTCATTTTTATCGAATTGTCCTTCGATGTTAATAAACCCTGCAAATGTCCCTATATGGTTTGCCACACCAATACTAAATTGCGAGAAATTAGTGTTGAATTGCAGTCCGGTGTGAAGTATGTTGGAATAATAATTAGTTGACAATACACCAACTAGCGATACATTCTTAAATATGCAATGTTTGTAGTTCAAATCAATTGCAGGTACCGGGAATTCAACTTCGATAATTGGGATAGGCAAAAGTGAAATTGAACCACCAAGTTGCAATAAATATGTTCCTGTTTCAAGAGGGTAAGGTTCGTAAAAATATCTGACGTTGGAGTGTTCTACAATTTTATCAGTTTTCTCACCAATCTCACCAATCTCACCAATCTCACCAATCTCGCCAATCTCGCTTTGAGCTGAAAGTGAGTAAGTCCAAGTCAATGCTATAACTACAATATATATATAATATTTCATTTTCAAGCATAACATAAGCAAAGTAATAATTATTTTTATACTATCCAAATGAAAAATAATATTTTTTATAAATCTAAGATTCATTTTTATTGACATCACAAAAAAGCTGCCTCATTCGAGACAGCTTTTCATCATTAGCGGAAGCTATGCCCAATACTAATCATTATCAGGCTTTGCTTGCATCGTCTTCCAAAATGAGGGATAAAGCCAGACATATGTACGCCCAAAGAAACTCTTCATCTAAAAAGAATTGGTTAGGGGTTGTTGATTTACTATCTTTTATGGATGTCTTATCAAAATATTTTAGGTCGGTACAATATTCTAAAATAAAAGATTCTTTTATTAGACAGCCCCTGAAAGACAACTAAAAAACCCTGACTTTATCAGGGCAACGGTGATAGGACTTAGAATTTTGTGGGCTCTACAGGATTCGAACCGGCGACCTCTACGATGTCAACGTAGCGCTCTAACCAACTGAGCTAAGAGCCCAAAATTCAGTTACAAATATAACACATCTCGGCAACATAACAAAAATCAATATTTGGATGTGTTTGTGCAAAAAAAGTTAAATTGTGATATAAATTAAATACGATTAACTATTATTAATATTAACAATGAAGTAAAAGATATTTTCCGAATCTCATATAGTTAATTAAATAATATACAACCAACAGTTCCAAGGAAATATATACTTTTTGGGTAAGTCCTATAATCGAAAGTGCTATGTTTATTACGAAAAATAATTAATATTTGTTTATAAATCATTAAAGAAGCAGACAAGAACGTTCAAATGATTCAAAAAAAAAAAAAAAAAATTTGTTATATGTTAATTTATTGTTAATTTAGTCACTGAATATAGTGATAAAATATGTTTCATTTATACAGGAGTGCACATAAAGGATTATTACACCTTCTAAGTTTTCAATTTTTGGCTATTTGATTTAAATAACCTTTTTAAAAATTTTATAGGGGATTGCCTATGGGAAACCAGACTAGCGGCATAACAACCGTACTATGTTCCCGATGTCTGCGATTAAGTTCAGCTTGTTACATTGTATTATTTGTCGCTGTATTTTTGTTTAATGCAGTAAGTGTCCAAGCAAACGCAACACTAATCAAAGGAACGGTGATTGACAAAGAAACCAAAACTCCTCTCCCAAGAGCTTCGGTTTCTATTCCAGCGCTTAGAATCGGTGCCGTATCCGATTCAAAAGGTAACTTTACTTTTCAAGCTCCGGCCGGCGACCATCTGTTGGAAGCCAGATACGTGGGCTATGAAACTTATACACAAAGAATCGTCCTGAAAGAGGGCGAAACACGCGAAGTCAGGCTTGAATTATCTTCGCATTCAATCCAAATGAACCAAATTGTCGTTGTAGGTTTAACCGGAGAGGTTGACAGAACAACACTTGGTAACCAAATATCCTCTGTTTCCGGTCGTGATGTCGCAAATGTAGTATCACCTTCGGCAATAGATGCGATTAGCGGGCGCGTTCCGGGTGTAAATGTCACCAGGAATTCTGGTACTCCGGGTGCTGGTACATTTATTACCATGCGAGGAAGAAAATCAATCTTGGGTTCATCAGAACCATTATACGTTGTTGATGGTGTGATTCTCGACAACACTTCTCTTTACGACGGAAGTGGTGTATATCAATATTCCAATCGTGCCGTGGATATTAATCCTCAAGATATCGAGTCAATGGAAATCTTGAAAGGAGCATCTGCTGCGGCTATTTACGGTTCTGCAGCGGCTAATGGAGTTGTATTGATTACTACTAAACGCGGTAAACTGTCTAGTTACGACAAACCGGCTCAGATTAACTTCTCAACATCTGTTACTGTTGACCAAAAATCCGGTGAAGTACCATTGCAAACTAAATATGGTCAAAGAGTACCTTCAGTAAATAACAATCCGGGTTCTAACGATTCATGGGGTGCTGAATTGGCTGTCGGAACACCTGTATATGAACATTCTGAAGATCCTTTCAGAACCGCAATATCGCACGAGCAATCCTTGACAATATCCGGTGGTGTACCACAATTCGATTATCTGATAAATGGTACTTTTGCCGGAATCCAAGGTTATGTTGAAGGCTCATCACTTGAAAGAACTAATATCAGAGCTAATTTAGGTATTTCTATACTTCCGGGTGTTTCAATGAGGAGTAATAGTAACTTTGTTACAATCAACAATGACCTACCTCAGGATGGTTCAAATACATCAGGCATTTTGTTGGGTAGTTTGAGGTCTCCACCTGAATTTGATAACACAAATTATTTGAAACCTGATGGAACTCAAAGGCGATTCGGTACATACGATAACCCAATTTGGACACAAAAATCAAACATTTACAATTCCAAAATTGAACGCTTTATTCATAGTACTGAAATTAAATGGCAGCCATTCACATATCTTTCATTAGACGCCAGAGTCGGTATGGATAGATATGAGTATAAAAATAAGGAACGACTTGCTGTTGGAAGTGCTTCCACTACAAACCGTGCAGGATACATTGCTGACCAACGCATAACTAATAACAAGATGAATTATGACTTTACAGCCAACTATCAACGACGTTGGTTAGACGATAATTTATTTACTACATTTGTCATCGGTAGTCAAGTTATTTGGGATAATCGTACTTCAAATTATGCTGATGCAGAAAACACTTTGCCTTTTTATGACCAAATTAGTGCCGGTGCTATCAGAGACGGTGGTTCATCTGTAACCGAAACTAAAACGGTTGGCTACTTTGGTCAATTAACAAATACTTGGCAAGACAAGTTATCCTTGACTTTAGCTATGAGACGCGATGGAAGTTCAACTTTTGGCTCCAGTAAAAAATTCCATTACTATCCCAAAGTTGGTTTATCTTATAACCTGAGTCGTGAAGAATTCATGGCCGGCAGCAAAGATATTTTCAGCAACATCAGACTACGTGGATCGTGGGGACAAGCCGGTTCACCATCTTTACCTTATGCATATGCTACCAACTTCTTGTATGGAACAGCAGGCTTCTTCGACCCATGGGGTAGAGCGACTACAGCTTCAAGATCCGGTCAGATAGGTATCAAACCCGGTGGTGGAACTGATGCTGCATCATTTATTGTTGCAGGTACTGATGATATTTTGCCGGAATTGACTGAAGAAATTGAGTTCGGTATTGATTTGGGATTCTTTGAAGACAGATTAAACTTCGAAGCCACATATTACCACCAAGATATCAGCGATATGATTCTTAGTGTTCCTGTACCTACATCGACAGGCTATGACCAAAGACTTAGCAACGCCGGCGAAATGTGGAATAAAGGTATTGAGCTTACATTGAGAGCTAATCCATTTGCTACTACTGACTTTTCGTGGAACACTATCCTCAATTACTCAACCAATAAGAACGAAGTAACAAAATTGGAAATCACACCAAACCAACCTGATGATGCTAACGTTACTCTTGGCGGCGGATTTGTTGGTATTCAAAACGTTGCCATGGTCGGTCAACCATTAGGCGTATTCTTCGGCTATGGCTGGTTGAGAGACGTTGACGGCAAAATTCTTTATTCAGGTGACAGAGCCCGTTATGATGAAAACCTCAAGGCTTGGGTTCGTGACCAATCTGCTGAACCTCTTGAGGACGATTATGGATTTCCATATGTTGGTGCTCCTAAACAGGATGTTGACCAGAAAATTATCGGTAATTCAAATCCTGATTTCATGCTTAGCTGGAGAAACGAATTCACTATCATGAGAGATTTCACTGTAAGCTTCCTGATTGATGCAGTCATGGGGCAAGAAGTGTGGAACGGTACACGTGGTGCTTTGTATAACTTCGGTACTCACGGTGATACTGAGGACAGATATGACCCTTGGTTTAATTTCGAAGGTGATCCTGTCATGGATATTTCAGATCCAAATGCTCTGGTACAAGCTACTAAAGAATGGTATTATAGAGCTTATTCAAATGGATTCTATATCAATGAACCTCATATTGTTGATGGCTCTTACATCAAGTTCAGAGAGTTAACTTTGGAATATCGCTGGCGTGGTTTACAAGCATGGAACATCAATACCATAGCATTTAACTTCTCAGTAAGGAATTTGTTGACAATTTCAGAATATGACGGCTACGATCCTGAAGTGAATACTTTTTCAGCCGCAGAAGGAAGGGGGTATGACTACTTTACATTACCTCAAGTACGTTCATACAGATTCGCAATATCAATTAATTATTAATTCTGTGGAGAAAAATATTATGAAGAAAAATCTATTAAAACAGTTATCGAGAGTATTAATGATTATTGCTGTTATGCTTGTCGGGCCCTTAGCTTTTACCGGCTGTGATATTGACGATAACATAAACAACTCTCCTAATGCAATAAATGAATCAAACGTTAAATCTGCTGTAGGTGTAAATGGTCTCATGATTTCACTTCAGGTTGCTACTGCAGATTTCTATTCGGGCGACCGCTCAAGAATTGCTGCAATGTGGACACGTCAAATGTGTGCTCCCGAAGGTTTAGGTAGACCACAACCGGTCAGTTGGAACTCCTACGGTATGCAAACCGACGGATTCGTTGATGACATGTGGAAAATCGGCTATCGCGGAGTCAGAATTGCTAATGATATCATTAACTTTGCTCCTGAAGTTGAATTCGGTGCAGAAAATGATAAATTACAAAACTCCTATTTAGGAATTGCAAAGACCTACAAAGCTCTTCTTTTGGGCGAATTGGCAGCTTTTTACGGCTCGATTCCTACCACAATTGTAGGGCTTGAACCACCTCAGTTTGTTTCACAAGCTGATGCATATGCCGAAGTACAAAGACTTCTTGAATCAGCTGCTACTCATTTTGCAAATTCAGCTGCGATTAACAGCGACTTAAATTTCAAAGGTGATGGAGTTGTTTGGACAAAAGTTGTACACTCACTTAGAGCAAGATATTATTTACATGTAAAAAATTATGCGGAAGCACTCAATCATGCTCGCTTAGGTATTGATGCTGCATCAGGTACACTATTGGGAATTTATAATGATGCCGCCGGTGAATATTCGCCTTGGGGACACTGGGCTTTGACTGAAGTCGGTGAACCAATCAGAGTTGAACGTACATTTATGGATTTGCTCCACGCAGAAGAAAATGATGGAAGAATTGCCATGTATTTTCAGCCAAACTCTGAAGGTAATTTTGTCGGTTTTGCCTTTTTCAACACTGAAGGTGCATCTGACGAGGAACTCGATCCTACAATGTCATCCAGAAGATTGAAATATGCTGCCTATGCAGACGATTTCCCTCTAATATCGTTTGAAGAGAATATACTTATTCGAGCTGAAGCAGCTGCTCGTTCCGGTGCACCCGGTGAAGCCACTAACGATTTGAACGCAATACGAAACGCTGCGGGTCTTGGTAATTACTCAGGAACTGATTTGGTTGGTGAAATTTTACTTCAAAAGCACTTGCAATTGTTTTTGGAAGGTCAAAATTATACTGATATGAGAAGAACCGGCAGTTTACCATCAGCACAAATACCAGTACGATTTATTTATCCAATTACGGAAAAAAATGCTAATCCAAATGTGCCGCCTGATAACGACAATTTGATGAATGCCATTTTATAACAAAAAAGGGGGCTTTAAGCCCCCTAGTTTTTTTGATATCAATAGTATTTTTATTTACTTAATTCTTCAAAATATCAGCATCATAGCCCATATTTTTGATAACCTTCATCATTTCATTTGGTTTAACCGTGTTAGGGTTATATTTAATCGTCACAATCTTATCGTCAAGATTCAAATATGAGTCTTCAACACCTTTTAGGTTCTTTAACTCAGTCTCTATTCTGTTTTTACACATGAATGAATATGCAGAAGTCTCAATCTTTACTTCTGTCATTTTTTCATCAGCAGCAAACGAGCCGTTCGACAAGGACAGTGTTAATGCAACACCGATTAAAATTGCTATAAAATGCTTATACATTTGAACTCCCCAAAATCGTATAAAATTGAATTACTTAGCAAAAAACGACGCACCACTAAATATATTGTTATCTTAATTAAAAAAAAATTAAATTGTGGGTTGAAATAAAAATTATGCCGTACTAATATTGTTTATAGTCAGAGCAATACTTGGCTATAGAAAACTTGTGTATTTTACATAATAAAGTTTTTTGGGAACGTCTCTAGATTAAATTCTAAGCAGTCTAAGCATCCTAAATGAGATTGTGAATTCAAAAAAAATGGGGGCTTACAAGCCCCCATTTACCTATTAATACTATCTAGTATTCTTATCGGCTTTCACTTCAGACTGAGTTGAATTTTTCATTATTTCTGCTTCGTAGCCCAGATCTTCGATGTTTTTCTTCATCTCGTCGGGATTTATGGATTTAGAATTGTATTTTATGGTTACAATCTTATCATCCAAATTCAGAAATGAATCCTCGATGCCATTAATGTTTTTCAACTCTGTTTCAATTCTGTTTTTGCACATGAAAGAATATGCTGAAGTCTTAATTTTCACTTCTTGCAAATCTTCTTCAGCAGAAAATGCTGCAACAAAACCTGAAAGGACCACCGCCACGCCGATAACTACTAATAAAAATCTTTTTAACATTATTAACTCCTGAAATTATTTGATAAATGACAAATACATTTCATTATACGCTAAATAATATTTTAGGTTTCATAAAGAGGAATTATTCTGTTCAATTTTTTAGATTAAATGAAAGTAAGTAGTCGACTGCACTTTGGGTTCTGAAAATGAAAACTATTCATAGGTATATGTTTTCAGCTAATGACGCTTTATGATTTTGATATTTCCTGACCATTGCAAAATGGACATTGTTCAATTTCATAATGGGTTTGCCAGTCAACTAAGAATTATTATTTGATATCTTAGTAAATTCTATTATCCCATAAATCCTTATATTTGAATTTGTATAAAAATGAAAATTGATGTCAAAAATTATTAATATTGTCGGGGCGCGCCCCAATTTCATGAAGATTGCTCCTTTGATGAAAGCATACTCGAGTTCCAATTCATTGGAGCCGATTTTGCTTCATACAGGGCAACATTACGATGCCAAAATGTCTTCATTATTTTTTGAAGAACTTGGAATTCCCAAGCCTGATATCAATCTCGAAGTTGGTTCGGACACTCAAGCCAAACAGGTTGCGAAAATCATGGAACGTTTCGAAGATGTTTGCTTCAGCGTCAAGCCTGATGCAATTCTCGTAGTCGGAGATGTTAATTCAACTATGGCTTGCAGTATTGTCGCCGCCAAACTTGGAATCAAAATTGTCCATCTCGAAGCTGGTTTGCGTAGTTTTGACCGGACAATGCCCGAGGAAATCAACCGATTGGTCACAGATGCTCTTGCAGACCTGTTGTTGACACCATCGCTTGATGCAGACCAAAATTTATCGAACGAAGGTGTGAGCCCATCGAAGATTTTTCGCGTCGGAAATATAATGATTGACACTTTATTTATGTTTTTGCCCAAAGCGGAACTTTCACCTATCCTTGATGATTTGAAGCTGCAAAGCAAGCAATTTGCCCTCGTAACTTTGCACAGACCATCAAATGTGGACGAGAAGGAAGGAATCCAGAGTATAATGAATACTTTGAATGAAATTTCCTCCGATATTGATATTATATTCCCAATGCACCCACGCACTAAGGAAAATCTGCGGAAGTTTGGCATAAATTTGAATGCTCTGAACCCACGATTACAAATTTGCGAACCACTCGGGTACCTTGATTTCCAGAAATTGATGTCGAATTCTAAATTTGTAATCACAGATAGCGGTGGTGTGCAAGAGGAAACAACTGCGCTGAAAATACCCTGCATCACACTACGCGAGAATACTGAACGACCCATAACGATATTGGAAGGCTCGAACGTCATTGCCGGAAAAGATATGCAAAAATTATTGGAATACGCCAATCAAGCTATTGCCGGAAAATGGAAGCAAAGCCAAATCCCTGCAATGTGGGACGGCAAAACTGCAAACAGAGTGGTTGAAGTTTTGGAGCGAAAATTATAAAATATGAAAATTACTCAAGTCAATAGCCTTGCTTTAAGCGAACTGAAACTTATTCAATTCGCTCGATTCGATGATGAACGCGGTTACTTTACCGAAACTTTTCGTCAATCAGATTTCGAGAATAATGCCAAAACTGAATTTCTCGTTGGAAAGCTATTCAAACAAATAAACGAATCATTCACTCATGCAGGTTTTTTTCGCGGTTTGCATTTCCAATGGAATCCATTTATGGATAAACTCATAAGATGCATTAACGGTCATATTATTGATTTTGCGTTGGATATCCGCCCAAGCTCTCCAAATTTTGGTAAAATTGTAGCGCAAGAACTGAAATCCAACAATCTGAGCGAATATGGTGAATGGTTTTGGGTGCCAAATGGATTTGCACATGGGTTTTACGCTATGGATGATTCGCTTATCGAGTATATGTGTACATCCGAATGGTCGCAAGGACATGAAGCATCAATTACAATTGCAGATGACCAAATTGATTGGTCAAAATGCGAACCCGATGTAATTGATTTAATGAGCAAACTCATCAAAAATAATTCTATGAAAATGAGCAATAAAGATAAAATGGGTACGAATTTGAGTCGTTGGGCTGATTCGGTTGATGCAAGATTATTCAAATATGAGGCATAGATGAAAACGAAAGGTATTATTCTCGCCGGTGGAAAGGGGACAAGATTATACCCGATGACCAATATTTTTTCTAAGCAGTTGCAACCTGTTTACGATAAGCCAATGATTTATTATCCGCTTTCGACATTGATGCTGGCAGGTATTCGTGAAGTATTACTCATTTCTACGCCCGAAGACACACCAAATTACCAAAAATTATTAGGTGACGGTTCTCAATTCGGGATTTATATCGAATATAAAATTCAAGATTCGCCCGGTGGATTGCCCCAAGCATTTATCATAGGCGAACAATTTATAGGCGATTCCCAAGTTTGCCTGATTCTTGGCGATAATCTTTTCTATGGCAAGCTTGATTTTTTACGTGATGGAATAGCAAACAATCATGGTGGAACTATTTTTGCTTATCATGTGGATAATCCAACCGAATATGGTGTTGTAGAATTCGACCACAACCATAAAGTTTTGAGCATAGAGGAGAAGCCCGTCGTGCCAAAATCCAAATACGCTATTCCTGGATTGTATATTTTCAATTCTAAGGTCGCCGCTTATTCTCGTGAACTCAAACCGAGTATGCGTGGTGAAATCGAAATCACAGACCTCCACAAACATTATTTGCGAGATAATGAACTTGATGTTGTGACTATCGGCAGAGGAGTAGCATGGCTTGATACCGGTACACCTCAATCTTTGCTCGAAGCAGGTGTCTTTATTCAAACTATCGAAAAACGACAAGGTACAAAAATCGCTTGTTTGGAGGAAATCGCTTTGCAACAAGATTTCATTGATTTGGATTCTTACCAAAAATTAATTGGTAGCTTACCCGAATGCGATTACAAAAATTATTGCAAAAAAATTATAAACGAGTTTAATAGATGAAAATATTGATTACCGGCGGAGCCGGTTTCATAGGCAGTGAATTTGTCAGACAAGCAGTAAGTGCAGGGCATCAAGTTGCCGTAATTGACAAGCTGACTTATGCGGCAGATAAAAAGCGGCTTTCCGGAGTTTGGAATGATATCGAATTTTTCGAGGGCGACATTGCTTCGCATGATTTTGTCATGTCGGCATTTACATCATTTCGTCCCGAAAGTATTGTTCATTGGGCAGCAGAAAGCCATGTGGATAGAAGCATTTTGGAACCGACAATTTTTATGACTACTAATATACTTGGAACTCATAATTTGTTGGAAGCGGCAAAATTATTTGAAATCGAAAAATTTATCAACATTTCTACAGATGAAGTCTATGGCGAACTTGGCGAGTCAGGCTCATTTTTTGAAGATACTCCTCTCGCTCCAAATTCACCTTATTCAGTTAGCAAAACATCGGCTGATATGCTTGGGCGTGCTTACTTGCGAACATATGGAACACCTGTAATCACCGTAAGACCTTCGAACAACTACGGTCCATGGCAATATCCCGAAAAATTGGTTCCTGTAGTAATTTTAAAAGCTCTTGCCGATGAACGTATCCCGGTTTACGGAGCAGGTGAAAATATACGCGAATGGCTCTACGTTGCTGATTGTGCCTCGGCTGTCTTGGAAATTCTGAATCATGGTAGGGTTGGAGAGATATACAATATCGGAAGTGGAAACGAAAAGCGTAACATTGATGTCGTAAAGGCTATTCTTGATTTGCTCGGTAAATCACACGATTTGATAGCGTTTGTAAAGGACAGACCCGGGCACGATTTCCGATATTCCTTAAATTATGACAAGATTGCAAATGAGCTAAGGTGGTCTCATAAAATCAATTTTGATGTCGGAATTTCGAATACTGTTAATTGGTATCTTCAAAATATTGATTGGGCTGACGGAAAACTTCACGATTTGAGACAATATTGGGCGAAGGTTTACCAAAAATGAAAGTGTTCGTAATTGGTGCTGCCGGACAACTCGGTAAAGAATTTGTCAAGATATTCTCAGCAAAAGAGAATGTTGAATTATTCAAATTTGATATAGTTGATGTTGATATTTCCGATTTTGAAAAAGTTTCAGAACTATTCCAAAAGCTCGAGCCTGAACTCGTTATCAATTGCGCTGCATATAATGATACTGTAAAAGCAGAACATCATTTTTCGCCAAATTATCCTGTCAACTCTTTCGCACCTTATAATTTGGCATTGCTAAGTAATAAATTCGGTGCAAAATTTGTTCATTTCGGCTCGGATTATGTTTTTGATGGATCGAAATCATCGCCTTATACGGAAGATGATATATGCAACCCTGTGAATGAATACGGAAAAGCAAAGTCACTCGGAGAACAAATAATCTTAGACAAATTCCCGAATTCATTAGTTTTTCGACTTAGTTGGGTGTATGGTTTGGGGCAGCAAAATTTTATCTATAAATTGTTTGAATGGTCTCGCAAGCAACGAGTTCTGAAAATAGTTGATGATGAGATTTCGGTTCCATCGTCAGTTAAATTTATTGCAGAGCGTGTTTTGGAAGCATTAGACAATGATTTAAAGGGCTTATATCATTTAACTCCTAAAGGGGCTTGCTCGCGTTACGAGTGGGCTTTGATGATTAAAAAGCATTTAGCTTTGAATGTTGGAATCCATCCTGCTAAAATTATTGATTTTGAGCAAAAAATCAAAAGGCCACATTTTTCGGTAATGTCATCGGAAAAATTATCGGAAGATTTAGGAATACAGTTCAAAAGTTGGGACGAAGAGCTTGATGATTATTTGCATCAAGAGCGTGAATATTTCAAATTGCCACCGACGTAAACCGCCTCAACCGATGTTTCATGTATTTGTGATTTCGAACCAATATTACTGTTTGTAATTACAAAATCAGCCTTATATCCGACTCTTAATAAACCTGTTGATGAATTTACAACTTTTGCAGGTGTCAAAGTATATGATTTTATAGCGTCGAATAAATTCAATCTTTCCTCAGGATTCTGAATTTCACCACCTTCCAAATTTTGTCTTGTGAGAAATGCTGAGAGTCCCAAAAAAGGATTGTGAGATTCAATTGGGAAATCTGAACCGGCAATTATTTCGACACTGTTTTTCAAAAATTTTTGCCACGGATAGCCATGCTTATCGAAAATTTCTCGCCCAAGCCTTGCTAATGCCATTTTCTCATCACCTATATAATGAATAGGTTGAACTGATGCAATCACATTTAGTTCACGAAATCTCGGAATGTCCTCTTCAGCTACTATTTGTGCGTGCTCAATTCTCAATTTGTTTCTGAAATTTCCGAATTTTTGACGCAAAATTTGATAAGCATCTAAAACTTCACGATTTGCTCTATCGCCAATAGCATGAATTGCTATATCAAATCCTTTTTGGATGGCAATTTCAGCTTTTTCAGCCATTTGCATTTTATCCAAAATCAGCAATCCTTTGTTCCCGGCCTCATCAGCGTAATCAGACAACAATGCTGCTCCTCTTGAGCCTAATGCTCCATCAGAAAACAGTTTTATGCCAACGACATTGAAAAAATCAGAGATATATGGAGTGATTCCGGCATCAATATATTCATCATTCTGGGCTGATATATGAGAATAGATTCTGATTTTCAGTTCATTACTTGAATTCATTTTGCGAAATATATCAACCAATTTTGGCGATACATCCATATCATGAACTGCCGTAATCCCTACTTGGATGCACAAGTCTTGGGCAATTGAAATGAACTCTTGATATTGCTCTTCGGAAAAATCGGGAATTAGCTTTTCTGCCAACAACATCGCCGAATCAACCAACACCCCGTTTGGAGTGCCGTCATCATATCTCAGAATCGCACCTCCGACAGGGTCTTTGGTCTCTTTGCTTATACCGGCAATTTCCAAAGCTTTAGAATTTACCCACGCAGCATGTCCGTCAACTCTGATGAAGTAGCATGGATTATCCGGAAATGCTTTGTCAAGATGTTCTAAAGTTGGCAAATTGCTATTTTTCCAATTTTCTTGATTCCATCCTCTGCCAAAAATCCAATTGCTTCGGAAAAATGGTTGCGATTCGGCTTTTTCAATGCAGTTTTTCTCGGAATTGCAATCGTCAAAAGTCAGAATTTTGCGCATCATGCCCAATCCCCATAAGTGACAATGTGAATCTGTCATTCCGGGCAAAATATAAGCATTCCGGAATACTGTACCAGTTTCACCCGTAACCACACAAACCCCTTCGGGAAAAGTAGTAATTGATTTAATCAAACCTTCTTCTATTTCCAATTTTATATTAGTCAGTGTCATTTTCAATCCTTATTATTACATCTACAGGACAAACAGCATGGCATTGAGGCTCGTCAAAATAGCCGATACACTCAACGCATTTATCAGCATCAATTTCATATATGTCTTCACCCAAAAAAATCGCTTCGGTCGGGCAAATTGGCTCACATTTGCCACAAATTATGCAATCTTCTAATATCTTAAGCGCCATATTGTTGCTTCATTTTTAATTTCAAGTCTTCGTAATTTTCCATCCAATTTACTATGAATTCCTTCGCTTTATCACGTGTATGCTCTCTTATGCTTTTACTTTGTAAAAACATTGCTAAGCTTATTGAATAAACATACAACATAAAAAATTTCAAAATTTGTGAAACTCTATAAAATGTTGCTTCAAGCAAACTCAAGTGCTTTTTCAAAAACAATCTTTTTGTATAGACGAGTAAGGGAATATAACTGACACCGATAGAATCTCGCGTCTTGCCAACTAAATGTTTAACGGTGACATTTCTTAGGATGTAATTCACATAGCCTGCTTGCGAAGCTCTCTTGCAAAAGTCTGTTTCTTCTGTATAAAAGAAATATTCTTCACAAAAGCCATCCAATTCTTGGTACAATTTTTTTGAAAATAACATTACTGCCCCAACTGTGAAATCCACAACTATGGGGGGCAATTTAGCACGATTCTTTTCAAATTCCTTTGCATAGCCTTTGTGAATAAATTTAATAAGATAAGTCATTTCCCAAAAGCCGAATTTGTAGCTTGGAAAATATGAAAATGCTTCTTGGTAGCTACCATCTGCATTGATAAACTGGGGTGCAACTACACCGGCTTTGTCTAATTTTAAATACCCCGAAAAAAGCATTTGAATGGATTTGTCGGGATAAATTATATCGCTATTGCTAATAATATAATAATCGGCTTTGGATACGGAAACCCCAATATTAATCGCCTTAGCATAGCCATAATTCTTATCATTGCGGACAATTATTACTTGCGGATAATTTTTTGAAAGATAATCAACGCTATCGTCGGTTGATGCGTTATCAACAACGATAATATTACTTTCGCTGATTCCATTGGAACAAATCGAATCAATACAGTCACAAGTTAGTTGACGAGTGTTATAATTGATAATTATGACATCCAAATGTATTTGGTTTGACAAAGTTTCCTTACATTACAAGTTTTTTAAAAGACAAATATAAATATATTGTTTTTACTGAAGCTGAAATGAAAAAATTAATCGAAATAATCTTAACAAAAGTCGAAAAATCTGTTGATAAACTTCCTGACCCATTCTTTCTATTTTTGGGTTTGGCTATTCTGGTTGTAATATTCTCATATATTGCATCATTAGTACAATTCCAAGCCATCAATCCCACGAATAGTGAACCTATTCAAGTAGTCAATTTGCTATCCAAAGTGGGTATTCAAAGAATGTTGACCAATGCAACTACAAATTTCATAAATTTCCCGCCATTAGGTATAGTGCTTATTACAATTATTGGTATCGGAATAGCCGAAAAGTCAGGTTTTTTCAAAACTTCATTGCTCACATTGACAGCTTCAGTACCGAAAAAATTAATAGCCCCCGTTCTAATCATGATTTCTGTTAACGGTAGTTTGATGGCTGATTCAGGAGTTGTTTTGTTGCCGCCACTTGGGGCTATGCTCTTTGCTTCGTACGGCAGACATCCGATTGCGGGCTTATTAGCAGCTTTTGCAGCTGTTTGCGGTGGATTTAGTGCTTCTTTTTTTATAACTGCTCTTGACCCTTTGTTGTCCTCATTCACTGATGCGGCTGCAAAAACTATAGACCCATCTTATGATGTATTCCCGACTGCTAATTATTACTTCATGCTAGCTTCCGTATTTGTCGTGACAGCAGTTTGTTGGTTTGTGACAGACAAAATCGTCGAACCGGCTCTCAAAAATACAGAAACGAAAGCGGTAGATAGTGATTCGGAAATGCCAAATCCAAATGCTCGTAAAGCATTTTTATACGGAATCGGCAGTGTTATAGTAATGTCCTTTTTGATTCTATGGGCTGTTTTCCCTGAGGATGGCTTATTAAGAGACGACTCCGGGACTATGAAACCGCTATTTCGAAGTATTGTGACCATTTTGATGATTATGTTTGCAGTATCAGGAATCATTTATGGTTATGCTGCAAAGACTATCAACAATTCTAAAGATATAGTTCGTATGAGCAATGATATGATGGGGACAATGGGTTCATACATAGTTTTGGTCTTTGCCATAGGTCAATTTATAGCATATTTCAACGATTCAAATTTGGGTTTGATAATCGCTGTCAAAGGAGCTGAATTGCTTCAAGAGCTTGATTTGGGAAGAGAATTGATTCTTTTATCGTTTCTGTTCTTTTCTATGCTTGTGAATATATTTATTTCGAGTGCATCAGCAAAATGGGCTTTGTTGGCTTCGGTTTTTGTTCCGATGTTTATGTTGTTGGGTATAAGTCCTGAGTCCACACAAATGATGTATCGAATTGGCGATTCGGTAACCAATTTTATAACGCCACTTTTCCCATATTTTCCGATTTTAATAGTATTTGCGAAACAATTTTCACCTGAAATCACTTTTGGCAAATTAATATCTTTACTTTTGCCGTATTCATTTGCATTGGCTTTGATATGGGGCTTAATGGCGGCTCTATGGGTGTTTGCGGGGATTCCATTAGGACCCGAAGCACCTGTTTTTTTAGACTGATGTAGAAAAATATTAAGTTTAAGTGAACATGTTTATAAATTTCATTTGAATAATCTATTATTTAAGCATAAATTTGTACTTCGTATGGAATGCAATTAAAAAAAACAAAACTTATTAGAGATATAAACGGAGGCATTTAATTGAAAAATAATTGGGGGAAACTTTTCCTTATTTTGATTCCGATAATAGCGGCTATAGCCGTTATGATACCCACTTATAGGGCATACCAATTGGAAGGTAAGTTGAAAGATTACCGTGCAAAAGCTAACGCTGCCGGTAATTCTACTGATTCTTTGGCTATTATGGAAGAATTTAGAAGCATGTATGGTGCGGACCTTGAAGCTGCCAAGAAAAACCAGCTCAAACTCGGTCTTGACTTGCGTGGCGGTATGTATGTAACGCTCGAAGTAGATGTTGTAAAATTGCTGGAAGAATCAGCACAACGCGAAGCTATAGACGAAGTATTTCTGACTGTACTCGCAAAAACTCGTGAAGAATTAGCTAGTTCAGAAAGCGATGCGTTAGATGTTTTCTTAAAGCATTTCAACGAAATAGCTCGTCCCAAGGGCAAATCTTTGATTTCTTATTATGATATCGGTGATTTCCGCGAAGCCACCGAAGAAAACATCATTGAGCGTTTGAGACAAAACGCTGATGATGCAATAAGTCAAGCCGCTGAGGTTATCAGACAACGTATTGACCAATATGGCGTTGCTGAACCAAATATCCAACAACAAGGCAATAATAGAATTATACTTGAATTGCCTGGTGTAGAAAATGAAGACCAAATGCGTAGTTTGCTCGAAACTACTGCACGTCTCGAATTCCATTTAGTTCGCAATAGCGCTGATATTGTACGTTCATTTGCTCGTATTGACGATTTGTTAGTTCAACAAGCAAAACGCAGAGCAGGTATTGTTGATGAACAACCCACTGTTCAAGATACTTCGGCTCAAGTAGCAGAAACACCCGCACCGGCTCCGACTACCCAAAATGACACTATGCAAACCGCTAAATTAGAAGGTGATACTACTGTTGCCGATACAAGTGGCTCAGATACTTCAAAAGCTAATGACCCGTACGCAGGCATGTCTGAAAAAGAGATTATGGAAAAACATACTTCAGAGCATCCATTTACATCCTTGTTTGCAACTTATTTTATGCAACCCGGTGATGCCGGTCAAATGGTTCCATTCTATTATACAACCGATGAAATCCCTGATGGCGAATATTCCTTCCGCATAATCAAAGATTCGATTGCAAGATTTAACGAAGTCTTGAATCGTCCTGAAATAAGACCATTAATCCCTATAGATTTTAAAATCACAATTGAAGCAAAACCTGATTCAAGATTATTCAAACAATCCGGTATAGAAGTTTTTGAAATTTTCTCGCTTAATCGCGAACCCGAATTAACCGGTGAAGTAATCACAAATGCTCAACAATCATTTGACCCAACAACAAACGCACCCATTGTAAATATGACTATGAACGATGACGGAGCTGAAAGATGGGCAAGGATAACCGGAGCAAATGTTGACAAAAGAGTCGCTATCGTTCTTGATGAAAGAGTTTATTCGGCTCCTGTGGTACGCGACAGAATTTTAGGCGGGCGCTCACAAATTTCAGGTATGGCAAATTCTGACGAAGCAAGATTACTGGAAGTTGTCTTGAAAGCCGGCGCTTTAAAAGCACCTGTTCAAATCATCGAAGAACGTGTTGTCGGACCTTCGCTTGGTCAAGATTCAATTAACTCAGGCGTTACTGCCTCGCTTTTTGCGATGCTTCTAGTTATTGCATATATGGTGTTTTACTATAACAAAGGTGGTCTCGTTGCTGATTTTGCCGTATTGTTGAATGTGTTCCTTGTTATTGCGGTTTTGACTGCTCTCAAAGGTACATTGACTTTACCCGGTATCGGAGGTATAATCCTGACAATAGGTATGGCTGTGGATGCGAACGTTCTTATTTTTGAACGTATTCGTGAAGAAATTGCCAAAGGTCGTTCATTAAGGTCTGCAATTGACGAAGGTTTCAGCAAGGCGCTTAGTGCCATCATTGACGGTAACATCACAACCGGTATTACTGCATTCATCTTATTGACACTCGCAAGCGGTCCTATCCAAGGTTTCGCAACAACATTATTGATTGGTATCATAAGTACATTGTTTACAGGTATTTTGATTACCAGAGCATTAATCGAACTTTTACTTATCAAGGGTAGCAACGAGTTTAACTTTGGTCAACCCAAACAAATTCAATCAATATAATTTAGAATAATAAAAATAGAGGTTAAATAAATGCAATATTTTAAAAATACGAATATCAATTTTACCGGTTATAGAAAACAATTTGCAATGTTCTCAATTGTACTTTCAGTTGTGGGATTGTTGGCTGTTTTCATACTCAAACCGGAATTAGGTATTGACTTCAAAGGTGGCGCCGAAATTGGTCTTGCTTTCGAAAATGATGTGGATATGGCAAAAGTTCGTAGCATTGTTGGTTCATTGGATGTTGGTGGCAACGAAATTAAATCATTTGGCAAAGCCAATCAAATTCTTATTAGAGTTACTGATGTCAACGCAGGACCGGATAAAATCCAAGAAGCACTGACCAAGTCTATGCCTGATAATCCATATACTGTGCTTAAGATTGACAAAATTGGAGCCAAAATAAGTAATGAGCTTTTTGTTGAAGCTATTTGGGCGGTTTTGCTTGCAATAATAGCAATTTTGATTTACATCGCTTTCCGATTCGAATTTGATTTTGGTGTTGGAGCAATTATAGCACTTGTTCATGACGTTATCATAACCTTTTCGATTATCGTCGTAACTCATCACCTTGGTATTTTGAATTTGGAACTTGACCAAGCTTTGCTGGCAGGTTTGCTGACCGTAATCGGTTACTCCATTAACGATACCGTGATTATATTCGACCGTATTCGCGAAAATATGGAAAAACATAAAGGGATGGAATTTGTAAAAATGGTGAATATGAGTATAAACGAAACTCTTAGCCGTACAGTTAATACTACTGCTACAACAACATCAGTATTATTGATATTATTATTGTTCGGCGGTCCTGTTCTTCAAGGATTTGCGTTTACGATGTTTGTCGGTATCATTTTTGGTACATACTCTACTATTTACATCTCAACCGGTTATGTAATCTGGAATCACTTACGTACAAAAAAAACAGATGAATCACAAGGCAAGAAAACTTACAGTACTGCAAAAGCATAATAGCTTATGAATCAATTTAAAATCATAGACGAAATCAAAGGTATTGCTGTCGTAGAACTCAATGAAAGTGTTCTCGGCGGCAATACCGCTATTGAATTCACCGCATTGCTCGATAAATTAGTTGCCGAAAAAATCAATTCTTTAGTTGTTGATTTTTCTGCTGTCCAAATTATGAATAGCACAGGTCTTGGCATGTTAGCCAATGCTCATGCTACTATGAACAAAAACGGTTTGAACTTGGTATTAATCAACATACCCGATAAAATCAAAAAATTGTTCGACATCACGCATCTTTCTGATGTCTTCAGAATCCATCCTAATGTGGAATCGGCTCTCGCAGAATTATAATATTATAAGTATTACAAATCAAAATTTAAACGAAAAACATGAGTGTTAGTGTCATTGTAGGTTCTCAATGGGGTGATGAAGGTAAAGGCAAGATTGTTGACCTTTTGAGTCAATCAGCCGATATTGTAGCTCGTTATCAAGGTGGGGCGAATGCCGGACATACTATTGTCATTGACGATAAAAAATATATTTTGCATCTGATTCCCTCCGGCATTTTGAACAATGGTGTGATTTGTGTTATCGGTAACGGCGTAGTAATAGACCCCGTTGCTCTTATGAGCGAAATTGAGATGCTCAAGCAACATGGAATTGATGTAAAAGACCGTTTGCTGATTTCACACAAAGCCCATCTTATAATGCCTTATCACAAAATGCTCGACCAAGCCCGCGAATCTCTGACTTCATCCACCACAATCGGCACCACAGGACGTGGAATCGGTCCTGCTTATATTGACAAAGCTCGTCGTGCCGGTATTAGAATTGTTGACCTATTAGACCGAAAATCCTTTGAAGATAAACTCAGGAAAAATATCATCGAACAAAATGATATTTTGAATAAGATCTATGGATTTACCGAGTTGAATGAAGAAGAAATCGTCGAGACATATATCAAGTTCGATAATTTGATTGATGAATATATCACCGATACCTCATATTATTTAAATACTGCTATCAAAGCTGATAAAAATATCATCGTCGAAGGGGCGCAAGGTGCCTTACTTGACGTTGACCATGGAACTTATCCATTCGTCACAAGTTCCAATCCTACTTCCGGAGGTGCTTGCACAGGTTTAGGAATACCACCGACATCAATTGGCAAAATTATCGGCATCACAAAAGCATATTGCACACGCGTTGGAAACGGACCCTTCCCAACTGAATTGAATGATGAGACTGGCGAACAGTTGCGTGCTATTGGTGCTGAATTTGGTGCCACAACAGGAAGACCCAGACGTTGCGGTTGGCTTGATTTATTTGCTTTGCGTTATTCGGTTCAAATTAATGGAATTTCATCCATAGCTATGACAAAATTAGACGTGCTGAACGATTTCGAGACGATAAAGGTCTGCACCGGCTACAATGTCAACGGCAAGTCTTTACGTAGTTTCCCTGTAGATATACCGACTCTTGAAGCAATCGAACTCGAATACATCGAATTTGACGGATGGAAGCAAAGTCTGAGCGGAATCACCGAATACGACAAATTGCCAAAACAAGCACAGCAATATTTGTCCTTCATCGAAAAATATACCGAAGCTAATGTTGAGTACATTTCCACAAGCCCGGACAGAAAAGATACTATAATCCGAGCCTGATTCCAATAAAAAGATATAATCAATGTCATAACATCTATATATTTTCAATAACAAATTTTATAGGTGTATCATGAAGTACTTGGTTCTAATTTTCATTTTATCATTCGCGTTATCGAATTCAAATTTGAATGCTCGTCAATTTCGCGTTTCGCAAATTCCCAACGGCAATAAATTTGATTGCAATACATGCCATACAATGGGTGGTGGAACTGCACTGAACCCATTTGGGATAGATGTTTTGAATGCTTTTCTAACTCCCAAAAATGCGCTCGGAAATGTGAATTGGGTTGCGGATTTGGCATCAATTGATTCCGATAATGACGGTTTCACTAATGGGCAAGAATTGCTTGACCCTAATGGAGAGTGGAAAATCGGTGACCCAAATCCTGGCAATACCTTAGATGTTTTCAATCCGGGCTCTTCAAATAGCAAACCTGTAAGTGTGCATGACAACGTTTTCAACCGAAAAAATCAAGTTATATCAAATCTTAGCATTGTGCCAAACCCGGTAATTTTCAGCTCTAACATTGAGTTTGAACTCAACCAAGCGGGTGAAATTCATATCGAACTATTCACTGCTTCCGGCGCACACGTTTCAAAAGTCTTTTCGGGATGGAAATCAGAAGGCAAATATTTGCTTGATTTCAAAGCAGTTGATTCGCAAAACAACAAATTAGCCAAGGGCGTGTATTTACTTAATATTCGACTTGGCAATGCATCTGTTATTCATAAGTTGATTATAGAATAATATTCAAATTTTGAGATTCTTTATAGAGCTGACTCCACAAAAGTCAGCTCTTTTTAGTTACGATTATCTGCAACATTTTGGCTACACCTCAAATAAACTTTTTGCTCATGTAATGCCGACATAGTATATTAGAATTTTGAAATCAAACAAAATAACAAACTTGTTTAAAAATCATATGAAATATATATACTTAGTAATGATAATTTGGTTCGGAATTTCATTAAATTTATTTGCCGAATCAATCATTGAAGTCTTGGACGAGGATACGAAAGCCCCCGTTCCGTACGTGAAAGTTATCACTAAATGCTTAAGTGATAATTGTACTGATACTGTAAGCATACAGCTAACGAGTAAAAACGGCAAAACCAAAACGAAATTTGATATACCATTCGATATCGAAGTCAATCATATCGGCTTCGAAACATATTTCGCTCGGATAAATACCAACGATGATTTGAGAATTATTCTTCGTCGCAAAGAATTTATCTTAGACGAGGTTGTAACCACCGGACAATACACGCCACGTAGTGCCCAATCTTCAGTCTATCAAGTGAAAACAGTAACAGCCGAGCGAATTGTAGCCCAAGGAGCGGTTAATCTTCGCGATTTGATGACTAATGAAATGAATGTTCGATTGAGCCAAGACAATATTCTCGGCTCAAGCATGAGTATTAACGGCGTTTCAGGGCAAAATGTAAAAATTATGATAGATGGCGTTCCCGTTGTCGGCAGACTTGGCGGGAATATTGACTTAAGCCAAATCAATCTCAATAACGCACGACGAGTCGAAATCATCGAAGGACCGATGTCTGCAATCTACGGTACTGATGCTTTGGGAGGAGTAATCAATATCATCACCGAAGACCAAATTGACGATGAAATTAAAATTACGGGCAATTCCTTGTACGAATCAGTAGGAGTTTATAATATTGATGGCTCTTTGGGCTATAAATTTGGCAAAAGCAATGTGCTTATTTCGGGAGGAAGAAATTTCTTCGCCGGCTATTCGGAAGTTGATACAGCACGAAATAAACAATGGAAGCCAAAAGAGCAATATTTTACAGATTGGCAATTCAATCATTTCTTCGACAAACATACTTTTCGTTATTCCGGGAATTTTTACCAAGACCATATTTTGAATCGTGGTGCACCGCGTTTGCCATATCGCGAAACTGCCTTCGATGACCATTTCAAAACTTTGCGCCTCACCAATAGCTTATTTTTCAGAGGTGAAGTTGCTAAAAGTCGCTTTGTTGACATCACAGGAAGTTATTCTTATTACCAAAGAAAGAAAAACACATACTTCAAGAATTTAGTGACTCTCGAAGAACTTTTCACTTCCGACCCGGCAGACCAAGACACAAATTCATTCGATTCATGGGTGCTTCGCGGTACATACAGTCACGACAATGTAATCAATAGCGTAAGTTACCAAACGGGTTTTGATTTGAATATGAGCACAGCATTCGGCAGGAGAATCAACGAAAATGAGAAATCTTTGCAAGATTATGCTGTCTTTGCAAGTATTCAAATCCGCCCAATAGACGAAATTACGATTCAACCTGCGATGAGAGTCATTCATAATTCCAATTACAACGCTCCGCTTGTACCTTCACTAAACTTAAAGTCTGATTTAACTGATTTTCTGACGATTAGAGCTTCATACGCAAGAGGCTTCAGAGCACCATCAATCCAAGAATTGCACTTCATGTTTGTGGACATCAATCACAATATCAGAGGCAATGAAGCTTTGACAGCTGAAACATCTCATAGTTATAACTTTTTAATGAATTTTCATACTCAAACTAACAATTATGCATTTAAATTAGAACCGGGAGTCTATTATAATGATATTAAAGATTTAATTACTCTCGGTAACATCGAAAACGATTTGTGGTCTTATGTTAATATTGGCAAATTCCGTACTTTGGGTTCAAATATTACGCTAAGTTATATTCGTTCGGATTTGAACTCTAAAATTGGAGTTTCTTATATTGGGCGTTCGTATCAAATCAATGAAACAATTGTCGCTTCAAAATTTGTATATTCACCTGAAGTTATGGCAAACGTGATTTATAATTCACAGCTTTTCGGTATAACTGCATCAATATTTTATAAATACACCGGTGGGCAATCAGGTTTCAATGTTGATGAGTCGGGCACAGAATATTCATCGTATGAAATCGAAGACTATCACACACTCGATTTGACACTATCTAAAGAGATTTTCGAAAAAACTCTGACTTTGACCGTTGGAGCTAAGAATTTGTTCGATGTGAAGGATATTAAGCGTACAAGTGGCGGAAGCGGCGGCGTACATAGTGGTTCCGAAACTTCATCACCTGTTGCTTGGGGTAGAACAATTTTCACTTCAATTCGTTTTAACTTTTAACAATAATTTGATTGATATTATGAAAAAAATTATAATATATATAGCGTTTTTGGCAATTGGCTTGACTTCTTGTTTTGAAGACGAGATTCCGGTCTCACCATATCCGCGTGGCGATGAACAAATAGCTACCGTTGATTTGACAAGCAAATACATTTATCAAGTGTATTTCAATTTTGAAAAAGGTCAAGCAATGAAATCTAATTTATACGATGTGTGGGATTTGGCTTTCCAATGCTATGGTGATGACTTTTACGTTTTGTTGAACGGAGCAAAATTCATGGAAGCCGCAGATATGGGTACCGTTGATTTTGCGTCACTTACAAGTCAGGAAAATGCTGCATTCAAGTATGATTCGACCAATCTCGTGTTTGAGGACTTTGCAATTGGCAAGTGGTGGTCTGAATCATCGGAAGGCATGGCAATATCCAAAAATCATGTCTATATCGTCAATCGCGGACGCGATACTGACAATCGCAGACAAGGTATTTACAAAGTACAGTTCCTCGGATTTGAAGATGGGCATTATAATGTTCGATTTGCTGAATTGAAATCTACTACTTACAAGGAAATCAAAGTACCCCGCAAGGAAAATTTCAATTTCATTATGCTTTCACTTTCCGGTGATGGGGAAGTATTAGAACTTGAACCCGCAAAAGATGATTGGGACATCGTCTATACAAAATATATCGCATTTTTGCCATTCGAGGGTGGATTGTTACCATATTCAGTGACCGGCATATTGATTAATCATACTCAGACTGAAGCAGCGAGAGATTCGGGCAATGTTTTTAAAGATATAAGTTTTGAAATGATTGATGATTACAAATTTTCAAACCAACCTGATATTATCGGTCATGAATGGAAATGGTTCGATTTGGAAAGTGAAACATATTTGGCACGTCCCGATAAGAATTTCCTGATACGAGATGGCAAAGGATTCTATTGGAAATTCCATATCATCGAATATTACAACCAGATGGGCGAACGAGGGTATCCGCAGATGGAATTCAAAAAACTTTAAGCAGATTTATAATAACTTTTGCACATTTTCTTTAATCATTTTGTAGATTCTACAATAAGCGGTAAATTGCAAGTCTGTAAATTGTAAAGAATGAAAAAGTTAGCTTAAGTTAAAAATGCAGGAAATCGTATATCACGAAAATTATAGGCTTGAAGAAAGCTATTGGTGGTTTATAGCCCGAAGCACCATTTTACTAAAAATAATCAATAAAGTCTGCAAGTTCGATAATAATGCAAATATTCTTGATGCAGGTTGCGGTACGGGTGGATTTGCCGAAAAAATGTCGGCTCATGCAAATGTAATTTGCTTAGATACTTCGGCAATTGCCTTGGAATATTGCCACAAACGCGGACTGAAAGACACTCACCAATGTATCTTATCTGAATTTGATAAATCTAATCGCCGAATTGACGGCATAACGATGCTTGATGTAATCGAACATATCGAAGATGATTACGGCGTTGTTCGCGATGCTTACTCACTTGTTGATAAGGGTGGTTACTTAATAGCAACTGTTCCGGCATATCAATGGCTATGGTGCAAGCATGACGAAATACACATGCACTATCGCAGATACAATATGCAATCTATCAGCAAAGTGATCGAAAGTGCCGGTTTCAAAATTCGTTACTCATCGTATTTCAATACTTTTCTATTCTTACCTGCAATTTTGAAACGCTTTCTCGATAAATTAACCGGCGCTGACAAGACTAACACTAATCCGATTGAGCCTGTTCCCGATATTTTAAATAAATGGTTTAAAAACATTTTTGGTTGGGAGAGCAAATTTTTACCAAAAATCAAATTTCCTTTTGGACTATCAATTGTTATAATTGCTGAAAAAACGGACACAAAATCATGACTAAAACAACAAAAAGAACTGAGTTTGTCGGAGAAAAATCAAAAGTTGACTTTGACACAAAAACTTCAATTATCATCGCATCTGTAATTTTCATATTTACAACTTCGATTTTTTTCGGAGACCAACTTTTTGGCGACAAATACTTTTGGGAAGATTTTTTAGAGTATGTTTACCCGACTCAAAATTTTGCAGCTGTAGAATCATCACAAGGTAAGATTCCTTTTTGGAATCCGTATATTTTCAACGGAATGCCATTTGTAGCAGACTTGCAGGTGGGATTTTTCTATCCACTTAATCGGCTGATGAATTTTTTCATTAACGACGATGGGCATTTATCAGTTAATGCTTTGCAATTTCTGGTAATATTCCACTTTTTCATAGCTCAAATGGCAATGTTCTTACTTTTGAGGCATATAAGAGTAAGTTTATATGGCGCTTTGATTGGCGCCGTTACGTATAGTTTTTCTATGATTATGGTGTGTCACGTGATTCACCCGATGATGGTTTATCACTTTGCTTGGTTTCCGTTGGTTTTTATGCTTTTCAAGAAAGCAATTGATAATGGCGATATTCGAGCCGGTGTAGGAGGTGGGATGATTTTTGGATTTACAATGCTTTCCGGGCATCCGCAATCAACGCTCTATTTGGCATTATTATTAGGCTTTTATTTGATATATAGACTAATAATCAATTTCAAATCTAAAGTGCAATTCAAATTGCCAATACTCATTGCTCCAATTTTGACTTTCGTTTTTGCAGGAGCGATTTTTCAAGTGCAATATTTGATGTCCGGAGAATTAGCAGAATTATCTAATCGTGCCGAAATGTCTTATGAAGAATCATCCAAAGGCTCATTGGCGATATCTCAAGTTCTTCAAGCCGTTGTACCCGACTTATTTGGTAAAGTTGATGGAATGGGACAAAATGAATTCCCTTTTTATTTGAAAATATCACCTACAGTAGATGCGCCTTATTTTACATATTGGGAATCGGCATTCTATTTTGGGTTGTTGGCTTTAATTCTCGGTTTGTTGACTTTAGTTTATTTCCTTAAAGAACGAGATATTGCATTTTTTCTATTTATCATAATATTTGGTTTTTTGTATGCGCTGGGTTCATCAGGGCTTATACACGGACTTTTTTATAATATTCCATTTTTTAGTCAAATCCGAATTCCCTCGCGTATGATGTTTTACTCAGTATTTGCATTTTCAATCCTTTCGGCAATTGGATTCGATAAATTGTTCTTTTCGAATCTTGCAAATAAATTCAAAAAATTACTGTTAGTTTCCGCTTTGCCAATTTTTGTTTTGATATTAGGTTTGACAGGCATTTTAACATCAATGGTTGATGTTCCGGCTTCTTATATGCCTCTTGCGGCATCAAATTCACTCATAGGACTTTTCATTATTGTTGTTTTGCTCGGATTGTCCTACGTAACAATCAAAAACAACGGTGCATTGCATTTCAGCGGTGGCTTGTTGGTTTTACTTGTGTTTCTTGATTTATATGCAGTCGGCAGCAAATTCAATGATTCACCTCAAAGTCCTACCCAAGCTTACGAATTGGACAACGCGACACTAAATTTATTCAAATTCCAATCACCCGACAATCTTTTCCGAGTAAATACGCGCTCGTATAATCCTCCGGTTATGGCTTTCAAACGAAATCAAGGTTATATGGACAATATTATGACAACTGAAGGCTATAACCCTTTAGTATTGCAAAGAGTTAACCCGGCTGTGAATGATGTCGATTTGATTTATGATTTGCTCAATGTGAAATATAAAATCACACTCGACCCGCAAACTCGCGGTCCCGTTTTTGTTGAAAATCCTACTATGTTTCCGAGATTTTGGTATGTATTCGATTGGGATGTCATTGGCGAAAATGAAGTGGAATCTTTTATGAAATCAAATCAAATTGATTACAGGAAAAAAGTAATTCTAGAAGAGCAACCAAAAATATCACGAAATGCAAATGATTCGTTGAAAATTGATATAAAATGTATGGAATATTCGGGCAACTATCAGCGTTACGAGGTTATGAATCCCGAAGCTGATTTTATCTTAGTATTGAGCGAAATTTGGTATCCGGCATGGAAAGTTTTTGTTGACGGAATGCCTGCAAAATTACACAGAGCAAATTACAGTCTGCGCGCGGTAGAAATCCCCAAAGGAGCATCTAAAATCGAATTCAGGTTCGCTTCTCCATCATTTGCAATAGGGCAATGGATTACACTCATAGCTTTAATCATAGGAATTCCATTGATGATTATTAAATTTAACGGGAAAAATAAAAATGGGTAGTAAAGCATTAGTGATGCTCGAAAGTGGTTTCTATCTTTATGGTGAGACCTTTTGCGGTTCCGGCGAATGTTTTGGCGAATTTGTCTTTAATACAGCAATGACAGGATACGAAGAAATAGTCACCGACCCGTCCTACCGTGGTCAAATTTTGACTTTCACTTATCCGTTGATTGGTAATTATGGAGTTACTTTCAACAATTTGCAATCTAACAGTATTCACTCCGAAGCTGTGATTATTCGCGAAAATTCAGCGATTATTTCCAATCACGCCGCTAAGATGTCATTTGCCGATTTTCTGACTTCACATGGAAAAATGGGAATACACAAACTCGATACTCGCGCTTTGACAACAAGGCTCAGAAAATTTGGAGCTATCAAAGGCGGGATCAGCACTGATGAATTAGACCCCGAAAAATTTCTCCAAAAAATCACCGAAGCCCCCGACATTTCGGATTCCAACCTTTATGAGGAAGTTATCGGTAACGAGGTTTTGACTTTTGAGGGAAATACTGCGAGTGCACTTAATTTACTAATTGTAGATTTCGGAATCAAACGTAGCATTTTGGAAAATCTCCGCAAATATTATAACCATATTTACTTAGTCCCATTCGATATTAACTTCGATGTAAATATTGCCAACTTAGATTTCGACGCTGTTTTCTTGTCAAATGGTCCCGGCGACCCAAGAATAGTGCATAGTTTTGATAAATATTTGCATGATTTCGCTTATAATAATTTCCCCATAATTGGAATTTGCTTCGGTCATCAACTAATCGGGAAAGCTTTTGGGCTCAAAATTGATAAGTTGATTTTCGGGCATCACAGTGGCAATCATCCTGTGAAAAATATTGAAACGGGTAAAGTTTTCATCACTTCGCAAAATCATAATTATGCGATTTCGCACCAAAGTTTAATCGAATCTGTGGATTGGAATTTGAATTGGCTGCACTTGTATGATAATACGGTGAGCGGTATAAAGCATAAAACTCTACCAATCAGTTCTGTGCAATTTCATCCGGAAGCATCACCGGGACCTAACGATGCATCTTTAGTTGTTTTCGACGACTTTTTCAAAATTGTAAAAGAATCAAATGCCTAAAAGAAACGATATTCATAGAATTCTTGTAATTGGCGCCGGACCAATTGTTATTGGTCAAGCCGGCGAATTTGATTACTCCGGCAGCCAAGCTGTCAAAGCTCTTAAAAATCTCGGTTATTACGTTGTGGTGCTAAACAGCAATCCGGCAACTATTATGACTGACCCGGAGCTTTCAGACCGCGTTTATATCGAACCAATCAATACTGATATAATCGAGCAAATTATCCAAAAAGAAAAAATTGATGCTATTTTGCCAACTGTCGGTGGACAAACTGCTCTCAATGTAAGTTTGGAACTACATGACAAGGGTTTGATTGAAAAATACGGCATCGAACTTTTGGGTGTAAGTGCTGAAAGCATAGCAAAAGCCGAACACAGAGAATTATTCCGCCAATCTATCGAAAACATTGGCTTAGAATCTCCAAAAGGGAAAACTGTCAAAAGTCTGAAAGACGCGATTGAATTTTACGATGAAGTTGGATTGCCACTGATTATTCGTCCATCGCTCACGCTTGGTGGTTCGGGTGGTGGAGTAGCAAATACTTTAGATGAATTCAAATCCATCGTGATAAATGGTTTGTCACTATCGCCAATTACTGAAGTCTTGGTCGAAGAATCGCTGATAGGGTGGAAGGAATATGAATTTGAAGTCATTCGCGATAATAATGATAATGCTATAATCGTTGCTTCAATCGAAAATTTTGACCCAATGGGTGTTCATACGGGTGATAGTATTACTGTTGCTCCTGCTCAGACATTAAGTGATGATGAATACCAAAAACTGCGTGATTATTCAATAGCAGTTATTCGTGAAATAGGGGTTGCAACGGGTGGTTCGAACATTCAATTTGCCTTGAATCCCCAAAATGGCGATATAAGAGTGATTGAAATGAATCCGAGAGTCTCGCGAAGTTCGGCTCTTGTTTCCAAAGCGACAGGATTTCCAATTGCCAAAATTGCTGCAATGCTTGCAGTAGGGTTAAATCTTGACGAAATCACAAACGACATCACAAAATCAACACCTGCATCTTTCGAGCCGGTGCTTGATTATATTGTGGTTAAAATTCCTCGTTGGGATTTTGAGAAATTCAAATCCGATAATTCACTCACAACACAGATGAAATCTGTCGGAGAAGTGATGGCAATTGGTTCTAATTTCCGCGAAGCACTCCAAAAAGCATATCGTTCGCTCGAAATCGGTTTATCGGGTTTGGAATCGGAAAAGTTCAACAAATTATCAATTGATGAAATCAGAGCAGGACTTGGAAAATTCACTCCGAATTTGCCCTTTTTTATCAAATCGGCAATCATAAATGGTTTGAATATCACAGAAATTTCTCAACTTTCCAGAGTTGATATTTGGTTTGTGGAAAATATCAAAATGATTTGCGATTTTGAAAAGCATCTCCAAAGTGTGGGATTCGAAGAATTAGATGAGGGCTTACTTCGTGAAGCAAAATTAAATGGATTCTCGGATATTCAAATTGCAAAACTTACCGGCACTACTACTGAGAATATCAGGCAAAAGCGAATTGAACTCAGCGTATTGCCAACTTACAAAAAAGTTGACACTTGTGCCGCCGAATTTGAAGCCGTCACTCCATATTATTATTCTACATATTTGACTGAAAATGAGTCTGAACCTTCGGACAAAACTAAAATTATTGTGCTTGGCGGAGGTCCTTTCCGAATAGGGCAAGGTCTCGAATTTGATTATTGTGCCTCACAAGCAGCCATGAAGCTGAAGGAATTAGATTACGAAGTAATACTTATCAATTGCAATCCCGAGACTGTCAGCACGGACTACGATACCTCAAACAAACTATATTTCGAGCCTGTTCATATCGAAGATGTGATGAATATAATCGAACTCGAAAAACCGTATGGCGTGGTGCTGCAATTAGGTGGGCAAACTCCTCTGAAATTATCAAAAGAACTCATGGAAAATGGGGTTCGCATTCTCGGCACTGAGCAACAAAATATTGATTTAGCTGAGGACAGAGGCAAGCTGATGGAGATTTTGGATAATCTAAATATTGAATTTCCTCCCGGAGCTATGGCAAAAAATCGTGACGAAGCCTTTGTATTCGCTTCAAAAATTGGCTATCCGGTAATTGTCCGTCCATCATATGTGCTAGGTGGTCGCGGTATGGCAATTGTTTATGATGAGCATGATTTGTCACTTTTCATTGATGAAGCAACCAGAGTCAGCGAAAATAACCCCGTTTTGATTGATAAATTCCTCGAAAACGCCCTTGAAGCCGATGTTGATGCCGTTTCTGACGGTCAGGATATTATCATCGCCGGAATTATGGAACATATCGAAGAAGCCGGAATTCACTCAGGCGACAGTTGTTCTGTTCTGCCAAGTTACAGTTTTTCACCATACGTTAAAGACCGCATTCGCGAAATCACTTACCAAATTGCCAGAAAGCTTCAAATCAAAGGCTTTATAAATATTCAATTCGCAATTGCCGATGAAAAAATTTATCTTATAGAGGTCAATCCGCGTGCCTCACGAACTGTGCCTTTCGTTTCCAAATCATCCGGCATTCCAATGAATGAAATTGCCGTTAGGGTAATGACAGGTGAAAAAATCGCAGATATGAACGTCCCCAAAAGTGGTTTCTATGGTCATTTTGCTGTCAAAACTCCCGTATTTTCATTCAGCAAATTCCCGGGAGTTGATACCGTTTTAGGACCTGAAATGAGAAGTACGGGCGAAGTAATGGGCATCAGTGAATTTTTTGGCGAAGCATATGTCAAATCTCAAATTGGTGCAGGAAATAATCTCCCTCTCGGTGGGAATGTTTTTATTTCGGTAAATGACCACGACAAGAAGTCAGTTGTGCCGATTGCTCAAAAACTACGCTTACTCGGATTTGAAATTTACGCTACTCTCGGCACATTCAGCACTTTGCATGTAGAAGGCGTCCATGTCAATCTTATTCACAAAATTGGTGCAGGACATCCCAACGTAGTCGAAATGATTCATAGCGGCAACATACAGATGATTATTAACACCCCCTTGGGAAGAAAGGCATATCAAGATGACTTATTGATTCGTTCGGCTGCTTTGCAAAACAAAGTGCTATGTATAACAAATATATCGGCTGCTCGCGCAATTGCAGATGGTATGGAATGGTTACAACGTCATAAAATCACTATACATAATCCATTCGTTTCTCGGAAAGGAAATTAAAATACTTTTGCTTTACTAACTTCACTATTTCAATAATAAACTCTTAAAAGCGATATGCGAAAGTATTACGGAAATAAAATAGTAGAGATTGCTGAATTACTCAAAAACAGAATCCTTGTTTTGGATGGTGCCATGGGTACAATGGTTCAGCGTTATAAATTGACCGAAGCCGATTACAGAGGCAAAAGATTTGCCGATTGGAATAAAGACCTCAAAGGCAATAATGATTTGCTCGTCCTCACTCAACCCGATATAATCAAAGAAATTCACCTGAAATATCTCGAAGCGGGCAGCGATATTATCGAAACAAATACATTTAATGGTACATCAATTTCCCAATCTGATTATGATATGGGCGATTATGTCAATGAAATTAACTTCAATGCAGCAAAAATTGCTCGTGCAGCAGTTGACGAGATGCTCAAACGAGACCCATCGAAACCCAGATTTGTAGCCGGAGCGGTTGGACCAACTAATCAAGCTTTATCATTATCGCCTGATGTGAATAACCCCGGATTTAGAGCTACTGATTTTGATACCATGAGCAATGCCTATTATGAGCAAGTGAAATCACTTGTAGAAGGTGGTAGTGACATTATTTTGATTGAAACCATTTTCGATACACTGAATTCAAAAGCAGCAATATTTGGAACTGCACAATATTTCCGAGAATCCGGAAATTATCTTCCTGTAATGATTTCGGGTACGATTGTTGACCAAAGTGGCAGAACGCTATCCGGTCAAACAAACGGAGCATTTTGGGTTTCAATTTCGCATACAATCAATTTGCTTAGCGTTGGGTTTAATTGTGCCCTGGGCTCTGAGCAAATGCGTCCTTACATCGAAGAGCTCTCATCTGAAGCTGATTGTTTCACAAGTTTATACCCAAATGCCGGGCTGCCTAATGAATTTGGCGGTTATGATGAATCACCGAAATTCATGGCAGAAGTTTCTCGCCAATATGCTGATGAGGGCTTTGTTAATATTATCGGTGGCTGTTGTGGAACTACTCCTGACCACATCGAAGCGATTGCGGAGAGCGTCAAAGGTATAAAACCAAGAATCGTCCCTGCGGCAAAGACATTTATGCAATTAAGCGGACTTGAAAAATTAATCGCTTACGAAAATTCCAATTTTATAAATGTTGGGGAAAAAACAAATATTTCGGGTTCGACAAAATTCAAAGACTTGATTGTCAAAAATGATTTTGAATCCGCACTCGCAATTGCAAAACAACAAGTTGAAAATGGTGCTCAAATAATTGACATCAACATGGACGAAGGGATGATTGACTCCGAATCAGCCATGACTACTTTCCTGAATTTAATTGCTTCCGAGCCTGATATTGCCAAAGTGCCGATTATGATTGATTCATCGAAATGGACTGTAATCGAAGCAGGTTTGAAGTGCATCCAAGGTAAAGGCATTGTGAACTCGATTTCGATGAAGGAAGGCGAAGAGGAGTTCATCAGACATGCAAGAAAAGTGCTTGACTATGGAGCTGCTGTCATTGTTATGGCATTTGACGAATATGGTCAAGCTGATACTGAGCAAAGAAAAATTGACATTTGTAGCCGTGCATATAAAATTTTGACCGAGGAAGTTGGTTTTCCGCCTCATGATATTATTTTCGACCCTAACATTTTGACTTTGGCAACCGGAATGGAAGAGCACAACAATTACGCTGTTGATTATATCAATGCTGTTCGTTGGATTAAGCAAAATCTTCCATACGCAAAAGTTAGCGGTGGTGTAAGTAATTTGTCATTCTCTTTCCGCGGCAACAACAAAGTTCGCGAGGCAATGCACTCCGCATTTTTATATCATGCTATCAAAGCTGGTATGGATATGGGAATCGTTAATGCCGGACAAATTGAAGTTTATGACAGTATAGAACCTCAATTGCTTGAATTGGTCGAAGATGTAATCTTAAACAGACGCCCGGATTCGACTGATAGATTGCTCGCATATGCTGAAAGCAACAAAGGCGAATCGGAAAAGAAAGAAAAAATTGAAATTTGGAGAGCTAATTCCGTCGAAGAACGTCTCAAACACTCCCTCATCAAGGGCATAGTTGATTATATAATCGAAGACACCGAAGAAGCACGACTGAAATTTGACAATCCACTCGAAGTAATCGAAGGTCCATTGATGGATGGTATGAACGTCGTCGGTGAGCTTTTCGGAGAAGGTAAAATGTTTTTACCTCAGGTTGTGAAAAGTGCTCGAGTCATGAAAAAGTCTGTTGCACATTTAATTCCATATATTGAGCAATCGCTGAAAAAATCTGAGAGACAGACTGCTGGTAAAATTTTGTTGGCTACTGTCAAAGGCGACGTTCACGATATAGGGAAAAACATTGTTTCTGTGGTTTTGGCATGTAATAATTTTGAAGTCATTGACCTTGGAATAATGACTTCCAGCGACAAAATTATTGATGAAGCTCGCAAACAAAAGGTTGATATAATCGGCTTGAGCGGATTGATAACACCATCTTTAGATGAAATGGTCCATGTAGCTAAGGAACTCGAACGCTTGAAATTCGATATTCCATTGCTAATTGGCGGTGCGACTACTTCGCGAGTGCATACTGCCGTCAAAATTGCACCAAATTATTCTAAGCCTGTAATTCACGTTCTTGATGCAGGAAAAAGCGTTCCTGTGGCTTCAGCTTTGCTCAATGCAAAGATTTATGACACTTTCATTGAAAACTACAAATCCGAATACGAAGAGATTCGTTTGAATCATCAAAAATCTCAAATGTCGGGTAATTTGATTAGCTATGCAGAGTCTAAGAAAAATAGCGCAATTTTATCCAAAACATACACTCCGATGCTTCCAAACAATCTTGGAGTTTTCGATTTGCAAAATTATTCCTTGACTGAGATTCGCCAATACATTAATTGGACACAGTTCTTCATCACTTGGGAATTGAAGGGGCGGTATCCACAGATTTTTGATAATCCTGAAAAAGGGGCAGAGGCAAAGAAATTATTCGATGATGCAAATGAATTGCTCGATAAAATTATCGCAGAAAAACGCATCACAGCCAACGCAGTATTCGGGATATTTGCTGCAAATGCGATTGATAATGAAGACATAGAAGTCTATGAATCACTTGACAAAAAAAGCACTCTTCAAACTTTCAGATTATTGAGACAGCAACAGGCAAAGAAATCCGGTGCAGAAAATCTTTCACTGTCGGATTTCATTTGGGATAAAAATTCAGGCAAAAATGATTTTCTCGGCATGTTTGTTTGTTCTGCAGGACATGGTGTGCATGAACTTGTTGAAGAATTTGAAAAAGACAACGATGACTATAATTCGATTATGGTGAAAGTATTAGCTGACCGCCTTGCAGAAGCATTTGCGGAATTGCTCCACGAAAAAGTTCGCAAGGAATATTGGGGCTATGCTTCAGAAGAGCAACTTAATGCCGAAGATATGCTTAATGAAAGATACTCGGGAATCAGACCTGCGGCAGGTTATCCTTCATTACCCGACCATACGGAAACCCAAAAGATATTTGATTTGCTCAATGCGAGCGAGTCCACCGGCGTTCAATTGACCGAAAGCTTTATGATGAATCCGGGTGCATCTGTTTGCGGATTGTACTTTGCAACGCCCGAATCTAAATATTTTGCAGTCGGAAAAATCGGCAAAGACCAAATCGAATCCTACGCTAAGCGCAAAGGTATAAGCGTAGAAATTGCCGAAAAGTGGTTGTCTGCTAATTTGGGCTATTGATGAAGGGGAATTTCCTTCATTGGCTTTTGGGTGTTCCGGCAGTAATTTTCATACTGCTGTTCACGATTTTACCTTTGTACGAAGCTATAGACAAGATTTTTATGACGTCTGAGATTTTTATAAGCATAGTCTCGGAAAAGCATTTACAACCTTGGTTTTTCGAAACTCGCGAAACGTATATATTCGCAAATTTGGTTTATGGCATTTTAAACGCTACTTTTCTCGCGTTTTCAACCATTTATTTGTACAAAAAAAAGTCTGTGGACTTGCTGATTGCATTTATGATTTTTCTCGGATTTCATTTTCTTGTACTTTTTCTGGCTGGCAATTGGCTTGCACCCGGACAATGAGACTAAGCGACTATAATGACTGAATTTAAGATTGAAAAAAATAGATTTAAAAGATACCTGTATTTAGTTTTAGGTATAATAAATGTGATAATGGGCTTTATCGGTATATTCGTGCCGGTGTGGCCCACAACGATATTTTTGATACTTGCTGCGTGGTTTTTCGTCCGCTCGTCTGAAAAGCATTATCAATGGCTTATCAAAAATAAGATGTTTGGTAAAATGATAAGAAATTATCGCGAATTCAAAGGTATAACCCACGAAAGCCGCCGTAATTCAATCATTATACTTTGGGTTACATTGGGTATTTCCGCTTTTTTCGTTGATATATTATGGGTACGAATACTTTTAGCTTGCGTTGGGATTGCTGTATCGTGGCATTTGTTGGCTTTGCATACTTTAACTGATGAAGAAATAGCGAAATTGAACGATGAAAACACTATTATTGAATGATTTGACTGATATTGAGCTACAAATGCTCAATCTTGCTACATCAGTGCGTGAAAATGCTTATTCACCCTATTCGAATTATAAAGTAGGTGCCGCTGTATTAGGTATTGATGGAGAGATTTACACGGGTTGCAATGTCGAAAGTGCGGATTTTACATTGACTTCCCATGCGGAGTGCGTTGCAATTGACTCTATGGTCAAATCCGCTTGCTATGAAACCAAATTATTATTAGTAGTGTTGGAATCCTTGCATTCACCGACTTTCCCTTGTGGTCTTTGCCGACAGAAAATTTCAGAATTTACACCTGATAACGAATTAAAAATTATATCGGTCAATTTGGATTCAGAATCAAAGATTTATAAAATCTACGAAACTAACTTAACTGAATTATTGCCGAATCGCTTCACTTCGGATAATTTCTTGAATCTTTAATATCGTTGTAATTTCTGAGATTAAATAGGGGATATCTAAGGTCAATTTTTGTTAACGAAGTCTTCTTTTATAACTTGTTTAGGTTGATCTTTGACTTCATTTTCGATTGTATTTTTGATATTATTGACAGGTTTTTGGACTTCACGGGTGATTTCAGTAACTTGCTCAGAGAATTGGCGTTGAGCATTCTTCATTTCGTTTACACCACGTTTAATCATTTTGGCAAACTCGGGTAATTTCTTGGGTCCGAACAATATCAGAACCGCAAGAATGATTAACATTAATTCACCCCCACCAACATCAAACATAGATTCGACCTGTTAATTCATGATATAAATGATTGCCCAAACCTTAGTTATCTAACTTTTTGTCGTTTATTGGGTCGGTAACATCGTTAGATGCTTTTTTAAACTCTTTTATTCCACTTCCAAGCCCTTTCATAAGCTCGGGGATTTTTTTTGCACCAAACAAAAGCAAAATAGCCAACAAAATGAGAATCCATTCTGTGCCACCCGGCATACCGAACATTATTAAGTTCATGATAGACTCCTTGCAATAGATTTAAAAATATTAACTCCGTCATTACAGCCGAGTTGCTTATCGCTATATCTTTCAGGATGAGGCATCATACCCAAAACATTTCCTTTTTTGCTAATAATCCCGGCTATGTTATTGACTGAACCATTTGGATTATATTGCTTTTCGATAATACCGTCATGTGAACTGTATTTGAAAACAATCAAATTTTCATCTTCGAGCATTTTCAAAGTATCGGCATCTGCGTAATAATTTCCTTCTCCGTGAGCGATTGGTATATTAATTACATCACCCTTTTTATATGCTGAAGTAAAGGCTGAATCATTTGAAATCACTTTGAGATTTGTATCTTTGCAAATGAAATTCAAATTTTCGTTTTTTAGTAAAGCTCCGGGAAGCATCCCGGTTTCGGTCAGAATCTGAAATCCGTTGCAAATCCCTACTACGAATTTACCGTTTTCCGCAAATTTTTTGACTTCTTTCATCAATGGTGAAAACTGTGCTACAGCACCGCATCTGAGATAATCGCCGTAGGAAAATCCTCCGGGCAAAATTATGCAATCAATGTCATCGGGAATCAATGTATCTTTGTGCCATAGATATTGTGCTCCAAATCCGGCATTCACCGAAGCCGCATGATAAGCGTCATGGTCGCAATTGGAACCAGGGAAAACTACAATGCCAAACTTCATTTTTATTCCGCCTTAGTGATTTCGATGGAATAGTCTTCAATTATCGGATTTGCGATAATTTGTTTGCATGCGTTTTCGATTTGATTCATAGCAGTAGATTCGCTCTCAGCTTGTATGTACAGTGTGACGAATTTGCCTATTCGGACGGCGCTCATTGATTCAAATCCTATTGAATGTAATGCGTGCTCGACTGTTTTGCCTTGAACGTCGAGAATCCCCTCGCGAAGAGTGATTTTAATGTTTGCTTTATACTTGTTCATTTACTTGAAGTTTTTAATATTATCAATGTTCAAAAATACGAAAAAAAGCTGTATTTGCTAAAATTACTAATTTGATTAATCATCTTCCGCATCATCAATTTCTTCTTCAGGTTCTACGTCAAGTTTCCAGAATCTGACGATGTGCCTGATAGTGCTTACCACAATGTAAAAAATCATAAATGGAAAAACAAAAACGCCTTTACTGACTACCGAGGCGACCAATCCAATTGCGAAGATGATTGAAACAACAGGTCTTTCATTGAAAGATTTCTTGTTTGGTCGTGGAATATTGTCGAATTTGATGTCAGAAATCATTGCATATGCAACTAAAATCACCAATGCAAAAGTTGAAAAGACTGTGATAGATTCGGAAATGTAATTATTCGGTAATATAAAAATTATGTAGGATACAATCGTCAAAGCGGCAGAAGGGATGGGTAAGCCCTTGAAGTAGAGTTTGTCTTCGACCAAGTCAGTCAATTGTATATTGAATCTTGCCAACCGTGATGCTCCGGCTAATGCAGGCAATGCAGCGAATAAGATTCCAATTTCGTTATAATTAACGAAAAAAACCTGATAAAGCATAAAAGAGGGGGCTACACCAAATGAGACAACATCACAAAGCGAATCGAGTTCGGCACCGAATTCGCTTGTAGCGTTGATTAGTCTTGCCATCACGCCATCAAGCATATCAAAAATTGCAGCAATCAATATAAATATGGCGCCTCGTTCGATATCGCCCTTAGATATATAAACAATAGCAGAGAATCCGGCGAATAAGTTGACTAAAGTCAATAAATTCGGTACTAAAGATTTTGTGATTCTTAATTTTGCCATTTCAACTTATCATTCATTTATTATTTTCAATTTACCTAAGATTGTTTCGCCTGCAACCACTTTATCGTTAACTTTTACAAAAAATTCACAATCTAACGGTACAAATATATCCATTCTTGAGCCAAATTTCATCATCCCGAATCTATCTCCGGCAACTATGCTATCTTTGACTTTGACATCGCAAACTATTCTTCTTGCCAATATACCAACGATTTGTTTATACATCACTTTTCCATGACGAGTCATGACCCCGATTTTAGAATGTTCGTTCAATTCAGAAGATTTCGGATGATAAGCTACTAAATATTCTCCCGGAACGTATTCGTAGTATTCCACAATTCCGGTTACGGGATTGCGGTTTACATGCACATCAATCGGCGAGAGGAAAATGCTCAATCGTTTTGCTCGTTGCTTCAAATAATCGTTTTCATCAACTTCGATTATTTCTACAACTTTTCCATCAGCAGGTGCAATGATATACGAATCATCGTTTATAGCTATCATAGGCAACGATCTATCTGGGTCTCTAAAGAAAATGAAAACCAATGCAATTATGGCGACTCCAATGATATAAAGTGGAATGCTTAGAAATAATTTATCAACATAATAGCCGATTGCCAAAATTACCACTCCTGCAATAATCATGATTACTATGTTATCAGTTCCGTATTTAGTGAGCATCTGTATTCCTGAAAATGTTGAAAACTTTTTTCTTATATTTTTTTAATCTATACTAATTTTGTATTTTAACAAAATAATTATGCAAAATAATAAAATGTTAAGTCATATCATAAATTTGGGGAAAAATCATGAAATTTCGTGCATCATTGATTGAATTTCAGCAGGCTTTAGCAAAGACTTTGCCTGCAATTCCACGTAAAGCTACTATTCCGATATTAGAACATCTGTATTTTTCGATTGAGGATAACACTTTAAGTATAATAGGTACAGACCAGAATATTACTATAATGACTTCAATCAAAGTTGACGCTGAAGACGAAGGAAAAGTACTTGTTCCGGCAAAAATGTTAGACGATTTGGTTAAAACTTTGGGTCATTCCGGTGACCTTGAGTTTATCACCGATACTAACAATTATGAAATCAAATTGTTAGTTGAACGCGGTAAATACAACATGAAAGGGCTCAATCCTATTGAGTATCTTGATTTACCCGAATTATTTGAATCGAAAAAACCGGACTTCGAAGCTGCTAAGCAAGAAGGTACTATCGAAAGCGGTATCTCCACAGCCTTTTTTATCAAAGAGGATATCGTTCGCTTGGCAGAAAAAACTCTCATCGCAGTTTCAGACGACGAATATCGTCCTGCAATGACAGGTATTTTGCTCCAATTCAGAGAGAATTACGTCAATGCAGTTTCGACGGACAGTTACAGATTGGTCAAAGCTACTGTTCATGCCGATAAAGTTTCGTTTCCACAGAATTTCGATGTCATTCTGCCTGCAAAATCAATGGAATTATTGGTCAAAACTGATAGCGATTTGGTTATGTCCTTCATTGAATCATTCGGTAAAGTAACCCATGCTCGTTTTGATGCCGGAAATACAATTTTTATCACTCGCGTAATCAACGAAAAATTCCCACCATACGAATCCGTTATTCCTCAGAATAACGCTATCTTACTGACTGTTGATAGAAAACAAGTGCTTTTGGCAATCAAGAGTGTGTCATTATTTGCGAATAATATCACTAAGCAAATCAAACTTCATGCAGTCAATAATACATTGACATTGCATGCTGAAGACGAAGAAACGGGGAAGAGTGGTAAACGCGAATTGCCTTGCGATTTGAATTATGAATCTTTCGAAATCGGATTCAATTTCAAATATCTCGAAGAAGCCTTCAATAACGTTGATGAAAACGAAACCGAAGATAATTTGGTCATCATGTCTTTCTCCGAGCCAAACAAACCTGCTCTTATCAGACCCAAGTCTGAAAAAGAAGAATTGCTCATGCTCGTCATGCCTGTTAGAATATCATAAATTGTAGTATTTGATTTGCCCCGAGGTTCATTTTCAAATTATCTCGGGGCATTTTTATTTTGAATGAAAATCCATAAAATCCATATTGTAAATCTGAGAAATCATGCTGATAATTTGATTGAATTATCACCATTGACCAATATTATTCATGGTTCAAACGGTTCCGGCAAAACTACGATTCTGGAATCAGTTGCTTTGGCATCGCACTCCAAAAGTTTTCAACCCACTGATGATAAAAATTTGATTCGTTGGGACGAAAATCGTTATTTTGTGAATGTTTTTGCTGACTACGATTTGGAAGTTCCTTACGAAATCAGTATCAATTATAATCGTGGTAGTCGTAAGCAAATTAATTCGTCAAAAGGCGAAAATCTATTTCCCAAAGATATTATTGGCGAAATGCCGATTGTGATTTTGACTCCCGATTATAAAGCTATAACCTTTGGCAGCCCCCAAGACCGCCGTCAATTCATTGATACAGTGCTTTCGCAAGCTTCAAAATATTATGTTGATGCCATTCTGAAGCAAAAAAAATACCTCAAGCACCGCAACGCAATCTTAGGGCAATTTGCAAGAGAACACAAGATTGATGAAAAGTTATTAGCCACAGCAACGGATTTTTTTATTAGTTATAGTAGTGATGTGATTTACAAACGATTTCAATTCATTAAAGAATTTATTCCCTTTTTTAAGCAATCATATGCTGAAATTACAGATTCAGTTGAAATAGTGGACTTGCAATATAAACCGGATAACATCGCATTCAGCCAATTTGCAAAAATTGAGAAATCCGAAATTACCGAACAACTCGTCAAAGCATCTAAGAATTTATATCAAAATGAACTCCGTCGCGGAACAACATTATTTGGACCACAGAAAGATGATATTGACATATTTATCAATCAAGGATTGGCGAAAGATGCCGCATCGCAAGGGCAACATAAGAGTTTGCTTATTTCTCTCAAATTTGCTGAATTTGAATTTCTTAAAACAGTTGTCAGAGAAACTCCAATCATACTGCTCGATGATATCTTCAGCGAACTTGATGCTGTCAGGTCACAAAAAGTGTTGGAGCTTTTACTCACGAAAAATGCTCAAACATTGATAACTGTAACAGAGCCTGATAAATTCATAAAATTGCAAAACGACAAAACCAATTTCAAGATAATTTCATTATCGGAAGGTCGAATAGTGTCATGAGTAGCGATAAGAACGTAAACCCACTCAATCAATTGGTCGAACAATTTGCTGCAAGCAGAGGGCTCACCGAATTATATATTCTGGGCGAAATTCAATATTATTGGGAAGATTTGCTCGGCAAAGCATTCGCAAAGCAGGTGCAAGCAATCAGACTGAAAGATAAGAAGCTGTATCTCACCACCCAATCAGCTTCTCACAGAATGGAATTAGAAATCCGAAAAAACGAAATAAAAGATGTAATCAATTCAAAAATAGGCAAAGGAATTGTCGTTTCCGACGTGGTTATCAGGTAAAAATTTCGTAAATTTGTAAGTTTAGTATTAACACAATTGCAGGAACTTTAATGAAAGAGAATGAAATCTTGCCGGAAATGGCAAGCCGTAATGATTACAGTGAGGATAGTATTAAAGTATTAGAGGGGCTTGAAGCTGTTCGTAAGCGCCCCGCTATGTACATTGGCGATACCGGTGAGAGAGGATTGCATCACCTTATTCAAGAAGTTGTTGATAATTCGATAGATGAAGCATTAGCAGGCTTTTGTAAAAATATTACTGTTAAGATTCACAAAAATGGCGCTTGTTCTGTACAAGATGATGGTCGTGGTATTCCGACAGGACCTCACCCGATAAAGAAAATTTCGACTCTTCAAGTCGTAATGTGTACACTTCATGCAGGTGGTAAATTTGACAAGAATACATATAAAGTTTCTGGCGGTTTGCACGGTGTTGGCGTATCATGCGTAAATGCCTTGTCGGAATATGCTGAAGTGGTGGTTAAACGCGATGGAAAAGAATTTAGGCAAACTTATTCAGAAGGTATTCCAACTTCTGAAGTAATCGAAGTCGGGAAATCTGATGGCAGAGGAACTTACGTTTACTTTCTTCCCGATAAAACTTTATTCAAAACTGTTGAATTCAAATATGATAAAACTTCCGAAAGATTGCGTGAACTTGCTTTCCTCAATCCTGAAGTCACTATCCGATTTATTGATGAAAGACCGGAAGAAGGCAATATTGAAGATGTATTCCATTACGAAGGCGGAATCGTTGATTTCGTGAAATATATTGACAGCCACAATACTCAATTGGTTGATATTATCTATATCAAAGGTGTCGAGCCAGGCGAAACCGGAGCTGAAACTGTAGCTGAAATCGCATTCCAATATAATAATGCCTACAATGAAAATGTGATTTCATATGTCAATAATATCAATACTATCGAAGGCGGTACTCACGTTACTGGCTTCAGGTCTGCATTGACTCGTACTTTGAATCAATATGCAGCAAATATAAACAAAAAAAATAACAAAGTGCAACTTGTTGGCGATGACTTCCGAGAAGGGTTGACAGCGATTATTTCAATCAAAGTTGCCGAGCCTCAATTCGAAGGTCAAACAAAGACAAAGCTCGGAAATGGTGAAGTTGAAGGTATTGTAAGAACAATCGTAAACGATAAACTGAATCAATATCTCGATTCAAATCCTGCAGCTGCTAAGAGAATTATCGAAAAGGCGCAATTAGCAGCCGAAGCGAGAATTGCTGCGAAAAAATCGCGTGAACTTGTTCGTCGTAAAAATGCACTCGAAAATTCGACTTTGCCAGGTAAACTTGCCGATTGCTCATTGAATTCTCCGGTTGATACAGAAATATATATCGTTGAAGGTGATTCTGCAGGTGGATCAGCAAAACAAGGGCGTGACAGACGTTTTCAAGCAATTTTACCCCTAAAAGGTAAGATTTTGAACGTTCAAAAAGCACGTATCAACAAAATTCTGGAAAATGAAGAAATTAGAACTATCATCACTGCGCTCGGTTCGGGCTTTGGTGAAGATTTCGACCCGGAAAAATTACGTTACGGCAAAATTATTTTAATGGCGGATGCTGATGTTGACGGTTCACATATTCGTACACTGCTTTTGACCTTATTCTTCAATTACATGAAAGATTTGATTTTGGACGGCAAACTTTACATCGCTCAACCGCCACTTTATAAGCTCAAAAAAGGGAGACTTGAATACTACGCTTATAATGATTCCCAAAGAGATGAATTATTAGACAGAATTCGTAAAGAATCATCGAAAAATAAAGTCGAAGAACCTGTTGTAGAAGTCCCAAGCGATGAACAAACAGAAGAAGAATCAGAAAATGAATTAATCTTGGAAGCTAAAAAAGACGGCATTCAAATTTCTAGATTTAAAGGTCTTGGTGAAATGAATCCTGACCAACTTTGGGACACTACCATGAATCCAGAAACAAGGACTTTGTTACAAGTAACTTTGGGCGAAGCAATCCAAGCATCAATGGTATTCCAGACGCTAATGGGCGACAAAGTAGAACCAAGACGCGAATTTATCGAACGAAATGCACATTATGTCAAAAATTTGGATGTATAATGAAAAAGTATTCTTTATTAATTGCTTTGTTTGTATTTTTTTATTCTTCGGTTTTATTAGCGAGCCCGATTGAAACCGCAGAAGCTTTTATTGTTGATTATTTTGATGGTAAAATTACCGAAACACATAACAAATTAGACTCGGCAGCTAGGAAACAAATATCCGAAGAGCAATTGATTATGATTAGGGGACAAATAGATTCTCAATTAGGTGCACTAAAATCTATCAATGAACCTGCTTTCCAATCATATGGTGGAAATGATGTTTTTGTTTTTCCCGTTGTATTCGAAAAGGGCGAGCTTGATATAACTGTAGTCGTAAGCAAAACGCAGGAGATTTCAACGTTTTTCATGGCTCCTCGTGCAAATACTGTCCCTTACCAAGTTCCAGATTATGCAGACACCACAAAATTCTCTGAAGTAGAAATAACTTTCCAGCATGATAGATTTATATTGCCCGGCACAATTTCAATACCCAATTCTCCAAAAGAAAAAGTTCCTGCTGTTTTTCTCGTACATGGATCGGGTGCACATGATAGAGATGAGTCCATCGGTCCAAATAAAATATTCCGCGATATTGCATGGGGTTTGTCAACCAAGGGTATAGCTGTACTGAGATATGAAAAGAGAACCTACACCTATGGCAATGAAATTGGCGATTACATAGATAAATTGGATTTGTCTTTTGAAGTCATTGATGATGCGGTATCTGCTGCACAGTATTTGCATGATAATGCCGATAAATATAATATTGATAAGAATCGCATTTTCGTACTTGGGCATAGTTTAGGTGGTGGATTATTACCCAGAATTGATGTTCGCCAACCCAAATTGAAAGGGTTAATAGCTTTAGCCGGGATGGGAAGAAGAATTGAAAATGTGCTTGTTGACCAATATGGCTATTTATTTTCTCTTGACGGTGAATTTACAGATGATGAGAAAGCAATACTTGAAGAATTGAAAGACAAACTTATGACAGCACTTTCTCCTGAATTAAACGAAACTACTTCGCGAGACTCTCTACCATTGAATTTGCCTGCTCATTATTGGCTTGATTTCCGTACTATGGACGGAGCTAGAGAGGCAAAATCAATCACAAAACCAATACTTGTGCTGCATGGCGAACGAGATTATCAAGTTACTCAGGAGGATTTCGATATATGGAAAGAGGCACTGAAAAGCAATAAACAAGCGAAATTCATTTCATATCCCGGGCTTAATCACCTTTTCTTATTTGGTGAGCAAAAAAGTAATCCTCAAGAGTATTATATCAGAGGTAATGTCAATCAGAAGGTTATTGAAGATATCGTTAACTGGATACAGACAGTTAAGTGATATTTCTTAATAATACTTCGTGCGTTAACTAAAAATTAACATATTTTGAATAAGTTTGTATCTGTATTTTTAATCAAAATGAAATCAGATATTTATGCAAAATGACACAAACTACATGTCCGAAATGCCTAACCTCAAAGGTACTCCGGCAAAATTAATCGTTATTGTTGACGACGAACCGGATATTGTTGAGTTGGTTTCGATACATTTGGTAAAAGCCGGATATAAAGTAAAATCGTTCGAAGATGCTGAGAGTTTATTCAAATTTTTGAAAGCAAATATCCCCGATTTATTCATTCTTGATTTGATGCTTCCTGATGCAGATGGCTTTGAAATCTGTAAGTATCTGAAAAAAGAAGAAAAATATTCTAATATTCCTGTGATAATGCTCACAGCGAGAACAGATGAAATGGACAAAGTGCTTGGTCTAGAGCTTGGCGCCGATGATTACGTTACGAAACCATTTTCTCCTCGTGAGCTTGTTGCTAGGGTCAAAGTGGTATTGCGACGTGACGATAAAACTTCAAAATCACAGAAAATCAAAATTGGCGATATACTCGAAATTGACCTTCACAAATATGACATTTTTGTAGAAGGGAATAAAATCGAATTGACATCTACCGAATTCCGCATCCTCAAATTGCTTTCTGAACGTAGGGGATGGGTTTATGCCCGAGACCAAATTCTTGATTATCTCGGTGTACAAGATAAGGGTGTATTAGACAGAACAGTTGATGTCCATATCAAAAATCTTCGCGAGAAATTGGGCGTTGCCGGTAAATTTATCAAAAACATTCGCGGAGTAGGCTACAAGCTCGAGGTGTAATGAAATCACTATCCACTAAAATCTTCTTAGGTTTTTTTTTGGTAATAATCATTTTTACCTCTTTAATTCTTTTTTTTACATTCAAAACTACTCGTGAACATTATATTGAGACTTTTTCTAAAGATTTGAGGAATCTAAATCTTACGCTTATTAAGCCCGTTAAACAATATTTGTTAATTTATGACTATATTGGTTTGCGTCAGTATATTAACGAACACGGACAACACATCAATATCCGCTTGACGGTTGTTGATTCGACCGGATTTGTCCTTGCAGATTCAAAATCCGACCCCATGCAAATGGAAAATCACATGTCTCGTCCCGAATTTCAAAAAGCACTGAAAGGTAGCAATGATGCTACTCTGCGGTATTCTACAACTGTACATGATGAAATGCTTTATGTTGCTATTCCAATATATGAAAAACAAAAGCTTCTTGGTATTGCACGTGTAAGCATGTTTTTGAGCGATATTGATGCACTTACAACGCGATTATCAACTGATATTATGAAAATTGCTGTTGTGATTCTCGTGCTTATACTAATGAGTATTCTTGTGTTATCTAGAAATCTTAGCAAACCTCTGACTCAATTATCCCAAGCATCTCGTAAAGTTGCTCTTGGAGATTTTGATATAAAAGTTTTTATTAAAGGTCGTGATGAAATAAATGAACTTGCTGTTAATTTTAATCATATGACTGAGCGGCTCAAGGCTCTTTTTGATCAAGTTACCTCACAAAAAGAAGAGTATCAAACAGTAATTTCATCTATTCAAGAAGGTCTCATCGTTACTGATACTAACGGCAATATATTATTGTCCAATGCAGGTTTTCATAATATTGTCAAAAATCAGAATGTTAACAACAATTCAATCGAAAAAATCTTCCAAGATGAGCAAGTACTTGAATTGTTCAAATCTGTTCTTAAAAAGAGAAAACCCCAAACTAAAGAAATCCAAATAAATGAAAATTACTACATCTGTAGTGCAAATTACATTGGACTGAAGAATGAAATCGTACTCCTATTCCATGATATAACGAGTATCAAACGATTAGAAATCATGAAAAAAGAATTTGTGGTCAATGTTTCGCATGAGTTGAGAACACCACTGACTGCAATCAAGGGTTTTGTCGAAACGCTCGAAGACGATGCAAATGAACGCAATAAACATTATATTGAAATTATTAAACGCCATACAGACAGACTAATCAGCATTGTTCAGGATTTACTTACGCTTTCGGAAATTGAAGAACGCCAATCTCAAGTGATGCTCTCTAAAGTTGATTTGAGGATTTTGCTCGAAAATCTTACTAAGATATTTGAATATAAATTATCAGAGAAAAATATTAAACTTATTATTCACGTTGATGAAGCATTCCCCAAAATCAAAATTGACCCATTCAAAATGGAACAAGTTTTCGTCAATCTCATTGATAACGCAATCAAATATACTGATATAGGCTTTGTTAAAATCCGTGTTTATCAAAAGGACGAAAGAGCAATCATCGAAATTTCTGATAGTGGAGTAGGTATCCCCAAAGTTCACCACCCAAGAATTTTTGAACGATTCTATACTGTTGACAAATCACGCTCTAAAAAGCATGGTGGGACTGGATTAGGATTATCTATAGTTAAGCATATCGTACTTTTGCATCAAGGTGAAATAGTTGTTGAAAACAACCCTGATGGTGGTACACGATTTATCATTTCAATCCCAATTAAACTAAAAACAAAGACAATTAACACCTAATTGTAATGATTGTAAGATTAGATTTCCCTAATTAATCCAAATTCCTTATTTTCGTTTGATTAATTTGTCAAATTGGTAGAATGAATTTTAACAATCAGAATAATACAAACGATTTAGTTGAAGATTTTGCGATTATAACGCAAATACTTGCAGGAGACAGTAACTTGTACAGCAAGCTCGTCTCTAAATATTCTCGTGTTGTAAAAGCACTCATTCGCAAGATGATTCGTGACGAAGATGATATTGATGATTTGACTCAAGAAACCTTCATCAAAGCCTATAAAGCCTTACCAAGTTTTAAGGAAGGATTCTCATTTTCTTCTTGGATTTACAGAATTGCTTCTAACACTTGTATTGATTTCATGCGACGCAAACGATTCAATTTTGTATCCATAGACCAGCCAATAACTAAAGCGGGCGATGAAGAGCAATTCCTCGACATTCCCGACGAAGATAATACTCCCGAATTAGCTTATATGCTGAATGAACGCAAAAAAGCTGTCGAAGATGCAATTGACGGGTTACCGGATAATTATAAGGTTATAATCAAAATGCGACACGAAGATGAGATGGAATATTCCGAGATTTCCAAAATGCTTAATATGCCTCTCGGTACGGTAAAAGCTCACCTATTCAGAGCAAGGAAGATATTGCTTTCGACTCTTAAGCAAAAAAAATCACTTTTTAGCGAATTTTAAAGCGTCCCGGAAACACATTCTCCTTCAATCATTACAGCTTTTGCAGTTTGGTTGAATTTCTTATAAATCAAAGTTCTTAGAATATCTTCTGCAATGGGTGATTCATGACTACAATCCATTTCAAAAATCGCTAAATCTGCATCTAATCCAATTTGAATTGAACCAACTTTATCAGACATTTTCAAATTTTCCGCAGCACCTTTAGTACTCAAATAAAAAGCATAAGTAGCCGAAATATCGTTTCCATTTCTATCATTTGAAATACCGTAACTTTTAGATGTTTCAATGGCTTCCTTCGCTTCATTTAACAATGATAATGAATATCCTGCAGCGACATCAGTTCCAAGTCCGATTCTCAGACCAATTTTTTGGTAATTCACCAAAGGCATGATTCCACTCGACAAATAACGATTCGATGTAGGGCAGTGGCAAACGATACTTCCTGCCTTTTGTATCATCGCGAGTTCTGATTGGTCTAAGTAAATACAATGAGCAAGAAAAGTTTTATCAGTCAGCAGTCCAGTTTTGGCGTAAATTCCTGTGTAGTTATCAAACTCAGGGTGCAATTTTTTCATTAACTCAAGTTCGGACTTATTTTCAGCCAAGTGGGTCTGAATAAACAAATCATTCATTTTTGCAAAATTTGCGCAATAGTTCATCAGCTCTTTTGTGCAACTTCCTGCGTAACGTGGTGAGACAATGTAGCTCAACTTATCTGAATTTGTGAGATGATATTTCTTCAGCAAATACTCAATGTCCGATTTAATAGTCTCGAGCGGTATGAAGTAGCCTGGTCCATTTGGTAAATCAATCAAGGAATTACCTATGAAAGCTCTTATACCAAGAGCTGCTGCAGTTTCAAATGCAATTGATGTGGAATTTCTGTGAATTGAGCAATAGGTCACAATCGTAGTTGTCCCATATAATAACGCCTCTGTGAAAAAAGCAACAGATTGTTCGTGAGCAAATTTTTCATTTGAGAATTTTGATTCCAGTGGAATAATGTAATTGCTTAACCATGATAGCAATGTTCCCTTTCCGATACCGATTGCACTATACTGCGGAAGGTGAGAATGTAAATCAATTAAACCCGGCGTTATAACACAATTGTTCAATTCAATCAATCTATCATTTTCGTTAATCGAAGTAAGGGCAAAAGGTTCAATGGATACTATTTTCCCTTGCTCATCAATTGTCAAGCAATAATCAGGCAAAAAATCACAAACATCATGATTCACCGGATTTAAAAAATTACTTCTTAAGATTGTTTTCATTTCATTCTCGGCATAGATTTTGATTAAAGTGATTGATATGTAAAATTAAAAGTAAATTTCAAATATGTTCGGAAATATAGTAAAATATCTTAATTTGGCAATAATTTTTGTCCTGACAGGTGCGGTTGCGTTATTGTTAAGCTCATTTATTGACAGAGTCTTTATATCTCCGCCAGTTTCGGCGTCTTTATCTGAGGATTTGAAAAGCAACAAGCAAGAAGTAATTCAAATCAATATTTTGAATGCATCGGGGGAAGCCGGTTTGGCAGCACGCGCTAAAGAGTATTTGAGAGGACGCGGATTTGATGTAGTCGAAATCGGTAATTATTCCGAAAATCTTGATAAAAGCATTATCATTGATAGATTGGGTGATATTAACTCGGCATACAAAGTTGCTTATGCAGTTGGTATAACTGATTCACTCATTACTTCTCAAATTGATTCAAGTTTGTTTCTCAGGTCATCAATTATTCTCGGTAAGGATTTTGCATTACTCAAGCCATTCAAATAAAATTTTATACATTCAAGAAACGTCATATTGATTATGTTCAACTATTTTAAACGGTCATTTGTCAAAATTTGGTAAACCTCGTACTTCAAAAGGCTTAGCTACACTATGTGCTAAAATTGCAGACAGTAAGCTCGCCCATGATATTTTAATAATGAATCTCTCCGAAATTGATACAGCACCATCTGACTTTTTTGTGATTTGCACTTGCGATAGCGATGTGCAAGTTGATGCTGTAGTAAATGCCATCAACAGAACGATTAGAGATTTTGGATTTGCAAAACCCGCAATTGAAGGAATGAATTCCAAAGAATGGGTTATCCTTGATTTCTTCGATGTTGTATGCCATGTTATGATTTCTCAATCTCGCAACTACTACAAACTCGAAAAACTTTGGGGCGACGCTTCGTTTGCGAAAATGAATGATGACGGCGAACTTCGTGCATTGAAAAAAGCTGATTTGTTAAGCGTAATAAGAGAGAAGGTCTTAGATTAGAATGTTAAAAATTTATCTCAAAGAAATATTCAATAATGCTATTTTAAAAATGGGTTTGGAGATTTCGGGTGATATCATAATAGATATTCCCAAAAACCCTGAACATGGCGATTTGTCTTGCAATGTTGCGATGCAATTTGCCAAACAATTGGGTATGAATCCGCGTCAATTAGCCGAAAAAGTTATTGCCAATCTCGAGTATGACTTTCAATTCATCGAACGTGTTGACATTGCGGGTCCGGGATTCATCAATATCAAATTTACTCCGAAATTCATTACTTCATGTTTTAGTCAAATCGCTGAAATCCGAGATGATTACGGCAAAATCAAGTTAGAATCACCGAAAAAAATCAATATCGAATACGTTAGTGCAAATCCAACAGGGTTACTACATCTCGGTCACGGCAGAAATGCCGTAATAGGGGATACTGTTGCTAATTTGTACGAATGGACCGGAAATGAAGTTACTCGCGAATATTATTTCAATAATGCCGGTAACCAAATGAGCAATCTCGGGAAATCTATCTATGCTCGATATATGCAAATAATCAAAGACACCGATTATCCTTTCCCTGATGATGGTTACCATGGTTTGTACATTACTGATATTGCAAAAGTATTGGCCTCCGAACTTGGAGATTCGCTCGCTTTAGGGACTGAAGACGATTTAAAAATATGCCGTAAACGCGGTGAAGAATGGTGCTTCGAGCAAATTATAAATACACTTGAAAGATTGAAAATTAGACAAGATGTATTCTTCAATGAAGATAGTTTATATACCGACGGTAAAATCGAAGAAGTAGTCGCCGAATTTAAAAGTAAAGATTTAGCTTATGAAAAAGATGGCGCTTTATGGCTCAAATTTACTGAACTTGGTCTCGAGAATGATAGAGTCATAGTAAAATCAACAGGCGAACCCACTTACAGATTGCCGGATATTGCCTATCACCGCGAGAAATTCCTTCGCGGATATGATTTGATTGTTGATGTATTCGGCGCCGACCATATCGCAACTGTTCCCGATGTTCTGGCAGGTGTAAAGGCTTTAGGCTTTGATAACGAAAAAATTAAAGTACTTATTCACCAATTTGTGACTCTCACTGAAAATGGCGAACAAGTCAAAATGTCTAAACGTACAGGCAAAAGCTATACTTTAGACGAGCTTCTTGATGAAGTCGGCGAAGACGTTGTACGGTTTTTCTTCATCATGCGGGGCATTTCAACCCACCTTGAGTTCGATTTATCCCTTGCGAAGGAACAAAGCGAGAAAAATCCTGTGTTCTATTTGCAGTATGCACATGCACGTATCACATCAATTATTGACAAAGCGGAAGTTATCGCAGATTGCGAGATTAGATACGAACTCTTAACACACGAAGCGGAACAAAAGCTAATCAAAGAGCTTCTCCGATTCCCTGAAATTGTAATTGCGGCGGCGGCTAAATTTGAACCACAACTTTTAGCTGAATATCTGCGTGAAGTTTCTTCGGCATTCCATGTCTTTTATCATGAATGTAGAATTTTGAATACTGCAAATGACATCATGAATGCCCGATTGGAATTAGCAAAAATGACCAAGCAAGTAATCAAAAACGGACTTAAGATACTTGGAATTTCAGCACCCGACAGGATGTAATATTAAATAAATGGAAAAAATAATGTTTGAACCTTTGATGCCACAAAAGCATTCTTACAAAATCGAACTCGAACCCGGTGAATACTTATGGTGTGCCTGTGGCAAGTCCGAAAATCAACCCTTTTGCGATGATTCTCATATAGGTACTGAGTTTGAACCCGTTGTGTTTGAAATCACTGAAAAGAAAGTCTATTCAATTTGCGGTTGCAAACGTTCTGAAAAGAACGCCTTTTGCGATGGGACTCACAAATTATTATAGTTTGCCATTCGCACCATGAGCTTATATTATTTAATTGTAATGGCTTACGCCTTCCACTTGATGTTGCATCCTATACTTGGTATTTGCATTTCAATTTCATAATTGCCAGATAAAACTGCATCAACAGCGTTTGATAAGTCTATGCCAGTCACAGGAACATCATTACCCGGTCGCGATGCATCGAATTGCCCGTGATAGCGCAACTTCAGTTCCGAATCAAAAACGTAAATATCAGGCGTACAAACTGCTTTGTAAGCTTTGGCAATTTCTTGTGTTTCATCATACAAATATGCGAACTCAAAGCCATATTTTTCGGCTGTAATTACCATATTTTCCGGCGAATCGGCAGTATAGTTAATCACATCATTAGAGTTGATTCCAATGACTGAAACACCATTTGAAATGAATTTGCTTGAAAGTTCGGAAAGTTTATCGGCTATATGAATTACAAAGGGGCAATGATTGCAAATAAACATTACAATAGTTGCCTTTGGTGACTTTAATTCTTGCAAAGTTTGTTTTTTATGCAGTTTTGGATTCCATAAATCGAAATCCGGAGCTTTAAAGCCCATTGGTAAATTTAGAGATTCGGTTCTTGCCATATTATCCTCAATTTTTTGTAAACATTTTAAGCATATCTTCGTCTTATTGTAACGTAATATCCTTATTATTAATTGCATAGAGAAGATGAGTCAAACCTCCATTTTAATTTTTGTTTCTGTAATATTATTGATTTTTGTTGCTTTTGACAGCTATTTCTTAATCAAATGGAAAAAATTAGTTGCAATTCGTCAATGGAATAGTCTCTATTTCAAAATCCCACTAACATTATCAATCTTGATGCTATTGTTATACACCTATGTAACATTTGGCAGAATTTTGGGTGATGAGAAAAGCACAAGTATCAACGTTGCATTCATGATCACAAGTATTTGGTATTTGCCCAAAATCATCATCGTTCCAATAATGTTCTTCTGGGATACAATCAAGACATTTTTCAAGTTACTGAGAATGTTATTCACGAAAAAAACTCTAAAATCAGAAATTCCAGTCTTAAAAAGTAGAAGAAAATTTGTAGAGAATGTAACGTGGAGTTTTGCAGGAATTCCTTTCTTAGCAGCTTTCAAAGGCATTATCCACACAGCATATGATTTCAAAGTGCATAGAGTAGATTTACCTCTTATCAAATTATCTCCTGAACATATTGGATTGAAAATCGTTCAAATTTCTGATACTCATTTTGGTTCATTCTATTCACGTGAACCATTATTAGATGCTCTCTTTACGATTAATAATCTCCAACCGGATTTGATTTTTATTACGGGCGATTTCGTAAATTTCAACCCTAAAGAGATGGATTTTGGATTTGATATTATGGAGAAAATGAAAGCCAAACATGGTATTTACGCTTGTCTTGGCAACCATGACCATTATATGAGCAATGAAGAGCATCAATATTTGCTATCGTTTTTTGATGAATCGCCCGTTCGTTTACTTAATAACGAAAATAAGGTGATAAATATCAATGGAAAAAACATCAACATTGCCGGAGTGGACAATTACGGAAGTCGCCAAACATTCGGTGATTTTGACAAAGCCCTTAATGGATTGAATAATACGGACCCAACTTTACTTTTATGCCACGACCCGACAAATTGGGATAGGACAATACGTGGAAAAAGAGATGTAGATGTTACTTTTTCAGGGCATACACATGGTGGACAAATCGGATTCGACTTAATTGGAAAACATTATTCTCCCGTAACTTTAGCTTACAAGCAATATGCAGGATTGTACCACGATTCCGACCAATTTTTATATGTAAATCGAGGGATTGGCATGTCAGGACCACCAATACGTTTGGGGGTCAATCCTGAAATCACATTATTTACACTCAAAACACCTGAATTTTTGACTTAATATTAGCTTTTGAAATATTCAAAAACTGTTTTGACAAACATCGAAATACCCGTAATCATTGCCTTTTCTTCAGGTATTAGTTTGCTATTGTGTAATGGTGGCAAAAAGTCTTTATCATGAGGCTGTACACCAAGTAACCAAAAAGTGCCCGGAACTTGTTGCAAATAATATGCAAAATCTTCAGCCCATAATCTTGGTTCGTAATCATAAACATAATCATCACCAAGTAAATTTATTGCAATTTGTTTGGCTTTTTGCGTTTCAATAGGCGAATTCACTATCGGCGAATAGCCTGTGACAATATTAACTTCAGCTGTACAATTATGCAAACTTGCTATGACATTTGTCGTTTCGCCAATTAATTTAACCATTTCCTGTCGCCAATCCTCATTATAAGTTCTCAAAGTGCCTTTCAATTCTACTTTTTCGGGGAAGATGTTTGTTGTGTTGCCACCATTAATCGATGTTATCGAAAGCACTCCGGGCTCAAGTGGATTCCGCTTTTTGTTGATTAAGGTCTGAAAATGCTGAATCAAATGAGCTGCGGTCAATATCGGGTCATTTCCTGAATGTGGTTGAGCAGCATGCGAACCTTTTCCGTGAATCGTAATATAAATTTCATTCGTTGAGGCAAATGCACGCCCTTCACAAAATGAGATAGTCCCTGTTTTGGCATCAGGGAAAATATGTTGACCAAAAATTGCATCAACTTTGGGATTTTCCAACACACCTTCGACTATCATCATAGTCGCTCCACCCGGGAGGACTTCCTCGCCGGGCTGAAAAAGCAATTTAACAGTACCATTCAATTCCGCTTCATATGATTTCAAGATTATCGCCGTCCCGAGCAACATCGAAGTATGCATATCATGACCACAAGCGTGCATTACGCCTTCATTGGCAGAAGCAAAATCAAGCTCGGTTTCTTCTAAAATTGGCAAAGCATCAATATCGGCACGTAATGCGATGCATTTAGACCTATCTGCACCAATAGTCGCTACAACTCCTGTATTTGCAATTGCTCTATATTCAATTTTATATTCATCTAAAATGCTTTTGATAAAACTCGATGTATTATACTCTTGGAAAGACAATTCAGGATTTTTATGAATGTGGCGCCTAAATCCTACAACTTTCTCAAATACTTCATTTGCTTTATCAAAAATTGCTTGATTATCCATTTGAATGAACCTTTAAATTAAATAGTAATTTCATTTTCATCTAAAAATGCTGCAGCACCTTCCAAAGTGACTTCGGAGATATTGCTTGTTGCGGAATGAACGAAATTCACATACAATTCAGAGCCGCTCGGTGGTATGAGTTTAATCGGAAGTGGTAAGTTTTCAGCTATATGAGCATAAATCGCCGCTGATACCGAGCCGGTCCCACAAGCCCCCGTTATTCGTTCGATACCACGTTCGTAAGTTTTGATATTCAACCCGCTGTCTGATACAGAAATCAGATTTACATTGACTCCGCGTGGGAAGGTGCCGAAATCATATCTTATTTTGCGGGCAATTTCGATAAAATTCACATCATCATTGAAATGAATTCCCATATTTGTATCTTTTACTACAACATGGTCGCTTCCAACGTCGAATAATCCGCACTTAATTATTTCGCCATCAAAATCATATTCAAATTTAGTATTGACTTTGATTGGTTCAGGCATTGATAGGACTATATTTTTATCTTTAAATCTTGCTTTATAATTATTGCCAGCCATAAAAAATGAAACTTTGTCTTTTGCAACAAAATTCAAATCTTTTGCAAATCGAACTGCACATCTGCCACCATTGCCACACATCATACCTGAAGTACCGTCAGTATTGTAGAAATTTACAACAAAATCATATTCAATTGAATTATCTAAAAACATGACACCTTCGCTCAAAAAATTCTCAGTTCGGGTCAATATGACTATTTCAGGAACTAATTGAGCCATTTGTTCTTGAGACAAAGCATAATCGCGATTGTCAATTACATTGAACAAATTACCTGCGCCGGACATATTATAAATCTTTAACTTCATTTTTTGGAATTAATTTGTTTCAATATTTGTTCATGGATTAATCCGTTAGTTGCGAGTATAGTAGGGGAATCAAGCCAAAATTCTGTTCCGTCATATTGTGTAATCTTGCCACCGGCTTCTTTGACGAGTAGATAACCTGCTGCCATATCCCAAGGGAATAATGAACTTTCCCAAAAACCGTCAAATCTTCCAGCTGCTACATAGGCTAAATCTAATGCTGCCGAACCGAGTCTTCTTATCGGAATACCGCTTTGAACCACGCTCACAAATGTATCAACGCAATTATGGGGATTTTCGTTGACATTGTAAGGAAAACCTGTTACCAAAAGTGATGTTTGCATATTGTCAGATTCGGAAATTCTGATTTGTTTACCATTCAGAAATGCTCCACCTTCGTGCTTCGCGACAAATAATTCGTCTAATAAAGGATGGTAAATTACACCACATAACACATCTTTTCCTTTGCGAACTGCTATACTGACACTGAAAATCGGGATTGCATGTGCAAAATTGACAGTACCATCGAGTGGGTCAATTACCCATTGATATTCCGAATCAACTTCTCCGGTATCTCCGGTTTCTTCTGCCATAAATTTATGTTCGGGAAAATATGACTTAATGGTTTCGATTATTGCATTTTCAGCCTTAAAATCATATTCTGTCACTAAATTGTTGATTCCTATTTTGCTTTTAATTTCGAATGTCGAACCGAACCCTTCTTTCAATATTGCTCCAGCTTTGAGGGCAGCTTCAACGGCGCATTTTTCAAGTAATACTATGCTTATTGTCATTTTTTCTTGTTATAATTTAAATATTAAAAATATATAGAAACATAAGGACATGACTTATTTTAACAAAAAAAACCGAATCCTTACAGACTCGGTTTTTTAATCAAATCTTAATCAAAAATTAAATTTTTGTTGCTACTGATTTTCCTTGCAAAAATAGCATGAAATAATCACGGCTACCGGCTTTCGAATCTGTACCGCTCATGTTGAATCCGCCAAAAGGATGGACATCAACAAGTGCACCGGTACATTTGCGATTCAAATAAAGGTTGCCCACGTGGAATTCACGTTTTGCACGTTCAAGTTTGTCTTCGTTCTTCGAATATACAGCCCCTGTCAAACCATAAAGTGTGCCGTTTGCGATATCCAAAGCGTGGTCATAATCGCGAGCTTTTGTAACTGCCAAAACAGGACCAAAAATTTCTTCTTGAGCAAGTCTTGCATTTTCATCAATATCAATAAAGACGGTTGGTTCGATATAATATCCGTCCAATGCTTCTACTTTTTTACCACCGCAAAGTAATTTACCTTCTTCGTGACCAATTTTTATATATTCCAACATTGATTTTTCGGCACTTTGATTGATGACAGGACCAATTCTGTAATTATCTCTCGGGTCGCCAACTTTGAATGTTTCGACTTCGAGCTTCAATTTAGCAACGAATTCATCGTAAATTGATGCGTCAACAATAGCCCGCGAGCAGGCTGAACATTTTTGTCCTTGGAAACCGAATGCAGATGCAGCTACACCTTTTACAGCATCATCAACGTCGGCTTCGGAGTCAACTATAATAGCATCTTTTCCGCCCATTTCTGCAATGACTCTTTTAATCCAAATTTGTCCCGGATTTGCTTTGCCGGCACGTTCGATAATACGAAGACCAACTTCCATCGAGCCTGTAAAGGAAATAAATCTTGTTTTTGGATGGTCAACTAAATAATCTCCTGCTTCAGCACCTGATGCAACGAAGAAATTCAAGACGCCTTCGGGCAATCCGACTTCTCTCATAATATCAGCAAACAAATACGCCATCATTGGTGTTTCCGAAGATGGTTTCATAATAACTGTATTACCTGTTACAAAAGATGCGGATGAAATTCCTGCCATAATTGCAAAAGGGAAATTCCAAGGTGGGATACAAACACCAACACCAAGTGGAATATAAAAATATTGATTCTTTTCGCCCGGGAATGGTGTCAATGGTTGTTCCTGTCCATATCTTAATGCTTCACGACCGTAGAATTCCATGAAATCAATTGCTTCGCAAGTGTCTGCATCAGCTTCTGCGAAATTTTTACCTGCTTCAGTAATCATCCAAGCATTGATTTCGAAACGCCTTTGTCTCATTATTTCTGCGGCTTTGAACAAGTAGGAAGCTCTTTCTTCAGCTGAGGTATATTTCCATGTTTCAAATGCTTTTAAGGCTGCCTGGATAGCATTTTCTGCTTCTTTTGCTCCGCCTTTTTGGAATGTGCCGACTAATTCGCTTTTGTTGCCGGGGTTATATGATAAAGTTTTCTTATCAGTAAATACTTCTTTTCCGCTTATTATATTCGGATATTCCTTTCCTAACTGTTGACGTACGTATTCAATCGCTTCTTTTTGCTTTCTAACGTTTTCTTCAATTGTAAAATCGAAAGGCATTAAATTTTGAAATTCAGTCATGTGATTGCTCCAATATGTTTTATGAAGATTGCATTTAACATAGATACAAAATTAATGAAAAAATTATAATAAACAAGAAGAATCGGATTGGATTCTATAAGTTTGTAAAATATTTAAAAGCTTTATTGATAAGCAGGTAAGCCTGTGATATAATGACCAAGAATTAATGTATGAATATCGTGAGTGCCTTCATATGTCTTCACCGATTCCAAGTTTGCAGCATGGCGCATAATCGGGTATTCGCCAAGTATGCCGTTCGCTCCGTGAATTTCACGAGCTAATCGAGCACAGTTAAGAGCCATTTCTACATTATTCCGTTTAGCAAATGAAACATGTTGGGGGCTAGCTTTACCTTCCTCCATCAATCGCCCCAATCTAATATTCACAAGTTGTGCCTTTGAAATTTCTGTGAACATGTAAACAAGTTTTTCTTGGACTAATTGAAAAGCTCCAATGGGCTTATCAAATTGAATGCGAGTTTTTGCGTAATCAACAGATGATTGATAAACAGCCAATGCAGCACCTACAGCACCCCATGCAATTCCGTATCGAGCTTGAGTCAAGCAAGAAAGTGGTCCTTTTAAACCTGATACATTCAATATATTTTCTTCCGGGATTTCACAATCTTGAAATATTAATTCCGATGTAACAGAGGCTCTGAGAGAATGTTTGCCCTTCATTTCGGGAGCCGAAAATCCTGGGATGCCTTTTTCAACGATGAATCCGTGAATCTCGCCATCTAATTTTGCCCATACCACGGCAACATCTGCCACAGTACCATTTGTAATCCACATTTTTGCACCATTAAGTAAAAACCCGTTGCTTGATTTTGTTGCCGTAGTAATCATTCCTGCGGGATTTGACCCGAAATCAGGTTCAGTTAGTCCGAAGCATCCTATAAACTCAGCCTCTGCCAACTTTTTGAGATATTTTTCTTTCTGGGTATCGCTACCGTACCGCCAAATGGGATACATCACCAGAGAACTTTGAACTGATGCAAAAGACCTTATAGCCGAATCGCCTCGTTCGAGCTCTTGCATAGCGAGACCATACATCACATATCCGGCACCGGAGCCTCCATACTGCTCGGGGACTTTAATGCCAAACACGCCCAAATCAGCCAATTGTTTGGTGAGATGAGTAGGGTAGGTGGCATTTTGGAAATGAGATTCGATAATGGGAATTACTTCATCATCAACAAAATCACGGACTATATTCCGAAACATTATTTCGTCTTCCGTTAATAAATCATCTGTATAAAAGAAATCACTCATAGGTATTATAGAATTATTTTTAAATGTTTTGAATTAATATTTGTTAAAAATACTCTAATTTTCTGAAAAAAACTTTGAAATATCATGATAAATCAAGAAAAATTGTTACTTTTGTAAATCTCTAAAGGGATGGGCTCGTGAAGCCCATTTTTTAATATTTTTTAAATTTGATATTATAACTGTTTACAATTATGGCTCGACGTAAACCCAAACATAAGATTGACAAAAAAGTCATCATCGAAGCATTTGCAGAAATGGCTAAGCATAAAAGCATTGACCGCGATTTGCTTCAAGGTATTCTCGAAGAAACTCTTTCGATGATAATCCGTAAAAAATACGGTCAAGAATCGAAATTCGAGATTATCGTCAATATGGAAAAAGGCGATATCGAAATTTATCTCATGAGAGAAATTGTCGAAGTAGTCGAGGATGAAGTACTACAGATTGCGATTTCGGACGCTCGGAAGTATTCTGACGAAGAATATGAAATTGGAGATGAATTCATCGAAGAAATTACCCTTGATAATATCTCCGAGAGTTTCGGCAGACGTCTTGTTACTTTAGCTTCGCAAAATTTGAACCAAAGAATTAGAGAAGTTGAAAAAGACAACGTTTATCGCGAATATATCGACAAAGTCGGCGAAATCATAATCGGCGAAATTTATCAGGTACGTCGCCATGACATTTTGGTTGTACACAACAAAATTGAGATGAGACTTCCACGCGAAGAACAAATCCCAAATGAGCCTTATCGCTACAAGAAAAATCAAACAATCAAAGCACTCATCAAAGAAGTCAAACGCTCAGGTGCCGGCGGTCAACCGGAAGTGGTTTTGTCCCGCGCATCGGAAGACTTTTTGGCGAGATTATTCGAAATTGAAATTCCTGAAATTTACGATGGTATAATCCAAATTAAATCAATAGCTCGTGATCCTGGCGAACGTTCAAAAGTTGCTGTTGTATCTTTCGACGACAGAGTTGACCCCGTTGGGGCTTGTGTCGGTATGAAAGGGATTAGAATTCATTCGATTGTACGCGAATTGAATAACGAAAACATTGATTTGATTGAATATACTGATGATATAAATTTATTCATCGCTCGTGCATTGTCACCTGCAAAAGTAGATGAAATAGAACTCTCTATCGAAACGAGAACAGCGAATGTCACCGTAAAGGATGACCAAGTTGCTCTTGCAGTAGGTAAAAACGGTCAGAATGTAAGATTGGCTTCAAAATTAACAGGCTATAATATCTTACTTACTAAGCTTGGTGATGAAGATATAGAATTAACTGAATTCTTACCTGATATGGGCAAAGAATTATATGATCTGGTCTTCGATACCGGCATAGAAACGGCTCGCGAATTCATAGAAGCAAATACGGATTTCTTGTTAACAATACCCGGAATGACCAAAGAAAAACTCGTAGAGCTTCGCCAAATCATGCTTGTCGAATTTGACGAACATGAGCAACCGGACGTTCTTGAAGCAATTAAGAATTTCAAGCCGAACAATGACATTATATTGGATTAACAAATAGGATTTATGGCTACAGATAAAAATATTAAGCTATTCAAATTAGCATCTGAAATTAACATTGGCAGAGATACTATTGTTGATTTTCTAAACAGTAAAGGTTTTGACATTGTCAACAAACCCATTACATCGCTTACACCCGCAATGGTTGATTTGGTTTACGAAAAATTCAGACGCGAAAAGAAAGCTGCCGAAACCGTACGAGAAAAAATCCAAAAGCATAAGGATATCAGGGTCGAAAGCAAAAGAACCGTTGATGACAAATACCGTGAAGACAAGCTCAAAGAACATGCCCTTCACCATCATCTTGAAGATGCGGTTAAAGAAACAGTTGAACCCGAACCTATAATCGAATCAATTGTTGAAGCTGTTCCAAGTGAACCGATTGAGAAAGTTTCAACCAAAACAGAAAGCGTTGCCGAAGATGACGAAGCTCCCATAGCAGAAGTTGAAAAAGCAGAGCCAATTGAATTGGTTGAAGAAAATGATGCTCCTGAAGAAATTACATCTGCCGAAGAAATTGAAGTTGTTCCTCCAGTTGAAGAAATCAAACATGTCGAACCCGAAATTCTTAAAGAAGCAGAATCTATAGTTGATGATGTGCCTGTAAAAGAATCAAAAATTGAGCACAAGCATCATAAAGTTAAAAAAGAAGAGCCAAAAGCCGAAGAAATCGAACAACCGAAAGTTGAGCCAATTACTGAAGCTATAGAAATGGTCGAATCTGAAATTGAAGCAACAATTGAAGACGACTATGACGATGAAGTTGAAGACGATATTGATGATGTAGATGAAATTGACGACACAACCGAATTAAGTGAGTTGGAACGTCAACAACTCGAAGAAAAAGATAACATTGCAAGTGGACGTCAATTACGTGGCCTGACTGTTCTTGGTAAAATAGATATCAAAGCTCCAAAATCACGTAAAGAAAGAGCTGCAGAGAAAGCTGAAAAGAAACTCAAGGCAGATAAAAAGGCAAAACAAGAATCAGACGAAAAAGCAGCTAAAGCTGAAAAAAGAAGACCCAAAAGAACGGATACCAGAACAAGTCCACCTCCGCCGACCGGAAAAGAAAAAGAAGCACCGGCAACAGCTGATGATGATAAATCTGCTGCAAAACCAAAGCAATTCAAAAAACGTAAACACAACGTTGGCGATACACCAATTCAGCAACCTTCTACTAAGCAAGTTTTGGATTTGAAAACCAAATTCAAAGACAAGCCGAAAATTGAAGAAAAAGCTCCCGAAAAGGATGACAAAAAGAAACGTAAACGTAAAAAATCAATTCGCGAGACGATAAGTCAAGAGGATGTGGACAGAGCGATTCGCGAAACCTTATCAGGAATGGACTCCACCGGTTCGATGTCTCAACGTAATCGTATGAGATTGAAACGGAAGGCTGAACGTGAAGAAAAGGAAATGAAAATCAAGGAAGATAAAGCGATTGAAGACCAAATCCTGAAATTATCCGAATACGTTACTACAAGTGACTTGGCTTCTTTGATGGGCATTTCACCTTCAGAAGTAATCATGAAGTGTATGGAACTAAACCTTATGGTTACCATAAACCAAAGATTAGACAAAGAGACTATTTCGATGATTGCTCTTGATTATGGCTATGATGTCGAATTCTTAGACCAAAAGCAAGTTCTTAGCGTAGAGGAAGACATAGATCCGATTGAAACATTGAAGCCTCGTGCTCCTATAGTTACTATTATGGGACACGTTGACCATGGTAAGACATCCTTGCTTGACCATATTCGCAGTGCCAATGTGGTAGCCGGCGAAGCCGGCGGTATCACCCAACATATAGGTGCATACAGCGTTGAATTACCTAACGGTAAATCAATCACATTCTTAGATACACCCGGTCACGAAGCATTTACAGCTATGCGTGCTCGTGGTGCTCAAGTTACTGATATCGTTGTATTAGTCGTTGCTGCTGATGATAGTGTGATGCCTCAATCAATTGAAGCGATTAGTCATGCTAAAGCAGCAAAAGTACCAATCGTTGTTGCTATTAATAAAGTTGACAAAATAGACTCGAATCCTGATAGAATCAAACAACAACTCGCAGATTACGGTGTACTTGTTGAAGAATGGGGCGGTAATCATCAAGCTGTTGAGATTTCTGCCAAATTCGGGAAAAATATAGATACATTACTTGAAAAGATTTTGCTCGAAGCAGAAATTTTGGAATTAAAAGCTAATCCTGACAGACTTTGTAAAGGCGTTGTTATCGAATCTAACATGAAGCAAGGATTCGGAGCAGTCGCAACAGTTATAATTCAAAGAGGAACTTTGAAAGTTGGCGACCCATTCGTAGCAGGTTTCCATTCCGGTAAAGTTAGAGCATTGCTTGATGAACGCGAAAAAAGAGTGGATTCTGTCGGTCCGGCTGACCCAATTTTGGTTGTTGGTTTTGATGGTTTACCTGAATCAGGTGATTCATTTATGTCAACAGGTTCAGAAATTGAAGCTCGCGAAATTGCAAACGAACGCAAAAAATTAAGACGTGAACAGGAACTTCGACAAACGAAACTTGTTACTCTCGACCAAATATCTGCACAAATACAGATGGGTGGAGTGAAAGAATTGAACTTAGTCATCAAAGGTGATGTGACAGGTTCTGTAGAAGCTTTGAGCGATTCATTGCAAAAGCTTTCAACCGAAGAGGTGAAAGTCCAAATTCTTCACAAAGGTGTTGGTACTATTTCCGAGACTGACGTTATGTTGGCTGCTGCATCAGGAGCCGTTGTAATAGGATTTAGCGTCAATCCTTCTGCCAAAGCACGTAAAGCAGCCGAATCAGAACAAGTTGATATAAGATTGTACAATATCATCTACGACTGTATAAATGAAATTCAATTGGCTTTAGAAGGCTTGCTTGCTCCGGAATACAAAGAAGAAATTACTTCAACTGTCGAAGTCAGAAAAACATTTAAGATTTCACGCCTTGGTGTAATTGCAGGTTGTTACGTTTTGAGTGGCAAAATCACACGTAACGATAAAATCAGAGTCCGTAGAGATGGATTTGTCCAATTTGAGGGTGGAATATCATCACTCAAACGTGGCAAAGACGATGTGAAAGAAGTTGATACAGCATACGAATGCGGTATTCAAATTGACGGATACAATGATTTGCAGGAATCTGATATCATTGAGTCATTCAAATTGGTAGAAATTAAGCGTAAGTTGAAGTAACAAAATTACAAGATGTCCATTAGAGCCGAAAAAGTAGCAAGTACAGTTAAAAGAATGCTTGCTCAACATATAACTGACATTTCGCGTGAAATCAAAGCAGGATTTGCTACCTTGACTTCGGTCAAGATGACAAGTGATTTGCATCTCGTGAAATGTTATGTTAGTTTATTCGGCAAAGAGACCCAACCCGGATTGCTGCTTGAAGAACTCGAAAGACGTAAACATCTTTTCAAGCATTTGATTGCTAAAGAAATGCGATTACGTACAATTCCGGATTTCAAATTTTATTATGATGATACGCTTGACCAGATTGACCACATCAAAGACCTCATAAATTCCTCAAAAACCGGCAACGCTGATTTGTTCAACGAATCTTCTGATAAATAGTCCAATGATTCTAACAAAACGGAATTTAAATGATTTCCAACAATGGTTCGAAGCGCTGAACTCAGAAGGTGGGATGATTTTGATTGATAAAGCTCTTGATTGGACTTCTTTCGATGTAGTTGCCAAACTTCGCTCTCTCACAAGAATAAAAAAAATCGGTCATGCGGGTACATTAGACCCTTTGGCAACAGGATTGTTGATTATCTGCTTCGGGAAATATACAAAAAAAATTAATGAATTTCAGGAATTGAGAAAAGCATACGAAAGTAAATTCAAATTTGGCGCAACTACCAAATCATTTGATTCGGAATTTGAAGAAGAAAATTTTCGCTCAACTGAACATATCACACTCGAATTATTACAATCATCAGCAAAAGATTTCACAGGTCCAATTTCTCAAATTCCTCCAATTTTTTCAGCGAAAAAAGTAGCTGGGAAGAGCCTTTACAAATATGCCCGAAAAAATCAAGAAGTTGAAATTAAGCCATCTTTAGTTGAAGTTTACCAATTCGACATTTTAAATTACGAAAATTGCATAGCAGACGTCTATATCGAATGTTCCAAAGGGACATATATTCGTTCTTTGGCTAAGGATTTGGGCGAATCAGTAGCTGCAGGAGCGTATTTGAAGCAATTGAGACGAACCGGAATCGGCGAATTTACTGTATCGGATGCAATCAACATTAATGAATTTACTGAATTATTAATCAATTTTAAAGCGAATACTGTTGAAAGTTTATAATTCTCTTAGTGAGATAGATAAATTAAGTAATAGGATTCTGACCGTCGGCACTTTTGATGGAGTACATATCGGTCATAAGCAAATATTCAGAACTTTGCTCAATGATGCCCAATCAAGCAATTCCGAACATTTAGTTGTGACTTTCGACCCGCATCCTAGATTAGTTCTCGGTAAGCCTGATAAACCAAAATTATCGCTGCTCACCTCTACTGAGGAACGTTTGTTGCTTTTTGAGCGTAATAATATCGAACACGTTTTTGTTATCAAATTCGATTTCGATTTCTCCCAGCTTTCCGGAAGAGAATTTATCATCGATTATCTTTATGAAAAAATTGGTTTCAACAAAATTTTAATTGGTTATGACCATACTTTTGGTAAAAATCGTTCCGGTAATATTGATTTATTGAGAGCTTTAGCAATAGAGTTCGGCTTTGAGATCGAAAAAATCGAACCATTCAAAGATGGCGATATTATTATTTCGAGTACAAAAGTCAGAACCGCATTGCAATCAAACGAAATTGAAATGGCAAATGAATTATTAGGTTATACATTTTTTGTATCTGGAATCGTGGGCAGAGGTGCCAAACGCGGTTCTACGATTGGATTTCCCACTGCAAATGTAGGCGTTCCCTATGAATTTAAAATTATGCCTGCAATTGGAGTTTATTTAGTTAGCTCAGTAATTGATGGAATTCATTATTGGGGCATGGCAAATGTAGGGTATAGACCCACTGTGAGTGATGAAAGACAAATTTCGCTCGAAGTACATTTCTTTGATTTTGATTCGGACATTTATGGCAAAGAACTGCGGATTAATTTTCATAGTTTCTTGAGACATGAGCAAAAGTTCAATAGTTTAAACGAATTGACTAATCAACTCGTTATAGATAAAGAAAATTCGATGAAATTACTCTCAAATCATAAAAATGATTTTATTATTTGAAAAAAAAGTCGTATTTTTAAAATTCGTTTAATAGGAAAAATTTTAAGGAAATTTTAGATGATTACATCTGAACAAAAGTTAGAAGCTGTTAAAAAGTTTGGTGCAGACCAAACTGATTCCGGCAAGCCGGAAGTCCAAATTGCATTGTTTACCTTGAGGATTAGTCATCTGACAGGTCATCTTGATACACATAAAAAAGACCACCACAGTCGTAGAGGTTTGATTAGGTTAGTATCAAAAAGACGCAAGCTTCTTAAGTATTTGATGGAGAACGATATCAGCCGTTACCGCCAGGTGATAGCCGCCTTATCACTTCGTAAATAACTAAAGAACGGCGATTTCGCCGTTTTTTTTTTCATCCGAACATTATTGTTAAATTATAATTGATATATTATGTCAAAAGTTAGCGTATCTTTAGATTTTCACGGCAAGGAATACACCTTAGAAACCGGTCGCTTTGCAAAATTCTCCAACGGTGCTGTCATGGTTAGTTGCGGGGATACTTATGTATTAGTAACGGTTGTTGCCGCAGATACCCCAAAACTTGATATTGATTTTTTGCCTCTACAAGTCGAATATCGAGAAAAAACCTCAGCTGCCGGTAAAATTCCCGGTGGTTACATCAAAAGAGAAGGAAGACCGAGCGAAAAGGAGATTTTAACCTCGCGTTTGATAGACAGACCAATCAGACCTATGATTACAAAGGGTTGGAATTACGAAACACAAATTATCGCTTCAGTATATTCGGCTGACTCAGACAACGACCCCGATACTTTAGCTGCAGTGGGCGCTTCCGCAGCATTGCTTATCTCAAGTATTCCATTCAATGGGCCGCTTTCGGAAGTGAGAGTTGGTATGATTGATGGCGAATTTATCTCGAATCCTTCTTACGACCAATTGAAAGAATCTGTTCTTGATATTATCGTTGCAGGTACAGATAATGCGATTTTGATGGTTGAGGGCGAATCTAAAGAAATCAGCGAAGAACTATTCGTTCAAGCTCTTGAATATGCTCACAAGGAAATCAAAGTATTGAATGGTTTGCAAAATCAATTATTGGCACAATATAGCAATGAAAAACGCGAAGTTCTTGTTAATGAAATTCCCGATGAAGTTTATGACCTCATAGTAAATGAAATTGAAGATGATTTGAATACTTATGTTCACAAAATCACTACAAAAAGTGAAAGACAAGAGCAACGTAGAGCAATCTTTGACAAAGCAGTTTTGAAAATGACTGAAGAATTCGCCGAAAATGAAGAAATTGCTCCCCAAATCGAAAAATATACTTCAAAAGTCGTTTCAGAACTCGAAAAGAGATTGATGAGATTGATGATTCTTGACGATAAGATTCGTCTTGATGGTAGAGGCACTTCGGATATTCGCGCTATCAGCGGTGAAGTTGGTTTATTACCTCGTACTCATGGTTCAGCACTCTTTACCCGTGGCGAAACACAAAGTTTGACATCTGTTACTCTCGGAACTAACCGCGATGAACAAATGATAGACGGATTACTTCCTCTCCAATCCGAACGTTTCATGCTTCATTACAATTTCCCGCCATTTTCAACCGGCGAAGTCGGTAGAATGTTTGGCACAAGTCGTAGAGAAGTCGGTCATGGAAATTTGGCTTTGAGAGCTTTAAAAGGTATGCTGCCTGATGCCGCAGATTTCCCTTATACAATGAGAGTTGTTTCCGATATTTTGGAATCTAACGGCTCATCTTCAATGGCAACTGTATGTGCAGGTTCAATGGCACTTTTTGAAGCAGGTGTACCGATGAAAAAACCGGTTGCTGGAATTGCGATGGGATTGATTAAGGAAGGAGACAAAGTAGCTGTACTTTCTGATATTCTCGGCGACGAAGATTTCTTAGGCGATATGGATTTCAAAGTCACAGGTACTGAAGACGGTATCACTGCTTGCCAAATGGATATTAAAATCGAAGGATTATCTCTCGAAATAATGAAGACAGCTTTGAACCAAGCAAAAATTGGACGCTTGCACATTTTGAATATCATGAACCAAATAATTGATACTCCGAAAGATGATATTTCGCAATATGCACCAAGATATACTTCAATGACTATCCCGCAAGATATGATTGGGGCTGTCATTGGGACTGGTGGAGAGACTATTCGTGGTTTATGCAAGGATTATGGTGTCGAAATCAATATCGAAGACGACGGTACTGTATTGATTGCTTCAACAAGCAAAGAAGCCTCGGACCAAGTTGTGTTAGTAATCGAAGGTTTGGTTTCCAAACCGAAAGAAGGTGAAATTTATCACGCTACTGTTAAGGAAATCAGAGAAGGACTCGGCGCATTTGTCGAAATCCTCCCTAAAACACAAGGTTTACTCCATATCTCACAAATAGCTTACGAAAAAGTAGAAAACGTAGCCGATGTATTGACTGTTGGCGATAAAATTGATGTAAAATTACTTGAAATCACTCGTGACGGTAAATTTCGCTTGAGTCGCAAAGCATTGTTGACGCCTCCGGAAGGCTATGTCGAACCACCACCGTACAATCGTGACCGCGATAGCAGAGACAGTCGTGGCGGTGATAGAGGCAGAGACAGTCGTGGCGGCGGTGATAGAGGTCGAGACCGTGACAGAGGCGGCGACCGCGATAGAAACAGAAGATAATGTCAATTTTTGAAAGTCTTCTTTTCTAATTCTCTTATAGCATCTTTTGCAATCCACAAAGCAGTCCTGTTTTGTGGATTTTGCTTTTTTATAAGCTCTGCAATTTCGATTGATTCATCGCACAAAGTTGCATTGTGTTTGCCAATCTGTCTCAAAGCCCAATTAACAGCCTTGGCGATGTGTTTGCGTTCATCAGTGCAATTATCCACAATCATTTGATAATACTTCTTAAAATCATCATTTGATAGCTTTTTCATATGAACCGCAATCACGGCAATGCTTGCAAAAGCTGCTCGTTTAACATATAATTTATCAGATTCGACCCAAATATTAATTGCTTCAATGATTTTGGGACTTCTTCTAAAATATTTATTACAAACGCTATCACAAATTGCCCAATTATCAAAATCATTTGCCCAATTGTTCATTAGTTCGATTGTAGCCATTTTTGGTTCGGCAATCATTGCAGCAAGCATCCTTGCTTCATGTATTCCGCTTGCCCAGAGTTCCAAAGCTAAAGTATGGTTTTTCCCGATTTGCTTTTTAATACTTTCCAATTCTTTCATAGAAATGCCGAGTATGATTTCAGATTCAATCCCGAATCTTTTCATCCCATCAATGTTAATTTCATTACGCATTGATTGAAGCAATTCAAGAATAATTTGAGATTCTTTCATATTTACTAACCTATTTTTTATTATTTTTAAATTGTTATAACTTTTTTGTTTTGAGAACGTAATAAAACTATTGTAAATTTTAATAAATCGAAAGTGACTTACTGGGACAAAAATCCGAATGTATTCAAATATATAATTGCCATTGCTTCATTGCTGGCTGTAAGTCATATTGTACTTGTTTTTTACTTACTTATTACAAGCACTACAGACGATAATCTTTACACTCAATTAAACGATTTCAACTACAATACCAAACCCATAATCGGCATTAATCTCGACAATGGGACAAATAAACTCGACACTATTAAGCCCGGACATGTACTTCTTGCTATCAATGACTCATCATTTGCGCCACCAAACTATGAGTATAATGATTATCTTGAGCAAATTACACCAAATTCAACTGTCAAACTTAAGTTTTTGAATCTTCAAGTTCGAAAACCAATTACAATTGAAGTAAAAAAGTCAGACATTCCGGAGCGGTTCACAGTTTTTGTGCCAATGTCAGCGTGGGTTAATTCCGTGACAGAAGGTGGAGCTTCGGATAGGGCAGGGCTAAAGCAAGGTGATTTGATTATCCGAGTTAATGGCAAATCTTTCAAAGATATTTTTGAAGCAGATAGGCTAATGAGACGCTTAGGTAGTGGCAATGAAATTTTATATGAAGTATTAAGGTTTGAAAAAAAGTTCGAAGTAAAAGTAGCACTTTCTAAAATCGGAATAAGTTGGTATTCCTTAGTTAGTCTTACTACTAGCGTTCTTACTTTAATCTTAGGATTTTGGATTGGTTTCAACAAACCCAACTTAGTTGCAGGTAGAATGATTTCTATATCAATAATTTTTGTTGGTATGCTTTTGTTTCACTTATTTGTCAGAGTGCCTCATGACCAGATTTTATTGTCGGAAGTTGGTTTTTTTGTGACGAATTTCGTTTTAATATTCAGTACTCCATTATTCTTTCACACAGCATTGTATTTTCCTTCGGAAAAGCCCCAAATCATCAAGAAACAAAAGCCAATTTTAGTTGGTTATCTCATGGCTGCGATTTTATTCTCATTAGCTTCGATACTTTATTTTCTCCATATCAAATCATACATGCCATATTTATTCATGTATGGAGTAACTGCCATTTTGCTGTATTTTGTAGTTCTTTTTATTTGGAATAGAAAGCATTTCAAGAAAGAAGAAAAACGCAAAAGCCTTTTTATAAGAATAATTATCTTTGCTGTATCATCATTTATGATTTTCGATTTGATTATCCAAAATTATAATTTGATGAGCCGAGAATATGTAACTACAGTTGTTGAATTTCTTCCTTTAGTCATATTCATGATACCTATCGGAATCGCTTATACAATTTGGCGATACAGACTTTTGGATTTTGATTTCAAATTTCGACGCAATATAATCTTTGCATTTGCTCTTACACTTGTCAACGGCATGTTTATTTTGGTACTTGCTGCTGTTATATTCTTTATCACCGGTATTGATATCAAAGTTCCGGAGATTGTTTTTACAGGCACTGCAATCGAAGTTTTGGGCGATAATGAGATTGGTAGCAATTCCAAACGAATCGAATTCTTTATTTTATTAGGTGCTTCGGTTATAGCATTTTTCGGCGTTTACCAACTCCGTTTGAACACATCAATTTGGCTAAATAAGAAATTTGACCGGCAGACTATTAACTACAAATCTGTCTATTCCCAAGTATTCGAATCTATCGAACCAAGCTCAGGAGTTGAAACAATTGCCGATACATTTATGGAAAATCTTGATAGGGTCATTGGTTTCAAAAGATTCGGCATCATTATTTATGGTACTGACCAATTAATTCGTTATCAAAATTATGGTGGATTTGAAGGTTTGGAATTGGAAAACTTCAACAAATCACTTTCCAGAAGGTTCACCTTTTATTTGAAGGAATTCAATGGCGTTTTTTCAACTGATTATTTACCTGATGGTATTAAAGAAGTGTACTATAAATATGAAATTGAAAATTTAGTACCAATAAAAACTCGAGACCAATTCAATGGTGTAATCTTATTGGGTGAAAAATTATCTGAAACCGGGTTGACACATGACGAAATTGATTTGCTCAAATCTATTGCCAACCAAGCTTCTGTCACAATAAATAATTCATTATTATATGAAAAGCTAACTCAACAAGAGAGAATAAGACACGAACTCGAATTTGCAAGACAAATCCAAACAGCTTCTTTGCCTTCCAAAGCTCCTGACATTGATGGCTTTGATATTTTTGGTGATTCTATTCCGGCTTTAGAAGTTGGAGGAGATTTTTACGATTATTTACCGAGCAAAGATGGGAAATCACACACGTTCATTATAGGTGATGTTAGTGGAAAGGGAACTTCGGCGGCATTATATATGTCAAAAATTCAGGGTGTCATTCGTACTTTAAATGTTTTCGACCTTTCGCCACGCAATCTGATGATTTATGCCAATACTCAACTTCATAAGAAAATTGATAAAAGTTTCTTTGTGACTGCTCTTACCGCGAAATTGAGTACTTCCGATATGACTTTGAGAATAGTACGTGCCGGTCATAATCCACTTTTATATTTCGATTCAATTACCGGAAAAACTGAACTTATCAAACCAATCGGCATGGGGTTGGGTTTGACTGACTCAGAAACTTTTGCTTCAAATCTTGAAGAATATCACAGGAAAATAACCAAGGGTGATATAATCTTGCTATATACTGATGGAATTACAGATAGCCGTAACCATGAAAATGATGATTATGGAGATGAAAGATTGGCAAGTGTGCTTCAGTCAACTTCTCACTTATCAACACTTGAAATCAAAGATGCTATTTTTGATGATATAAGAAATTACACAAATGAAACCATGCAATTCGATGACATGACATTGTTGATTGTCAAAATCTTATAAATACTGCTACTCTGGGATTCATTGAATGGGGAATAAAGCCAACACTCAGGTTTTCCTCAACTTCAAAGTCGAATAAATGTGCCCCAACATAAGCATCAACTGCAGCCAAAACATAAACTCCAATGAGATAAAATCCGCTCATATCTCGATTGTCTCTGAAGTATTCTCGTCTGAGTAATGTTATTTCGTACTCAGGGTTATCTTTTGACATCCCTTCAAGAATTTCAGCATAATTGTTATACTCAACTTGATTATAAACAATTGAGGCATAAAGTCCGAGAGCGCCTGCCAGAAAAATTGGAGCTTTCCAATAACTTTCAACATAGTATTGTCCCCAACCGGGCAAAATCAACGAGCGATAAATCGCACCGGAAGGGGACTTAGTCATTTCAAATTTTGGCTTCTTAGCTTGGTTTTCTACTTCTGTTGTATCAACTTCATTTTGCGAAAAACAAAATGAGATATTTGCAACGAATATAAATGAAAACAGTAATATTTTGTCGAAAATATTCAATCTTTTTGTCAGATTAATAAACTGCAATTGCTTCAATTTCAACTAATACATCTTTCGGAAGGCGAGCTACTTCATACGCCGCACGAGCGGGTTTGCTTGTTTCAAAAAATTGATTGTACATCTCGTTCATATCGGCAAAATGTTCCATATTTTTGAGCAAAACGGTTGTTTTAACCACATTTTCTAATGTCAATCCGACTGATTCCAAAATAGCTGCAATATTTCTGATTGATTGTTGAGTTTGAATACTTATTCCATCTCCTACTAAAATTCCTTCGTGAGTAAAGGGGATTTGCCCTGAGATGAAAATGAATTTTCCTTCGGCTCTGACCGCTTGTGAATATGGTCCGATTGGAGCCGGAGCGTTACTTGTTAAAATCATTTCTTTCATTTTTTTCCTTTTGTTGAATGGATAACAATTTTGTTTTCGCACAATAAGCGGCACCATAAACGCCGGAATCTTCATTGTGCTTTGCTCTATTTATAGAAATTAGAGCTTTATTTTCATACATAACACGTTTGTTGACGTAATTTGTGGTTTTTTGTAATAAATAATTTGAATTTGCAATTCCACCACCAATGACTATTTTGCAAATATTCAAAGTATGAATAACCGATAAAATTCCTGATGCAAGGTGAAATGCAGTATGGTCGAGTGTTTTAGTCGCAATTTGGTCGCCATTTTCAGCCAATTCTGTTAACTCTTTCACTCCGATTGATTCGTTTTCGCCTTTGATTGATTTGTAATAATCAATGATTCCTTGCTTTCCACATTTAGATTCGAGTGTGCCTGTCCGATAATCAATAACATTTTCGTCGAAATTACTTTCAATGATTATATGCCCGATTTCACCTGCTAAACCATAGTCACCTTGGAATGGTTGTCCTCCAATAATTATTGAACCTCCAACACCGGTACCAAGTGTTAGAAAAATAAAGTTATCTATATTTCCGTTTGATTTACCGATAAGTTCGCTCAAAGCTGCCATATTAGCATCATTTTCTATAACTACAGGAACAGAAATTTTATTGATCAAATTTTCTACGAGGTTGACGCCCTCGAGAAATTGCAAATTTGGTGATTTCTCTAAAATCAATTCTTTTGATAATAATCCTGGAATACCGATGCCAATCGCTTCAACGCTATATGCATCTGAAATTATTGAAATATCTTGGTTTAGAAAATCGAAAAAAGATGATGAATTATCGAAAGATTTTGTCGGGAAGGAATATTTTTTTATTAAAGTGAAATCAATATCGAAAACGCCAACTTTTATAGATGTACCGCCAATATCAATTCCGAGCAACATAACTATTTGCCTTCGTCGTCATTTAGTATATAAACTGTTTCATTTCGTTTTTTCATACCGTACTTCTCACGAGCTACCCTTTCGATTGTAGTAGTGTCGGATTTGAGCATTTCGATCTCTTCCAATAGCATTTCGTTGCTATCTTTTAATGCAATGATTTCGCGTTCGAGACTACTTGTTTCATATTCCAATTTGAATCTATTCCACAACCCATAATCGGATAATGTAACGATTAGTGCAATTCCTAATATGGCAGAAACGCCGATTATTGTCCATCGGCGTTTTCTGTAAAAATTCAAATCGGGAAAGCTGAATTTCATTAAACTTCGTATTTTTTCAAAAATTCTACTAATTTGTCTAGTTCTTCTTTTGTTCTCTTTTCAGTCACAGCTATCATCAATCCTTTTCGGTCAGGCATGAAGCGAGAAATATCCAAGCCGGCAATTAATCCTTCGGGAAGTCCTTCGGAAATGATAGTTGATGCATCCACTGGAGTTTCAACCACAAATTCGTTAAAAAATGGCAATGTGTTAATCAGTTTGAAGCCATTAATTTGAATAATTTGCTCTGCCAAATAATGAGCTCGATGAAAACTTTGTTCGGCTACTTCCTTGATGCCGGATTTACCCATTGTAGTCATATAAACAGTTGCAGCGAGCATGAACAAGCCTTGATTAGTGCAAATATTCGATGTCGCTTTTTCGCGTTTGATTTGTTGTTCACGTGTTTGCAATGTCAAAACAAAGCAACGAGTGCCATCTAAATCTTGAGTAATTCCAGATAATCTACCGGGTATTTTGCGAACGAATTCTTGCTTACATGCAAATAATCCTAAGTATGGTCCACCGTAGCTAAGTGAAATACCTAAAGACTGTCCTTCACCAACGACTATATCGGCATTATAATTGCCCGGAGCTTCGAGAATCCCAAGTGCTATCGGATTTGTGACAACTATAAACAATGCTTTTTTAGAATGCGCGATTTTTTCGATTGCAAGAACATCTTCAATATTTCCAAGGAAATTTGGTGTTTGAACTACGATGCCCGAAACTTCATCAGTCATAGCTGCTTCCAAAGCTTTTAAATCAGTTGAACCATCACTTTTGATGAATGATTCGTAAGTAAATTCTCTACCTGCAGTGATTGTTTTTGTAGCTTCAATGTAGCTCGGATGTACTGTTCCTGCAAATAAGAACTTCGATTTTCTATTGTGTGCATTAGACATCAAACATGCTTCTGCCAGTGCACTTCCGCCATCATAAAGTGAAGCGTTTGCAACATCCATACCCGTGATTTCGCAAATCATTGATTGGAATTCATACATTACTTGCAATGTACCTTGCGAGACTTCCGCTTGATAGGGAGTGTATGCAGTTTTAAACTCGGGTTTTTGTAACACCGAACCAACTATTGAAGGAACATAGTGGTCATATGCACCACCGCCAATATAACAAATATGCGATACCGCTGATATGTTGCGGCTTGCATATTTGTCCATCAATTTGAATGCTTCTAACTCAGAAAGACGACTTTCTAAATTCAATGGTTCAGTTATTTTAAATTTACTTGGTATATTTGCTATCAAGTCATCAAATTTTTCCACACCGATGGTTTTTAACATTTCCTCTCTTTCGGAATCGGTGTTTGGTACGAATGTCATTGTTACTCCTAACTTTGATATTTTTTTTAAAAATTGAAATATGTTATCATACAAAATTACTGCTATTTGCTATGATAACAAAAAATATGTTGAAATTGTGTCATAAACTTAATTGGAAGACGAAACATTAAATCTTGTGTTTTGCTAAAATCTCTTTTAAACGATTGATGACAGGGATGCTTATTGGGTCTTGTTTATTGAGTACTGCTAAATAATAGCTCAACCAATCACCGAGATACATCAAATCAAACATTCGAGCTAAAATATGATTGCCTGTGCCGTAGAATTCATATACGTCATAAAATTCTGAAAGCATCTCTTTAATGGCTTCAAAACGAATTTTAACTCTTGGATGGTCTTCTTTATCTCGCAAAAAAATGAATTTGAATCTTGGTGAATTTGGTTCAGTTGCAAACCAGGCATTTATTTCGTTGTGGTTCATTTCGGGCAAATAACTCCCGAAAGCAGGTGATTTTGCATTTTCGTGAATTTGTGCTTGCCAACGTAAATTGATGGAATCAGTTATAGTATCTGCTGAATAAATGACAGGATAACTTCTGAACAAATCATTTGCGGCTTTGAACGCCGGATTGGAAAAGTCATGACTTTCGTAACGGTTAGTAACTCGTTTGAGCAATTCATGAGCTTCTGAAAGCCCTGCTATCGTGCTTTTACTTAGTTCAGCTGAAAATACTTTGCTTTTGATTAGTATATAAAGCAATCCAACGAATGAATATGCTATAGCGCATCTTGGTTGGAATCCGCCCGGTATAACAAGACAAGGAATTTTCTTGGAATTTGCGAATTTCATTACTTTCCCGCCTGAAGTTAAGCAAATCATACTCAAATCATTATCAAATGCACTCTCCATCGTGGCAAGAGTTTCTTCGGTATTACCGGAATAGGAACTGATTATAATTAAGGAATTTGCAGATATGTTGTGAGGTAAATCATATCCCTTATTCACACGAACTCTCAGATTAGATTTGCAACTCGGTGATTGCAAATACGAATTCAAAAGATTGCCACCCAAAGCCGAACCACCCATTCCGCAAATCACTATCTCTCGGACATGTTCATAAGAAGTATCAATTTCGAAAGACTCTCCGATTTCGATTGCATGTTTGAATTGCAGATGAAAATTATGCAATATCTCTTGCATCGAGTTAATGTCGTATTTAATTGTTAACATGATTGCTCGCTTATTAATTTATAAAATTAGAGCCACTTATCCATTTTTTTGTTGCGTAATTCGGCAACAATTTTTTTAACGTCTTGAACCTTTGATTTATGACAAACAAGAACAGAATCATCAGTAGTGATGACGATAATATCTTCCAAACCAAGCGCTGACACCATTCGAGTATCTCCGGAATTGTTGATGACCATTGTATTTTTGGAATCAACCGATACAATATTATCTCCAAAAATCAAATTGCCTTCGGCATCCGTTCCGTGCAACCGAGAAAAAGAATCCCAAGAGCCAATGTCGTCCCATGTAAAATCAGCTTTAGCAACAAAAACCGAAGTTGATTTTTCCATGAGAGCGTAATCTATTGACTTATCCGGAAAACTATTATAAAGTTCGATTATTTTTTCATTTGTGCCCGTGTAAGCCTTTTCAGTATTGCCGGAATGTAATTCAGCCATTGCGTCGATTTGCTCGCCAACTTCCGGAAAATGACACTTCATTTCGTTAATAAATACATCCAATCTCCAGAAAAACATTCCGCTATTCCAAAAGAAATTACCGCTTTCGATGTATTGGCTTGCTTTTGCGATGTCGGGCTTTTCATGAAATCTCGCAACCGGTACGATTTGAGTAGTACCCGGTATGTCAAATTTAGACTCAGCTTCGATATATCCGTAGCCTGTTTCAGGTCTTGAAGGCTTGATACCAATTGTACATAAGCCTTGATTATTAGCTACAAAATCCAATATAGCAGTTATGTTAATTTGGAATATCTCATCAGTTTCTATTTTGTGGTCTGCTGTCAAAACTGCCATCAAGATTTCGGCATTGTCAATTTGGTACCTCGCTTTCAAGAAAGCGGCAGCATATGCCAAGCAAGGTGCAGTATTTCGTTTGGATGGTTCGGCTATTACATTACTCGGAGGGATATCGGCTAACTCTTTTCGTATCGGTTCCAAAAGATTGATAGATGTAATAATGATAATTTTATCTTTGTCAATGACTTTGCCAATCCTGTCAATAGATTGCCTAAGCATAGTCTTCAACTTTGAATCAAGATTCAAAAGCTGTTTGGGACGGTCTTTGCGACTGAGTGGCCAAAACCTTTCACCTGAACCACCCGCCATTATAACACAAGTTTTAATCATTATCGAAAATTCATATGAATACAAAAAGCAAATATAAGAACATTTTTTTTGATAAGTCCAATTTTTAGGATAAGTACTGTATCAAAATTAAACTTTTAATATATCAACTTCGTTTTAAGGAATAGAAATTAGTATTATTTTTATTTTGTTTTCTAACTTCATTCAAAGGATAATCATGGCAATAAAGATTGCAATAAACGGATTTGGTCGCATAGGAAGGCTTGTAGCCCGCGAAATTTTCAATCGCAATAGCGGGTTGGAATTAGTTGGTATAAATGATTTAACAGATGCTGCTACTTTGGCACATTTGTTTAAGTATGACTCAGTTCATGGCAAATTTAAAGGGGAAGTTTCCCATACTGAAAATTCAATAATTATAAATGGTCAAACAATTCCTATTTCCGCAGAAAAAGCTATCGAAAATATTCCTTGGCGAAATCTTGACTTAGTCTTGGAATCAACAGGAGTTTTCTCCAAAAAAGAACAACTTTTGAAACATATAGAAACAAGCGGTGCCAAGAAAGTGCTTCTTTCAGCACCAGCTAAAGATGCTCTTGATGCAACAGTTGTGTTGGGTGTAAATGATTTCGTATTAAACGGAGATGAACAAACCATTTCCAACGCTTCTTGCACAACAAACTGTTTAGCACCAATGGTCAAAGTACTCAACGATGAATTTGGAATTCATTCCGGATTTATGGTTACTATACATGCTTATACCAACGACCAAAGAATTCTTGATTTGCCACATAAAGATTTGAGACGTGCCAGAGCTGCCGCAGCTAATGCAATTCCTACGACTACCGGTGCTGCGAAAGCAGTTGGCTTGGTATTACCCGAATTGAAGGGCAAATTGAACGGCTATGCTGTTCGTATTCCGATTCCGGACGGTTCGTTGACAGATTTGACTGCAATTCTTAATACTGAAGTTACTGTTGAGCAAATCAATAATGCAATGAAGTTAGCTTCTGAAACAACTATGAAAGGAATTTTAGAATATTCCGATGAACCTTTAGTTTCTTCAGATATTGTCGATAATCCGCATTCATGTATTTTTGATAGCCAATTGACTCAAGTTAGTGGTAATCATGTTAAAGTAGTCGGATGGTATGATAATGAATTCGGCTATTCCTGCCGTATTACTGACTTATTAGAAAAATTAGGCAAAAGTTTGTAATTATACTTTTTATCGAAATTAAATTTTCAAATTTTAACAACAAAGGTTGATAATATGATTCGTTCCATGGATGACGCTGATTTCCAAAACAAAAATGTACTTGTCAGAGTTGACCTCAACGTTCCTTTGGACAAGTTGGGCAAAATTAATGATGACACAAGAATTGTAGAATCCTTAGCCACAATTGATATTATAATTGACAAGGGTGGAATACCAATTTTGATGTCTCATCTTGGAAGACCCAAAGGTAAAGTCAATCCTGAATTTTCATTAAAACCTGTTGCTGATTATTTGAAAGACCATTTCGGATACAAAGTCATATTTACTGAAAATTGCATTGGGGAATCAGTAAAAAAGCTAATTGACAATGCAGATTTAGGCGAACTCGTTTTACTTGAAAATTTACGTTTTCATAAAGAGGAAGAGGATAACGATACTGAATTTGCCAAACAATTAGCGGATTTGGGCGATGTTTACGTGAACGATGCTTTCGGAACTGCTCACAGAGCACATGCAAGTACATCTGCCATTGCCGAATTTTTTGAAGAAAAATATGCCGGATTGCTTTTACTCAAGGAACTTAACTATCTCGGTAATGCAATTAAGAATCCACGCAAACCTTTTGTAGCCGTCATTGGAGGTGCAAAAATTACAGGTAAAATTGAGGTAATCAGACAGTTGTTTACAAAGTGCGATTCAATTTTGATTGGTGGTGGCATGATGTTCACTTTCTACAAAGCATTAGGTTACGAAATCGGCAAATCTATCTGTGAAGATGACAAATTAGAATTAGCAAAAAGCTTGTTAGATGAAGCAAGTAGTAAAAACATCAAGTTAATGCTGCCTACAGACGTTGTTGTCGCTGATTCTTTCAACAATGATGCCGCCTTCAAAACAGTTGCTTTCGATAATCTTCCAAGCGACTCTGTAGGAATGGACATTGGCGAAAAAACTGTCAAAGAATTTTGCGATATTATAATGAATGCTTCTACTGTCGTTTGGAACGGACCAATGGGAGTATTTGAAATGAGCAATTTTGCAAATGGCACAAATTCAATAGCACACGCACTTGCCGAATTAACCTCCAAAGGCGGAATAACAGTAGTTGGTGGGGGAGATTCAGTGGCAGCAATAAGTCAATTAGGTCTCGAGAAAAAGATAACACACGTTTCAACCGGTGGCGGAGCTTCTCTCGAATTTCTCGAAGGTAAAGTTCTTCCCGGTGTTGCTGCTTTAGAAGTATAATTTAATTAGTTTCATATAGGGAGAGTGTTTTGTTAAATACACTCCCTTAAAATAAGTAAAATTTTTGTCAAAACCGAATTACATAGAAAATCACATTGAGCTTATTGATTCAGTTATTAAATCGATAAATGACAACTTTTTTTTGTTGGAGCAATCTGTCGAATTGAACAAAGTGATTTATGACACAGTTTGTAATATTTTAAAATTTCTGAATAATTCTCTTAAATTACTTCCCCTTATTTTATTCACACGTTCTAAAGATTCCGTAAGCAAAGAACTGTTGATTGAGTCCTTCGATCAAGTTCTATCTTCATGGTCCGAATTCCTTGTATCGAAAGAATCGTTCACAAACGACTGGAATATTTTTGTTCATAAATGGGATTCTTACAAATCGGATTTCACGAAAACATCAAATTCCACACATACTATTTACATTTCGATGAATTAAGAAATGATAAGAGCATCAGCAATTCTTGCCATTCAGAAACGTCACAATTATTATTGAAAATCATTAAGAGAATATGAAAATGAGAGGTATGGGTAGTTTTTCACTTTTTCCACCGGTTATGAAAATGTTATTGATTATTAACGTAGCAGTTTTCATTCTTCAGTATTTATTTTTGAGTGGACTGACTTTTGATGGTCATTCTCTCAATGCCCTATTTATGAAATATTTCGCATTGCAGCCATTCAACTCAGAAAATATGTTCGATTTGTCGAAAAATATATTCCTTCCTTGGCAATTAGTCTCTTATCAATTCATGCACGGCGGTTTGTGGCACCTATTCTTCAATATGTTTGCCTTATGGATGTTTGGGTCGGAACTTGAAGGTTTGTGGGGAAGCAAACGATTTTTGATTTATTATTTGCTTGCAGGTGTTGGTGCAGCTATTGTTCATATGTTTGTAACGCCACTAATTACAGGTTTGTCAGTACCTACTGTGGGGGCGTCGGGTTCGGTTTATGGTATCTTGCTTGCATTCGCATTTACATTTCCGAATAGACCGATTTTTATGTTCCCATTTTTTATTCCAATTCCAGCAAAGTATTTCGTTCTGATTTTTGTTGTAATCGAAATGATTTCGGGAGTTTCAGGTGGTTCCGGTATTGCACACTTTGCACATCTTGGTGGAGCATTAACAGGATTCATTCTTTTGAAATGGGGTGATAAATTGGGCGTATTCAAGTGGTTTTCTAAGAAATCTGATACTTACGACCCGGGATTTGGAACCACAGGTGCATTTCAATCTGACCCTTACTCAGGCAGTAGGAAACCGAATGTAATTCAAGTTAAATGGGCTCAAATTAATCAAGAAAAGCAAGTCTATACAAACCCTGAACCAAAAGTGGAAACTCGTGGTAAGTATATAATTGATGGCGAAGAGATTACTCAAGTGAAAATTGATTCAATATTAGACAAGATTTCCGAAAGCGGTTATCAAAATTTGACTGAAAGAGAAAAGTTTATTTTAACAGAACTTAGTAAACGAATTTAAATTTATCCACAAAATAAATTGATTAATCAATGCAAATAAATAATCTAATCGAAGGATTGAACGTAATGAACAATCCAATTCCAAAAAGCAATGGCGATTCTAGATTGACTTCATATCCGAGACGAATCTCGCGTAAAGTTATGGTTGGGAATGTTCCGGTCGGTGGCGGCTCGCCTATTTCTGTCCAAACTATGACTAAAGTGAAAACTTCTGACATAGAAGGTATAGTCAACCAAATAAAACGAAGCGAAGAAGCGGGAGTAGATATAGTTAGAATAACCGTCAACAATAAGGACGCAGCCGAAGCTATTGGTGAGATTGTAAAGCGTGTTAACGTTCCCATAGTCGCAGATATTCATTTCAATTATATGTTCGCTCTTGCTTCTATAGAAGCCGGAGTGGCAAAAGTGAGAATCAATCCGGGAAATATCGGTAAAGTTGAACGAATCAAAAAGGTGCTTTCTGCTGCCAAAGAGAGAGGAATTCCGATTAGAATTGGAGTAAATTCCGGTTCTTTAGAAAAGGACATTTTGGATAAATATGGCTATCCAACTGCAGAAGCTTTGTACGAATCAGCTATAAGGCACGTTGAAATAGCTCAAGATTTCGGATTTGACGATTTAGTAATATCAGTCAAATCAACATCAGTTCCGTTAATGATTGAAGCCTATAGATTGATTGCCCAGAGAACTGATTTCCCTTTGCATCTTGGTGTAACCGAAGCCGGTAGATTGAGAACGGGTACAATCAAATCTTCGGTTGGTATCGGGACTTTACTCGCAGAAGGCATCGGCGATACTATTCGTGTTTCCTTGACTGACGAACCCGAACTCGAAGTTGAAGTGGGGAAAGAAATTCTACGCTCACTTGGTCTGGCTCAACGAAATGTAGAAATTATTTCATGTCCAACCTGTGGAAGACTTGATGTTGACTTGTTCAAAATTACGGAGGAAATTGAAAATGCTGTTAAAGACATCAAAAAACCAATGACTGTGTCAATTCTCGGTTGCGCTGTAAATGGTCCGGGTGAAGCGAGAGAGGCAGATTTGGGAGTTGCCGCCGCAAAAGGCAAAGCACTGTTATTCAGACGTGGCGAACCCTTGCGCTATGTGCCCGAAGCGGATATAGTCCCCGAATTACTAAAAGAAATTTACGCATTCGTTCCTGATGAACAAAAATAGTTAGACTAAAAATATCAAACAGGGCTGTTACTCTTGAGTAGCAGCCCCCTTTTTTTCGATAATAACCGTTACGGGTCCATCATTTACTAATTCTACATCCATCATAGCTCCGAATATCCCGGATTCAGTCTTAATACCCATTTCCCGAAATTTTAAAATTATTTCTTCATACATGTTTTCGGCAAGTTCGGGTGCAGCGGCGTTTGTAAAGCTCGGTCTGAATCCTTTCGCAGCATTCCCACAAACAGTGAAGTTTGACACTACTAAAATCGCACCACCGACATCTTGAACCGATAAATGCATCTTTTGATTTTCATCAGAAAATATTCTCAATCCGGCAATTTTATTACATACCCAATCCAAAATATCAGGCGTATCGGCTTGGCAAACGCCTGCCAACAGCAATAATCCCTTATCAATTTGCCCGCTGATTGCACCATCAACGGTAACTTTTGCAGATTTTACCCTTTGAACCACTACTTTCATATATACTAATCCACTCAAATTTCTTAAACATCAATTGATTTTTTCAAATTTGCAAAATAACTTATTATTTGATAAGTTTATACTAAATCATTTGAACAAAATTATCAAATTACAAACAATAATTCTTAGGTAAATTATGCAAGCTATTGAAAATGATAGAAGTTCGTTGATTGAAAGCGAACATGATTACATTCTAAACACATATAAAAGACTTCCGATTGTGATTGACAAAGCAGTCGGTTGCCGAGTCATAGATATAAATGGCAATGAATATTTAGATTTTTTAGCAGGGATAGCTGTCAATGCTTTGGGACATTCGCATCCGAGAATAATCAACGCAGTTCAAGAGCAAATATTCCGATATATGCACGTATCCAATTATTTTTACCAAGATACACAAATCAAATTAGCTCAAAATCTGTGTAGAATGTCAGGCTTTAGCAAAGTATTTTTTACTAATTCCGGGACTGAAGCCACCGAAGCAGCAATCAAACTAATCCGTAGATGGGGATTAAAGAACAAGAAGACGAATATTCTTGCGTTTAGTGGTGGGTTTCACGGTAGAACTTATGGGGCTTTGTCAATAATGGATAAACCGCGATACAAAGATACAATGGGACCATTCTTGCCGAATACTCAAGTGATACCGCTAAATGACATCGAAACATTGATGAGTAGCGTTAACTCCGATACAGCGGGAGTAGTTTTGGAATTTATTCAGGGCGAAGGCGGAATTTCGATACTGACACCGGAATTTGTGGAAATGCTAATGGAATTGAAGTCTGTTCATAATTTCCTCTTAATCGCAGATGAAGTTCAATGTGGGATTGGCAGGTCAGGACGTCTATTCGCTTTTGAACATTGGAACATTCGTCCCGATGTAATAATAATGGCAAAAGGTATGGGTGGCGGATTACCTTTAGGCGGATTATTAGTTGATGAAAATCTGAGCGATATTTGGGAAACCGGAATGCATGGTACGACATATGGCGGTAATGCAGTTGCATGTGCAACGGGAATGGTTGTACTTGAAGAACTCGAAAGTGGTCTAATGGAGCATGTCCAATCTATGGGCGAATATTTCCGTCGGGAGCTTGAAAAAATCCATGCAACCAATCCCAAAAAAGTGTTGCAAGTACGCGGTCTTGGACTGATGTGCGGATTGTTATTATCATTTGATGCGGGTTTGCTCGTAAATGCACTACTTGAAAGGAAAGCTATTGCCAATGCTGCTTCCGGCAATGTTTTGAGGATGGTGCCACCTCTGATAGTTGGGAAAACGGAGATTAATGAATTCGTTACTATCTTACAAAAAGCCTTAGATTCTATTGATATTCAATAATTTAGCTAATAGAAATGTAACTTTTTCATGTTTCAAAACGTATTTTGACTATATGAAATGTGAAAAAATGAAAATATATTTAATTTCGGTAATCTTTGGATTGATGATTCTGAATTCTTGCAGTGAAATAAATGCTCCTTCAAAAAACGAATCAAAATTTGTTGGTACATGGGTCTCTGAAAATGTTACTTTAGTTAGCAAACCCGATTCATACGTGGTTGAAGTTCCTGAAAATTATCAAGTTAAACTTACAATTTTAGAAAACGGATATTTTAAGTTGATAAGAAGTACTAATCAAGATAATATCGCTGATTCTGGGCAGTGGATTTACTCCGATAATGATATAAATTTAAATCTCAAATGCGAAACAGGCTTGGAATACGACTTGGAATTCAACTCCAATAATTCTACTTTTTTGTTCAAATCCTACGAATTTTACGACTTAGAACTTTATGAAATCAAAGCTATTTTGGTCAAATCTAAAGTTAAGAGTTCTATTTTTAGCCATTTCCAATCCTTTTAAAACAATACTTTTCGGCACTTCGATATCAAAAGCTACCTGCGAATTTGCTTTTTTATCAAATGTTGCAAGAATTTCCTCAAATGCTGCCTGGGCTTGCCCAAAACGACCCAAATGAAGTAAAGCATAAGCTTTAAGATTTCTTGCAAATAATTGATTCGATGAAATTTGCAATGATTTCTCTGCAAAGGTTAGTGCTTTGTCAAATTCCTTCATGATTCCTTTGAGTTGAGACAATGAGGTATAAGTTGCAGCTTTTATGCTGTCGGACAAGGTATCAGTTCCTATTGCAAATTCGAGTGCCATTATTGATTGCTCGACCAATTTCAATCTTCCCAACGTTTGTCCGAGTTGAAACCATGCATATCCGTTCGTAGGTTCATCATTAACTTGCTTTATCAGCAGTTGATAATTGCGTATCGTTTTATCACGAATAGTTTGCAAATCAAAATTATATCCAAGATGTTCGATTACGATGTCTGATTCGATAATTTGCTTGTTCAATTGCCTTAGAGCAGGAGTGATTTGTTCGTGAACTTTGCCTGTGAATTTTATGGTCGGATAGCCATAATTCCGAAATAATCGCGGATACGAACCTCTGTGCATCTCCGAACTTCCATCATCTTTTCTGTGCAAACTTTCAATCGTACAAAGCAAGGCGCCAACATCTTCAGAGGCAGTATCGAGAATATTCCGAATCGAAGAATAGTTAATGTTTTTTAGTCTTTCGTCAGCATCAAGATAAAGTACCCAATCTCCGCTCGTATGTTTTAGTGCGAAGTTTCGGGCATCCGAAAAATGATCATTCCAATCAAAATGTAACACTTTTGCATTGTATTTATTAGCGATTTCAAATGTTTTATCTGTGGAGCCTGTGTCAACTATCACAATTTCATCCACAAATGATTTGACTGAATCTAAGCACCCTTCGAGCATTTTCTCTTCGTTTTTGACTATCATCGAAAGCGAAATTTTGGGATTCTTTTGCTTGAATTCGGAAGTTTCAGTGTGGCTGTATATAGATTTTAAGTTTATAATTGTAGGCTCATTAGGTATTATGCGACTTATTTCAATGAGTAAGTTCATAAATTCTTCGGTTTTTCCTTCTCTTAACAAAAAATTCAATTTGACCATTTTTGCATCAATATTCTTCGGATTGCTAGCGATAAATTGCTCCAAAAGTTGATTTGCTTTCCCAGAATTGTTTGTTCGATGATAACAATATGCCATTTTGGGTAAAAAAACATCTTCAGAGATTTCTAAATCTCCACCTACGCTTACTTTTTTACAATCATCCTTTTGCATGTCAAATATGATTTGATAATGTTTTGCAGCCTGAGTGAAATCATTTGCATTGAGAAATAATTCTGCAAGTTTAAGATGTGCAGTAACTTGATTCGGCTCAATCTTCAATGATTCAGTAGAATAAAAATAAGAATTTTGAAATTCACCTTTGCGTTGGGCAATTGTAGAAGCATAATTCAATATTGTAGGGTATGAAACATGTGTTTTTGCAACTTTCTTAATTGCCTCTGTTATGTCCTGTTCTGATTTGACCAAATCCCCGAGTGCTAAGTATGTTTTGGCTCGATGAAAATGATAAATAGGGTTGCGTGCTATTAATTCATCATCATTGAGCATTTCAAGGTTTCTGAGATGCTTTTTGTCGAGCAGATGTTTTGGCAAATTATAGCCATGATGAATAATCTTCAAATCGCTTTTTACAATTTCAAAACCCGATTTCAAAATAGATTTTGCTATTTGCTCATGAATTTTGCCCTCGAATTTGAAGCCCTGATGATTTCTAAAAATCCTGAGTTGGGGAGACACAAATGTCTGAGATTGCCCATCAATCATATTTGCTGATGATATAACATTTACTAATATGCCGCCGATTTTAGTTTTAGTTATTGCTAAAATTTCTCTGATAGGAGAGTCTGCCTGTAATTCTTCGTCAGCGTCAATCACTAAGATAAAATTTCCCAAGGCATAATCGATAGCTTTGTTCCTTGCATTAGCGAAATCATTACGCCAACTATAATTAAATACTTTTGCTCCTGCTGCAATAGCTTTATGGGCTGTGTCATCTTCCGAACCTGTGTCTAAAACTATGATTTCGTCACAATATGCTTTAATTGAATCTATACATTGCGAAATGTTTAAAGTTTCGTTTTTTGCAATAATACAGGCACTTAATAACATAAATATTTATTCTTTTTTGAGATTGACAATCTTTTTACTATTCAAAAATCGTGCAAAAATGTTAAATTACATTTTATTTTGAAACGTTTTTTAAAAATATGTGTTATAATATCATGACTAAGATAAAAAATATATTAAAACTATCTCTATTACTAGGTTTCATTATTTCCATTCCTGCAATTGCACATCCTTGGTATCATTTAGTACCGAAGGATAGTGTGGACAATTTCTTTGCGGTTCAAAATGCTTATAATCAATATTGGAGCGACAAAGCGCAAACAAAAGGTTCTGGTTGGAAGCAATTCAAAAGGTGGGAGCATTTTTGGGGCGAAAGAGTATATCCAAGTGGAATCTTTCCCGATGCCTATGATGTAATGACAAGTTACAGCCAATTCCTTCAAGAGCAAAAAGACAATAACCAATTACAAAAAACTTACTTTTGGCGAGAAGAAGGCCCAAAAGTAGTTCCCGAGAATTTACTTAGCTACCAATCATCAGGCATCGGTCGCTTGAATGTAATTAGGATGCATCCAACAAATAGTGATGTTATTTTTGCAGGTTCTGCAAGCGGAGGTATTTGGAAAAGCACAAATAAAGGTGGAACTTGGGAATTACTTCAATTTACTGATGTTCTTTCTTTAGGTATAAGCGATATAGCTATTTCCAAAAATAATCCTGATTTGATGTATGCAGCCACAGGTGATGATAATGGTCACTTTCAATCAAGAACTTACTCAATTGGGGTTTTGAAATCTACTGATGGCGGAAAAAGTTGGGCATCAATTGGGCTTGATTATGAAGTCCCCCAAAGAGTTTTAGCTTCACGCATTTTGATCCATCCCGAAGATGATAATATCGTTATTGTAGGTGGTTCAAATGGTATTTTCAAGACAACTGACGGTGGTAATGAATGGGTGAGAGTATATTCAACTCGTTTTGTCAAACGAATGGAGTTTAAGCCTGATGACCCGAGTATTGTTTATGCGGTCACTTCAGGATTTTATTCTTCATTTTCTGAAGCCGAATTTTACAAAAGCACAGATGGTGGTAACACTTGGCAATTTGTTCGACGTTTCAATGGAGCAGTTAGATTAGAAATTGGAGTAACGCCGCATGATGCAAATTATATTTACCTTTTGGGTGCAAATAGCAGTAGTGGAAGTTTCCATGGTATTTTCCGTTCTACCGATGCAGGAAGTACTTTTGAATTAATTGCAAATTCTCCAAATATTTTGAGTATTAATGTCAATGGTGAAGGTAATACCGGACAAGGGTTTTATGATTTAGCTTTTGCTGTTTCGCCTGTTGATAAGGACCAATTGTATGTAGGCGGTATTCATATTTGGAAAAGTATGAATGGAGGTAAAAATTGGCAATTGTTGAATCATTGGACAGGTTCCAATGGTCTTCCGTTTGTTCATGCAGACCAACACAATTTAGTTATTAATCCACTAAATTTAGATTTATACTCTGCAAACGATGGTGGATTGTATATTTCAAGTAACAATGGCTCTTCATGGAAAGACATAAGCTCCGGTATGGGAATTACTCAATTATGGAGTATTGACATTTCTCAAACCGAGCCTGGTTACATTGCATTAGGTACACAAGACAATGGTTCTCATATCCTGAAAAACGGCAAATGGTATCATATCAATGGTGGAGATGGTATGGTGCCGATTATTGATTCTGAAAATCCTCAATATTTATATACAAGTATGCAAAATGGTAGTATTTATCGTTCTGTTAACGGTGGAAATTCATTCAATCGTATTCTACATACCGGTAGATTTACTAATGAAAGTTCAGCTTGGGTTGCACCATTTGTAATGAATCCACAAAATAGTCGCAGCCTTTATGTTGGTTATCGAAATATCTATAAAACTGAAAACAGAGGTTCAAATTGGAGAAAAATATCTTCAATTGATCGATTTCCACTCAATGTAATTGCAGTTGCTCCTTCAGATACAAATGTTATATATACAGCTACTGCTTCGGATTTGTATGTCACTAAAGATGAAGGGGAAACTTGGAAAGTGATATTTACTGGCAGTTCACAAATTAAAGGAATTGCTATTGATGATAAGAACCCGGAAAGACTCTGGGTTACTCTAAGCGGATATTCTGAGGGAAATAAAGTTTTTGAAATCAATGGTGACAAAGTTCAGAATATTTCATATAATTTACCCAACGTTCCTGTGAGTTCAATTATATACTATAAGAATTCTGCTCGTACTCTTTATATCGGAACTGATGTAGGAGTGATGTCTTTTGACCCATTGCTCAACGAATGGCAGGTTTTGAATGTTGGTTTACCACCGGTTGTAGTTAACGATATGAAAATTAGCTATAATGAAGGAAGGATTTATGTAGGAACTCACGGCAGAGGCGTTTGGTCTTCGGAAGTTTTTGATTGTAATATGGAAAAACCGGAATTTACATACATAGGACCACTTGCATTTTGTCAAGGTCAGGATAGCGTAAAGCTAACGCTTCAAGGTGAATATTACGATTTTAGATGGTCAAATGGTGAAACCACAAAAACAATCTGGGCGAAAGAATCAGGTTCCTATTATGTAAATGTGCGCAACGCTGAGGGATGTAGTGAACGGTCTGATTTCATTACTGTAAACGTAACCCCTGTTTCAGAATTTGAAATTAAACATAATGGTGCAGGAACAGGAGTCATTTGCGGGCAAAGTGAAATAAGTCTATATGCCAATTTCGGATTTAAAGATTACAAATGGTCAACCGGAGCAACAACCGCAAAAATAGTTGTTAGTGAACCGGGAGAGTATTGGGTTACAGCGGTTACAAAAGATGATTGCCCTGTCAAAGCAGGTCCTTTTATCGTTGCCCAAGCCGAATTTCCTGAGAAACCACATATCTACTTTGCTCAAAATTATCTCAAATCAACTGAAGCTGTTTCCTACAAATGGTATTTCAACGATAAATATATTGAGAATTCTGATACCATCGCTATCGAATTAACTTTGATTGGGAAATACGAAGTAGAGACATTCAATGAATACGGTTGTTCTTCAAAATCCGAACCATTAATGATTGAAACAAGTATATATAATGATGTATATGCACAATATATACAAATTGTACCGAATCCTGCTCGTGATTATGTCAGTATCATACTATCTCCTGAATTGAATGCTAAAGAATTGGTAGTTTATGATGCTATCGGAAGAGAGTTGTTAAGGTTTGATGTTGGAAATGAACTTAACCATTCATTAAATACAAGTAAATACCCAAACGGAGTTTACAAAATTGTAGTAAGTAGTACAGACAAGAAAATCGTCCAACAGCTAATAATTACTAACTGATGTGAGACTGTTTACAGTATATATTTTACTAATTGTAATGCCGATATGTTTAAATGTATCGGCATTATTTTCAAATACCGGCAGTAAATCTACCAAAAGAGCCAAATATTTCCACGAATCCAGATATTCAATTCCTGAAGTACCCAAAGCGTTTGATATTGTTAAAGAATATTTCCAAATTTCTAAAGAGCAAGAACAACTACTTCAAAAATTTATCTGGGAGCCTATGGGTCCATTTTTACCGGATACAACAAAAGACCCTGTTATGTTTGGATTGGGAAGAATAAATGTAGTTCGATTCGACCCAACAGACCCAAACATCATTTATACAGGAACTGCTTCCGGAGGCTTATGGATTAGTAAAGATGCCGGTGCAACATTCTATTCCCCTGAAATCACGAACGTACTTTCGATAGGAATTAGTGATATTTCAATCAATCCCAATAATAACAAAACGATTGCCATAGCGACGGGAGACGCTCATGCTCGAGAATTTCAGGGAGGATATTCACTCGGAATCATGATTTCTACCGACCAAGGAATGAATTGGAGGATTGTTGACCCATTTACGGACATCCCTTTTTACTTCATTAAAAATGTTTTATGGCATCCAAATTCAGATTCATTGTTGTTCGCATCTACATCTGAAGGTATAATTTATTCTGACGATTTGGGAATCAAATGGAATTTCTTGGCTTTAGAAGGTGCCGAATGTGGGTCTATGGTATTTGATGAGTTTGATCCTGATATTATTTATATATCCACTTTCAAATTAAACGGCGGGATCGGATTGTATAGGTACAGATTTCATTCAAGTAAATTAGATACATTAATTACTTTCCCAAATGCTGTCCGAATGGAGTTTGAACAGATTGAAAAAAATAAGATTTTGATATTAGGAGCGCAAAAAGCAACTTTTGCTCAAGGTGTATTCGGTATATACGATTTGTCAAGTAAAACATACATCCCATTGCAATTAAAAGATGTTGTTGAAGCGCAAGGATATTATAATCTCTCACTTTTTGCTGACCCTTTCGACCAGACAATTTATGCCGGTGGGTTGATTTTGAACACATTCAAACTTAGTAATCTTGAAAATGTTGACGAAAATGAATTGATTCACAAAGACCAACACAATATTGAAATGAATCCTCATGACAGCTCTATTTGGGTATGTAATGATGGCGGTTTGTACCGGAAGATGCGAAGAAGTACTGAGTGGGAATTGATGTCGAGGAATATGAATATATCTCAAGTTTACAGGCTTTCTCTACATCCTTTTAATCCAAATGTTATATTAGCAGGAACTCAAGATAATGGTACATTCCGTTATTTTTATAAAGAATGGACTCAGGTCTTGGGTGGCGATGGAATGGAATCTGTATTTGATTTGGAAAACCCCTTAAACATAATGATGACCGCAGAAGGCGGACGGGTAGCCCACTCCGATGATGGCGCTTTAACTGTCAAATCTGATTACCTTACTTTTTCCATCAAAGAGCCTAAACCTTGGGTTGTGGATATTCGAAATTATCAAGGTGAATTTGTAACCGGGTACATAAACTTATGGAAAATCAATTATAAGAGTAATGCTTACGAGAAATTGACTCAAATTGATGATGGTATCTTGATTTCTGCTGTTACTGTTGTTAATGATACCATTTATTTTGCCAAAAGAAATAGCATTTATAGATTTCATTCTGGTATATCAAGTAAAGTTCTTGACTTAGATGAGGGTCTCATAGTCAATTCCATCATATTGAATGACGGTATAATTTTTACAGTTGGCGGATACTCAAGAGAGAATAAAGTCTTTAAATTTAAAAACAAATCTTTAATTTCAATGACTTACAATTTGATGAATATACACCTGAACAGGATTGTTTGCGACAGTCTCGAGCAATGCTATTATTTAGCGAGCGATATTGGAGTTTGGAAATTAGAAAATGGCTCAGAAAAATGGATTGCCTTTAATAATCAACTGCCTCAATGCATTATTTCAGACATAGAAATTTCATATCTAACAGGAGAATTACTTGTATCAACTTTTGGCAGAGGTATTTGGAGATGCAAAATTCATGATTGCACACCATCAGAAATCATGCTCAACATAGATAAAAAAATAAATCTTTGTGAAGGTGAAGAAATTCGGGCTGAAATATTGAACATCGAACCAAATGCTTCTTATATCTGGCATGATGGAGTTGTCGCTACAGAGAGGGCGATAAATAAACGAGGTGAATACCACGTTGCCGAGAAAACACCTCATTGTGCAGATGTTTCAAAAGCTGTTTCTGTAAATGTTAACTCGAATCCAGATATAAGTTTTATACTTAAAAGTCGAAATCCGGCTTGTTTTGGTGATACTGTTGTGTTAGAAGCAGTAGTCAGAAATTATTCAGACGGGGAATTGCTTTGGAATGATGGGACAATAGGTTCAATATTAAAAGCATCTTCAAGTGGCGAGTATTACATGACCGCAACAAACGAATACGGATGCAAATCTTTTTCTGACACGATTGTAGTCATAATTTCACCAACACTTCCACCTGTTAACCTTTATAAGGCTCAGTCAGGATTTGTTTTCGAATCCGAAACTGTGCCATATAGATTGGATTGGTTTTGGAATGATTCGCTCATATTATCAGGTCCGGAAACTTTACAACCCGATAAACCCGGAATTTACAAACTTCGTCTTGTTGACAGTAACTTTTGCAGAATTTTTTCAAATGAACTTTTTGTAGAATACATCAATCAAAACGATTTGTTCAGCTATAATTTGTTCCCCAATCCTGTTTCTGAAACTGTGACTTTGGAATTATTTTTCAAAGAAAAATCAAAAACTGAAATCAGGCTTTTTGATTTATTGGGGAAGAATGAGCTGTGGTTTGATGGTAAAAGCGAGTCAAATTATTTGTATCTCGAACGACAAACTTCATTACTTGCATCAGGAGCTTACAGCTTTTTTATCAAGCACGGTTTGCATTATTTCACTATTACATTCGTCAAAATAAGATAAAATATATCCACAATTGTGTAACTTTTTTTGCATTTGAAGTGTCTTTTATGTAAATGCATATTGCAAATTTGATTTTTAATTATAACTGGTGCTTATGAAAAACATTTTGATGATTGCTGTCCTCATGACAGTTTTTTTTTCGGCTAATTCCGCAAAATCCCAAAAAACATTCATAAATTTGAGTGATGGAAACGAACTTAATTTTCACAAAATCGTAGAATTACAAGAATTGCATTGGGGAGATACTCCAATTTCTGAACGAAAAGGATACAAACAATTCAAACGTTGGGAACAATTTTGGCTTCCTCGAACTTATCCTACAGGAAATTTCCCAGAAGGTATAGAAATTTTCGAGGAAATGAGAGTTATAGACAACTATTCAAAAGATGACCCATCGCTGATGAGTTCTGATTGGCAATCACTCGGTCCATTCAGCGTGCCAAATGCCTCTGATGAGCAACGTGGGATTGGAAGAGTAAACGTTATCAGACTACATCCTCAGAATGAAAATGATATTTGGATTGGGACTGCTTCAGGTGGTTTATGGCGTTCTCAGGATGCAGGAGCTAACTGGGAAACTTTTTCTTTTACTCAATTCCTCTCTCTTGGAATTTCCGATATTACTTTCAGCAAATCTAATCCCTCTATCATTTATGTTGCAACGGGTGATGTATATGGTTCATCCGGTTCACGCGATTTTTATAGCATCGGATTAATCAAAACTACTAACGGTGGTGCTACTTGGGAGCCAACTAATTTACGACGTGAATTAGCCGACCAAAAGCACACTTGTAAAGTGATCGTTCATCCGACAGACCCTAATAATTTAACTGTAGCAACAAGTGAAGGTATATTCAAATCATTCGACGGAGGTGACTCCTGGGAATTGAAAAGCGCCCCCTTGTTTTTTATGGATTTGAAGGTTAATCCACAAAATCCTGACATTATGTATGCTTCGACATTCATAATGAACAATCAATCCGGCTCGGCAACTATTCATGTTTCTGAAGATGGTGGATTGACTTGGGTAAGCACATTTAACGGAACTAACATCGTTAGAATAGCCTTGGCTGTGACTCCGGCAGCACCGAATTTGGTATATGCACTTTTAGCCAATAAAAACAATTACGGGTTTCATTCATTGCTTGAATCAAATGATGTGGGAAAAACATGGGAAACAGTTGCGAATCCAACATCTAATGGCAATATACTTGGCTGGTATGACGGCACTCTTTCAAATGATTTTAAAGGGCAGGGTCAATACGATTTGTGTATTGCAGCTTCACCGACAAACTCAAGAGAAGTCTACATCGGTGGAATTAATATTTGGAAAAGTAATAACGCCGCCAGAAATTTTACAAAAAACTCGCATTGGGTAGCATTAGACCCAAGTTTTCCCTACGTTCATGCCGATATTCACGACCTTGTGTTTAATACAAACGGTTCGATTATATATTCGGGTAATGACGGAGGTATTTATCGTAGTACAAATGGTGGTAATGTCTGGACCAACATTTCCAACGGACTGAATATTACACAATTTTACCGAATAGGTGTTTCTCAAAAGGATATAGCCTTATCATTTGTAGCAGGGGCTCAAGATAACGGCACTAAAAGATTGAAATTCAATCAATGGTCTAAAGTACACGGCGGTGATGGTATGGAATGTATTATTGACCCTATTGATAATTCGAGAGTTTACGCATCTACATATGATGGTCAATTTCGTCGCTCAATCAATAGTGGGAATAGTTTCGGACATATGTTGTCTGAAAATAATACTAATGAAAAAGGTGCTTGGACTGCTCCATTAATTTTGAATCCACGAAATCCTCAAACAATATACGCAGGTTTTCAAAACGTTTGGGTTTCACGAAATTATGGTGCTTCAGGTTCCTGGTCTAAAATGTCAACTTTTGGAACAAATGCAACTTTGATTGCTCTTGCGAGTGCACCTTCAGACACAAACGTTGTCTACGCTGCATCTTTAAACAAAATTTATGCAACTTATAATAATGGCTCAAATTGGGAAGAAATCTATACATCCGAAAGAGCGATAACATATCTATGGGTTGACGAAAATGATGCTCGTCGAATTTGGGTTTCAAAATCGGGATATACAGATTATGATAAAGTTTATGAAATCAACGAAACTGAAGTTATAAATATTTCAGGAAATTTACCAAATGTACCTATTAATTGTATTATCAAACAAGAGGACTCACCTGATAGACTTTATGTCGGTACTGATATTGGCGTTTTTTATAGTGATTTTGGTTCAGCCAATTGGAAAAGATTCGGCAATGGATTACCAAATGTAATTGTCAATGAATTGGAAGTACATAAGCTGTCTAATCGTTTAGTTGCTGCAACTTACGGTAGAGGAATTTGGGTTGCCGACCTAATAGAATGCGACGGTATATCACCCAACATCAAAGCTGATACCAAAACCGAAATATGCCCGGGTGAAACGGCAATTTTAAGCATTGACGGACAATACTCCAATTACAGATGGTCAACAGGCGAAACGACTCCTGCAATAACAGTAAACAAAACAGGAGCCTATTCGCTCGTTATTGACGGACAAGACGGATGTGAAATAAAATCTAAAGCAATATTTGTAAATGTCAATGAAGTGCCTGAACTAAATATTCAAAGTAGTAATGATAATTTTATCTGCGAGAATAGCGAAACAACATTGTTCACTTCATCCGGATTTGAAATTTACTTATGGAGCAATGGTATGACAGAGAGGAATATCACAATTACCGAACCCGGTGATTACTATGTTACAGGAACAACTTTAGAAGGTTGCATCGCAACTAGTGAAACGATAACGATTGTTCAAAGACCTGCTCCTCCAAAACCATTTATCAATCACCAAGGAAATACTTTGGTAGCCTCTGAAGCTAATACTTATCAATGGTATTTGAACGGAAACAAATTAGTATTTGAACGCAAACAGACTATTCAGTACAAACAAATTGGCGAATATCAAGTTGAAATTTCTGATGCCAATGGTTGCACAAGTATTTCTGACCCATATTCAATCACTACAAGTGTAGAAGATATTTCCCAAACGAGTGAAATAACTATTTCTTCAAATTCCAATAATAATGTGTATGAAGTTATGCTGTCGGAAATCGTAAACGAAGTAAAGATCGAAGTAACAGACTACATGGGTAAAACCTTATTAAGTAATATCCGTAATAACGTAAACCGATTCGAAATTGATTTGCAAGATTATCCAACATCGGTATATTTCGTTAAGTTAACTATTGGCAGTAAATCTTTCTATGAAAAATTGCTTGTAAAATAAAAAAAATCAATCTTCTTTTAAACACCCCCACAGTAGTTGGGGGTTTTTTATTATTTTTGCCAATATGGAGAGCAAAATATGATATATGCATTAGAAGGTAAATTATTCAATAAGACGTCCACCGAAGTGGTAGTGAATTGTAGTGGTATTCATTATCTGGCTGGTATATCGCTCAATACATTTGAAAAATTACCCGACATTGGCAAACCCGTCTTTGTTTACACATATCACCAAACCAGAGAAGACGGTACCTATTTGTTTGGTTTTTCGGAAGTAAATGAATTGGAATTGTTCAAATTACTAATCTCCATTTCGGGCATCGGTCCCAAAAGCGCACTTGCAATATTGTCCTCCGTTACCCCTGATGATTTCCATGATATATTGCTATCCAAAGATTTGCACAGATTGACCAAATTCCCCGGAATTGGCAAAAAGACAGCTGAAAGAATATTGTTTGAACTTGGAGACAAATCACTAGCAATCATTGCCAAATTCAGCAAGTCCGACAAAAAGCACGGTCTATCTTCAAATGTAGATGACGCCATAGCTGCACTTACATCCTTAGGATATAATCATGCTGTTGCAGAGAAATCCGTTAAAGCCGTAATGCGAGACGGAGACAGTCAGAATTTGACAGTTGAGGACATTATCAAACTTGCCCTAAAATTTCAAATGAGATAATCATGTTATTAGTAATACCTGCTATAGAAATGAGAAATGGAACTTGCTTCGGATGTATTGAAGGCGAGGAAGGCACTTTTGATTATTATCAAGAATTGTTCGAAAATCCTTTGCTCTTAGTGAAACTAATGAGAGAAGAAAATTCCAAAGCGCTTCATGTCTATGATTACGATTCTTTTCATACTTTAGACAGTTCCGCAAATCTTAAATCAATTTTGAACTTAAGCCAAAACTTCGATATCCCGATTCAACTACATTCCAATTTTGTTGATGCAAATCATTGCCGAATGCTGCTTGATAGTGGAATTTATCGCCTTATAATTAATGAGCTCAAAGATGAAAATTTACTTTCTGTTAAGAGTTTATTGAAATCATATTCACCTTCGCGTATTGTATTCTGGTGCGAACTTGACAATAGCAATGAGTTAGATGAAAAAGGTGAGAGAGCATTAGATGAGTATCTGAGACAGATTCAGAGTGTTGGAGGTAGAAGAATAGTAATCAAATATTTTGACAGATTATTCGATATTTCGCGTTTTGAATTTTTGAAATCATTGTCGCAAGATTTCAACTTGAAAATATCACTATTTGAGGGTGTTTATGATGCTGAAAATTTGATAATGCTCAATAATGAAGCATTAAAAGGAATTGATTCTGTGATAATGTCGGAAACTCTTTTCCGAAATTGTTTTCCTTGTCAGAAAATTTGGAGATTAGCAGAATCAAAATTGATGAACTAAATTGCTATAAAGTGATAAATGATTTTATCCGATAAGGATAATTTCGTATTTTGCATATTGAAAATTTACGATTTGATTAAAAAGTTATTGAAATATTTATAATAAATAAAGCGGAGCATTTAATATGCCTCATTTTTTTATAGATGGGAAAAAAATTGAAACCAAGCAGGGCAAGACAGTAATCGAAGCCGCTTACGAGAATGGTTTGCAAATACCCCATTTTTGTTGGCATCCTGAGTTGTCTGTATCCGGAAACTGTAGAATGTGTTTGGTGGAAGTGGGAATGCCCAAAAGATTACCAGACGGCACTCCCGAAATTGATGATAATGGCAACCCACTTGTCAATTACATTCCTAAGCTTCAAATTGCATGTGCTACACCGGTTTCAGATGGCATGTATGTCAATACTAAAAACGAAAAAGTAGTCGAAGCCCAAGAAGCAGTCATGGAATTCTTGTTAATTAATCATCCGCTTGATTGCCCCATTTGCGATGAAGCAGGCGAATGCAAACTACAAGATTATGCATTCCGGTATTCTGATGGAGAAAGTCGTTTCGACGAAACGAAAAATCATAAGGATAAGCGCCAAAAATGGGGACCGAATGTGATGTTCGATGCTGAAAGATGTATTTCTTGTTCGAGATGTATTCGTTATTCACAAGAAATCGCCAAACAAGATGTGTTGACATTTGTTCAAAGAGGCGACCATGTCACAATCAAATTATTCGACGGCACTCAACTTGATAACCCCTATTCAATGAATGTCATTGAAATTTGTCCTGTTGGGGCATTGACAAGTCCTGACTTCAGATTCAAAGCACGTGTCTGGGACATGAGCTTCAATGATTCGATTTCATTTGCAGATTCTACAGGCTCAAATATTAAGTTAGGTGTTCGTAATAACGAAATTCTTAGAATCGAACCACGCACCAATCCATATGTTAATAGGCATTGGTTGACCGATGATGCTCGATTGAACAGCTATGAATTTGTAAACAAGAATCGGATTATTCAGCCATTAATTAAGCAAGGCGCCGAGCATGTTCCGTCAAGTTGGCAAGAAGCTTGTCAAGCAGTAGCGGACGGTTTGATAAGTTTCAAACCAAATGAAATTATGTTCCTCGCTTCCGCCAAAGCTACAAACGAAGATAATTATGCCTTTATGAAACTTGCTCGTCAGGTAGTTAAATCGCCTAATATTGATTTCCTCGAACATATTGACAAATCATTCAACGATGAGTTTTTCTTGGCTGTTGCTGATAGAGCACCTAACACCAACGGTGCAATTGCTGTAGGTATAAAGAGTGAAGAAAGCCACATAAAAGCCAAGGAACTTGCCGAAAGCATCAAAAAAGGGTATATTCGCGCTTTAGTTGTTCTCGAAGAGGATTTCAAAAATCACGAACATATAATAGAAACACTCGATAACTTGGAATTTCTTGTCGTGCTTCATTATAATCATAATAAAATTACTCAAAAAGCCCATGTAGTGCTTCCTGCTTCTACTTATGCAGAAATCGAAGGAACTTATACCAATAAAGATAGACGTGTACAACATTTAAGTCCCGCGTTAGTTACAAAAGAAAATCTGCGTTTTATGGGTATGAAAATGAGCAGACTTGATAAATTTGGTGCCTTTAATGACAAATGGACTCAACACGAATTGCGTGATTGCAAACAAAGTTGGAGAATAATTGCAAATATTTCTAATTTACTTGGCACAGATTGGAAATTTAAGAATTCAGAGGATATTTTTGAAGAGATTTCTATAAAAATTCCTTTATTTGCAAATATGTCCTATGATAAGATTGACGAGTATCAGGGCTTAGTTTTGGGAAAAGGTAATAACCCTGACCCAAAATTGATTAATTACGAATCTCATGTTTTTAAACCGGAATAAATATTATCAACCAAGAAATGTATTAAGAAATGAATGATTTATTATGGATAACAATCGAAGCACTCGCCAAGGGTCTTGCCATTGTGATGGCGATACAGTTAATGGCGGCTTTAAATGTCTATCTTGAGCGAAAAGTTTCGGCTTTCATTCAGGGTAGAATAGGACCGAATAGGGTAGGACCCTGGGGTACTTTACAACCATTCGCAGATGTTGCCAAATTATTTTTAAAAGAAGATTTGGTTCCAAATGCAGCAGATAAGTTCTTTCACTCGTTAGCTCCGGTGATTGCTTTAGGAGTTGCTTTGGCGACTTGGGCTGTAATTCCTTTTTCGAGTTATATCCAATTAGAAGACCGAATTATTTATCTCGGAATCGCACCTGATTTGAATATCGGCATTCTGTACGTATTAGCAATGACCTCATTAGGCGTTTATGGAATAACTCTTGCAGGTTGGTCATCTAATAATAAGTATTCATTATTAGGTGGACTTCGCTCTTCAGCTCAAATGATTTCCTACGAACTTTCGATGGGATTGTCATTAGTCGGTACTGTATTGATTGTAGGCTCATTTTCAATTAACGATTTTGTTGATTATCAACAAGGTTGGGGAGGAATTAGATGGCTGATATTCTTACAACCAATCGGTTTTATAATATTTTTAATTGCAGCCTTTGCAGAAACAAACAGAGCTCCATTCGATTTACCTGAAGCAGAGCCGGAACTTGTTGGCGGATTTAATACCGAGTATTCAGGAATGAAATTTGGGATGTTCTTTTTAGCTGAATATGCAAACATGACAACTTCATCAGTACTCATAGTATTATTATTCTTGGGTGGATGGTCTATTCCATTTGCTTACGAAGCATTAGGATTGCAAGAAGGCTCTATTATGCTCGCATTAGTTCATTTCTTAGTCTTCTTTGTCAAGGTACTATTCATGCTTTTCTTCTTTATTTGGGTACGTTGGTCAATACCGCGTTTCCGTTATGACCAATTGATGAATTTGGGATGGAAAGTACTATTGCCATTGGCTCTTGTAAATGTTGTTGTTACTGCAGCAGGCGTTTTGTTTTTTAAATAAAAATTACTTTTAGTAGTTTTTATTCTTAGATTTTTTTATAAATGAATATAAAAGGTGTTCGATGAATAACACTAAAAATACAGAAGTCGAGAGAAGAAGTTTTTGGGAAAAATTATATATCCCGGAAATTGCCAAAGGTCTTGGATTGACTTTGGCAGAAATGTTCAAACCCAAATTTACACGTCAGTATCCTGAAGAGCGTTGGGAGCCATTAGGTTCTTACCGTGGCAGACCTGTTCTCGTTGACGATGTTGATGGCGAACGTTGTGTTGCTTGCGGTTTATGTTCACGCGTTTGCCCTGCATTAGCTATCGAAGTCAATGCTGATGAAACGGACCGCGACAAGGAAAGATTCCCGGTTAAATTTGAGATAAATATGCTTCGTTGTATTTATTGCGGATTTTGCGAGGAAGTTTGCCCGGAAGAAGCCATTGTAATGAGTAAGGATTACGAGCTCGTATTCCAAAGACAAGAAGATGCTATTATGGACAAAGAAAAATTGCTCGTTCCAGTAGCTCAACTTCAGGATAGATTAGAGTTCTTACGCCAATATAGATAGTTAAAATTTAAAATAAAAATGCCGAAGCAATTTGTTGTTTGGGCAAGTTTTCTAATTTTTGGGAGTATTATGTTATGAAAATATTTATGCCTTTAGCCCTGTTAACATTGTTTATGATGGGAGTAATCTCATGCGGGGAAAATGCCGAACAATTAAGAAAAGAGGAAATTGCAAAGATGGAACAAGAATTTTCAACATTCGCAGATTCACTGGAGAAAGTAATTGCTGTAGAATATACCGAAGTTTGCACTAAATATTGGGAAGCATCACTAAATTCCAACGAAGAAAATTGGAATAATTACTCACAAGCGGACATGAAATTCAACGAAATTTTAGCCAACAAGGGCAATTTTGAATCAATCAAAAAATTCAAGGAAAGTGGTTTCATTACAGATGAATTGATGGCAAGAAGATTGGAAGTAATGTATTTGGGGATGTTGTCCAAGCAAATTGATACTTCCAAGCTTAACCAACTTTCGACTATGCAAGCCCAAATCGAAAACAAATACTCTAACTACAGAGCGAAAGTCGGAAACAAAGAGTTAACTGATAATCAAGTTGAAGAGGTTTTGAAAACATCGAAAAATCAAAAGGAACTTCAGGCAACTTGGTTAGCCCATAAAGATATTGGTCCTATTGTAAGAGAAGATATTTTGAACCTTGTTAGATTGAGAAACGAAATCGCACATGAATTGGGTTACAACAATTATCACGAAATGAGCTTGAAGCTTAGCGAACAAGACCCCGAACAAATTGAAAATCTTTTTGACGAATTAGATGGCTTAACTCGAGACACTTTTGTTAAATTAAAAGGCGAAATTGACACATTTTTAGCAGCACAAAACAAAATCAAAGTCGAGCAATTAATGCCTTGGCACTACCAAAATCGTTATTTCCAAGAAGCTCCGAAAATCTATGAAGTTGATATGGATAAATACTACAAAGACCAAGATTTGGTAAAGTTGTCCGTAGATTATTTCAAATCGCTCAATTTGCCGATTGATGACTTAGTTGCCAAAAGTGATTTGTTCGAGAAACCAAACAAAAATCAACATGCTTATTGCATCAACATTGACCGCCACGCAAAAGACATCAGAGTATTGTGCAATGTAGTACCAAATGCGCGTTGGGGCGAAACTATGCTTCACGAATACGGACACGCACTTTACGAATATCATTACGATGCTGCATTGCCTTGGACACTCAAAGAACCAGCACACATCTTCACAACTGAAGCAATTGCGATGTTATTCGGCAGAATGGCATCGGACCCATCATGGCTGCAATCAATGATTGGCATCAGTGCCGCAGAAAAAGACAGCATCGCTGCTACTTGCCACAACATTCTGAAGCTCCAACAACTCGTTTTCAGCCGCTGGTCACAAGTAATGTACAGATTTGAAAAAGAACTTTATGCCAATCCCGAGCAAGATTTGAACGCACTATGGTGGTCATTGGTCGAAAAATATCAAATGATGAAGAAACCCGAAGGCAGAGACATGCCGGATTGGGCAACAAAAATTCACATTGCAACATCGCCATGCTACTACCATAACTATCATTTGGGCGAATTGCTTGCATCGCAACTATATAATACAATCACAACGAAAGTATTGAAAGATGTACCAAATGCTAATCCGGGCTTAGTCGGACATCCCGAAGTCGGCGAATATCTAATCAAAAACGTTTTCCAACCCGGCAAACGCTATTTGTGGAACGATATGATTGAAAAAGCAACCGGCGAAAAGCTCACTCCAAAATACTACGCAATCCAATTTGTTGATTAGTATTTGATTCGATTTTAAATTTCCAAAAGCTGTCCAAATGGGCAGCTTTTTTTTTTGTGGGTCTGAAATGTAGGGACAGAACAGCGTTATGTGCAAATCATAGCCCACGAATTTATTCGTGGATTATGTAATAATAATCCAATAGACAATTCACATGACTATGACCCTCGTGGTAGTTTTACGCCCTTTACACTATATTTTCTAACTGACTATGTAAATCTCGATATATAATTCTCGATAAAAAAGCTCAAAGCATATACAATGTTAAATTAGACATACATAATCTATTAATCATTTATGAAGTTATCATTAATTATTTCTTATGACAAAATATTTTGTAACTTTTTAGAAGTTGCATTTGTCTTTTGATTATTGACAGATTTGAAAAAGAATATAATGTTATAGATTTGTTATTCATTTTTAAAGGGTGTTGCTATGAAAAAGCATTTAGTTTGTACATTGTTACTTGCATTTTTGCTGTCAATTTGTTCTGGTTTTGCACAAAATACATCAATCAAACTGATTGACCCTCAGAGATCTTGGATGAGTTCAAAAGCTGTCATGGACAGTTTGACCGTAGTTATACAACCAAATGGAGGTTATACACAGATTTCTTACTTAATTAACATTTCCACTTCAGGTACAATTTTTGACAAAAAAAGTGATACTGTCGAAATTGAAAGTTTTTTTACATTGCCCGAAGAAGCTATCGTAGTTGATTCATGGCTCTGGGTCGAAGATACTCTTGTATATGCAGATTTGATAGACCGATGGACTGCAAGCCAGATTTATGAAAATATTGTAAAACGAGTTCGCCGTGACCCGTCACTTTTCTTGAAAAATTCTCCAACAGCTTACGAATTTAGACTTTTCCCGCTTGTAGGCACTACACACAGAAAATTTTTAATTAGTTTTATGATACCAAATCGAATTGAAAATGACAAATTCAAATTCGAAATTCCCAAAATTTGGTTTACACAAACAACGATGCCGAATAATATGAAAATTGTCTTCATTAACAGAAACGATGTCAATAATTTGTATGTGTCAAATGATATGGATTTGCCTATGAATGATGATAACGATATGTTCTTTGGTCATTATAAGTCAGCGGTAATTCCAATGCAGAATTTTCTGAGTTACAATACATACGGTTACAAATCAAATTTCAAAGACGGTATTAGCATTACTAATTATAATGTTGCCGGCGAAAAGTACTATCATATGATTATGGATTTGAATACTTTGACACCAAATCGTAAGGCACTTAAACATCTTGTCCTTTTTGAATATGTTAACGGTAAATCCAAAATTAGTTTTGAGAACACCATCCAACCTTTTTTGGATGCTTTAGACATTACTTACAGTGCTGGGGATTCGATAAACATAATGTATTGTGATATGATTAGTGATGTCAAATTACTCTTTCCGGATTTTATTGAGGTGAATCCTGAGAGTATTGGTAAGCTGAAATCAGAATTTCAAAAAGTACAAAGTAAAATTTCTCGCTCAGCATTTTTACCTTTACTTTTAAATAATGCTGTTTCTCTTTTGCAAACTACAGATACGACCGGTTCTGTAGTAGTCTTTTCTAATAATGATGAACTTGGCTCTTTAGATATAGCGAATACATTTATTAAACTTATAATGGATAAAAGCAAAGGTAAAATTCCATTTTACTTTCTGGACCATGGGTCGACATCAAATAAAAAATATTCTATTAATTCTGTCAATTATATAGGCAACGAGTATCTTTATATCAATTTATCAAGAGCTACTAAAGGTGAATACTATAACATTTGGAGTAATGCAAATAGCATCGGCAATCTTTTCTCAATTTTCTTTAATGGTGTTAATACATCATATAAGGACTTAAATTATTATATACTTACATCCGATGGGTTCGTTTATCAAACTTTCGAACCTTATAAGTCTATATTATCTTCAAAAGGAATGTTATCAAGTCTCGGTAAATATGTCGGTGGTCCAGATTTCATAATTAGATTGACTTTTATGCTTGATGATAAGCCACATATAAAAGAAGTAAAAATAACTGATGACGTAATAATAAAAAGCAATGCATTGCCACAAATATGGGTAGGAAACCACCTTAAGTACCTCGAAGCTATCGCTAAACCTAACAACAGTACAGTCCAAGATATAATAAAAATAAGTATGGATAACCGCGTATTATCGCTTTACACAGCATTCCTGGCACTTGAGCCATGGATGAGGGAAATTTTGCTTGGTGGAGATGATCCTGACGATCCCGGACTTTCAGACATTGATGATGAAATCGAAATTTTAAACAGCGAATTAGGCATTTCTGCTCACCCAAATCCTGCTATGATAAATACTAATCTTATCTTCAACTCGCCTCTTGAAACTAATATCACATCTATTGATATTTACGATTTGAATGGTTCGGTAATTCGAAAATTAAATGTGCCGACACATTCAATTAAAGGAGAATACATCATATTTTGGGATTTATTGGATGATTTCGGTCGTCCGGTTCCTGAAGGAGCTTATTTTGTTATTGTCAATGTTGGATTGAAATCTTTTAGTCATAAGATTATCGTTGTCAAGTAATCATAATGTTTTTATCTTTCGTAAAAAAAACTCTTCTGATTGTATTAATTTTCAGAAGAGTTTTTTTGCTTTTTTATAAGCGATACATTCGCTAATTTTACTTTATTAATTTTTCATTTTTCCGAATAAGTATTTTTAAGTATGAAAAAAACGAAACCCAACATCGGCACTGCTACAAAATTAGAGTATAATCAGCTGAGATGGCAATGCCCCACAAGCATTTTCAAATTCAAGACTACAGCCGATATCAACCCTTTGCACGAAATCATAGGTCAACCCAGAGCAGTCGAATCCATCAAGCTCGGCGCTTCGATGAGGGCAAAAGGTTACAATATATTCGTTACGGGGCTTTCCGGCACCGGCAGAACGACCACCGTTAAGCAAATCCTCGAATCCTTTTCCGACGTTTGCCCCGATTTATTCGATTATTGTTACGTCAATAATTTTGTTGATTCGGACAAGCCAATCTTACTCAAATTGTCGCCCGGTCAAGGCAAAGCGTTCCAAACCGCCATGAACGAAAGTATCAACTATCTGAGAAGAAAGATTCCGGGCTTGTTCGAGGAGGAATCTTATCATCAGACCAGAAAAAAAATCACGAATGAATACCAAACTCAAGAACGCTTGGTAATCGAAAATTTTGATGCAAAAATTAGCAAGCATGGTTTCGTTCGAGGGCAACTAGAAAAAGATGATGGAACTGTCCAAGCGGAGGTATTCCCGGTGGTAGATGGAGAAGCAGTTCCAATAGGCGATTTGGACAGGCTTGTGACTGAAAAGAAATTGAAAGCAAACGAAGCGGCGCTTTTCAAAAAGTATTGGCAAGCCTTTCATGAAGAAATATACGACCTTGCGCGCAAGGGAATGAAAATCATGCAAGAATATAGGGCTGCACTAATCGAAAGCGATAAGAATTTCGCAAAGGAGCTCGTTAGTGCGGTTTTTGCTGATACACTCGAACGTTTCGAAAACGAAAAACTTCAAGCGTACATCGGGCATGTAAAAGAGCATATTCTTGAAAATTTACACTTTTTTATCCCAAATCCCAATCAAAATTTCGCCAAAAACGATCTTATTATTAAACTTGAAGAATCAGAAATATTTTCAATATTTTACGTAAATGTAATTTTGGATAATTCCAAAAGTAAATGTGCACCTGTCATAATCGAAACAAATCCAACATATACTAATCTTTTTGGAACTATCGAGAAGGTTTATGACAATCGCGGATTTTGGCGTTCGGACTTCACGAAAATCAAAGCAGGCTCATTGTTGAGCGCAGACCAAGGTTTCCTTGTCGTCAATGCCAACGATTTGTTTCAAGAGCCAAACGTTTGGAATAAGTTGCAACAAGTCCTGCTATACGATAAAATTGAAATTCAGCCTTATGATTCGATATTCCAGTTAACTCAATCGCACCTGAAGCCTGAGTCAATTGATGTGAATATCAAAGTTATCATCATTGGCGGGCAAACCCTATACAGATTTTTGCACTCTTACGAAAAAGGTTTCAAGAAGATATTCAAAATCAACGCACAATTTGATTACGAGACCGATAAGAATGAAACAGTATTTCATAATTATGCAAGATTTGCAGCCAAAATAAGCGTTGAAGAAAATCTTCCGCATTGCGACCCAAGTGCTGTAGCAGCATTAGTTGAATGGGGTGTCGAATTTGCAGGCTCTCAAGATGTCATTACACTCAAATTCTCAGATGTTGCCGATTTAATTCGCGAATCGGCTTATTTTGTAAGTGAATCTAAAAAGAAATTCATAAGCCGAGAAGATGTCGAAAAAGCAATAGAATCTCGCAAAAGACGCAATGATATGACTGATGAGAAAATCAGAAATCATATAGTAAAAGATACAATAATGATTGATACTATTGGTTCGCGAGTTGGCGTAATCAACGGTTTGACTGTTTATAATAGTGGAGTTTATTCGTTCGGTAAACCTGCTCGAATCAGCGCAAACGTAAGCGTTGGTAATGCCGGAATCATTAATATAGAACGCGAATCTGATATGAGCGGAAGATTGCACAACAAGGGTATTCTTATCATTTCCGGATTTTTGCGTGAAAAATTTGCCACTAAACGAACTTTATCGCTGAGTGCTTCGATTGCATTTGAACAGAATTATTCCGGAATTGACGGTGACAGTGCTTCTGCAGCAGAAATTTATGCAGTATTGTCAGCCACCTCTAATATGCCTATAAAACAGAGTATTGCTATTACAGGCTCAGTAAACCAAAAAGGTGAAATTCAGCCAATCGGCGGAGTGAACGAAAAAATCATCGGATTTTACGAAGTTTGTAGAGAACGTGGTTTTACAAAAGAACAGGCTTGCATTATTCCATCTCGCAATGTAAAAGATTTAATGCTGAGTAATGAATTAATTGAAGATGTTCGCAAAGGGAATTTTCATATTTATTCAATCGACACTATCGACGATGCAATTGAATTACTTTTCGGATTGGAAGCAGGCGAAGCCGACAAAGACGGAAATTATCCAAAACAATCGCTTTACGGATTAGTTGATGCACGAATTGAAGAATTTGCTCAAATACTCAAACCAAAACCTCCAAAAAAGGAAATCGATAAACAAAAGGGAACGCGCAAATGAAAGATATTAAATTAGCACCTTCATTATTATCAGCTGATTTTGCAAATCTCGAAAGAGACATCAGAAAATGCGAACAGGGTGGGGCAGAGATACTTCATATAGATGTTATGGATGGGCATTTTGTACCGAACATTACGATTGGAGTGCCCGTGGTATCTGCAATTCGCAAAGTCTCTGATTTGTTGCTTGATGCACATCTAATGATTAGTGAACCGGACAGGTATATTAACGATTTCGCTGAAGCCGGCGCCGATATGATTTCGGTGCATTACGAAGTTTGCAATCACTTGCACAGAACATTGTCGAGCATTAAAAGTCACGGCAAACAAGCCGGAATAGTGCTCAATCCTCTGACGCCAATCGAATTGATTTACGATGCGGTAGAATATTGCGATTTCGTATTGCTGATGTCAGTCAACCCGGGTTTTGGAGGACAAAGTTTTATCAATTCATTCCACAACAAATGCTACAAATTAAAAAGCTTTTTAGTTGATAATAATCTTGAACATATTGATATTCAAGTTGATGGCGGAATTAAGATTGATAATGTTCGAGAAGTAGTAGCTTCTGGAGCAAATGTTATTGTAAGCGGTTCGGGAATTTTTAATGGAGATGTAGTTGAAAACTTGAAGCTGATGAGAAAAAAAGCAACGAGCTTACTCTAAAATTCAAATATAATACTGATATGATGCGCTAATCCTGATTCGGTTAGATATTCATTTGATAATGAGTAATCAACATTGAATTTAAAAGGGAGATTTTCTTTCAAATCAGGACGGATTGAAACTCCTGCACCCCAATAAGTCATCGGGAAAAGCTCCGCTTCGCCATATTTATCGCCATAGATAGCAATCCCACCTCTGAAAGCAATTAATTCATGAGGGACGGCTTCTGTGCCAATAACCCATGTTGGATTTTCTTCAAATTGTGTAATCACTAAATCGGAGGAGACCAAAATGTATCGAGTGGCAGGAACATATACTTGTAACTGTTCGCCGGTAGTAGCTGAACGAGTAATAAAAGTTTCATCATTCAAAGCAAATTCCATCGCTAAACCTGCTCTTACTCTAAACGGAATATCTTCGCGTGGTTCATACGGAGTATCCCAAAACATCATACCCGAAATATTTTGCATAGCAATGCCAACTGAAAACATATCCATAACATCGAATTTGGTTCCCAAATCAACGGTAAAGCCACTCGCTCCTGCTGAAATACCTGATACGCCGTGGTTTAAATATTTTACTGACACACCCATACTCATGAATTCGAGACTATATGCAGCTGCCAAGGCAAGATTGTATTGCATTGCCGAAATTGTTCCGATTTGGTTGCCCATTACATCACGAGCAGTAAATTCGGGAGTAGAGAGGGCATTAAAACCAAAGCCTACGCCAAAATTTGGAAGAATTTGTTGAGCCCATGTAAGAGAATTATAGGAACGCCCCAGACCAAGAATTGAGACAGAGGCACTTACTGTCGGAATATCATTCATAAAGCCGATTCCTGCCGGATTGTAATATATTCCCGATGGCTCATTCACAACAGCTGAATAAGCTCCAGCCATAGAAATAGCTCTTGCCCCAACGTTTCTGAGTAAATATGTTTCGGCATATCCACCCGAAGATACTTTTGCTGTGCCAATCTGATGCGATAAGCCAAGAATAGCCAAATATAGTATAACTATCCTCAAGTAAGGCAATGAATATGTTTTCCAAATAATCGGCATTTTATCTTGAAATTATGAATTTCTCAACATCCCTGAAGTTTCTACCTATCAATACACACAGATAAACTCCGTTGGGTAGCTTACTGACATTAAATTCATATATGGCTTCGTCAGAAGTTTGAACTCCTTTTTGGACAACTTTCAACACTTCTTTCCCCAACATATTATAAATCCCGATGTCAATTTCACTATCTTTATCCTTCAATGCTACTTTTACATTGTAAGCGTCGTTATTGTTCCAAACACTGACAATATTATTTGTCATTACTGTATCATTTTCGACTCTCGCAGTAAGAGGCATTTCAGTTGACTTAGTATCTACAAATTTTGTGCCACGATTGGATTTGGGGTTGTTTGGTTCTGATGAATATAGTGAATTGAATAAGCTGAATAATAGCAGAATTGATAAAAAACCTAAATTTAGAATTCTATTGTTCATTGTTATTTTGATTTTGAAATTTTTTAGAAATTCTTTCGAAATACTTTTCATCTTTCAGTAAACGTTCAATCGCTTGTTTAGTTTCAAGACCACCCTTTTCTATTCCGAATTTTTTTGCTATGTCATTCAATTTCCCTGATTCATCAGGCAAATCTTCAATTTTCAGGTTATCAATTTGCGAAGTTTTGATTTTTCGTTGTTCCTCAATCAAATGCATTGCTAATTCGACTTTAGGATTAGAAGATTTTTCGATTTTTTTTATTGGTTTTAAACTTACTTTAGATTGAGATTTTATTTCGGATTTTTGGTCAGATTCTTTCAGTATTTGTTCGATATCTTTAACCATAACTTGCTGGGCTTCTTCTTCAGCCGAGACTACCGGAAGCGTAACAGGATTTGCAAATTTTTCAGATTCGGCATAAATATCTGTAACTTGTTTGGGTTTCAGATTGACTTTTGCTTCTTTCAAATCATCCGAAAATCTTGCCCCTTTTTGACGAGAGATAATCTCTTGCTGTGCCGTCCTCCAACGAAAATAAAAGAACATTAACATTACTAATACCGCAAAGGCAATAAATACTAATGTCTCAAGGAAATATTTAGTCAAAAATGGAGTATCACTCATTTCCGAAGTTAAATCACCGAGTGGAGCAGTTGTATCGGCATTTGCTTCGCTAAATGATGTAGAATCGAGTGGAGTAATGACGCTCAAATCAATTCCTGCAACAACACTTTCCGAGAATGCAAACAATACAGTATCGAGGGGAATAGACAAGTCAATTTCAAAAGTTCCGATTGAGGCTACTCCTGTAATATTTTTAAATGTATTTAGATGCGATTCTGCTTCAGCAATGCTGTCGGAAATCATATAAGCATGATATAAAGCAGCATGAGCATCATAAATGTCAGTATTTTTTGAAATAGCCAGCTTGAGGAAATTTTTAGCTGAATAAATTTGCCCGAGCTTCAGACTGATAAAACCTGCGAATGCCAAGGCATTTGTGTTCCCTGATTTGATTGACTCAACTAATTCGTTTAAAGATTCCTGATAAATTCCGTCTTCGTACGCAAGTAATGCCGTCCGATATTTGTCTTCAGCCGGAGTAAGGTCGTTCCAATTGAATACCTCAATCATGACAGACTTGGAGTAAGGAAGAAGTACAGCATTATATCCGCGTTTGTCCTTTAGCATTATAGTGACTAAGGTCTTTGCCGGATATGTCTGAACTTGGATAGAATTGATTATACCTTGGCCGATAAACTGTCTGCACGAGTCAACAACATTTATAGAAGGGAATTCAATCGAAATTGTTTTTTTATCATCTGACAATTTAGATTGGAAATTTTTGGGCATATTATCAAAAAACAAACTTGCTCTATTCAGTGGATTGATAACAATTCGATTCAAAATATCTTTTGAAAATAAGTCATCACCTGACGCAATCATGAGCCAAATGATTAAAAAAAATATTTTGAGTCTTTTTGCCATCAAGATAATCAATTTCCATATTGTAAAAAATTTAAAATAACAAAAAAATCCGAGAAAAACTAACTTGATACAGGACAAATTATTCTAAAGGTATTACCTTTTTTTTCGATCGCTTCAAATTCAAGTTTTGAACGATTTCTCGATAGGTATTGTTCAATCGAATAGAAGCTGATAAGTGATTGTTTGATGTGAGCCGGACGTCGTTCAGAATCTAAAATTGACACATTATCGTATCCGCTCAGTGCTTCGCCATTATCACTAATATTTATAACTGCTGATTTTTTGGAAGATTTAAGATATGAAAAACTGATTTTGCCGCCGTCAATCATATTTGTAACACAAAACATCACTATACCGAAAATCGTTTGCTCCAAATCAGCTTTATTCCATACTACTTCAATATCGCTGTCGGATTCAGCAATTTCGTATTCAATTCCGTACCTCATCAAAATCACACTAAGCAATGATAATACATCATCCAATACGATACGAACATTGATAGAGCTTCGTCGCTCATTGTTGTCGGAAATTAGTTTGAAGTAATTTATCAATTTGTTGTTGATACTTCTTAGATTGTCGAGTTGAATATCGATAATTTCGTATCTTTTCTTTTTTTCGGAGATTCCGGTTTTAATCAAATGAAGATTGGACTCGATAATACTAATAGGTACAAAAGATTCTTTTGCCATATTCATTGCTATTTCGCCAAAACTTGCCATTTGCGATTGATTTTCTAATTGGGAGCGGAGATTGATTAGCTTTCGATTGGTTTGTTCTAAAATATTGGCGCCAATGACATTTTTGACTGCGACAGCAATCAACTCGGATATAACGGCAAATTCTTCAAAACTATTCTCTAAAATAGTTTTCGATTCTGAACTTTTTGCTATCAGAGCACCGAGAGCCTTATTCTTCATATGCATACTCACCAAAATATAATTGGAATCACTACCTTCAGAAGTAAAAGGGTCTTTCAGAATCGTGGGTGACTTATGTTTCATTGCCCAAGAAATTATGCCATTTTCTTGGAGGTAATTGATTGAATTTTCAAATATATCAGACGTTCCTGACACTTCGCAAACAGGTGTGAGTAATGTTTTTTCATCATAGGTATAAATGCAAATTTCGCTAATTCCAAATTTCCCAATTAAATACTCGTTCAGAAAATTCAAAATTTCGCATCCTGTGCTACAGTTGAATAATAACGATTGAAAGCTTTTTTGGGCATCATCAGTACTAACTCCGTTATTGCCGATCGGTATCAATCCTTTTTTTAACTTACTCCTCAATGATTCTACTTCCTCTTGAAGTAGTTGCAATGCGATCTCAAGGGATTTAACATATTCACTGTTCATGCTATACTTTTCATCATCCATAAATTATACTTCTCCGAAAATTGCAGCCTTTTCATATTCTTCGTTTATCTCCTCTTTAAGAGTGATAAACGCAGTTTCATTGGTATAGTCCAAAATTTCATTGTCATCTGTAAAAAGTTCGCTTGAAAAATAATACTCTGTGGCGTCATCGGATTGAAGCCAATTTTTGAAACCATTGATTTCAGCAAACCACTCAGAAAGTGAAACTATTGCCGTCAGAGGATGCTGAATTTCGTTAAAATCATCAACGAGTGAGATAATACCGTTTTCTGGATTAAATTTTTGATAATTAGTGTGGTGATTTCTAATTGATTCGACTATATTATCAGGGAAATTCCATCTCTCGGCAATCCAAGCACCAATTTCAGCATGAGTTGAACCTATAATCAAATCTTCAGCTTCTAAGTGAGAAAGTTTAGTATGCTCATGTAGTTGAGCAATTTTCTGTAAGTCAGCTTTGAAATATTCAATCATAACCAAGAAGCCAATATCATGCATCAAGCCGGCAATGAATGCTTCTCCGGTGATTTTATATCCGAGCTTTTTGGAGAGTAGTTTCGAGGCAGCACCGCAATATACAGAGTAATTCCAAAATTGCTTTGCATCAAACATATTGGCAGTAATTTTCGAGAAGAAGCGTTTTATAATAAGACTTAGAACAATTTCTTTAAGAGTATTTAACCCCATAATCACTATTGCCAAATCAATAGTAGAAATAGCTCGAGAATAACCGTAAAATGGTGAGTTGGCTATTCTTAAAACTCTTGCAGTCAGTGCTTGGTCTTTTTCGATTAATTCCGCCAAATGCGCTGCATTCGTGTTCGGATTATCAATAGCAGCAAGTACTTCAGAAATCACAATCGGGATAGTAGGTAAATCTCTTATTGATTCCAGCTTTTTCTTGACTCTATTAAGCATAATCATACTCGATTAATTTCTCTTTCAGGTCTTTGATTATTTGTGTGTGAATCTGACATACTCGGCTTTCTGATATATTTAGTACCTTACCGATTTCTTTAAAAGTTAAATTTTCAAAATAATACAATGTTAACACTATCCTTTTATTTTCTTTAAGTGATTTGATATAGTCCTGAATGTAAGCAGAACGTTCTTCTTCTTCAATCAATTCATAAAATGTAGTATCGGAATCGGCAACTTCTTCAATGTCATTTCTGTCATCATCATCGTCATTAAACTGAATATTTCCGTTTTCGTTTGCATTTAATGAAGCTTTCGAATCAGCCACCGCTTGCAAGTAGGATTTATACTTTTCAGGAGTTATATTAAGAAGGCTGATTATTTCATTTGTAGTGGCTTCTCTGCCTTCGCGACTTTTAATTTTATCACTCGCTTTGACTAAGTCTTGAGCCTTTTTTCGTGTTGTTCTCGTTAGCCAATCCAACTTTCGTAGCTCATCTTGAATGATTCCTCTTATTCTCTTGATGGCATATGATTCGAACTTAACACCACGGTTTGGGTCGAATCTTTCTATTGCGTTGTTTAATCCCAAAATACCAAAATTCATGAAGTCTTGGTCTTCTAATATAGTATTAGAAGGTAGTGGCATGTTGGCAATAGCATATTTAATAAGCCAAATATAATGTGAAATCAACTTGCTTTTTTCGTGGTAATTTCTCTCACCAAAATATGCAACCCAAATTTCATCAGGATTAGTTCTTAATTCAGCCATTATTTGACCTCAATAAGAATCTAATGTAATAGTATGTGTATTCAAGCAATATTAAACGAAATTTAAGCATCATTTTTCAAATTCAGAGTTTAGCAATTCTTCTAAATAATCGTTAGTATCTTTGTCTATATTCCCAATTTCAGTATCAACTTGGCTTTTGTTACCATTATTGCCATTGCTTTTTCGCCCGACAATTTGTTCAAGAGATTCATTATTATCCGGTATTTGAGTTTGCGACTTTTCTTGAGCGTTCATATTCTGCTGTTCCAATTTATGAGCTATTCTTTTCGTTAACAGTTCTTTTTCGATAGCTTCCAATTCCTCAAGTTCTTTTGCTTGCCTTTCCTTTTCTTCTTTTTCAATTTTCATTTTCTCTATTTGGATTTTCTCTTCCAATTCCCTGCGTTTTACATCGGATTTGATGAAGTAATATCCCATCATAAGCAGTCCGCCACCCAGGTAGATGGTTGCAAAAACGAAAAACAAATTAAGTAATGAACTTAACAATGTCGCCGATACCCACATGTAAAAATAAATGAAAGTTATTATAGCCAAAACAGTAGCTACTTGTAATAATGCGCTATAAGGATAAGTTACCAAAGCATTAATCCTGCTTTGATGCAATTTCATTCGTTTTTTCTTTTTGGCATCAGCTTCTTTGACTTTTTGTAATCGGATTTTCTCTTCCTTAGCCAAAGCTTCTCTTCTTTTCTTTTCTTCTGCCGTTAATTTCTCTTTTGCCATTTTTCCACCTTAACTGATAATAACGGTTGAATCGTTGTTTATTGCTGTAATTATCCTTTTGAGTGCATTAGAAACCTCATGATTGGGATTAATCTGACATAGTAATTCTTGTTTTTGGATGGATAATCTGACCATTCGGTCATAAGGTACAAATCCAAGTGCTTCAATTTCTAATCCCAGAAATTTCATTGTGGCTGCATTTAGTTTTCTCGACATTTCATCTGCATCCTCAAAATCAATTACATTGTTCACTAATAGTCTCATCTTACTGACCGGAATATAATTAAGCAATATCTTAATCAATCCGTAAGCATCTAATAAAGAAGTCGGCTCGTCTGTTATTACAAATATAGTCATATTTGCTATTTCGCAACTTTCGATTACTCTTTGAGTTGCCCCTGCAGGAGAATCCAAAATAATGAAATCGAAATCATGCTCTAATAGGATCTTTTTATATACATCAATGAGTGCGTATTCATCTGTTGTATTGTTTAATCCGCCGGCAGGCATGTCAGCCAGAAGGAAAAGATTTTTATCAACTTGAAAAATCGCATCTGATACTTTAACATTTTTTTTGTAAACTTGAGACAATCTTACAGGTGGTTCTACTCCCATTATCAGATGTTGATTCGGAAACTGAGAATCTGCATCGAAAATCAATACCTTAGCACCGGATTCGGAAAGCAAATATGCAAGATTTGAAGAAATGAAACTTTTCCCCACTCCACCTTTGCCTGAGCAAATTGATATTGCAATAGGTGTTTTTTCACGTGAATGTAAAAAGCTTTGAGTGTAAATATTGTTCATTTCTTAATCCGGTAAAATTAGTTTAGTCAACAATAATTTATCTGCCGGTTCAATGTCGTCTGGAATTTGTTGTCCTGTTGTGATATACGAAATAGGGAGCATATTCTCGTTTAAAATAGAATACAAGGACCCCAAGCTGTCGCTTTCATCTATTTTTGTTATTATCAGACTACTGGGGGTTAATTTTCCAAATGACTCATAAGCAGATTCGTAAAATTTTGACGAATGATTCCCTGATAATACCAAGTATATCTGACTGAATTTTCCTGCAGCAATGAATTCTCTAAGGCTTTCAATATGTGCTTTGTCTTTGAAATTTTTCCCTGCTGTATCAACAAATATAAAGTCACGCTTGCTTTCTTGTATGATTAATTCCTTCAAATCAGCCGCGGTATAAACAGTTTTGTAATGAATCGAAGCAATAGAGGCTAATGTCTCCAATTGTTCCGCTCCACCAACCTTGTAAGTATCTGTAGAAATTATCATTACATCTGCTTTGTATATCAATTTTGCAATTAGAGATAATTTTACCAAAGTTGATGTTTTTCCGGAGCCTGTCGGACCTAAGAAAATACATGTTTGGCTAATATTGGACTTATTCAATGGTGGATGAACAATAATGCCCGACGATATAATTTTTCGTGCCTCGATCAACGCTTCGTTTACATCATTATAATTTTTGAATTCATTCATTGCTGCCAAAATCGCCTTACTTGTACTCTCGTTAAAATCACTTTCGAGCATTTTCCGATACAATTCATTTATAATATTATCATTAGATACAAGTTTTTCAACTTTGATATTATCATTCAATTTAGCCAACATTTCTTTGATTTCGTCGAATTGTCTGTTGTATGAATCCTTCGTCTTGTCGTTTTGTATCGGGGGACGAAAAGATTTAGCACTTGGATTTGAATCTGTTGATTTCGATATGCCTTTGTTGATTTGAACATATGACTTGTTTGGTTCGGTTTTAATCGAACTCTCGTCCAATGCAGCAACAATTTCGACGAATTCTTTACCAGAAACAGGGTCTTGAATCACTCTACTAGACAGAATTATAGCATCGTCTCCCAAATCGGCTACGATTTTATTCTTACCCTCTCTCAAATTTTCAGCTACATATTTTTTGATTTTCATATATCGTACTCTATTTTCAACAAAAGTACTATAAAAAAACTATGCCAAATAATGATTTTCGATATTTTGCAAATACTTAAATCGGAGACTTAACAAATATCAAATTATTAACAAATTATTCAATCTCAATTAAATTTCGTAATTTTGGACTTGGTAAATTTTCGCTTTACAAAATAAAAAACATGGATTTAAAAATCGAATTTGAAGAAAAGATTTTCGAGAACAAAAGACGGTCACCCGATGAGTTCAAGATAATCGCAAATACACTCAGGCAAGATATTATCAAAAGTTTGCTTTTAGCAGGCTCCGGACATAGCGGTGGACCTCTTGGGATTGCCGATTTGATGTCTGTATTGTATTTTGGTGGATATTTAAACTACAATCCTCACGAACCTGATTGGAAAGATAGAGATAGATTTATCTTGAGTGCAGGTCATATGGCACCGATTCTTTATGCAGTATTAGCGAGGGCAGGATATTTTCCTGCATCAGAACTTGCTACTTTGCGTAAGTTTGGCAGCCGATTGCAAGGACATCCGGGATTGGATGTTAAACTCCCCGGAATAGAAACCTCATCAGGCTCTTTAGGGCAAGGGGTTTCGATAGCCGTAGGTATGGCTATGAGTCATAAACTTGTGGACAAAGACTCGAAGGAGGTTTATTCAATAACAGGTGATGGCGAACTACAAGAAGGTATTTGCTGGGAAGCAGCGATGACCGCCGGAACTTATGGATTGGACAATTTCTGCTGGATAGTTGACAATAATGATTGCCAAATTGACGGTAGGGTTAAGAATGTGATGAGTGTTTATCCATTGAAGGAAAAATTTGAGGCATTTGGTTTCACCGTTTTTGAAATTGATGGCCATAATATTGTTGATATTATCGCAACTTTAGATAAATTCACACGTTTTCACGCATTGCGAAAAGGCAAGCCTGTTTGCATAATTGCTAAAACTTTTATGGGCAATGGCGTTTCGTTTATGCACGACAACTACAAATGGCACGGCAATCCTCCAAATAAAGAGCAAGCTATTAAAGCATTAGAGGAACTTTCCAAATGATGACTCGGATTATTTATGTTTTCGTTTCATTATGCTTTCTGATGATTACATCTTGTGAAAAATCAGAAATTGAACGTGAGATTTACGAAAACACTGATACTCTCAGTAAAATTGAAAGTAAGATTGACTCCAATTACGGAACTGAATTTAAACTTTCAATGATTGATACCACTATCCTTAACCCAAAGGAAAAAGAATATTTGCGAAAGCAAGAAGAATTGAAAAAAAGAGTAATTTCATTCGTGAATAATATTCATCAAGATAAGCTTTCAGAATTGATTCCCAAAACCATCGTAGGATACGAAAAATTGCCCGGTAGCTCAGGCAAAATGGTTGATGATGATGGTTATGTAATTACAAATACAAAGGGCGAATACGTTTCCGGGAAAAAATCTATCATAATTGATATTTTTGATTACGGACGTAACCCAAAGATTCCGAATGTTGAAATGTATGATAATCCTCCTATGGATTTGGAAGTACCAACTATCAAAGTCCTTCACAAAGGAGCCAAAGGATTCCGATATTATGACGAAAAAATGAAATATATGCGAGTTGAAGTTCTTCTCCAAAATCGTTATTTGATAATTCTTCGATTTAACAACCCTGACGTAGAAAAAGAGCAAGCAATGAAATATTTAGATTTGATTAATTTTGAAAATTTGATTAAACTTGGAAATTAGACTATAAATATGAAAACTTACGAAAAAAAAGGCGATAAAGCAACCAGAAACGGTTTCGGTGAAGCGTTGGCTGAACTTGGAGATGTCATGCCAGAACTTGTAGTGATTGGTGCAGATGTAACGGGTTCCGTTTTGACTTCCTTTTTTCAAGAAAAGCATCCCGATAGATTTTTTTCAGTTGGAGTGGCAGAACAAAATGCCACAACTGTTGCCGTTGGAATGGCATTGAGTGGCAAAGTCGCCGTATTTTCGAGCTATAGTGCCTTTTCGGCTTTCCGAAATGCAGACCAATTAAGAGTGTCAGTATGTTACAATGAGGCTAATGTTAAAATCGGAGGAGCACATTCAGGTATAACTGTTGGTCCCGATGGTGCAACCCATCAATCCCTCGAAGAGCTTGCTTTTCTGAGAGCATTGCCCAATCTAACTTTAGTATCGCCCTGCGATTACCTCGAAGCCAAAAAAGCTACAAAAGCTATTTGTGAAATGGCCGGACCTGCTTTTATTAGATTCGGAAGACCGGCTGTACCGATGTTCACAAATGATGATACGCCTTTTATTTTAGGTAAAGCCAATATTTTGCGAGAAGGTAATGATGTCGCGATAATCGCTTGTGGACTTCTCGTATGGCAAGCACTTTTAGCCGCTGAAAAATTGCAAGAAGTTCATGGTATTAATGCCAGAGTAATTAATATGCACACTATCAAACCAATTGATGTCCAAGCTATTGTTGACGCTTCGCTTGAATGTAAATGCATCGTCACAGCTGAAGAACACCAAGTTCATGGCGGATTGGGTGGAGCAGTCGCAGAAGTTACTGCCAAAAATTCACCTGTACCGATTGAAATTGTCGGTATGAAAGATACTTTTGGCGGAAGTGGAGAGCCATTTGAACTAATAGAAAAATACGGATTGACTTGGAAAGAAATTTATGCTTCTGCTTTGGTTGCAATCGAACGTAAAAATGGCACTTTCAACAAAATTCGACAAGTGAAAGATATTGCATCTTACCACGAAGGGCTTTGATTGAGCTTTAAAATATGAAAGACCAAGATTATAGTAGCGAAAAACCTAAGAAATTTCGTAAACGAAAAAACAAGCAAGCTATTGAAAATGAAGCTTCCAATCTAGGTGGAATAATCAAAATTGACGAACCTATTATACTTGAAATTGCTGAATTAGCCGAACAAAATGGATACGAGATTTATATCGTAGGTGGCTATGTTAGAGATTCACTTTTAGGGAGAGAAAGAAAAGATTTTGACTTTTCAATTGTAGGTGATTCAATTGAATTTGCAAATCTTGTGGCAAAAGCTTTCAATACGAAAGCTGTCATTTATGAAAGATTCAGAACTGCACTTGTCCCAATCAGTAATTTCAATTGCGAATTTGTTGGAACTCGTACGGAAATCTACGAACCGACATCCCGAAATCCCATTGTAACAGTTGGAACGCTTGAAGACGACCTCAAAAGGCGTGATTTCACAGTAAACGCACTAGCAATTTCATTGAATAAGTCCGATTTTGGCAATTTGATTGACCTTTTTGGCGGGATTAATGATTTACGTAATAAAATTTTGCGAACTCCGCTTGACCCTGAAACTACTTATACAGACGACCCCTTGAGAATGATGCGTGCAGCACGTTTTGCATCTCAACTTGACTTTGAACTTGACTCGAATTCGCTCGAAGTGATTAAATCCATGTCTGAGCGAATTTCGATAATTTCACAAGAACGAATTACTGATGAATTTCTTAAAATCATAGATTCCGACGTTCCAAGCAAAGGTTTGGGGATACTGTTCAATACTGGATTGATGAAGATAATTTTCCCTGAAATTTTTGAAACTGCGGGAGTGGATATTGTTGAAAAGACTACGAAATCTTACGCTCATAAGGATGTTTTTTGGCACTCTTTAAAAGTGTTGGATAATATTTGCAATACCACAAATAATCGTTGGCTTCGCTTTGTAGCATTAGTTCATGACATTGCAAAACCGCGCACCAAAAAATTCATCGAAGGAACCGGTTGGTCATTTCACGGACATGAAGAAATTGGCGCACGAATGATGCCGAAAATATTTCGTAAAATGAAATTGCCACTGGAACCACTCGAATACGTTCAGAAGCTAATTCGTTTGCATCAGCGACCAATGGTTTTGGTTGATTCACAAGTGACAGATTCAGCTGTACGTAGGCTCGCAGCTCACGCCGGTGCTGATTTGGAAGACTTGTTTACTCTCGTTCGTGCTGATATAACTACCAAGAATCCCAATCTTTCTGAAAAATACAAACGGAACTATGAAAATGTTTTCAACAAAGTCATAGAAGTTCAAGAAAAAGACCGTTTGAGAGAGTTCCAATCACCTGTACGTGGTGAAACCATTATGGAATTATGTGCTTTGCAACCATCAAAGCCTGTAGGTATAATAAAATCCAAAATTGAAGATGCTATACTTGATGGTTTGATTCCAAACGAATTTGAGGCAGCATTGCAATATTTAATAGAAAATAAAGATTCTTGGTTGGATGACATAAGAGCTTCTAATCCTCATCTGTTTCGTAATCTCTGATAATTCTGGATTTAATCCTGCATAAGGTTTGGAATTTGCAATAAGTACAAACATTTGCACTTGTCGGCTCAACCGGAAATATGAAATCCGCGATATTTTGTGTTATTTCAATAGCTTTTGCGGTAGAAGCGTTTAATAATTCTTCAAAATTATTATCCGTAATATAACTCAAAAACTTGTCTTTTCCCGAATCAGGCAAATTCAGCCTATAGTATAGTGCCCCATCCGGTTGTGCTTTTATTCCATAGAAATCATTTAGTAATTGTTCGGCAGCTTTGGTATATAAAGGAGTCTGGAAGTTTTTGAAACTCTTAACACCGCCAATTTTATGTTCTTGTTTGATAGTTGTTTTGTAATCAGCGATTCGGAAATCGAAATTGTTAGACTCATTATCCAAATACAATTCGATTCTGTCTATCTTTCCGCGAATTCTCATAGTTCCGTTATGTGACGTTAACTCTATTGGTGGAATGCCTTCATTCATGCCAAATCCCATTTCAAATAAAATAGGCTTGAATTTGCTATATTCGACTTCCTTACCTAATTCATTGTCTAACCATGTTTCTAATATACCTTTTTTATAAAATCCATTCTTATTCATTCCAAGTAGATGGTCGCGCTCATATTTGAACATTTCCGGGCTTATGGCAAATTTTTGTAAAGACATATCTGCAATTTCAAACAAGATTTTCAAATAATTATCACGATATTCTGCTTCCAAATGTATAGGTTTCAATTCCGGCAAATTTTCAAATTTTGGATTAGGTACAACCCAACTACCGGTGGAGTTAGGGTCTTGTTGAATTGCGACATAGAAATAGTAAAGAATATTGTGCATCAGAGAACCAAGCTCTAATGGAGTCAAAGAGGGTTCTTTTTGTTCGATTTTATCTGTCCTGAGCAACTTTGAAACATAATACTGATAAGGACACTTGACGTATTGCTCAATTTCACTAGCCGAAAAAATGCTTTTTAGTAAATCTTTGTTTTCGTTCAAGATTAATAAATCAATTGAATCCACAACCCAATCTTTCATCTCCGAAATTTTATGTTTCTTCAGATATTCAAGATTTAATTTGGTTTTGCTTCTAATTGGATATTCGCCGCTTAATTCATTTGCGTCATTCACTTCAAAACTTTTTTCATATAACTCGTTATCATTGACTATGTATTCAAGGGGTTTTCTTGCGATTGCCCAAATCTCGCTATGATTATCGCTTTCATTTAAATCACTCGGACGGATGGGATATATTCCTGTAATTTTGCTCAAATATGTTAAGAATGGTGATTTGACAACGTCACCGCCTTCATCATTGCAAATGTAGGAAATGAATATCATTTTCTCAGAAGCGTCTAAAAGATGATGTGCATTTGTCAGGAATTGATAAAATTGAATCCTTTCTGTATTTTCATGCCTAATTTCACTATCAGGCAATTTTTTGCCTAACAATGCTTCCGATTTGTACGGTATCGGGAATTCACCGTCATTTACTCCGCACAGAATAGCAATTTTGTAATCCAATCCTCTGATTTGTTCTATAGATGTTACGGTTACTCCATAATTCATTTTGTCGAGGATTTGGTATTTTTCGGACTTAACGGCAGTTTTTAATCGTTCGATGAGTTCTCTTAAACTAAACATTTGCTTTGGATTTCGCTCGTTCATGACGAAAAACATCTCATCAAGAAGAGCTATGAACTTATTAAGCGCTTTGCCATTCTTTTCAGCTTGTTCCTTGATAGTGATGTAATCAAAATAGTCTTTTTTGCTTTTTTCGTGCAAAATGTTGTTGAAAGCTGATGAAATATTTTCTTGAATCGCAAATCGTTCAATAATATCATTCTTGATTAGCTTAATAAAATCGTTTAAAGTAAATTTTTCTTTGTCAATTTTAAGTATTTCGGTTAATATTTTTATATCTTCCAAAGCGACTACACAATGTTTGAGCCTTGATGCAATGTCACGTTTTTCGTGATAATCTTCATATTTGTCTTTGACAGATTCGTAGAACTTAATCGCCTTTTCTAAACGAATAATCCATTGCTTGGCTCCGCCGAATTTTAGTCCTCCTCTGATTCTTAATTCTGAAGCAGCAAAAAACAAACTTGTTTTGTCGGGTTTGCGAAGGGATGAACCATCGAAATAAGTAATGTTTAACAAACTATTATTTAACATTTTGAAAACATCGTCTTTTTCAAATCCATTAGAAATAACAGACAAAACGTTGAATATTGCATTGACCACAGGCGAGCTTGATAGTTCAAATCTATCGGTAATATGTGCCGGAATGCCTTCGAGGAAAAAGCCTTCTCGAAAATTATGAGCATACTTAGCAGGATTCCGACTGACGATACAAATATCTGTAGGCTTGATTTTCTGAATCAGCACTAAATATTTCACGAGTTTTAAAATGTATTCGACTTCATCTTCAATAGTTTCGAATTCGAGGATTGCCAAATTATTATTCAATTTGGTGTAAGGACTTTTGTTTTCAATCTCAAACAAATATTTACGCAAAAAGTCGCTCGGTTTCAATTCCAGATAAGATTGGGTCAATTCTTTGTCGAAACTCAAAATTGAATATCCGGCTTGGGATAGTCTATCAGTTACTTCACTTAAATTCCCAAATAAAGGTCCATTTTTCTCTGAAAAATCTAAATGGATTGCAGTTGCTATTTTGCTTTTACCAAAATGAGAAATAAATTCAACTTCGGGAGTCTTGAAATCGCTGAAGCCCCAAACCAATAGATTTGAAACATCTTTTTGGGCATTACTTGGAAAAATATTATCCATTAATATTTCTGAGAATCTGTCATTTCTCACAAATTCTTCAGTGAAGTCTTTGTTTAATTTGTTCAATACTTCAGCCATATCAAACAAATTTGGCTGAATCAATTCCTGATACTTCTTGTAGATTTCGTAAATATCATGAAGCCGCACATGGTCAATAATTTGTTCCTTTGCTTTTTTTGTTTCATTTTCCACTTCAAACAAATCAATTTCAATGTCTTCGACATTTATACCGTCTTCCTTGATTCCATAAATTATACTTCCCAATCTCTCAACAAGAGCGTGTTTGATTCTGGCATTTGGCTTATAAAAGCTAAGATTGGATTTGGCAATTGCATCTTCAAATAGAGTATTTCTGTAGGCTTCAGAAAAAATAAAGTAGGGTCTGTCTTTGTAATAATTATTAAAACAATGCGAAGCAAAAGTTTGCAAATTATAGACCAAAGGCTTATCGCAAGGTTTGCCATGAATTGAGTAATATCTTTTTATGATTTCGCTTTTAAATTTGAACACAAGCTTTCCGGTCGGGACAATTATAAGCATCGAATTCAAACTGTCGTTTGCAATATGTTTGTCAATCAAATTATTGATGTCGTAAAGCTTCGCTTTTATATCGAATCCGGAATTATATAATATATATGCCATAAGATAATCTCATTTTGTCAAAGTTTAAAAATAAATAAAAAAGCCGCACAATATGTCGTTTGTGCGGCTTGGAATTAAATATTTTTTGAAAATTACAAACTTGGACCGGCAGAAATTAAGCTTTTGCCGTGTTCATTGTCAGCAAAATTCTCGAAATTCTTAATAAATTTTTCAGCTAAAGATCGTGCTGCAGCATCCCAATCTTCGGCTACACTCCAAAAATTACGAGGATTGAAAATTTCAGGGTTCACATCGTGCAAAGACTTTGGAATCGAAAGGTTGAAAATCGGAAGAGTTTCAAACTCTGAGTTCTCAATAGAACCATCAAGTATTGCGTCAATAATCGCACGTGTTGAAGGTAAATCAATTCTACGTCCAATGCCGTAAGGACCACCAACCCAGCCAGTATTTATTAGGTATGCTTTTGAGTTGTGCATTTCCATTTTACGAGTCAATTCATTGGCATATAAAGTGGGGTGGAGCATCAAAAAAGCATTCCCGAAACAAGATGAAAACGATGGTGTTGGCACAGTCACACCACGTTCAGTTCCGGCTAATTTAGCTGTATATCCGCTCAAGAAGTGATATTCAGTTTGCTCTTTAGTCAATTTCGATACGGGAGGCAAAACACCAAAGGCATCTGCAGTCAAAAAGATTACAACATTTGGGTGAGTTCCGCGAGAAATTGGTTTAACAATGTTTGCGATATGATTCAGTGGATATGAAACGCGTGTGTTTTCGGTTTTTGAAGTGTTGCTGAAATCAATCACACCCGATTCGGCATCAAATACTACATTTTCGAGCAATGCATTGCGTTTGATAGCATTGTAAATATCAGGTTCTTTTGAAGGGTCAAGGTCAATACATTTTGCATAACATCCGCCTTCGAAATTAAAAACACCCTCATCGTCCCAACCATGCTCATCGTCACCGATAAGTAATCTATGTGGGTCGGTAGATAATGTAGTTTTGCCTGTGCCTGATAAACCAAAAAAGATTGCAGTATCGTGATTTTTGCCCATATTTGCCGAGCAATGCATCGAAGCGATACCTTTCAAAGGCAAATAGTAGTTCATAATCGAAAAAATGCCTTTTTTCATTTCGCCACCGTACCATGTGCCACCAATTACAGCCATTTTTTCAGCTAAGTTAAAAGCAACGAAAACTTCACTATTCAAACCTTGCTCTTTCCATAATGGATTAGATGTTTTAGAAGAATTCATTACAACAAAGTCAGGCTCGAAATCAACAAGTTCGGCTTCGTTAGGGCGAATGAACATATTCGTAACAAAATGAGCTTGCCATGCCACTTCCATTATAAATCGAACACTTAGTCTTGTCTCTTCATTTGCACCGGCAAAGCAATCAACTACGTATAAATTTTTACCGGATAATTGATTTGTGGATAGCTCCTTCAAATGATTCCAAATTTCTGGAGTAATGGGTTTATTATCCGAACTCTTTCTACCTGGATTTGCCCACCAAACATTATTCTCGGAACTTGGCTCTTTGACAATATACTTGTCTTTAGGAGAACGTCCTGTAAAGATTCCTGTATCTACAGTAATTGCACCAAGATTGGTGACGTATCCTTTCTCAAATCCGTCAAGATGAGGATTTAATTCATGATGATATAGTTCATCATAACTTAAGTTATAAAATATCTGATTTGCATCAGTGATTCCATAAATGTCTAATTTGAGATTTTTAGTTTGAAACTTTTCTACCGACATTTCGAATTATCTTATAGTTAGTGAAACATTTTGTTTGTTTTATATACTATCAATTGAATAATTCGTATGTAAGGTTGAAATATTGTTTTAATATTATAAAATTAAAATTTAGTGAAATCAAATACTTAAACTTATAATTCGAACTGTTTTTGTTAAGAAATAAAGTATATTTGTAACGAAAAAATGAAAAATATTTTCAGACATATTGAACTGATTTTCTGGGTTTCGGCTCTTTTTTGGCTTTCGTTGGTCGAAATCAAAACGGCGCACTTTACTTTTTGCCCTTTAAATAATGCCGGATTGGATTTTTGTCCTGGTTGCGGATTAGGCCAATCTATATCGCTAATTTTTTCCTGCAATGTTTTACAATCTTTTGAAGCACATCCATTAGGATTGTTTGCGTTAATAATTATTTTGCACAGGATTTTCGTACTGATTTCTAATTATATCAAATTTAAGGAGTTACACAATGAATCAACATTTAATCCAAATGTTCCCGGACGTTGAGTTCGAAGAATTACGTATTTTAGAAAGATATACGGCTGATTTGAGTGAGCAGCAATTAATGCTGTTTGCACAAATTTACCGCAACAAGCGCCAAACATCCCAAAATATCCTGATCTTTTGTATCGTAGGGTTCTTAGGTTTTGCAGGTTTGCAAAGATTTTTTCTTAAACAAATTGGTATGGGAATTTTATACTTCCTAACTTTCGGATTGTGTTTGATTGGTACAATTGTGGACTCTATCAATTACAAGCAATTGACGCTTGAGCACAACTCTAAAATGATGCAAGAAACAATGGCATTGATTAGATTATAGTATATCAGAAATTTCGATTTTCGATTGAACTGATTAGCCAAGTAAGCATTCTTGTGTAATCATTTTCTTCGAGATTTTTCAATTCGACATAAGTATTTTCGAAATATGTTCGAATCTGCTCTGAGGCAAGCTCGTAAGCTCCGGTGCGTCTGAATAATTCATCCATTTGTGGGATGAATTGCTCAGGCAATCCGTTTTTATTGTAAAAATCATCAATAAGATCTTTGTCCGATTCTTTTATAGACATTTCCTTTGCTGCTAAAATTAAGAAAGTCTTTTTGCCTTCGATAATATCTTTTCCGATTTTTTTGCCTAATTTCTTTTCATCGGCAAGCATATCCAATAAATCATCTTGAATTTGAAAAGCCAAGCCTATATTATGTGCTGCGATTTTGAGTGTTCTGAGTTGAGCATCATTCGCATTTCCAATATGTGCTCCAATTAAGCAAGCAGCTTCAATCAAGCGCGCTGTTTTTTTATCAATCATATTGATGTAATCAAGCATAGTTACATCTTTACGGTCGTTGAATTCCATGTCTAAGACTTGACCTTCGCAAACTTCAATCAACTCATTAGAGAAAATGTTCATGATTTGTTCGCTTCTTACATGCTCCGATGGTTTCGGTAGCATACTATAGGCATACCCGACCATTACATCCCCTGTGAGAATTGCAATATCCCTATTCCATTTCATGTGTATTGTTTGGCGACCTCTACGAAGTGGCGAACCATCCATAATGTCGTCATGTACGAGTGTGAAATTGTGCAAAATTTCGATTGCGGCTCCACTTTTTGTTGCGTCATATGGATTGGCTCCGACTACTCCTGCACAAATCATCGAAAGAACAGGTCTAATCCGTTTACCTCCTTCTTGCATAATATAACGGAATGGTTCATATAAATTATTCGGTTGTCCAACTGGTAATGATTCTTGAATTTTTTTTTCAATTTCATTAATAAATTTTTCTAATTCTAACTTGAAATCCATGATGTCACCATTCTTAATTGTTTAGTATATAATACTTACCGGGTAATTGTCTGATATGACCATTAAATTCTAATTCGAGCAGCAAAACGAGTAACATTGAAATGTCAAGTTCGCTTTGTTGAAGTAATGCATCTATATGGACAGGTTCGTATGACAACAAGCTATAGAGTTGTTCGGCGCTTTTATTAGTGAATACAGGGGCTTTCTTGTTTGATTCAAATCCCACTTTGTCAAATCCTAAATCTTGCAATATTTGCTGAGGAGTCAATGCGATTTTTGCTGATTCAACTCTGATTAATTCATTTGTGCCATCACTAGTTTTATTATTTATATTTCCGGGAATTGCAAATACTTCTCTACCCTCGTTGAATGCAATTCTTGCCGTAATCAAAGAGCCACCTTTTGTAGCGCTTTCTACAATCAGAACAGCTTTGGAAATGCCTGCAATAATTCTATTTCGTTGAGGAAATGAGCTTAAATTGGCGCTAACTCCAAATTTATATTCTGAAATTATCGCTCCGCCTGCTTCGATGATTTTGTCGGCATTACTAACAGACGTCGAAGGGGAGAGTTTATCAATTCCGGAAGCAATTACTGCATAGGTTATTCCTTTGCTTTTTACTGTCGTCATATGTGCTGTGGTATCTATTCCATATGCTAAGCCACTTACAACGACAATATCATTCAAAGCAAAATAATCAGCAAATCTCTCTGTGCAGAGCCTTCCATACGTTGAAGGGTGTCTTGTACCAACAATTGCTATAGCAATCGAATCAAATTCTTGTAATTGCCCCTTTACAAATAGTATTGGTGGTGGATAGGCAATTGACTTCAGTAACTCAGGGTAATCCGAGTCCCAAATTGTAATCAATTTGCTCTTGTGATTATCTGCGAGTTCAATTTGCTTCATGCTTTCATCGTAATAATGATTGCCGGATGCAAATAATTCATCAGCAAAGACTTTATTCCTAATCGGATGTGATGATTCAACTAACTCTTTCAATGATTTGAAATCACTTACAATTCTCATCAATTCATAAGAGGAAATTCCTTTTGTAAAACTCAATCTAAGTATGTCAAGTATATTCCAATCTGATGGTATCGCCATGTCTATTTTCGTATATTTTATTGAGTAAAATAGCTGATGCAGATGCTACATTTAATGATTCAATATCGTTATTCATTTTAATTTCCAAAATACTATCACAAACTTTTAAAATCTCTCTACTTATTCCATTTGTTTCGTTACCAAATATAAGGATTTTTTTACCAACAAAATTAAAATTCTCTACTGGCTCCGAGTCTATATTATTTTCGATTGCGTAAATATTATATTTATTACGTTTCAATGGTTTAAGCGATTCACTTAAAGTGTTATATGATGCAATTTTTATTTTAAAAAGTGCACCCATTGAGACCCTCGCGACCCTTCTCGAGTAAGGGTAATATGTGCCCGAATCTATGATAATCGAATTAACTCCAAAAGCAATACAATTTCGAATAATCGAACCTAAATTTTCGGCATCTCCAATTTTGTTTAGCGCGACTATTGTATCTGATAGTTCGCCGACATTGCAGAAATTTGGTGTAAGAGCAACTGCTAAAATACCTGAATGTAACTTGAAACCTGCAATTTCATTCATCATTGATTTTGAAGCAACAAATTGGGAAATAACATTTACTTTACTATTTATCAAATCTATATTTTCGCTATAAAACTCTTTAGTTGCAAAAATCGAAAGGGTTTCGAGTTTGCTTTCCAATAATTTTTGAACTACTTTTCTACCCTCAACCACGAATCTGTCTTTCCTTGCTCCATGAATAGATTGCTGCTTCAAATTACGATAATCTACGATTCTATCATCATCAATATTGTCAATAGATATCATCAGTCAAGAATCTGTTTATTGATGTTGTAATAAATATTGCGTTGAAGTTGGTAATCCATTACATAGTCGAAAATAGTGTCATTTATTGGTAACATTTCAGGTGCAATTATTCCCTTTTCATTAAACAACCCTTCTAAGAATAGTGAAGCCACTGCAGTCGCTGTATAACCTGTGGTGCGAGCCATTGATGAAGTTCCTGTAGCAATGTCTGTTTCGTCATATACATCGTAAACGTATTTAACTCTTTGCCCATTTTCATTTCCTACAATTTCCACTCTCATGACTGTAAATTCCAAATCACCAGGTTGTAATCTCCAGTTTTCGAATAAAATATGTGAAGTAAAGTCCATAGGAGAAATTTTGACTTTCCCTATTTGGATTTTGTTTGTATCCAAGAATCCGGCTTTTATCAGAGCGCGCATCAAATCAATATGTCCTGGCCACCGTAGTGTTTTTTCAATCATATTTGGAGCTGTGATATTTCGCATAATTGTGCGTAATCCGTCAGTATTAAATGCTTCCAAAGTGCCGATTCCTTCAAATTCCAAATATTCAGGGTCGGTTAAAGCAGGCTTGACAATAAGATGAGAATTTTCAATATATCGAGCTGGTCTGGTGTATTCCTCGAGTACATCAACAGGTGAGAACGGTGCCTTGTATTGGAACGGGTGGCTTCGAAGCTTTGGCAAACCTCCAACGTAACATTTGAAATCCGTAACTTCCATTTTACGGACATGATGACCTAACAGAAAATTATCCATGCCTGGTGCAACCCCCATATCAACTATAGCTGTAATATTTTTTGCTTTAGCTTTTGCATCTAAGTTGTAAGCGTCTTCGGGAAAAAATGAAATATCAACCACATTTTTACCGGCATTAATAACGTATTCAAGCGTTTTATAACCCATAAAACCGGGTACAGCACAAATAACTAAGTTTGCTTCTGAAACTACTTGTGCTACATTCTCAGATTTTGATAAGTCGGTAACAACAGTGGCAATGCCTAACTTGACTAATTGCGATAAATGGTCTTGGGATTTGTCAGCGACAGTAATTTTGAAACGCCTGCTTAAATCAATTGCCATAGCACTTCCAACCATTCCTGAACCTAATACACAAACTTTTTTCATTGCTTTTCGATAGAATATTTTAACATCTTACAAATTTACAATTTTTACACTACCTACAAAGCGAAATTAATCAGTAATTAAGTAATGAATAAAAAAAAAGACTGCATCAAAGAAGCAGTCTTTAAATATTAATCTTTTCTATTATTTTATAGGATAGTAAATATTTGTTATCAATTCATTAGGTGGAGTATCTTGTGGACTATTTACATATTCTTCCATAGATTTTCCGGCAGATTCTAATGTACGTTTTTTAAGGAATGCTTCAATTGCCATGTAAGTTTTTTCGGAACTGTCATAAGGACCAACGTGAACAGCTTTAGCTACTTTCATAGCCGGCAATTCCATAGCTTTGATTCTTCCTGTCGGAGCGACAGAGTTATCGTTTACTGGAATGCAAACAGTAAAATCCCAAGTCATTAATTCCATGCTCCATGCATTATTAATAGTAACTGGTAACCCTGACATCTTCAAACCACTCCTACCAATAAATTCATATAGTTCCGGAAATATCTTATTCATTTTACCTTCAATTTCACTTATATGTCCATTATCAGATATTGTATAATACTTTCCTCCAAGAAAATCTGTTACTTCGATTTTAACAAAATCTTTAATTGCCTCACTTCGAGCTTTCAATTTTGCCAAACCTTCATCAAAAGATTTAGAAAGTTCTGATTCAATCATAGGCTTGAAAAATCTTTCAATAGGATAGCCTAATTCGCCTACAGTTGACCATGTTACCTTGATGGTGCCATCAGCATTTTTTACGAAAGTAAAAGTAATATCTGCTGCACCTTCATATGGTTTCTCAAATTTCAATGATTGTGTAACAGATTCATATTCGGTAATACCGGTAACTGTTAAAGCACCTTTGCCAACGGTATCGCCATCCCATTTAGATACTTGACCGACTCCCATTCCTTCGACAGGGGAATAAGCGGAGGGTTCCATTTCATTCCATGGGCTCCATTGCTCAAAGTTGTACAAATCCGAGACTTGCTCAAAAACGAGTTCGACAGGCTGATTAATGTCAATGCTTCTTTCTACATGATAAGAAGATGGCATAAAAGCAGCAACCACAAGGAACAGTATGACAATTGCAACAATTATCATTAGTATCATTTTTAAGACTTTCATAAAAAACTCCAAAATTTGTGAATTGAATATACGAAATTAATACTTGTACTTGAATTGATAAATTAATTAATTGTCATATTTAAAAAAAATATGATCTATGAAAAAAAAGCCACCATGAATTGGTGGCTTAGATATAACTATTCAAAATGCAATATTAATCTAAAAAGTGAACAAACATCCCGTCACGTAATTTTGGTTCGAACCATGTAGATTTTGGTGGCATTATTTTACCGGCGTCGGCAATTGCCATCAATTCATCAACCGAAGTTGCATACATCGAAAAGGCAACTTTCATACCATCAGTATCAACGCGTCTTTCCAATTCACCTAATCCACGGATGCCGCCAACAAAGTCAATTCTGGTATCTGTACGTGGGTCTTCGATACCAAGTATTAAGTCTAAGACGTATCTTTGTAGCAACGCTACATCTAAGCTATCAACAGGGTCGTTAATATTTTTGAAATTTGATTTGAATTTCAATTTATACCACTTTTTATCCAAATACATTCCGACTTCGCCTTTTGAATTTGGCTTAAACTGATTTTCTGATTCTTCAATTTCAAATACATCACCCAACTTGTTGATAAATTCATTAGTAGTTAGACCATTCAAATCTTTTACTAATCTATTGTAATCCATTATATAAAGTTGTGAAGCCGGGAATAAGACTGCAAGGAAATAATTATACTCTTCAGTGCCTTGATGTTTGGGGTTTGCATCTTGTCGTTCACGTCCTACGATGGCTGCTGCTGCAGACCTGTGATGTCCATCTGCGACGTAAAAAGTGGGTACATTATGTAACATATTCTCAATTTTAGAAATAAGTTCTAAATCTTTAATTACCCATGATTGATGACGAATTCCATCCTCGGCGACAAAATCTGTTGTTGCAGGATTCTTCACAATATTTGCCACAATGCGGTTTATTTCCTCAGTATCGCGATATGTCAAAAAGATGGGTCCCGTATGAGCATTTGTAACTCTAACATGATTGCATCTGTCTTCTTCTTTAACTTTGCGTGTTTTTTCGTGCTTTTTGATTATATCATTCCAATAATCTTCAACCGAAGCGCAACCTACAAGACCGTACTGCGTTTTACCGTTCATTGTTTGAGCATATACGTAAATATGTGCCGATTCATCTTCGAAAAGTAAGCCATTTTCAATCAATTTATGTAAATTTTCTTTACCCTTTTCGTAAACGCTTTTATCATATGTACTAATCTTAGGGTCTAAATCTACTTCCGGTTTACCGACATGAAGAAAAGAATTCGGTTTATTTTTGACGTATTCTCTGGCTTCGTCCGAATTGATGACATCATAAGGTGGTGCTGCAATTTCGTGAGCCTTTTCGGGAACAGGCATAAATGCTTTGAATCTTCTAAATATTGCCATGTTTTTTTCCTATTTTATTTTATTAAAAATCAATTTTTTAAAGCATTTACTACTTTTTCGGCTATTTCAATTCCCACTCTATCTTGAGCTTCTACTGTTTGTGCTCCGATATGTGGAGTCACGCTGACTTTTGGGTGATTAATTAATGCTAATTGAGCTTCTGTACATGGTTCGTTTTCAAAAACATCAATTCCTGCTGCTTTAACTTTTCCTGAGTTGAGTGCATCGAGCAAATCTTTTTCGACAATTACACCACCACGTGCACAGTTAATTATTACGACGCCATCTTTCATTTTGTCAAATTCTTTGGCTGTTATTGCAGGACCTTCAGATTTGATTAAAGGCATGTGCATTGAAATGAAGTCTGAATTTGCCAAAACTTCATCTTTTGTGACCAACCTCACATTCAGATCAGTGTCTTTGATAAAGGGGTCAAATGCTATAACGTTCATTCCCAATCCCAAAGCACGTTTTGCAGTTTCTTTGCCAATATTGCCAAAGCCAAACAAACCTAATGTTTTACTTGTTAGTTCAAAACCTTTTGCATAATCTTTTTTGGGCCATTGACCTTGTCTCATAGCAGTATTGCTGAGATTGATAAATCTTGCAACCGAGAACATATGTGCAATAGCTAATTCGGCTACCGAAATTGACGATGCTCCGGGAGTATTGAGAACAGGGATTCCTTTTTCTTTGGCATAAACTACGTCAATGTTGTCCAAACCAACGCCACCACGAGCAATGCACTTAAGATTGACACCGTTGTCAATTACATCTTTAGTTACTTTAGTTGCACTTCTTACAATAATAGCGTCATAATCTTTAATGTTTTCTAATAATTCTTCGGGAGTGAGCTTGATTTCAACAACTTCATGCCCTGCATTTGATAAAATGTCAGCGCCTTGTTTTGATAACCCGTCAGCGATTAAAATTCTCATGATATTACCTTAATAAATATTCATAAAAAGGTTTTGCTTTTCGCAAAATAACCTAATTCAAACTTAATTAAAAAAAAATTCATAAAAAAGTAGAGTTGAAATGTTCGCTTCATATTCTTGAAGAAATTTGTTAAATTTGAACTTATGTGAGTGATAAAATGAAATTATTTAAAACTAAATTATGAACAACATGAAGAAGAATCCACATTCAAAGACTAAGAAACAGGCTAAAGTTCGGAAGCAATTTGGCTTCTCGATAATAATCGGGCTTGCCCTACTGATTATTATGCCATTATTAGTATTTTGGTATGCAACTGATTTAGGTCTATCCGGTTTTGATGACGATATTATACTCGAGAATGCAAAGCAAATCAAAGGAATCGGAAATTATGAGGAGGCATTCAAACGGGACGCTTTTTTGAAATATGGCTCAGGGGACTTTTACAGACCACTCCAATCACTCAGCTATCTTTTGGATTCGACAATAGGCGACAATAGTAATTTTGTTTATCATCTTAGCAATTTGATTTATCATATAATCTTTTGCCTTATTCTCTTTATATTATTACTCAAGCTCAAAATTGACCGTTACATTGCCTTTGGCTTCAGTCTCCTTTATTCGATTCATCCCTTCTTTGTTCATACTGTAGTATGGATTCCGTCAAGAGGTGATATTTTATTGGCAATATTTGCAGTTGTTTCGCTGATATTCTACATCAACTTTCTTGAAAAACGAAATTATTTGTATTTGGTACTGAATGTGGTTGCTTTTCTTTTCGCTATATTTTCGAAAGAAACGGCACTGCTGTCAATAGGAGTGTTTACGGCATACTATTTCATAGAATCAAAAAATGATTTCAAGGCTTTCCTTAAGCCACGATATTTAACTGGCCTGGCATTTTGGATTGCAGTTGTGGTGTTTTACATTTGGTTTAGAACGTTGATGATAGGCTTCAATCCCGGAGACTCCAATTTCAAAATAGCAAACTTCTTCCTGAATATTTCGACTATTCCGGAGTTTTTCGGCAAGTTTTTAGTACCAATTAATCTGACTCCAATGGCAGATATGACTCTGCCTGTAACAGCAATCGGTATAATCGGCTTTGTAGTTTCTTTTATTTTTTTAATTCTCAATAAAGAATCCGATAAAAAGTTGTTTTTGATGGGATTGGTTTGGTTCTTGGCATTTACATTGCCACCGATGCTCTATCGCCAATCAACAGATTCCTTCACTTTTTCTTACCTCGAACATCGTGCTTATTTGCCGGTTGTGGGACTACTAATGATATTAGCTGCAATCATACCAATGAAAGAATTTCACATGAAATTGAAATTGGTAATCCCGATATTCTTAATTGTTGTGGCAGGATTTGCATATTATTCTAATAATCATGGGAAGCTATACGATAATCCAATATCGTTTTATTCATACATCATCGAAAAATCGGACAATATACTTTCAGCATTCAATAATCGTGGCAACTATTTGATGAGAAAAGGAAAGCATAAAGAAGCTTTGTTGGATTACAATATGGCTATTAGGCAAAATCCTGATGCTTTTAACACATTGAATAATCGCGCAAACTGCTATTCAATTCTTGGAATGTTAGATTCATCATATAAAGATTATAAAAGAGCTTTGGAATTGAAACCCGAAGCGTACCAAATTAGGACAAATTTTGCCATGCTACTTCAAAAAAACAATAGATTTGAAGAATCGCTTGAGCAATTGAACAAAGTGCTTGAAGTAAATCCCAACTATACTCAAGCATATGGAGCAAGAGGATTGACTTATGGGAAATTGAAAAAATCAGAACTTGCTGTAAAAGATTTTGACAAAGCATTGGAATTTTACAAACACTCCGCATTTACATTTTTCAATCGTGGTGTTGTAAAATATGATTTGAATGATTTTGGTGGTGCTTTGGCAGATTTCAATGAAGCTTTGAAACTAAGAGAAAAATATCCGGAAGCACTATATTTCCGAGGTGTGACGCTAATCAAATCTGCTCAAAACGATAAAGCAATGAAAGATTTGAATGCTGCATTAGAATTACGAGAGTTTTATCCCGAGGCGTATTTCAATCGTGGAGTGCTTTTCGGCATGTATAAGGATTATAAAAAGGCAATTGATGATTTCAATTTGGCGCTCGAACAACATCATGATACAACTCTCACTCTTCGCCAGAGAGGGAAAGCCCTATATGCATACGGAAACAAAAATGCAGCTTGCCAGGATTGGGAAATTTCTATGCAAAGAGGCGATAGTATAAGTACAGATTTTTATACTAGAGCCTGTCAAAGCAAGCAGATTTCTAAAAAGTGACGATTTTCATGTTTTTTGTGATTAAAAGTTAATAAAAACGCATTTTTATTGCTTATTGTGCAATTAAATGATATTTTTGCGTAACGAAATTTGTAAAAATGCAATTAAAAATTGCTCAGTTGTAAAATAATTGGAGTTTAAAATGTCGAGTCATAATTTTTTTGCGGGTCCGGCAGTACTTCCGGAAGTAGTAGTAAAAGAAACAGCCGCTGCTTGTATTGATTTCACAGGCAAAGGCATTGGTATTATGGAAATCAGCCACCGTTCAAAAGAGTTTGATGCAGTGATTAAAACGGCTCAAGCAGATTGTTTGAAAATCTTAGGATTAGATGCCCAAGAATATGCTGTACTCTTCCTTGGTGGCGGAGCAAGCACACAATTCATGATGATACCACAGAATTTTTTGAAAACAAAAGCTGATTATGTTCTAACAGGCGTTTGGGCTGAAAAAGCTGCCAAAGAAGCAAAGCTTTTTGGAGAAGTCAATGTAGCAGCGACTTCTAAAGAAGCTAATCATAATTATATTCCTAAATCTTGGAACTTCCATCCGGATTCGGATTACGTGCATATTACAACGAACAATACAATTTTCGGAACTGAATGGAAAATTGACCCAGACACAGCAAACGTGCCACTCGTTGCCGATATGTCATCAGATTTTTTGGCTATGCGTCGCGATTTCTCCAAATATAGTTTGATTTATGCAGGTGCTCAGAAAAATATTGGTCCATCAGGCGTAACTTTAGTTGTCATCAAGAAAGAATGGCTCGAAAAAGCTGGTAAATCCGGTATGCCGACAATGTTGAATTACAACACTCATGTAAAAGAAGAATCATTGTTCAACACACCACCAACGTTACCGATTTTCACAGTTGGACGCACATTCAAATGGATTGAAAGCATGGGTGGATTGGAAGCAATCGAAGCTCATAATATCAAAAAAGCAAATACAATTTACAATGTGATTGATGCTCATACCGATTTTTACAAGGGCGCAGTTGCTGAAGCTATTGACAGGTCTTTGATGAACATCACTTGGAATTTGCCAACTCCGGAATTGGAAGAAAAATTCATCAACGAAGCTAAACAACAAAACATGCTTGGTTTGAAGGGACATCGCTCAGTAGGTGGCATTCGTGCCTCTGTATATAATGCTTGTCCTATGGCATCTGTAGAAACTCTTGCCAAATTCATGGAAGATTTCTACAAGAACAACAAATAGTTTTTAGATTAATTACAAAAAATCCTTCCTTGGGCTCAATACCTAAGGAAGGATTTTTTTTTTTTCTTCTCAACAATCTTATATCATCTTCAATTCTTTGCCCACTTTGATGAAGGCTGCAATTGCTTTATCTAAATGTTGCTCGTCATGTGCAGCTGAAAGTTGAACACGGATTCTATCTTTGCCGCGAGGAACCACAGGGAAGGAGAATGCGATTACATAAATTCCTTCTTCGAGCATGCGATTCGCAAATTCAACTGCCAATGCTGAACAATTTTCGTATTTGCCGAACATAATCGGTGTAATAGGATGGACACCGGGAATAATATCAAATCCTGCTTCGGTCATCTCCTTGCGGAATCTCGTAGTGTTTCTTTCCAATTTGTCGCGTAATTCTGTGCTTGCAGTCAAAATTTCTAGACATTTCAATGTAGCTCCTACAATTGCCGGAGCTAATGTATTGCTGAACAAATAGGGGCGAGCCTTATTTCTCATCCATTCGATTATTTCCTTTCTGCCGGAAATACAACCGCCGGAGGCGCCTCCGAGTGCTTTGCCAAATGTGGTTGTGATGATGTCAATTCTACCCATTACATTTTTATGTTCGTGAGTTCCGCGACCGGTTTTGCCCATAAAGCCCGAAGCATGACATTCATCTACCATAACAAGTGCATCATATTTTTCAGCTAAATCGCAAATTTCATCCAAACGAGCTATATCGCCATCCATCGAAAAAACGCCGTCTGTTGCGATAACTTTGAATCTGCAACCTTGCTCGTTAGCTTCAATCAAACATCTTTCCAAGCCTTTCAAATCTTTTCCTGTCGCGGGGTCAAGTTCTTCGATGTTTCTCATATCGCTGTGCTTGTAAACCCATCTTTTAGCCTTGGAAAGTCTGATTCCGTCAATAATTGAAGCATGATTGAGTGCATCGGTAATGATTGCGTCATCAGGTCCGAAAAGTGGTTCGAACACTGCACCATTTGCATCGAATGCAGCGCAGAATAAGATTGTGTCCTCAGTACCAAGAAATTCGGAAACTTTCTGCTCTAATTCTTTGTGAATATCTTGGGTACCGCAGATAAATCTTACTGAAGATAATCCATAACCGCGATAGTCTATCATCTCATGAGCCGCTTTTATCAATTCGGGATGAGATGACAATCCAAGATAATTGTTCGCACAAAAATTCAGTACTTTCTTGCCTCCTACAACGATTTCAGCCGCTTGCGGACTTTCGATTATTCTTTCGCTTTTGTATAGCTTTTGTTCTCTAAGTGATTGCAATTCTTGATTCAGAAATTCTTTCATTTGTCCATACATAAAACTCACCTAATTAAATATTGTTAATAATTTGATTTCATAAGTTTCTAAAAATACGAAATTCATACGAGAAATTGACACTAAATTGAATAAAAAATATAATTAATGTACAAGGGTATTCGTTATTGCTACTTTACTATTATTTAAACGGACATTTATAAATGATGAAATATATTCTTTTAGTGTTGATTGCAATATTGTTCAGTTCTTGTGGTGATGAAAACATAACAAATAACTATATCGGTTACGACCGCACTTTTGTTTTGATTACCGATTATGACCGTAGTAGCGAATTAGTCATGAGCTTGTCCGGAATCGTAAATAAAGAATTTCCAAATGTCAAGTTCGAATACATTCAAACCCGAAATTTTGACGTAGCCCAAGCTGCTTACGTTTTGGAACAAGCAAATAAGAATTATCCTATTAACACAGTCTTTTTGTCAACTGTTGATGATGGTGATACTGAAAGAAATATCATTTTCAAAGTAGGCGACCAAGCCTTTATTTTGCCTGATAATGGTTTAGCTTCGCGAGTCTTGGCAAATTATACTTACGGCGAAATCAGATATATTGATAATATGCTTCTATTCGATGGCAAACACAAAAGTATTGATGATGTAACATTTTTTGAAATTTATAATTCAGCAGTGAGAACTGTTCTTTCAGGTGCTCCGCTTAACAGATTCGGCTCAGTATGTACTGACCCAATTCTAAGACCAGTTTATGATGCTTATCGTAATGGTGGCAATATAGTAGGGCAGAGCCTATATATCGACAATATCGGCAACGTGGAAACAAATATCACGAGTGATTTATTATCAGGGATTGATCTTGGCTCGATTTTGAAAGTTCAAGCAGGAGAAAGTACTTTCTACGCTCGTTGGTCAAGTACTTTTTCGAGTGTACCTGTCGGGGCTAATGTTGCATTGCTTGATGCCGACAATAAATTAATCCTTGCTGTGAATTTTGGAAATATGTCTGAGAAATATAATTTGAATGCCGGCGATACAATTCAAATTTCGGCTGCAAATATTAAAGTTGGATTTTTAAGATACAACATGTCTGAACTTTCGGAGAATATAATTCAAGGCACTAAAAAAACAATGCTACAATATGGATTGATTGATGACAAAAATGTTGAATATTTTGAAAAAAATGCAAACGGAGATGCATCAAAATTAGCATCTTTGTGTAAAGAGTTGGTTGACTTGAAATGCGATATAATCATCCCTGTTTCTACTCCTGCTTCCAAAGCCGCTGTTGAATACATACCTTCAAATATTCCTGTAGTATTTACTTATGTAACTTCGCCGGAGTTTGCAGGAATTATAAATGCACGTGAAAATGTCACAGGATTATCAGATGCAACTAATTTTGATGATTATTTAAAATTTGTTAAAGAATTATTCCCTGATTTGACTCATGCAGGACGGATGTATAATCCAAGTGAACCAAATTCTCTCTATGCTCAACAGAGATTGAGTTCATTATCTGTTCTTTACGGTTTGGAATTCACTAATGAAATTGTTGAAAACATAAGTCAGATAACACCGGCGTTGTCAAATTTTGAAAATAAACAAATCAATACAGTTCTTATCGCCGCTGATAATACGATGAATTTGGGAATGAAAAATCTTTCACAGAATGCAATGGTCAAGAACATGTTTGTGATTGGAGATTCGCGAGAAAACGTTGAAGACGGTGCAATAGGTGGTGTTTCTGTTGATTATGATGAATTAGCGCTCGAAACGGGAGTTTCTGCAATTTCGGTAATTTTGGGTATTAACGCTGATGCCATTGCAGTCAAATATTTACCTACAACTCAAATTTATTTGAATAAAAGGACAGCTCAAGCATTAAATTTCACATTTTCTACCGATTTATTGTTGAAAGCAACATATATTGTAGAATAATTTTTTGTACAATATGCAGACATTGTGATGAACTTCTTTTATTTAGTCGCTGCTACTATTACTATTCTTTTATTAGAGATTAGTTTATTAAAATCGCAAGATTTGTTTGATACAGAGTACCTATTTGATGATTTTCATTATACGAATTTCATTAATCCGGCACCATTTGATTCATCAGGTTCGATATTTGGAAATAATCCATGGATAACCCGTGACGGAATCGTTAGTTCACGAGCTTGGCAAGGCTATGTTTATCATGATTCTACTAAGCAACATCCGAATACAACAATCAGATTTGATTCAGTCGGAGTGCAATTAATTTTTAATAAAGGGAAATGGGAACCTCATCCGCACCCATTTATCGTATCAAGCTTTTTATTCAGGGAAGGTACTTATGCCACCAGAATCAAACTTGAAGCATTGAAAGATCCCGACAAAATTACCCAAGCGTATTGGCTATGGAGTAGCACAATGTTTAAATTTAAAGATGGTGACGATGAAATCAGATATTGGGCTGAAATGGACTTTGAATGGAATAATGGTTGGTATCATGACGGTCACCCAAGGTTGAAAACCGGTTGTAATAATTACTCCGGCATCAATATATTAAACACAGACTTGGATTGCATCTGTTGCGAAAATGGCAAACTCACAGGATATAAACAATGCGTTGGTGAGTACAAGGGGAGACCTTTAATTGGCGACAGATGGATGATTTATGTTATGCGTGTTGATAAATTAGGCAATATGATAGCTTTCGAGATTTTGAGTGACGAACCTGATGTGGATTACTTAATTTACTCAGGCGAATCCTACGAATCTGATTCATGGCTCCAACCTTATACTATTAAAAATTATTATCCTCAGTATGATTTTCAGACTTGGTATTCAATGCACTCAATTGGCGAAAGCGCCCTAAATGGAATAAAAGAAGAACACAAAATTGAGATTGATTGGTTTCTTTATACCGCAAACCCGAGAACCGGCTTTAGTGAGATTAAATCTAAAGTAAATGAATTGAAAGGAATGAATATTTCCCGAATCAATACTACCTTTAAGCCATTATCAAACAATACCACATCATTTGTAAATAATAACATAACAATTTCAGGGCCCAATGAAGTTTTCACTTGTGAAATAGCTATGTGGAACATCCAACCCCTTTACAAAGGACGACATACTTATAATCTTGATTATTCATATAGAGCTTTTATAAATGATTCGCCAACAGAGTGGTTCAACGTTTATAATACTGAAATGAAGATATACATTAGTCCGCTATACGATAGTCTCGAAATCAAACTAATTGCTACAGATGAATGGGAGCTACCGGCAGACACTTTAAATAAGAATGTAAAAGTCATAAAATTGGCAGATTGCTTCGATGATTCGAATTTAAAATTAACGAAAGTTTTCCCAAATCCAGTCTTAGATAACCTGAATATTCAGTATTTCAACAGTAATTCGCAAACTACAATTTTTGAAATATATGATTTCATTGGTAGGAAGATTTACGATGAACAAGCGGAAAGCATAGTAAATATTGAACAATTCAGAAAAATTTCAACAAGTTCTTTTGCTCAAGGAATATATTATCTGAAAATTATAGGTGGAAATCGTAGCTTATTTCATCCGATTATCATACTACGATAAGTCAATTTATTATCGTACAAATTCATTCATGATTGAAATTTGACGTACATTTTCATTATCTTCATCTAATTCAAATCGTACCTTATAATCAACTTTTGATAATCTGTTTCCGGCTTTATCAGCCCATTCAACGAGTTTAATATCATTTTTGGAATGGATACATTCGTCGAAACCAATTTCGTCTAACTCGGAAACCTTATTGATTCTATACAAATCAATGTGATAAATGCTTACCTCTTGATTGTTAATCTTACCTTGGTAACAATTCATTATAGTGAAAGTAGGGCTTGTGACAAGTTGCTCTACGCTTAAAGCTTGACACAAACCCTTGATAAATTCAGTTTTTCCGGCGCCGAGTTCACCAATTAGTGCCACTACGTCGCCTAATTTTACTTCCTTAGCAAACTCAAAACCAATTTTAATAGTATCTTTTTCGCTTTTTGACTTATAAAGTTGTTCTTGCATTTATTACCTTGGTGTCAGCTGCACAACCGGGCAAATCATTTCTTCCATCGAAATGCCGCCATGCTGGAAACTGTCACGATATTTATTCAAATAATGATGATAATCAGTAGGGTACACGAAATAATAGTCTTCTTTTGCGATAATATTGTTGACTGTAATTCCGTGAGCAGGAAGTTTGTAATCTTCAGGTCTTGCTATTTGCATTGCATATCTGGATTCAGCTTTAACGTTTTTACCGAATTTATAACGCAAATTTGTAGAAGTATCTCTATCGCCTAATACCTTTACTCCACGCATACATCTAACGGAACCGTGGTCAGTTGTGATGATGATACTGATGTCTTTTTGTTTTGAAAGAGCCTTGAGCATACCGAAAAAGCTGGAATGTCTGAACCATGAACGTGTCAAGGAGCGATAAGCTGATTCGTCGGGCGCGATTTCCTTCAAAATAGCATAATCAGAACGCGAGTGGGCAATCATATCCACAGCATTTAAAACGAAAGCATTCAAATGATTTTGAGTATATTGCATTATATCTCGTTCGATTTTTTGACCGAACTCAGTATCGAATATTTTGACATAGCCGGGTCTGTTCCTGAGTTTTATTCTACGTCGTTCGATCCATGCTTCAAGTAATTCTTTTTCAAAAGCATTTAATTTATGGTCTTCACTATTGGTATCAGAGTTCCACCACTGAGGGTAATGCTTCTTAATTTCAATCGGATATAAACCCGAAAAAATCGAGTTCCGTGCAAATTGAGTTGCAGTCGGGAGTATTGTGCAATAATAATTTGTCTTGAAGGAATAATATGATGCTAAAAGCTCTTGCATGACGAGCCATTGGTCAAGCCTCAAGCAATCCACAACAAAAACGAAAACAGTCTTAGATTGACTGAGTAGAGGCTTTAAATATGTATCTAAAAGATGTGGTGAAAGCACAGGATTAGCATCTTCGTATTTTGTGTCTAACCAATTTATATAATTACGTTCGATAAATTTTGAAAATTCTGCATTCGCATTTCGAAATTGGTCCTGTAATGTCTGAGTAAGTGTCGAATTGGGCATTCTGTCCAATTCCATTGACCATTGTACTAATCGTGTATATATCTCGACCCAATCTTTCCATTCAACTTGACCGAGCATTTGTCTGGAAATTTCATTGAAGCCCATCAAATAATTTTGAGTGAATTTCTCCTCTTCAATTCTCGAAGATTCGAGGAATTTTTTGGCAGCCATCAAAATTTGAGTAGGGTTGACAGGTTTTGTCAAGTAATCATCAATTTTGCTACCGATTGCTTCTTCCATTACGCTTTCGGCTTCATTCTTAGTGACCATCACAATTGGAGTCGTTGGGTCAATTTCTTTCAAAATTGGCAAAGTTTCTAATCCCGAAATTCCTACCATTGATTCGTCCAAAAAAATTAAATCGAAATGCTGTTGTTTCAACATTTCAATTGCATCTTCACCGTTAGTAGCAGTCGCAACATCAAAGCCGCGTTGGTTGAGTAATATGATATGAGGACGTAATAAGTCAATTTCGTCATCTATCCAGAGTATCTTTCCTTTGATTTTATCCATAGTTTTCGCACCTTCCCAAAAATTTCAACAAAAAGCCTAACAAAAATGTAGCAAAAACCATCATCAAATCATTCCTAATTATTACTTTCAACTTATTCAAAGTTTTAAGACGGAACTGATTTGAAATAATTACGCCAACCATTATTGAGTTATAAAATATCTTATCTACGTAATTCGTAAATCAACTTGTATATTGTTTAACATGTATTCAAAGTAGATTGTGAATTACCAAAAATTGACTTTAAAAGCACAAGAATCTTTGCAAACTGCGCAAGAGATTGCTTCAAGCTATAATAACCAAGCAATTGAACCTATGCATTTGTTAGCCGCATTGGTGCAAGATTCGAGCGGAATTATACCCGATTTGATTTTGAAAGCAGGAGCAAATTTGGGCGCTATAAAAATCATGGTGAACAGTAAGATGCAAGAATTACCTAAAATATCGGATTCTTCGATTGTACAGCAATACTTATCAAATTCCACAAATGATTTATTCAACATTGCACTAAAAAATGCGAATAAACTAAAAGATGAATACGTAAGCACAGAGCATCTTTTTTTAGCTATGATGGAAACGAAAAGCGATTCTTACGAAATACTTAAAGAAGCCGGATTGACTAAAGAGATAATTCTTCAAGTATTGCATTCAATAAGGGGCAAAAGTCGCGTAACTGACCAAAATCCTGAAGACAAATATCAAGCACTTAAACGTTATGGCAGAATGTTGAATGAAGAAGCTATTAATGGGAAATTAGACCCCGTAATCGGGAGAGAAAACGAAATCCGACGTGTATTGCAAGTGTTATCGAGGAAAACAAAGAATAATCCCGTGCTTATTGGCGAACCCGGCGTTGGCAAAACTGCTGTTGTTGAGGGAATTGCTCAAAGAATTGTAAATCGTGACGTACCCGAAAATCTTAAATCGAAATCAATTGTAGCGTTGGATATGGGAACTTTAATTGCCGGAACAAGTTTTCGCGGACAATTTGAAGAGCGTCTCAAAGCATTGATTAAGGAAGTTTCGGATTCGAACGGTGAAATAATCCTCTTTATTGATGAACTGCACACTTTAGTCGGTGCGGGTGCGACTTCCGGCAGCATGGACGCCGCTAACATTCTCAAACCGGCACTTGCACGCGGTGAGTTGCATTGCATTGGAGCAACAACCTTCAACGAATATCAAAAATATATAGAAAAGGATGCTGCATTGGAAAGACGTTTTCAAAAGGTTATTGTAGATGAACCTACAGTCGAGGATACAATCTCGATTTTACGTGGATTAAAAGAACGATATGAAGTTCATCATGGTGTTAAAATCACAGATGCTGCAATTATAGCTGCTTCAGAACTATCCTACAGATATATTTCTGACAGATTTCTTCCTGATAAAGCAATTGATTTGATTGATGAAGCTGCAAGCAAACTCAGGTTAGAGATGGATTCGATGCCTGAAGAAATAGATTCGATAGACAGAAGAATCAGACAGTTGGAAATTGAGAGACAGGCTTTACTTCACGAATTTGAGAACAACGATGATTGAATTGACAAAAATTGACGGCGAAAAAATCCTTGTGAACGCCGATGAAATCGAAACCGTAGAATCGGCTTTCGATACTACTATCACTTTGAAATCCGGAAGGAAAATCATTGTCAAGGAGAATAAGACTTTAATTGCAGAACTCGTAATTTTGTACAAGCGAGAGTGCAACAAAGGGCTTTTTCGAGATGAGCAATAGAGCATTGAAAGTCGTATTTGTAATTTTCATCATACTGATTTTGAAGTCAAATTCGGTGTTTTCGACTTTGCCTCATGATTCGACTAATACATTGCCAATTGGCAATTTGCTTCGATATGGATTTAACAAGGTGATGAATGTATATAATTTTAACCTTTTGTTGGATTATCATACTGATACACAATTTGGCATCTTCAATATTGAACAAAATTACTATGGCAACGCATCTCTTGAAGGACGGACAATATATCAAGACGACCAAACTTTCAAATTCAACTACTTATCACCTCAAACCAATAATTTTAGGTTACTTTTCAACAAATCTTACTTACTCACATCCAATCCCGGCAGTGTCGAATTAAATGAACTAAGCAGGCTGAATGGATTATTAGGGATTCAATATGACATTTCGGAAATAAATTACATTAACTTTGCTTATGGACGTGAACAAAATTCGCAAGTAGGGGTCGTCTCAGGAGGCGATATTATCCAATTTGAAGCCAAATATTTGAACAATCACAGTGATTTAGATATTGATGGGAATTTGAAAGGTGAGATGTTAAAACTCAATTACGACCGTTCACTAAATACAATTAATTTCAATTCAAATGTGTCACGAATGTTCTCTATTTATGATTATATAAGAGCTGATTTTGGTGTTTCATATTTAGATAGGTCTAACTTACTAAGACGTGATTCGGTTTACATGGCTTCAAATAATCTCGAGTTCCCATTTTCAGTAGAGGAACGTGGCAGTATGACATATTTTGCTGAACTGAATTTGAATTTTCTAATTAGCAATTATATTTTTAGTGGGATTAAGTTATCTCTTAATCGGAATTCTGTTGAGAAATGGTATGGCACTTACGTACAGAATGATTTAAACACAGGTGTTTCCAAATCACGCGACATAACTTCATTCAGACTGAATGCAGATTTGAATTACGTTAAACCATCATTTACAAATAGATTGCTTTTGAACTATTCAACTGAAGATGACCAAAATACTGTTTCCAAGCTACAAAATATCGATGATAATAGGTTCAACCAAATGAAAAGTGAAGCATTTTCATTAGACAATATAACTTCAATCACCAATATTACAAACCAAACGCAATTTATATTGACCAAATCTGATACTTTGAAGTCGAACATTTTGTTGATGCTAACTCGTTTCGATACTCCATCGGAGACAAATTACAGTGATAGGGACGAGTTCTTGACGATTATTTCAACTCAATATTCACGAAAAGTTAATAAATTGTTCTCAATGGGGATAAATGCTGAATTACAAATGAATCATTTGGTATATCTCAAATCACAACGTAGCGCCTCTAATTATTGGATGAGAATAATAAAATTGAGCCCTTTTTTCAGCTACAATAGTAAACTCATTTCATTGAAACCGACTTTCAACATTCTGGCAAATTATACAGTTTACGATTTCGAATCAATTTCACCGGGAGTCTCAAGTTATAGTTTTAGGCAAATTGGATATAATGATTCGATTACAGTCAGATTGACTGAAAAGACAAGCCTATTGCTGAATTATGATTTGATATATCGCGAAACGGGAGTATTATATTGGTCAAGTTTTCAAGAATCGCCCGTTAGTGGGAATATGAAATTTTTCGGGAAATTTTTCGTAAAATATAGGGAAAATGAAGTCTATGACGTGGCTTGTGGGTTCAGATACTACAATTTGTCTAACAGAAACATCGCAATCCGCAGAAGCAATCCAAATGACTACGTAAGTGTTAGTTTAGGTCCTGAAATAAACATTAAAGTTAATTTTTCGCATTATTCGTTAATATCTTTTGTAGGTTGGTATGAATTTAGATATATAAATGATAGGTTTTCGGGCGAAATACCAAATGTTTATTTAGTTTCACAAATTTCATTATAATTTCATGAGCGAAAAAAAATTCTATTCTCATAATACACTTAAGAGTGAAAGACATTCAATTACAAATATTGAACCCGTTTTAGCTGATTTGAGGTCTAAATTTGCCATAGATGATACTGTATTTTACAATATCATGATTGCTGTTACTGAAGCGGTGAATAATGCTATCAATCATGGAAATAAATTAGACCCAAACAAAAAGGTTCAGTTTGATGTTGAAGCTGATAATGAGAAGATTTACATCTACGTTAAAGACGAAGGTAATGGATTCAATCCTCAGGATATTGACGATTGCCTTGAGCCTGAAAATTTGCTCAAAGCAAGTGGTAGAGGTGTTTTTATCATACGTGAATTGATGCATGAAGTCAAAATTCGTTCAAATTCAGACGGAACAGTTGTCGAGATGACATATTTTTTCAAATAAGTTTAAGGGGATAGCCTTTCTATTTCCCACTTTTTGGTATCTATTAATTTGAACCTGAATCTATCATGCAATCTATTTTCTCGACCTTGCCAAAATTCAAACTCATCAGGCACCAAACGGTAACCTCCCCAAAAGTCAGGCAAAGGCACATTAATAGGATGTTTCATCATAAGTTTTACTACTTTTCTAATCAATGTAAATCTACTTTTAAGTGGTTGACTTTGCTCGGAAGCCCAAGCTCCAATCCTGCTTGTATAAGGACGTTTGTCGTAATAGGCTTTTGATTCCTCAGGAGTGACTTTTTCGATTTTTCCTTCGATTCGGATTTGCCTTTCAAATTTATCCCAATAAAAAATCAAAGAACCATAGGGATTGAAAGCTATATCCGTACCTTTACGGCTCAAATAGTTAGTAAAGAAAACAAATCCATGCTCATCATAGCTTTTCAATAGTACAACTCTTGAAGATGGTCGTCCTTCCGAATTAACAGTTGAAATCACCATAGCTGTTGGTTCGTAAAAATCACCTTTCAAACCTTCATCCATCCAAATTTTGAATTGGTCAAAAGGGTTTTTATTAATCGAAGATTCGTCAAGTTTGAACTTGTTGTAATCTCGTCTGATATTGCCTAAATCTTCCATTGATTTCCTATAAAATAAAAAGGCACGATTAAACTTATTAATTAATCGTGCCGTAGAGTTATATATTTTATCTTACAATTGTAAAGCTTTTAACAAAGCTATTCAAGCCACTGTATATAGAAATCGTATAAGTAGAAATTGGTAAATGACTGATATTGATAATGTATTCATTTACACCTTCGGATGTTATGCTTGTTGATTCATGCACAACATTGCCCTCTATATCAAATATGAGTATCTTAATAGGAGCAATTGAGAACAAATTCAATTGCAACTTGATTTGTTCATTAGCAGGATTTGGGAACATTAAAAGATTTCGTTCAACAAAACTTGAAACTGAAGATGAAGGGTCAGTTGTGAACGAATTTACTTGCGACCAATCGCCGTTTCCGCCTGATGATTCACCGCGAGCACGCCATTTATACAGAGTACCGGGTTCGCTAGTGTTAAATAGGAATTCTTTATCTGTCAGTCCACTTTGATTTACTACTAAACTTCCTTCAAAATTTTCTTTGGTTGTGATTTGAATTCTGTATGAATCAGCGCCTTCAATTTCACCCCATTTGATAATTGGATGCTGTTCAATATTTTGAGCACCATTAGCAGGGTAAAGTAAAACCGGACCCGGCATACTTGAGCCAATATTGAATGACCAAATTTCTGAAAATTCGCCATATCCGGTACCATTCGATGCACGTACACGCCAATAGTAAGTTGTGTTGTTTACTAAACGATTGGGAGTTACTTCGGCACTTAAATCTTCGATTCCTGATTTAGTAAATTTAATGGCAAAGCCTTCGAAAGTATTATCGTTTGCAATTTGAACTGCATAAGTATCAGCACGGTCTGCAGCCTCCCAAGCCAAAGTTGGGGTAGTAGTTTTGATGTCAGCATTGATTGCAGGTGTTTTCAATACAACTTTCGCCGGCAAAGGCAAAGCAGTTGTAAATGTAAACACTTCTGACCAAGGGCTTGTTCCTGCATCGTTATTCGCTGCTACTCTCCACCAATATTGAGTCGAATGTGTTAATTCATTCGGTAAATATGCGTTAGTCGGTAAAGCATTTTTGTCGATTACTAAACTTGAAAAATTCGAATTTGTACTGACTTGCAAAATATATTTATTCGTGTTATCAGTTAGTGACCAAGTAAGCGCATTTGAAACTTTGACATTTTTTGCTAAGTTTTCCGGCAATTTTGGTGTTGGAGTTTGTGGCGGACTTGTTTGATTCTTATCAGTTAGTTTGAACCAATAAGAATAATTCTTGGTTTGCCCGTTTACTACAACTCCTTTAATTTCAACGTTGTATCTGACTTCATTTGCCAAACCATCAGCTTTCCAACTGATGTTGTTTGGGAAACTTCCCCAGCCTTCATTGTCGTGTTTGACAGAGTTAACATTTACATTTGCCCCACTTTCAGTTTTCATTGTAACAACTGCTGATGAGTAATCAACAGATTGGTTTTGCCATAAATTTGTCTTACTTGAAATTGCATTGAATGACAAATAAAATGACTTATTGAAGTATGAAGGAGGATAATACTCGAAAGGATAAGCAATGTATTCCAAGTCTGTTTCTGATATATTACCATTGGTATAATCTTGATATAGGAAGTTTCCACCGGTATAATACATTGACGAACCTTGCTGTTGAGCATCTGCTCTACCAAAAGCAAATCGCGTCAAGAAGGGGTTGATTATGGCTCTTCTGTGTCCGACTTTATACTCTTGAGCTTGGTCTGCATTATGGTCGTCAATCAACCAGCCGATTATTATATCTTCACTTATAACAGTAGAGGGATTTGTGCCTTGTTGGAAGTGCAAATTGGATTTCATTCTAGCTTGACCTGCACCCGGAGTATAGCATTTTGAAGACGGGTCGTCAATGTGTCCGATATTACCACTTGCAATCATATTCAAGCAACCTTCCATTGACATTTGTTGCCCGTTGTATTCATAAGTCACCGGTTTGAGCTTATGAAGGCTGCGAATGTAATTGACACGTTCCAAAACTCGGTCAATTTCAGTTTGTTTTAATACACCTGCTTTACATGAGTTAATATCAGGTAAAACATCATAAATAGCATTCAAATTTTGGGATTCGGAATTTCCGGCATAGCTAACGTTTGGCAAAACAATTATGATCGTGATAAGTAATAAAAACTTTTTCATATTAATTTTTCTATAATTAAACATATTCCATTTTTAAATTACACATGAATGAAGAGAAAGTTACAATTTTTTAATAAAATTTAACAAAATTATTTATATAACAAAAAGCCCTCATTTTTTGCTTTGAGGGCTAATTGTAATACAAATAATTTGATTAATGTCCGAGTTTAGCCTTGTAAGTGGTCGCATCCATCAGATTGTCTAACTCTGCGGGATTGCTTAATTCAATTTTTACAATCCATCCTTCGCCATAAGGGTCAGAATTGACAGTTTCGGGGGCATCATTCAATATGGAATTGACTTCCACTAATTTTCCTGAAACAGGAGCGTACATTTCCGCAACTGTTTTTACGGCTTCAATAGTACCGAAACTATCGCCGGCATTTACTGTCGCGTCAGGTTCCGGAATATCAATGTAAACGATATCGCCAAGTTCGCCTTGAGCATGGTCTGTGACACCTATTGTGCCGATATTACCTTCTAATTTGACCCATTCGTGGTCTTCTGTGTATTTTAAATTTTCCGGGAAATTCATACAATCTCCAACTTTTAATTGAAAAAAAATAATTATCAATGTGTAAAATTAAGAAAATTACAGCGAATTCCAATCAACTTTATCTAAATATTTTGTATCAATGTTACCCGAGATAAAGTCTTTGTTCATCATCATTTTCTTGTGGAAAGGAATCGTGGTTTTGATTCCTTCGATTATAAATTCGTCTAAAGCTCTATACATCTTAGCAATTGCTTCTTTTCGAGTAGGAGCAGTAGCAATCAATTTTGCCACTAATGAATCATAATTACTCGGTATAGTATAGCCTTGGTAAGCATGTGAATCTGTTCTGATGCCACGACCTCCGGGAACATGAAATACATCAATACGTCCCGGACTTGGACGGAAATTATGTTCGGGGTCTTCGGCATTGATTCTACATTCTATTGAATGGAATTTTGGTTCTGATTGTTTTAATCTCAGTTTTTCACCTGATGCGACTAAAATTTGCTCAGTAATCAAGTCTATTCCCAATGACTCCTCTGTGACCGGATGTTCAACTTGAATTCGTGTATTCATTTCCATAAAGTAGAAATTCATTTCCGCATCAACTAAGTATTCTATTGTACCGGGTCCGTAATAATTCACGGATTTTGCTCCCATGACTGATACTTCGCCCATTTGTTTTCTCAAAGCTTTTGAAACCACCGGTGATGGAGCCTCTTCAATAAGTTTCTGATGGCGTCTTTGTATAGAACATTCTCTTTCGTTTAAATGTATTACATTACCGTGTTTATCACCAATAACTTGAATTTCGATGTGGCGAGAGCCTATAACGAGTTTTTCGATATATAAATCCGGATTGCTAAAGAATGCTTCCGCTTCATTACTTGCTACACTAAATGCAGCAGCTAAATCCTTAGGGCTTTCGACGAGTCTCATCCCTTTGCCGCCTCCACCTGCGACAGCTTTCAACATTACAGGATAGCCGATTTCATCGCAAACAGTTTTCGCTTCTTCATAATCTTTAACCACACCAAGGCTACCCGGCACAACAGGTACGCCGGCATTTCTCATTGTTTCTTTCGCGACAGATTTATTACCCATTTTTCGAATTGCATCAGCTGATGGACCAATAAAGGTAATTCCGTGGTCGTTGCAAATTTCTACAAATTTATCATTTTCAGCCATGAATCCATATCCAGGATGAATTGCATCGGCATTGGTAATCATAGCTGCTGAGATTATGGAAGGAATTCTGAGATAGCTTTCACGACTGGGTGCAGGACCGATACAAATTGCTTCATCAGCAAATTTCACATGCAAAGATTCCTTATCGACTGTCGAATAAACGGCTACAGTAGAAATTCCCATTTCTTTACAAGCTCTAATTATCCGAAGCGCTATTTCGCCACGATTTGCTATTAATACTTTTTTTATCATATCTGTTCTATCCGCAATTAATCAGGCTTGATAAGAAAAATCGGTTGGTTGAATTCTATAGGTTTGGAGTTCTCGATTAATATTTTCACTACTGTTCCACTTATATCACTTTCGATTTCATTCATTAATTTCATCGCTTCGATTATGCAAAGTGTATCACCGGGACGAATTTTGGTTCCTACTTCAACAAATGCAGGAGATTCGGGAGATGGCGAACGATAGAAAGTTCCTACGATGGGAGATTTTATTTCGTGTAAATTATTCTCCGGTGCAACTTCTTTTGCTTCCGCAACCGGAGCAGCTTGCTTAGGTGCATAATGTTGTGGTTCTTGCATAGAAGCCATATTAGGGGCAGATGCAAAAGAACCCATTGGTATAATAATGGGTTGATTGGAACTAGATTCAGATTTAGATTCACTTATTTTGCTGATTTTGATTTTTGTCCCTTCCTCATCTATTTCGAGTGATGATGCGGTACTGTCATCAAATAGCTGTATAATTTCTTTCAAATAACTGATGTCCATATTCTCTCCTGTATTGATGAATAAATTTGCTTGGAGAATTAATTATTCTTTTACGCGTTCAATATAGCTTGCTTCACGAGTATCAACTCTGATTAAGTCGCCTTCGTTGATAAACAGCGGAACACCGATTTCTGCACCTGTTTCCAGTGTTGCAGGTTTAGTAACATTTGTAGCTGTATCGCCTCTAAATCCGGGTTCAGTTTGGATAACTCTGAGATTAACATGCAAAGGTACATCTACCGAAAGCACTATTTCACCTTCAAAAGCCAGTTGTGCAATCTCATTTTCTTTCAGAAAACAGATTTCTTCGCCAAGTGATGTATCAGGAATACCAATTTGCTCAAAAGTGTTTACATCCATAAACATCAAGTCGTTTCCATCTTTATAAAGATATTGGTAAGAGCGTCTGTCAACTCTGACAAATTCAACTGTTTCTTCACTTCGAAATCGATTTTCAACCACTTTCCCAGTTCTGATATTTCGCATTTTCGTTTGGAAGAATGCGCCTCCTTTACCTGGTTTGATGTGTTGAGTTTCAATCACAACACAGTTCTCACCGTTGTATTTAACGACTGCACCTTTTTTGAGGTCTGTAGCACTACCCATATATCAAATTATAATTTATGTATAAAAAAAGAGGTGACGAGAGGAGTCGAACCTCCGTAGGCGGTTTTGCAGACCGCAGCCTAGCCACTCGGCCACGTCACCTTAAGACTACAAATATATGGATTTTTGCTAACATACCAAAATATTTGTTGACAAATAACTTTTTTCAAAATATTTTTTGAAATCTACTCGCATTATAGTACTTTTGTGTTCTGTATATTTGCGGAAGTGGTGAAATTGGTAGACACGCCATCTTGAGGGGGTGGTGCCTTATGGGTGTAGGGGTTCAAATCCCCTCTTCCGCACAAAATTCTTAGCCTTTATTTGTACTCTCAAATATTTTATCTGCCGATTTAGCGATAAATCCCTTGAATAATTCTCCTTGTGATGATTTGTATCTTTTAGCGAATTCGTAATAGCAACCAGTGATTTCAAATTCTCCCTCAACAAAATCTCCTAAAAATATGTCTGCTTTTATGCTGGACTGTTCAAGTAATTCTGTCGGATTGCCCTTGATTTCTCCACCCGCATCATTTAGTTTAAATCCATTGTCTTTAAGCAATTGATTTACTTTTTCGAGCGAATCATACTTTTTGAGATTGTTGACGGATACTGTGAAATGGTTTGCACAAAATCCATTGTAGTACAACCAAGCTGCATATTCGGACTCTCTTAAGAGATTTTGATAAATTTGATGAGATGGCTTGCCCCAAACATTTCCGGAATAAACTATTTCACCGCTCTCAATCAATGTTTTCTCAATTCGCATTACACAATCATGGACTGTGGATTGCAAAAAATCACTAAATTCACTTGTACGAAGTTCGCTTATGAAAATTAGAGGAGCGTTTTCGTTTTCTGTATTTTCATAGTGCTTTGCATTTAACTTCTTTTCAGGGAAGTCATATTGCCTCATTTCACGATAGCCTAAATCTGTGAAAATTTTGCCGAGAGCTTGCACGTTTATTTTCGGATTGTCAAAAGTACGAAAAGCAATGTGGTCATTGATAACGGTTTCGCCTTCTGAAGTAAATAGTTCATATACTTTTCGCGCAGATTCATTTTGTGAAGTGTATAATTTCCATAATTTTGATAATACATTATCGAGTGTCATTTTTTTATTCCTTAAATTTGAAATTAATTTCTTTGCAAATGACGCAAATTAGTTCTCTAATATTACAGAAAATTGATGAATGAATTTTTTACACTTATAAAAAAAGACGGAGAAAGCAAGGCAAGAGCGGGTATTCTGAAAACAACTTATGCCGAAATTGAAACTCCCGTTTTTATGCCAGTTGGGACAAATGCAACAGTCAAGGCAATTCAACAACGTGAACTTTTAGAGCTTGATACTCGTATCATTTTGGGTAATACTTATCATCTTTACTTGCGACCCGGCGATGATACAATTCATGAATTCGGTGGTTTGCATAAATTCATGAATTGGAATCGGGCAATATTGACTGATAGCGGTGGTTATCAGGTTTTTTCGCTAAAAGACATCCGGAAAATCACTGAAGACGGTGTAGAGTTCAAATCTCATATTGATGGCTCGAAGCATTTTTTTACCCCCGAAATCGTTGTTGATATTCAACGGAACTTAGGCTCCGATATCATGATGGTTCTTGATGAATGTGCTCCTTATCCGGCAGATAGAACTTATGTACGAAAGTCTATGGATCTTTCTCTTGATTGGGCTGAGCGTTCAATCGAGTATTTCAAGTCCAAAACACCGAAATATGGTAATAAACAATTTATGTTTGGGATAGCTCAAGGTGGAATGTACAATGATTTGAGAGTCGAGTATTTGAGAAAAATGATAGACCTCAATTTTGATGGAAATGCGATTGGTGGTCTTTCAGTTGGTGAGCCAAACGAAATGATGTATGATATTACAGAGTTATCAACAGATATTTTGCCGAAGGATAAGCCACGATATTTGATGGGCGTTGGCACTCCTGTTGATATACTGGAATGTATCGAAAGAGGCATAGATATGTTTGATTGTGTAATGCCAACACGGAATGCAAGAAACGGGCAATTGTTCACATCTCGTGGCAAAATCAATATCAAAAATGCAAAATATAAGCTGTCTAATGAACAAATTGACCCGAATGTTGATTCATATGCCAGCCAAAATTTCTCACTAGGATATTTAAGACATCTTTTCATAGCTGATGAAATTCTTGGTTTGCAACTAGCATCATTGCATAATATTGCTTTTTATCTTTGGCTCGCTCGGACTGCCAGAGAGAAGATTTTGTCAGGAGAGTTCAAGGAATGGAAAAGGGAATTTATCCAAATTTACAAGGGAAATCAAGGTTAATTGATTGATTTTTTGTACTTTTGTATAAGATTTTGAGTTTATTTTAAAAAAATAAGGATAAGAAATGTATCACATCTTTTCTACAATAATGATGGCACCTCCCGGTGGTGGAGATGGCGGTGGTGGTGGCATGATGTCAATGCTTTTGATGTTTGCCGTTGTAATTGCAATCATGTATTTCATGATGATTAGACCACAACAAAAACGCCAAAAGGAACATCAAAATATGCTTTCTAATATTCGCAAGGGTGACCGAGTTGTAACAACTGCAGGTATGCACGGTACCGTTTCAGACTTAGATGACAAAACTTTTACACTCCAAATAGCAGATAACGTAAAAGTGAAGTTTGAAAAAGCGTCTATTGCAAGCAAGCTCTAAGTTTATGCTTATTCTATAAAAAAGGATTTAATAATGTTAAATACAATTGAAGAGGCTTTGATTGACCTTGCTTCAGGCAAGGTCATTATCGTTATGGATGATGAGGACCGAGAGAACGAAGGCGATTTGATAGCAGCTTCCGAGCTTTGTACTCACGAGACAATCAATTTCATGAGCACAAAAGGAAAAGGTCTTATCTGTATCGCTATTACTGAAGCTCGCGCAAGACAACTCGAGTTAGAGCCTATGGTTAGAGTGAATTCTGCATTGCACGAAACTAAGTTTACTGTTTCAGTTGATTATGCTCATGGTACCTCAACCGGTATTTCAGCTTTTGATAGAGCTGTTACAGTTAGAGCTGTAGCTCGACTTGACACTAAACCAACAGATTTGCTTCGTCCGGGTCACGTATTCCCGCTTGTAGCACAGGAAGGCGGCGTTTTACGTCGTGCCGGACATACGGAAGCAACAGTTGATTTGATGAGACTTGCGGGATTGAAAGCAAGCGGTATATTATGCGAAATGATTAGTGAAGACGGTTCGATGGCTCGCATGCCCGAATTAGTTAAATTTGCCAAAGCAAATAATATGAAAATCATTACAATAAAAGACCTAATCGCTTATCGTCTCAAGACTGATAATTTGATAAAATGCACTGCTGAGGCAAAATTGCCTACAAAGTATGGTGATTTTATTGTTCATGTTTACGAAAGTGAAATTGATAAATTCGAGCACTCAGCTTTAGTTCTAGGTGAAATTGACCCCGAAAAGCCAACTTTGGTCAGAGTTCATTCCGAATGTCTGACAGGTGATGTATTTGGGTCTATACGTTGTGATTGTGGTGAGCAATTAGAAAAATCGCTCGAAATGATAGCCAAAGCAGGCAATGGCGTATTGCTTTATATGCGCCAAGAGGGTAGAGGCATTGGACTAATAAATAAAGTTAAAGCATATTCTCTTCAAGATGCCGGGCTTGATACGGTCGAAGCCAATGTTGAACTTGGATTCGCACCTGACCCGCGTGATTATGGTATTGGTGCGCAAATATTGCGTTCCCTCGGTATTCGTAAGATGTCTTTAATCACAAATAACCCACGAAAGAGAGTTGGACTTGAAAGTTATGGTCTTGAAGTTGTAGATTTGATTCCTCTCCAAATTGAGCCGAATGATTCAAATAGACATTATCTGGAAACTAAACGAACAAAATTAGGACATATACTAAATTCTTTGTAACTTTGTATTGTGTTCTAAATGAAATTTTAAAACAGTTAGAACGTTTATATGTATGAATAAAGCCGATATTTATTGTAACGGCTTTATTTTTTAATTTATATTACTTTTTAAAAAGGTGTAGCTATGTCGAATACGATATATATGACCAAAGAAAAAATTAAAGAATTGGAAGAAGAGTTGCGAATACTCAAAAGTATTGGCAGACCAGAAATGGCTCGGAAAATTGCCGAGGCTCGTTCACATGGAGACTTATCTGAGAACGCAGATTACGATGCGGCTAAAGACGCTCAAGGACTGATGGAAATGAAAATCAATAAAATTTCTGAAATTCTTTCTAAAAGCCAAATGATAAGACCGGATGAATTTCCTGATGATAAAGTTTACATACTTTCAAAAGTTAAAATAAAAAATCTTAAAAATAACAAGATAATTGAATATGTTATGGTTAGCGCCGAAGAAGCAGATTTTGAACAAAACAAAATTTCTGTTTCATCACCTTTAGGCAAATCTCTCATGGGCAAAAAAATTGGCGAAATTGCAGAACTGACTGTTGCCTCAGGCACTACTAAATTTGAAATTCTCGATATTTCTAAATCTATATAAATTACTTTTTTTCATTGAATATCCCGCATGTCGGGATATTTTTTTTTAGGGTGATTAAACTTTTTTCAAATTTATTTGTCTATACTATAAAGAATTATTCAAAGGTCAATAAGTGGGTACGGCTCTTTTGGCAAATCATATTGAAAACGAAAACTTGGTGAGCGATGCTCTTGGCAACGAAGTTCAAAATGCAAATCAATTTGTGAATGCAAATAAAAATTTCGTATTTTCGACTGCCTTGCGTTATACCAAAGATTACGACGATGCTGACGATATTACTCAGGAAGTTCTGATAAAAGCTTTGTCAAATCTTGGCGGATTCAATCATCAAAGTTCGGTCAAAACTTGGCTTTATCGAATTACAGTAAATATGTGCTTGAATTATAAGAGAAAAAAGTCCTTGCTTTCGTTTTTTTCATATTCAAATTCAGATAATGATTTTGAAATTGAATCGAAGGAAGCCTCTGCTCACAGCAAAATGGAAAACAGTGAGTTATATGAACGATTCAATCACGAATTAACAAAATTGCCCGAGAAACAACGTGAGACCTTTGCATTACGGTACTTTCACGATTTGTCCTATCAGGAAATTTCTGAACTCTTAGGGACAAGTGTCGGTGGATTGAAAGCGAATTATTTTCAAGCCGTCAAAAAGCTTGCTCAAAATATGAAAGATCTGAGGTGAGGTTAAAATTATGAATGAAATGACAAAAAAACAACTCGAAGAGTCTTTGCCCGATTATCTATTCGGAGCAATGGAAGAGCATGAAAAATATGCTTTTGAACAAGCTATTGTTCAATATCCCGATTTAGTTCAGGAATTGAACGAAGCAAAAGCATTGTTTGACAGAATTGACAAAACAGATTTTGACAATGCAGTAAGCACACAGACACGCAATATGAGCGTTAAAGTGAACAGGAAGTTGTCTGCGAATCACAAACATCTCAAGAGATTCAACTTGTTGACTCGATTTGTTATACCTGCTGCTGCGGTAGTGGTAATTATGTTTTATACCTTATTTGTAGCTAATGATTCGAACGACATAACAATCGAAATGAAAAATCAATCGCTTACGAGCAATTATGATTTAGATGAAATAGCTGTGATACTCTCCGAATCCGAATCTGAAGACGTTGACGAAATTACTATGAACACCTCATTCAATCAAATCAATTTTCCCGATGTTTACAGCGATATTATCGAAGAAATGTATTACGAGGAAATGTATAATTACATAGACCAAATTACAAATTATGTTGGTTCGAATTTTAGTTATAATATTAATTTATATAGCAATTTAGAAACATATGAAGAAGAAGATTTTCAAGATATATTAAAGGAATTAGAAAATGTTGGCAAATTCAATTAAAATCATATTTAGCGTTTTTGTTTTGCTTATGATTTCGATTCCATCCTATGGACAACCGGTCGAAAAAGCAAGAGAGCGTATTGAAGCATTCAAAAAAATGAGAATGCTTGAAATATTGGAATTATCAGGCGATAACGCAGATAAATTTATCTTGCGTTACAATGAATATGACAAAGATTTTAAGGAACGAGTTTCGATTTACGAAAAAGCTGTTGATGAACTTGAGAATTCAATTGTTAATCAATCTGAGGAGAAAATCATAAACGAAAAATCTCAGAATGTAATAGCTGCTCAAAGAAACGTGCATAAGTTGATTGAAGAACGTTCAACGTATTTTAAAGACTTTCTGACAGCCGAACAAATTGGCAAATATTTGGTTTTCGAAAAGAGATTCGATGACAGACTTCGTGAAATGCTTGTTGATAATCCTAAAAAGGCTCGTCCGGGCGGTGGATTTGGTCCTAAAAATAGAAGATAAATCTGAATGCTAAATAAGCAAACTCGCTATTGTAGCTGTCAATAAATTTGCTAAAGCTCCAATTAGCATTGCTTTGATACCTAATTGAGCAATTTCATTACGTCTTTCAGGAACAAGGGAACCAATACCACCAATTTGAATAGCAATCGAACTGAAATTAGCAAATCCACATAAAGCAAATGTGGAAATTATTGCAGTTCGTTCACTAATTGCACCATTCCTAATAAGCTCGCTTAAGTCTGAATATGCTAAAAATTCATTCACTGCAAGTTTAGTTCCTAGCAAACTGCCGAATGTTTGAGCCTCAGCAGCCGGTATCCCGACTAAATATGCAAATGGCATAAAAAGATACCCTAACAATTCCTTAAAACTTGACGGAACGCCGGCTATGCCAATATTGCTTAACCATGAACTAAGCAAGCCCATACCACTATCGAGTACAGCGATTATAGCAATAAATGCAATCAACATCCCAATTATATTCAAAGACAGCTTAACTCCATCGGTAGCACCGTTTGATATTGCAATCAATACATTTGAGGATTCGGGAATTTCGATTTTATTTATTTCACTCAAGGAAATGCTATCTTTTGGTGGGGGTATTACAATCTTAGATAAAATTAAAGCACCCGGAGCAGATATTATGCTTGCAGTTACAAGGAATGTTGCATCAATACCCATTGCGATATAAGCCGCCATGACACCACCTGCAATTGTAGCAAATCCAACTGTCATTATTGAATACAATTCGGAACGAGATGTTGTCGTGAGATAGTGACGAATAATCAAAGGAGCCTCAGTTTGCCCAAGGAATATATTGGCTGCTGCGGATAAGGATTCGACACCGGAAGTCTTGATAGTTTTTTGAAACACCCAAGCCATTGAATAAACGATTTTTTGAATTATGCCATAATGATACAAAATCGAGACAAAAGCAGAAAAAAATATAATAGAACTCGAAATAATGATTGCAAATTGGAAACCGAAAATATGCCCTTTCTCGGGGTCAACCATCCCACCATACATGAATTTTGCAGCTTCCATGCTATGATTAATGAAAATCGTAACTGTATCGCCAATCCCACGGAATAAATCAACACCAAAAGGGACATGTAAAATAAAAAAAGCTAATCCGAATTGCAGTAAAGTGCCCAAAATCACAATTCGCCAAGGGAATTCCTTTTTGCTTTCGGATAAAAGCCACACCAAAAGGAATATCAAAGGGATTCCGAGCAAATTTATAATCATTGCCATACTAATTTTATTTTTAAAAAAGTCAAATATAATAAATCAGAACATTTTATATTTGAAAATATTGATTAACAAGCATTTGAAAAATAATTGTGGAAAAGTTTTCTTTAACAGAAATACCGGCTTTCAAATTATTCTTCTTGATTTTATCAGGAACTATCGGGCTATTCTTAGCAGACCTGAGTTCTAATGCTTCAATATACTTGATTATAGGAAGTTCTTTGATTGGGATTGTAGCAATCTTTTCAAAATTGAAATTCGCTTCGTATATTTTTTTCGTCATTGTAGCCTCCTCAATTTTAAGTTTCCGGATAACTCAAGATAAAATTCCATTTCAAGACGATTTCTCACCGATTATTTCCGGCGTATTTCAAGGAGAAATAAGCCACATAATAGCCAAAGGCGATAATTGGGTCAATTTTATTGCCGATGGATCATTTGACAACAAATATACAGGTGAAATCCCCGAATGTCGCTTCTACATTCGTGCTGCCTTTGTTGATAGCATAATAATTTCACGAATGTTACCTTCGGCACGAATCAGCTCAAATCTGAAAGCCTCATTACCTCAAAAAAAACAGTTGGAGAATGAATTTGACCAACGTGCTTATGCTTTGGCAAATGATATTGATTGGTTTGGTGAGGTTCGAGGTAAAAATTTAGCACTAATTGGGTATGAAAGCAAATTTAAAGTGTATTCATATCAAATACGAAAGAGTGCTCAAGACAGAATAGACAGCTTATTCGAAGCTAATAGTTCTGCGGTTGTGACAGCTCTGCTTACAGGCGAGAAATCAAAATTATCGCCCGAACTGAGAGATGTGTTTTCTCAATCCGGAACAGCTCACTTGTTGGCTGTATCAGGTTTGCATGTTGGGATAATATCAGTAATAGCGTGGTTTCTACTCACCTTTATCAAGAATTTGCATATCAAAATTGTATTATTTTTGATTTTAATCTGGGCATTCATATTGTTTACAGGTTTCCCGCCTTCAGGAATACGAGCAGGGATATTTGCATCACTTTATGTCATTATTAAAAGTTCCCAAAAGCAAGCTAATTCGCTGAATGTTCTTGGTTTGACAGGCTTATTGATTATGCTTTTCGATCCAACATCAATATTTTCGGCATCCTTCCAGATGTCGTTTGCAAGTGTTTTCGGAATCTTAGTCTTTTATTCAGCTTTCCGAAATGCAATGATTAGCTTATTTCAAATTGGCGAAAACCCATTTTCCCGTTTCATTATCAACTCTTTCGCCTTGTCATTATCTGCAAGTTTGGTTGTATCGCCAATTGTGGCATATTATTTCGGCATCTACTCCATTGTTTCCCCTTTTGCAAATCTGATTGCAGTACCTCTCATAACGCTATCATTGGTTTATTCTCTCATTGGAGTTTGTTTTTCATTTCTATTCTTTGATTTGGGGGCAATATTTTGCAATGCAGCGGAGTTTCTCATCGGATTGACCGAACAAACGAATAGGGCAGCAGTGTCATTTGATTTCGCTTATTTAATGTCGGATTTTGTAGTATTACAATCAGCAATTGTATCATTGTTAATTGCATATGTTTTGATTGCACAAAACAATAAAATGCTATTTTTTAGATTGGTTGCTTCAGCATTATTTTTTGTTGCTTTTTTAAATTTGTTACCCGTTAAGGCGATCGAAACAGATAAGATTGTAATTCGTGAAGATTTTGTGGCTTATATCAAGGATGTTGCCGATGACGGACGCTATGTTTTTGTTTGCGACAGGCGCCCAAGAATTTATCCAAGGAATGATTATTACTTGAATAATTACCTGAATGATTACGAAGGCATGATTTATATTGGTTACACAGGTAACTGCGGAATCAATATTGCAGATTTTTTGAAAGAACAAAGGGACATCAAAGACTTTGAAATTAACCGAGAAATGTTAAATTTGTTAAATAATATTTGTGACGTTGACAAAAATTTTATAAAAAGAGTACGCTACGATGATAGAAATTGAAATCCTAAACAATACAATTTTTCCTCCTGAAATAGTTTCCGGGGTGACAATGAGGAATCAAACAGCTTTTCAGCCCTATGGTTTCACGATTTCGGGAAGCTATTCCAATGAAAATATTGTTATTCAACACCGGAAATTGATGGCTGAGTATTTGAATTTGGGGCTTAATGCTGTAAAATACCAAAAGCAAATACACGGTGATACGATTCAAGTTGTAGATTTCGACACCCAATTCAACGAATCCGATGCTATGATTAGTAACCTAAAAGGTTTAGCACTTGTGGCATCTATAGCTGATTGTGCCGCTATTTTGCTTTATGACGCAAAAGCTAAGGTAATTGCTGCAATACATTCTGGATGGAGAAGTACATCGCTCAATATCGTTTCTAAAACAATTAAAAAAATGCATTCGGAATATAATTCGCAACCTAAAGAATTATTAGCCTATATCTCGCCTTGTGCCGGTGGCGACAGCTATGAAGTGGGAATTGATGTAGCTCAATATTTCAGTAATAGTATCAAACGACTTTCTGAGGATAGATTTCTATTTAATATTAAAAACGAAGTATATAATCAATTAATCGTAAGTGGAGTTTCGCCAAATAACATCGAAATGTCAGGTATTTGCACAATCAGCAATGATAAATTCCATTCATTTAGACGCGATGCAGACAATTCAGGTAGAATGGGGGCATTTATTATGATGAAAGGCACGGCTGATGATTAAATATATACTCGCTGTGATGTCAGCTTTTATTTTTTCAAATTTGATTTTGTTATCGAAAAATAATGATGATAACCAAACTAGTTACGGCAATACAATCATAGCAAACGATTCGGTAATTTCGTTTTATGATTCTTTTTTTCTTGATGAAGTACTTTCAAATTATAGTCTATACTACGATATTCCAGAAGATTTTGACAAAAATGTAGTATCCTTGCTTTGGAGTTCAGGACGTTCGACAACAGTTTTATTCGATGGAATTCAATTGAATAGCACCTTGTACGGAGAGTTTGATTTTCTAAGATTACCCTATAATATTTCTCAAGTGATTCATGTAAGCACTTCATTACCAATCAGTAAGCAATCATCGTATAATAACGCAGGTTGCATTTCTTTGCAATCTGGTAGGGAATTCAAATATTTGAATAAAATCAATGTTCAAGGAGGCAACGCTCTCGGAAGTTCAAATTTTTCACTGTTTGGCGGTAAATCAACTTTTTTCTGGAATATTGCAGGAAACTTTTACACTTCAAATGGTCACACAATTTCATCTGATAAACCTGATTCGATAAGTATTTTACGCCAAAATAGCAAAGCTCGCCATTACTCCTTGTTCGCAAAAGCCGGCATTAAGGATGATAATTCATTGCTTATGGTATCCGTATTTTTTTCGGATATTAGCCGCGATATACCGCTGAATATTTATTATGATTCGCTTCGTGCTCAAGAAATCGGAGGAGGTTTGAGTCTTGTTAATCTTGAATTTGTTACTATTTTGAATAGCTTTGTATCAATTGAAGGCAATATTTATTTCAAAGGGTCAACCAGAGATATAAATGGTAGCTTTTCAAATGTTTCATTTGCTGATACTCATTTCAGTACAAAAGAAGATGAACAATCGCTCGGAGCCAATGTTCACACAAAAATGAGAATCATCGATGGCATCCGAACTAATTTGAATTTTGGCTACAGGCGGGAAGTAACCTCAATGACGACATTAATGAATTCGATTGAGGATTACGGGAGAATTTCGACAGAGACATTAAATGCGAAATTGGAAATTGGGAGTAAACTCTCAGAACTTGTTGATGTAAATGCTGCTATCGAGTATTTGATTTTTCATCCTGTTAGTACAAATGAATTAGAGTTGATAAACGATTTGAGTAGGATTGATGCTTATATGCAACTTGTTACTCATTTTTCGCAGAATATTACTTGGTCAAACTTTGCAAAAATTGGAGGTCAACTGCCGCCTTTGGTGCTTATGAGTGAAAAATTTTCACTAGTTCCAATTCAATCTGAACCTAAGATCGAAAAAATCAATCATCTGAGTTCTTCATTAAGTTGGCAATTTTCAGAATCAGGCAGTTTAGCCTTTTCTTATAATTATTTAAATGTAAAAGATGTTTCTTTTGTTGGTTTTTCAGATTCTGAATTAGTCGTTCTTGGAGATGGTGAGTATAAAATTCATGGAATCGGAGTTGATTTCCAGGCCATCTTGATGGATTTCATTATCATTTTGCGTGGTGATTACAAATTGAACAATGATGACTCTGTAAGTGTGTTTAACCGACCTCATTCGCAGTTGTTCGTTCAAGTAAGCCATGCCTTTGAGTTCGGATTTGAATTCAAACTAGAAGCAAAATTTCAAGGCGAAACTCAGGATTACGATTCCATCGAGCAACGCTTAATAGATTTAGATGAATTCACAGTATTTAACATTCGATTCAGCCAAAAAGTGTTCAAACAGAACGAAATATTTTTGCGGGTCAACAATATTACAGATGATTTTCGATTGAAAAGTTGGGGCAATCCCATCAAAGGACGCAATTTCATCGCCGGAATAAATTTGTATTTTTGATGTTAAAGTCTGTAAGCATCGGTGTAAGCATAAAAAAAAACTGCCTTTGAGGGGCAGTTTTTTGCGGAGCTGACGAGACTCGAACTCGCGGCCTCCTGCGTGACAGGCAGGCGCTCTAACCAAACTGAGCTACAGCTCCGGATTTTTTGTGGACCCAAGGAGGATCGAACTCCTGACCTCATGAATGCCATTCATGCGCTCTCCCAGCTGAGCTATGGGCCCCTTTCTGGTTGTTGTTCATACCGTCCCACTTGGGAGATACAAAAGTAATACTTCTTTTTAACACATGCAAGAAAAATATTCACTTGTGGAAAAAAATTATCGTACTATCACAAAGGGTACGACTTCAGTTTTGCCGCTATGATTCAACATGATGTAGTATGCACCAGTAGATAAGCCTGTTAAATCAATCATAGCCTCGCTTATTCCCACCAATACTTTGCTTTCTGAATGGCTGTAAAATAGTCTGCCTGTAGCATCAAATACTCGCAAATCATATCGCCCTTCCTTTTCAATAAAAAAGTTCAAAGTGCTTTGAGAAGTCCCGGTACTCAGTATATTCGGATATAGGAAAGCTGATGCTGTTTGAACAAATCTCGGTGATTCACGATGCTCAAAATTATGTACAAAAGAAGTATCACCAATTTGAATCGTAAAAAACTCATCTACCGTGTAAGGGGCACGTCTTCGCTTGGATGATGATTCAGCATCTAAATAAAAATCAATATAAGAGTTTACAGCCAAATCCAATGGAACATCGCAAACAAATTGGTCTGCTATACTTGTTTTCTTCATCGGAAATGGAAAATATAAAGATGATTCGCTAAATTTGACGTAAAGATAAGCAGATTCAATCGGCTTGTCTGACTTGATTTTGAAGAAAATTCTCTGAAAATTTTGCGACGGATATGTTGAAAATGGTGAAATAATGATATCATAATCAATCATCGCTTGGAACAAATCAGGAATACCGTGACCGTAATCATTGTCAGGAGTGTAGTATCTGTCACAAGATTTGAGCAATATTTGTTTTGCTTCATAGGGTTTTAATTCCGGAAATGCACTCAGCATCAATCCGATTGCACCGGCAATCAATGGCGAGGATAATGATGTTCCCTTAGTAGAAATGTAAACATCTGTTTCGCTTGGATTGACGCAAAACACAAAATCTCCAATTGTCGTTATATCAGGTTTAATTTTGCCGGTTGAAGTAGGACCTCGAGCACTGAATTTTGAAACATCAACCCCGTTTGGTTGCACAGAACCAACTGCTATTACACTATCAGCATCGGCTGGTGAATTGAGGGTTTTGACTCCAGGTCCGCCATTACCTACTGAATTGACGAAAATTATTCCTCGTTGGGCAGCCAGATTAACATAAATAGCAGGTATTGTGCTATTGCCGTTGAGTTCATCAAAAGTGTATGATTGGTCTGAACTATCGAATTGGTTATAGCCCAATGAAGCATTGATTATATCTACACCTTGAGATTCGAGCCATTCAATACCTGCTGCGAAATTATCGGTTTCGATTTGTTTTTCTGTGCGGATATCTTCAGTTTTAGCCAAATAAAATGCAGAATTGGGAGACATTCCAATAAATCTCGGGTTATCAAAACCGGCTACGACTGACAGCACTAGAGTCCCGTGATGAAATTGGTGAGGGTGTTCGCCCTCTTCATTATTGACATTATCGTCATTGTTTATGAAATCGTACTCTGCTGCTACATTTACATTTGCAAAAGCTACCGCTTTTTCGTAATCAAAACCGCTATCTAAGAATCCAATATTAACATCGTCACCAAAAATTCCCAATTTATGGATTTTGTCGGCATTGATTAACTTGATCTGTGTGAATGAATAGCCGTAATCTATTTTGGTGTAATCATAAGTGTCAACGCTGATTAATTTCTGCAAATATAGACTATCGCCTTTAGTTGCAGAACTAATGTCTTCAATACTTAGAAATGAATACTTATTAGTAGCATTTTCGATTTTTTGGACAAATGGAAATTCAGCGAGAACATCAATAAGTGATGAATCTGCTCTTACAATGCAATAGTTTTTCCATTTAAGTGTATGTATAATTTTCGCACCTGCATTTTCGATTGCTAATATATATTCTGGGTAAATAGGTGCATCTTGAATGGAAATGAGTTCACTAGGTTTTAGAATTTTTGCTCTGCGGTCAAGTGCTGCTTGAGACAATGAATTGAGTGTTTCGATATATAATGGGCTTCCCGGCTCGAATACTTCGGGACCTTTATCACTAAAGTATATTCTAAACACTTCCGAATGAAGCTGTGAAAAAATACTAAAAATCAATAGAGTAAATGTGGTAATTTTAATTTTCATATTAAAGAATGTTACTTTTGCAAAATGTAAATTTATGAAATTTTCAAATAACATGAATGAATAAAACTGTAATTATAACAGGTGGCGCAAGAAGAATCGGCAAAGGATTGGCTATACAGTTTGCAAATTCCGGCTGGAACGTAGGAATTATTTATAATAAAAGTGCCGATAGTGCCATTGAAACGGTCCAATTAATAGAACAAACAGGCGTCAAAGCGTTTGCAATTCAAGCCGATGTATCACAACACAATGGAATTCAAAATGCAATAGTTAAAATGGTTGAACATTTTGGAGAAGTGCGAGTGTTGGTTAATAATGCTGCAATATATCCTGAACGTCAGTCTTTAAAAGAATTGACCGTTGATTCATGGGAACAAGTCATGAATACTAATTTAAGAAGCATTTTCTCTGCCTCGCAAAAATTTGCCGAATTAGCTAAAAATGGGTCAAGAATTATAAACATAGCATCACTTGGTGGCTTTAGAATTTGGAAACAAAGAATCCCTTACAACGTATCTAAAGCAGGAGTAATTCAACTAACAAAAGCATTAGCGTTGGAACTTGCTCCAAGCTTATCCGTCAATTCAGTTTCACCGGGTACAATTGAAATAAAAGATGAAATTGCTGATGCAGGAGCATTAATCCCGATGGATAGAATACCTATGAAAAGGTACGGAAACGTGAATGATATTTTTGATGCAGTATATTTTTTTGCTAATTGTTCGTCATTCATTACAGGACAAAATATATCAATTGATGGTGGATTTTCGCTTTAAATAACGAATGGAGTATAAATGGAATTCAGAGAACCTGAAAAAGTTGCTAAAAGCAGAATAGAAAAAGCAAGTAAAGCATATGATAACAAAGATTTTATTCACGGCGCTGAAGGAAGGATAATTCGCCTAATCTCCGAATATCAGTACCCGGAGCATTACTTCCGTAAATATGGTATAAAAGGAACAATCGTATTTTACGGGTCTGCCAGAACATTATCGCTTGACGAATTTGATATAAAGTTAAAAGATTTGAATGATAAAATGGCTAATGCTGACCTTGAACAGAAGTTAGTATTTCAAGCCGAAATCGAAAGATTAATGAACACATACGAAATGACAAATTGTTATAACGAAGCAGTCATCCTTGCAGAAAAACTATCACTTTGGTCGGCATCCTTACCTGATAATAAACGAGTGTTAGTTTGTACCGGTGGTGGTCCCGGAATGATGGAAGCCGCTAATCGAGGTGCTAAACGAGCAGGCGAGCCAACAATCGGTCTGAATATATCATTACCATTTGAACAATATCCGAATAATTACATAACACCCGATTTGAACTTTGAATTTCACTATTTCTTCATGCGCAAATTCTGGTTCGTTTATTATGCCAAAGCCATAGTTGCTATGCCGGGAGGATTTGGAACTCTCGATGAACTAATGGAATTGCTTACTTTGAAGCAAACCATGAAAGTTACAAAACCGCTCCCAATATTGCTTTTCAACAAAAAATTTTGGCAAAATCTTATAAATTTTGATTTCCTTGTTGAAATGGGTATGATTAACCAAAAAGATTTGGATTTGTTTGTTTACGCTGATTCGGCAGACGAAGCTTTTGAATATCTGACAAAAAATATTGTAATATAACAAGTAGTAAGAAATGAAAAAATTCTTTATCCATCTGATTGTTTTAATGTCATTAATTTCTTTTTCAATTTTGAAAGCTGAATTGAGATTTGAACCTGCAAATCCGGCTTTCGGCGAAAATATTACTCTTAATTATCAGGACAAAGATTCCATTTTTAGTAGAATTGATACTGTGTATGCCATGGTTTATGGATTCACACCGCAATTGAACAATCCCCAAGGCTTATCAGTGCCATTAGTTTTGCAAGGTGATTCATATATTGGTAATTTTACATTGTCCGGAAATTGGGTTTATGTGATTGCATTTGTAGAATTTGACGAGAATTTATATGACAAAAACAGACAAAATTATTGGGAACTTTATATTGAAAATAACGAAGGAAACATCCAACGTGATGCACATTTGTTTTCGGCTTTGGCTTTGATGGGTGCATCATCGCCCAATTTGAATCCAATCGTCAATCTTGATTCTGCTCATAAAAGAATGGAACGCGAAGTTGAGCTTTATCCCGACAATTTCCCTTCGCAAGTTGGCTTGCTTTCATTGCGATATGATATGAAAAAAATTTCCTTGCAAGGATTTAAGGAAAAAGCGACTCAAATGCTTTCTGAGAAAAAAAATTATATTACTGAAAATGAAGTTAAAGCCGCCCACAGACTTTTGAATGCAATTCAGAGGAACAATGACGGTGAGGCGTTAGTTAGTAATTTTGTGCAGACGAATCCATTGAGTAAACTCGCTGAGGAAGACGCAATTTCGAAACTTTCCCAAGCGGCAGACATGCCAAAATTTGTCGAATTAGCTGCTCAATTTATAGACCGCTTCCCAAATTCAAATGATGTTAATAATGTATATTCGGCAGTAATTACTTCATATATTCAAACAAAAAGATTCGAAAGCCTTTTTGAATTTATTGAAGCTCGAAGATTGCTCATACCTGAAGTTTTTTCTAAACTTGCTTGGGATATATTCAGCAACGATGCTATATTGCCTGCAATCAAAGGGCAACAGCGACTTGATATGATTGATTCGCTTCTTGATTTATCTGTTAAAATTGTGGTATCTGAAAATAGTTTAAACAAGCCATCTTATATGACCGATAGGGAATGGGCGCGAATTAATAATAAAAAACTTGCAAGTATTTACGAAATTAAAGCGGATGTTAATTCTAAATTAGACCCTGCTGGTGCTGTTGGGTATTATGAAAAAGCTTTGGACTTATTTGGGGACGAAGCGACAGTCAATCTTTACGAAAATGCAATCAATTTAGCTGATAAACAGTCCGATTCTACAAGGGTGCTTAAACTTTTGTTCAGTGCCTTTTCCAACTCTATCTCTTCTGAATTTCTAATTACTCAGTTTGGACGATATTACAGAGACGACAACCGTGAGTTAATTTTAGATTCTTTGCAAAGTCTAAGCAAAATGAAGCGATACCAAAAATATCAAATCGAAATGTTAGCACAAGCACGCCCGAGTAAACTATTTTTGACTGCATACGATGGTCGGCTAATAAATCTTGATGATTTAAACGGGAAGATTTTTATTTTATCCTTTTGGTCAACTTGGTGCGGACCTTGCCACGCAACTATTCCTGCTCTCGAAGAAATTAATGCATTTTTTGATGAAGACGAAGGTGTCGAAGTTGCACTTGTTAGCATTTGGGAAAAAACAAAAGATAAAAAGGAAGCCATTGATTCATATTTTAAAAGAGATTTTCCGAACGTTCCTCTTGTTTGGGACGAACTTGATGTTGTGCCGATGAGTTTGGGGATTACCGGACTTCCGGTTACATATATTTTTGATTCAAATGGTGTTTGTCGATTTACCATTGCAGGATTTTCGAGTGCTAAAGCATTTATTGATGAAGTCGTGGATAAAACTAACTTTTTGATTCATTTAGAAGGACAAAATGCACAAAATTAGATGCGAGTGGTGCGTCAACTCCGAACTCGAGATGCATTATCACGACACAGAATGGGGAGTACCACTACATGACGACAGAAAATTGTTTGAATTTATGGTGCTCGATGCATTCCAAGCAGGACTTAGTTGGAAAACTATTTTGAACAAACGCGAAAATTTCCGAGCTGCATTCGATTCATTCGACCCCGTAATAATTTCAGCTTATACTCCAGATAAAATCGAATCACTAATGCAAGATGCCGGAATAATTCGGAATAGGTCTAAGATTCAGACTACTGTTACAAATGCTCAATTATTTCTGGAAATTCAAGCAAAGTATGGCTCATTCGATGCATTTATTTGGCAATTTACCGGTGGAAAAACGATTCAAAACAATGTCGAAAATATTTCCGATGTCAAAGCGACAAGCCCGGAATCCGACGCAATGTCCAAAGAACTTAAGAAATTGGGATTCAAATTCGTGGGCAGTACGATATGTTATGCTTTCATGCAAGCCGCCGGAATGGTCAATGACCACAAGAAAACTTGTTTCCGATACAAAGAATTAAATCCTTAAACATATCATTTATTTTTAATTAATCACTGTTTAACATTCGAAATGTATATTTGTTCAAATTTGTCATTCAAAGGTCTAAAAATGAAAACCAATAGATTTAAGTTTTTGTCTATTATCCTTTTTGTATTTGTGGTTTTTCAATTTCAAGCCAAATCACAAGGCAATTTCAAGACCCCCAAAAATGTAATCATTATGATAGCTGATGGATGGTCTGAATCATGTATTGATGCCACAGAGTATTTCAACGATGGCGAAAAAGGCAAATCCATATATCGCGATTTCGATATTCAGTTGTTTATGTCAACTTACCCTGCAAAAGTTTCGGATGCAGAGATTCCCCAAAATTGGAGCGTAGGTTATAATTCATATCGTGCATGGTCAGATTTTGAATCCGCTAAAAATGGCGCAACTTGTTCAGGTGCTGCCGGTACTGCTTTAGCTACGGGCGTAAAGACTTATAACGGCGCCATTGGAATGGATTTGTCTAAGAAACCATTGCCAAATCTGACAGAAAAATTCAAATCTATCGGGCGGGCTGCCGGAGTTATCACATCAGTTTATTTTTCACATGCAACACCTGCTACTTTTGTTGCCCACAATGTTCATAGAGATAATTATTCGGAAATCGCCCTTTCAATGCTTCTCGATAGTAAGGTAGATGTGATAATGGGTGCCGGGCATCCCAATTTCGACAAATCAGGAAAGAAAGCAAACGAAAGCGACTACAATTATAAGCTCGTTGGCGGCAAAGATGCTTGGAATGATTTAAAAGCAGGCAAAACAAAATTCTCTACTTCATCACTTTCCGGTAATAGCATAGTTCAAGATATTGACGGCGACGGAAAATCCGACCAATGGACTTTAATCGAATCGCGTGACCAATTCCAAAAATTAATGTCGGGGGAGACTCCTAAGCGTGTTGTCGGTGTACCAAAGGTTTTGGAAACATTACAATTTAATAGGACAGAAGAGAATTATACTAATGCATTTGAAATCCCATTCAATAATGAAGTGCCGACTCTTGCGGAAATGACAAAAGCGGCGATAAACGTGTTGGATAATAACCCCAATGGATTCTTCTTAATGATAGAGGGTGGGGCGGTTGATTGGGCTAATCACGCAAATGTCGCTCCAAGAATGATTGAAGAGATGACTGATTTCAATATGTCCGTCAAAGCAGTAGTGGATTGGGTAGAAAGCAAGAGCTCATGGGACGAAAATTTGGTTATCGTTACAGGCGACCATGATTGCGGCTATGTCACCGGACCCATAGAAAACAACAACAACCCAAACACAAACCCAATCATTAATAATGGCAAAGGCAATATGCCCGGTTTGAGGTATAATCATACAAACCACACGAATATTTTGATTCCATTTTTTGCAAAAGGTGCCGGAAGTGAAATTTATAATCGTTTGGCAAACAATTCAGACATGATTCGCGGACGCTTTATAGATTTGACCGATGTCCCCAATGCAATCTTCATGCTATTGGAAGTCGGGAAGTAGGGGAAAGCAAAGAAAAACATAGCCCCGAATAAATTCGTGCGTATGGTAAATGATGTTATAGATGTGCTACCCTTCCGAGGTGTGGAACATCTAATAAACTATGTCATTCTGAATGAAGTGAAGAATCCATGTATTTTATGAAAACTTGATTCTTCACCTTCGGCTCAGAATGACAATTTATAAGCCAGAAGACTGTTCTGTCCCTACAAAAATTGAGGATGATGATTTTATATCTTTCTCCACGAATAAATTCGTGGACTATTTTTTACAAACCCTTTTAAGACGAGACACTCTCCACAATCTGGGGTATTTGTGATTGTTGTTTGGATAGAAGTCCGGTGAAATATACTATCAAATAATGGACTGCGAGAACGGCTAAGGCAAAGCCGAATGAATAGAGTTCCGATAAACCGAGCGCATATATCCCGACGTAAATCGCAATTGTCAGCAATATCATTGGCACTACATATAGCACCATCGTTGCGGCAACAAGCGTTTTGCCGCGAATTGAAATCGTAACGCTATCACCGATTTTTGTATCGGCTTTTGTTCTGGCAGAGAGTATGTTTTCGCCTTTTTCGTTTATGCCACAGAAAATACTGTTGCATTCGCCACATTTTTCTTTGGTATGCAGCCTAACTTGGGCAACATCGTCTTCAATGGAAATCACCGTCCCGGTTTCGAGCAACTCTTCCATTTTAATTTTTCTTCATTTTTATCCCAAGGTCTAACTCAAGGTCAATCTTTTGGATGGCACCGGATTTACACTTTTCGAACGGAATTTTCGTGTCGTCGAGCAATGAATAATTAATCACACCAACATTGTTTATGATTTCGATTCCGCCGTCAGATTTGCGAGCACAAATACCACAAGCTATACACGAAACATTGCAAACTTCTTTCGCAGTTTTAGGGTCGTCTTGATTTTTGCAAAATACGAAAACAGTCTGGTCAATCGGGTGCATTTCAATAATATCTCTCGGACACGATTTGACACAAATTCCGCAACTTGTACACAAATCCGGCACGACTTCGGGAATACCATTGTCGTTCATTACGAGTGCATCGAATGGGCAAGCGTCAACACAATCGCCTGCTCCGAGACAACCGTAAAGACATTGCTTTTCGCCACCTGAAACGATTTCCATAGCTGAGCAACTTAATGGACCATAGTAATCCACCATTTTGTTGACTGCTTCGCTATTTCCACCTTTGCAAAGAATTCGCGGGATTGTCTTTACTTCCGAATCTGCGGCTTCTACACCCATTATCATGGCAATTTCTTTGGCAGTATCTGAACCTCCAACAGGACAACCTGTAACAGATGCTGTACCTTCGGCAACATTGACTGCGAAATCATAACACCCTGCTTTGCCGCAAGCACCACAATTTACACCCGGCAAAACTTCATTTATTTTTACTACAAAAGGATTATCTTCTACTGCTAATTTTTTGTCGGCAATCGCTAATCCTGCCGCAAAGAATAATCCCAGTCCACCCATAGTTGCTATTGCTAAAATTAAAGTCGGTTCCATTTAATTACTCCTAAAATATTTATCAAACCCTGTTGACATGAATGTTGTGCCGGCTGAATCTATGACCATTCCCTCGATTTCGGGGATTGATTCAATGATTTCCAAGCCTTTTTTAGCACCCAAGACAAAAATACCTGTAGCATAACCGTCAGCATCAGTCATATCGCTTCCGATAATTGTGACGCTCATACATTCATCTGCGGGATAGCCGCTTACGGGATTGATTATATGATTATATCGTTTATTATCTTTTTTGAAATATCGTTCGTAATCGCCCGAAGTTGCCGAACCAGTTTGGTCCAGTTTCAAAACCCCAAGCAGTTCCTTTTGTATTCTCGGATGTTGAATTCCGATAGTCCAGTTATCTCCCTTAGCCTTCACTTCACCACCAAAGTTGATTAAGAAGTTGTCCATACCAAGAGAATCCAAGATATGGAATAATCTATCAACTGCGTAGCCTTTGGCAATCCCACCAAAATTCAATTTGATATGTGATTTCTTTTTGATAGAATTGCTTCCCAATAGTTCGATATGTTTCCATCCTACTTCCTTCAATACGCTATCAATTTGATGCTGAGAGGGTAAGTGAGGGCTTCCTTTCTCGAAGCCCAACAAATCTATTAAATTCCCAACAGCAGGGTCGAATCCGCCAAGAGTTTCATTGTGAATTTTGTCGCATCGTTCAAGCAAGAAATATGTTTCATCATCAACTTGGATTAATGTATCATTAACAGAATTGAGCCAAGCCATGTAATTATCGTCAATATATGTAGAAAATTTCTGATTAATCCGTTCAGCTTCTTCAATAGCTAAATTGGTAATTACAGTTGCCGAATCCTCGTCGAAATCAAGAACTTTGATTTCTAAGGATGTACCCATACATATTGTTGACCTAATAAAAGGTTCCTTTGTAACTTCTTTTGATTTATCGCATGAAGCCACAAATACTACAACGAATAATATAAGCAAAAAAATTTTCATACTTATACTGAAATCATTCCTGCAAATCCCATAAAGGCAAGAGCTAAAATACCGGCAATAATCATAGTAATTGGTGCACCTCTGAAGGCTTTTGGCACATCTGCCAACTCGATTTCTTCACGAATGCCCGCCATAATTGCAATAGCCATCGTAAATCCGACTCCTGCTCCGATTCCGTAAAATATACCTTCGATGAAGCTATATTCTTTCAATACTATGAACAGAGCTAAACCCAAAATAGCACAGTTTGTAGTTATTAAGGGTAGAAAGATACCCAATGCTCTGTATAGCGGTTGACTGACTTTTTTGACAAACATCTCAACAAATTGCACAAGCGAAGCAATCACAAGGATAAATGATACATATTGGAGAAACTCAAGGTGATATGGTACCAAGATTAAATTGTAAATTAACCAAGTAACAATTGCTGTAATCACCATTACAAATGTTGTTGCCATTCCCATCGAAAATGCCGAAGATAATTTGCTTGACACTCCCACAAATGGGCAAATACCAAGAAAATATGCAAGAACAAAGTTGTTAACTATTGCTGATGATAAGAATATTAAGATTATTTCCATTTTTGTATCCTGTTATTGTTGGTTATCATTATCTGTAGGCTTGTCGTCGCTTTTCTCTTTAGCTTTCATTTTAGCTTCGAGAGCAGCTTTTTCTTGAGCCAAAACTTCAGCTCTATGTGTTGCCAATCTTTGAGATTTGCTTGATAAGTAGGTATCAATAATTTCTTTGTGAGTTTTTTCTTTTTTGTGCATAGCATAGAAATTTGAAAACCCTAACATAAATCCTAAAGTTATGAATGCTCCGGCAGGTAATATCATGACCAACCAAGGTTCGTACATGTCGGGCAATACTTGAAATCCGAGTAACGTACGTGCACTTAAAATTTCTCTTATTCCGCCTAAAACAAAAAGTACAATCAAAAATCCTGTACCCATACCAAGAGAATCTATCAAAGACCGAAAAGGAGTGTTTTTAGACGAAAATGCTTCTTGGCGACCCAAAATTAAACAATTTACAACGATTAAAGGTATATATGGACCTAATGACTTGCTTAATTCGGGGAATTGCGCCTTCATTACCAAGTCAACAATTGTCACAAATGTTGCAATGATAACGATAAAAGATGCAATTCTGACTTGATTAGGGATTAGATTTCTAATTAATGAAATTATGAGGCTCGAAAAAACTAATACGAATGTTGTTGCCAAAGCCATTGCAATACCGTTAACTGCCGAAACAGTAACTGCGAGAGTAGGACATAAACCTAATGCTTGCTTAAGAACAGGATTTTGGTCCCAAACACCTTTCATAAATTCTTTTGATAAAGCTATTTCTTTTGTCATGATTTTTCTCCGGATTTTTTGAATTTACGTAATGTTTCAAGCCCTTCATTCATGATTTTTACTACTGCCACCGATGAAATTGTTGCACCAGTGATAGATTGGATTTGGTTATCTTTGCTTGGCGGGGCACCTTTTACAGATTCGATATTGGGGTTACAATTCAAACCGAGAAATTGTTTTGTAAATGGTTCTTCTGTAATTTTTGTTCCGAGCCCGGGAGTCTCGACTTGTTCGAGAACTTCAATAGCTAATATTTTCGTTATTTCAATGTCAATACCCATCATAATTCTAACTTTGCCTTGGAAACCATTTCCCTCGAATGGTAGAGCATAACCAATCATGTTTCCCTGCTCATCAGCGACAGTATATAATTCAAAAGGTGCATCTTCAATTTTTTCATAAGATTTCGCATCTTTTTGTACTAAAAATATAGCCTTTTCCGTGTCGCGTTTCCTATGTTCAGCAATCTTAGGTTCAGCCCAATTGCTGATTTCTGATAACGATGCACCGGAAATAATACCAACTATAACAAGTGTGAGCAGCATTTTTACTACTATATTCATTTTTTTGCTCCAAAAATTGTTGGTTGAGTGTATCTATTAATCAATGGTACCCAAGCGTTCATGAACAAGATTGCATACATGACGCCTTCGGGAATGCCACCAAAAACTCTAATGATCACAATGATAAGTGAAATGCCTAATCCGAATATCCACATACCTTTTGCTGTAATCGGCGAGGAAACCCAATCGGATGCCATGAAGAAAGCCCCGAATAAGAAGCCGCCACCCACGAGATGATAGAGCGGATTCATATACGCCTCGGGATTAATCATCCATATTAAACTCCCAAAAACTAATATTCCGATAATCATCGAAACGGGAATACGCCAATTTACAATTCCAAGAGCAATCAAAAAGATGCCTCCAATAAGAATTGCAAGAGCGGAGGTTTCGCCTAAAGAACCACCCGTATTGCCTAAGAACATTGAACCCAAATCTGCTGCTATGCCATCAAATTTGAAACCGCCTAATGGGGTTGCAGAAGTAACCGCATCAACATTGAAACTTGTTTTAGTCCAAGTTGTCATCTGAACAGGGAATGCTGCTTGTAAAAAAGCACGTCCGACAAGTGCTGGATTGAAAATATTATATCCAATGCCACCAAAAATTTCTTTGCCAATTGCTATAGATACAAAAGCACCCAATCCTGTGAATACTAAACTAAAGTTAGGTGGCAAAATCAATGCTAATAAAAGTCCTGTCAGAAAGGCGCTACCGTCACTTAAGGTGTTTGCTTGTTTTCGTATTCTTTTGATTCCATATTCTGTACCCATTGATATACCAATACTGACCAAAAAAATCAGCAATTGATATATACCGAAGTAGATTACTGCCGATAAGACGCAGGGCAGTAATGCTAAAATTACCATTTGCATTGCCCGCTCAGTTGATAACTTAGTATGAACGTGAGGGGAGCTTGCAAGTTCCAATTTTGTGTTAATTATTTGTTTCAAATCTGTCATATTTGTTTACTTATTGTTGTTATCAAATTGTTATCGAATTGTTTCTCAAAAATTCTAACTGACATTTTGTTTGCTTCTTTGTATATTAATTACTCTTTGTTTACCTAATCTAATCCATTGTACTAATGGAATATTTGCCGGGCAATTGTATGAACATGTTCCACATTCCATACAAACAGTCACACCTAATGCTTCAGCTTCGTCCCATTTTCCGGCTTTTGAGAATTTTGCTAAGTCCTTGGGAATCAAATTCAAAGCACATACATCAACGCAAGCACCGCAACGGAGACAGTTTGTTTCTTGACTATGCTTCATTTCCGGCTCTGTGAGTACGAGTAATCCGGATGTTGCTTTTTGCACGGGTGCACTCATATCATACTGAGCAACTCCCATCATAGGACCACCTACAATAACTTTGCGAGCGTCATCATTTGTGCCACCACAATAATCTAGAACTTGTTGAATTGTAGTACCAACGCGAACGATTAAGTTTTTCGGTGTAGTTATTCCAAATCCTGAAACAGTAAGTGCAGCAGTGAATTGTGGCTCACCCTTAACGACTGCATCATAAACTGATATTGCAGTTCTAATATTTTGTATCACAACACCAACATCTAATGGCAATTTACCGGGAGGAACCTCTTTATTGACTGCAACTTTGATGAGCATTTTTTCTGCACCTTGCGGATATTTAGTTTTGAGAACTTCCACTTTGATTTCCGGATGTGGGATAGTCGCTTCTTTCAACATTCTGATTGCTTCAGGTTTGTTGTCTTCGATACCAATAATACCCCGTTTTACACCCAAAGCTCTCATTATTAATTTGATTCCAACGATTAAATCTTTGGTTCTTTCTACCATGTATCTATAATCGCGAGTCAAATATGGTTCACATTCAGCACCATTAATAATGATACATTCGATGTTTTTATCTTTTGGCGGCATTAATTTTACATAAGTAGGGAAGGCGGCTCCACCTTGCCCCACAATACCTGCTTCTTTCACTCTTTCAATAATCATTTCGGAAGTGATTGATTCGGCATCAAGAGGTTCCATGAAGACTATTTCATCTTCACCTTCTGCAACTATTGTAACAGCTTCTTGAGGTCTTCCGCCAACACTTGCAGTTTTGCCGATGTCTTTGATTTTGCCTGTTATTGGACTATGTATAATTGAAGAAATAAAGCCGTCAGGCTCTGCTATAACTTGTCCTGATTTTACTAAATCTCGTTTTTTGACTAAAACTTTCGAGGGTTTGCCAATATGTTGAGACAAAGGCAAAATAACTTCAGTTGGATACGGCATAATTTCGAATGCCGAATTCTCAGTGAGGTCTTTATGTTCATCAGGATGAACACCGCCTTTGAACGATTTATTGATTGAAAAAAAACTCATATTCCCTGCCGATATATTTTATAAAAACTTTTTTTTAATGAATGCTTTATAGATATGCAATTTATGACCTTTTTAGCATATTTTAATACCATTTTGGTGACTTTGTAGCCATAATGTATTCGATTCAACTAATAATATAATTAAGTATCAGTAAATATTAATGTACCAAATTACGATAATTTGTCGTAAAAAGCAAAAATTCATATTGTCGATTTCTAAAATGAAATTATGCGAAACTTTACACAAATGAATTGCGTATTATTCAATAGTTGTAAACTGTTTTAAAATAAGAAGAAATAAAAGGTAATTTAAATGGGAAAGAAGCTGTATAAATCAAGAAGAAGTAAGATGATTGGAGGGGTAGCCGGTGGATTGGGCGATTATTTCGATATTGACCCTGTAATCATCCGTGTTTTGTTTATTTTGACCGCATTTGCTTGGGGAGTGAGTGTAATAGCTTATATCTTGTTGTGGATAGTATTGCCTGAAAATCCGGATGAAGTCGAAAATTATTATGATTTTGTTAATGACCCTAATAAGGATATGAATATGAACAACTTTGCTGATTTTGATGACAGTAAACAAAAGAAGGACAGAAGAGTTATAGCCGGAGCTTTCCTCATCATATTAGGCTCTATAATATTACTTGACAAATTGACTGATTGGCTTAGTTTCAGTTATGTATGGCCCCTATTTCTTGTTGCTATCGGTGGATACCTTATTTACAAATCTGTTAATAAGAATAATCCGGAGATATCGTAATGAAAGCAGGTACTATTTTCGGAGGTTCATTTCTCATTTTTCTGGGAGTGTTTATCCTTTTGCTTAACTTCGGTGTCGAACTGCCGGCTTTCCAAGGCATTATCAAGTTTTGGCCTGTGCTTCTTATAATTTGGGGGATAGCCATGTTGAAAATTCACAATGTGGCTAAAATTATCTTAGCTGCATTATCGGGGATTTTACTCGCTTTGATACTTACTTCATTGTACATCTCAGTTGTTGATGGCTTTGGTAATGTCAATATTGATAAGAAGTTCGAGTTCAAGAATAAATCAAAAGTATTCAGCAATAGTTATGAAGACCCGATTGATGAAACTATCAAATATGCCGAACTTGAATTTTCGGGTGGAATGGGAAATTTTAATTTTGATGTATCCGATAATTACGGATTCGTCATTCAATCGAAATCACTAAGTATAGAAGTCACCAAAACAATTAAGGATTCAACTGTAAAATATGTTTTTAGCGGTACTGATGTTGATATTGGAGAATCATCCCGCTCAGTTAATATTCTTTTGGGCAAATCGTATCTTTGGGATTTAGAGTTAAATACAGGGGCTTCGGAATCTAATATAAACTTCAAAGAGCTACTCCTTCGCAATTTGAAAATTGATGCCGGGGCTTCTGATTTTAAAATCAATATCGGTGATTTGACTGACAGCAAAATTGAGATTAGCTCGGGTGCAGCAAATTTCAATATAACTGTTCCTTCAAATGTTGGTTGTAGGATTAAGACTCAAACCTCACTATCATCAACTAAATTTAAAGATTTCATTAGCTCGGAACCTGGAGTTTTTTATTCAGATGATTATGATGATTGGAAAAGAAAAATCAATATTGAATTCGAGGGTGCGTTGTCTAATTTCGAAGTGAAAAGAAACAAATAGTGTTTTTAGATGTAAAGCTTTTTAGCTTTCACATATTCAAAAACTGCAGGATGCAGCATATATTGATATGCACCGCTTGACTTAATAGATTCCCTTATTTGACTTGATGATACTTCAATATTTGGAGAATTCAAATAAGTTAAACGCACCGCTGCCCCAAGTGATGGCACTTTTTCATTTTTAGTAACATCTAAACCTCTTTTTGCAACACAAAACGTAACCAATTTCGATAGCTTATCAAATTCATACCATTTGTTCAAATCCTGTAAATTATCCAAACCAATCAATAGAATCAATTCCGAATTCGGGTATCGAGTTTGAATGTTAAGCACTGTATTATAAGTGTAAGAAATATCTTTTGATTGAATCTCAAAATTGTCACACTCAAATCTTTCGTCCTTATCTGTGAGCATTTTCACCATTGCCGATCTGTCATCGTCTGATACTTGCTTGATTTGGTCTTGTTTAAAAGGCGAAATGTAAGTTGGAACGAAAATTATTTTGTCCAATTTTTGTTGAATAAAAAAATATTCGGCAATAATCAAATGTCCGATATGAATCGGATTAAAACTACCGCCGAATATTCCAATTTTATTCAATACAATACTTAAACTTCAAATACTAAAGCATCATGAGTCAGTCGTTTGCCGTGTACAACATTTGGTGCAACAAAACTACGTTTGTCATTAACTTTAGCATAAAATTCATCTTTGAATTTTTGGATAAAGCCTCTGACAGGCCAAGCTGCTGCATCGCCAAGGGCACAAATTGTATTACCTTCAATATTGTCACAAATTGAAAGAAGTAAATCCACATCCTGTTTTGAACCGTTTCCGGTAACTAAACGTTTGAGAATTTTCTCCATCCATCCAGTTCCTTCTCTGCAAGGAGTGCATTGACCGCAAGATTCGTGATGGTAGAAATGCGCTATTCTTAATGTTACAGCAACTATGTCTGTATCTTCATCCATAACCATAACACCGGCAGTGCCAATATGAGTTCCATATTTTTTGAGAGATTCTTCATCCATTAAGACATCATCAATTTCATCACCACGCAATGGTGGCATTGATGAACCTCCGGGTATAATCGCTTTGATTTTCTTATTGCCCGGGATTCCACCGCAGATATCATAGAGCAGAGTTTTAAGAGGAATGCCCGTAGGTAATTCATAAACACCGGGTTTGTTAACATGACCACTAACACCGAATAGTATAGTACCCGGATGTCCTGGAGCTCCAATCTTAGCATATTCTTCGCCACCCATATTCATAATGGGAGGTATAGTCGCAATAGTTTCAACATTATTGACAGTGGTTGGCATTTGCCATAGACCTACTTGTGCTGGGAAAGGTGGTTTGAATCTCGGATAACCTCTATCACCTTCGAGTGAATTCATTAATGAGGTTTCCTCGCCACATATATAAGCGCCTGCACCTTTGTGAACGTAAATATCCATGCTGTAATTTGTGCCGAAAGTGGATTTCATTTTTTCGCCGACATAGCCATTTGCATAAGCTTCATCTACAGCGTCTTGGAATAATTTAACCCATTTGTGATATTCGCCGCGAATATAAACATAAGCAGCTTTCAAATTCATAGAATATCCTGCTATTAGGATGCCTTCTATCAATTGATGTGGGTTATATTCAAATATTTGCCTGTCCTTGAACGAACCCGGTTCGGATTCGTCACCATTGACAGCTAAATATTTGGGCTTGTCGGTAGATTTCGGCATGAAACTCCATTTCAAACCTGTTGGGAAGCAAGCTCCGCCACGTCCTCTTAGTTTGGAAGCTTTTACTTCGTTGATTACCTCATCAGGTGTCATTTTCAAGGACTTAGCAGCCGCTTGATAGCCATTATGAGCCTTGTAAACTTCAATTTTGTGCAAATCCGGAATGTCCGGCAAAACTATTCGTGGATATTCAGTCATCATATTTTTAATCTAACTCATTCGTTTTTAATTTCTAAACGTTACAAATATAAATGATTCATCATTAATATAATAATCTTGTTTGAAATTTGTATAAATTTGCTCTGTCATTTTAAAAACCGTACTTTTGAACTTTGATAAAATCAACATTGGATATTATGAATTTGACTGATATTTTTGGGACTTTTACTACCGTTTGGGTAATCATACCACTACTTATATTATTGGCACGTGTCCTTGATGTCAGTATTGGTACGGTTAGAATAATTTTAATAGGTAAGGGATATAAAAAAATCGCTCCTGTACTTGGATTCATCGAATCATTCGTTTGGATAATCGCTGTTAGCCAAATAATGCAAAATCTTAATAATATATACTATTACGTGGCTTATGCTGGTGGATTTGCACTCGGTACATTTATTGGAATGGCAATCGAAGAGAAATTATCGCTTGGTTATGTGATCATTAGAGTGATTACCCATTTAGATGCATCGGAACTTATTGCAAGTTTCAGAGCTAAGAACTATCCTGTGACTATACTTAATGCAGATGGCATTAATGGGAAAGTGAGCGTTTTATTTCTTGTAATTCAACGCAACCTAACAGAGAGCATAATTGATTTCATAAAAGAATATAACCCAAATGCGTTCTATTCAATCGAAGATGTTCGATTTGTTAGTGGTGGTGTCATGCCACAACTTGCTGACCCTTCGATTCGCAAGAACCGATGGCATTTATTCTCTAAAAGAAAATAATTATAATAAGCTATTGTGTATAATGTCCATAGCACATTTTATACCGTCTGCGCCGGAACTTACAATACCGCCTGACAATCCTGAACCTTCGCCGGCGACATATAAATTTTCAAATCCAGCACATCTCATTTCGTCACGTACAAGTTGAATTGGGGAAGATGTTCGGCTTTCGAGTCCCATCATCACACCTTCTTCAAACCCATAAATTTTGCGTGTGAAATCTTTAAGTGCATACATCATTGAAGTCGTAACGTCTTTTGGAAATAAATCTCTGAATTCCGCCGTTACTAATGGAAAAGGATAGCTTGTCGGTCCGAATGAAGTAGTTGTATTAAAGCGTAAAAAATCTTGGACTTTTACAGCCGGCGCATTGTAACTATTAGAAAAATCGTAGAACTTACGCTCTAAATTTAGTACCCATTCTAATGCTTCTATGGGTTCCATTTCTCTACCCAATAAGGTTTGAAGGTCTATTCCGGCAACTATAGCAGAATTTGCAAAAGGATAATTCCGCTTATAGTTACTCATCCCGTTTACTATATTCAAGCCTCTCTCAGGTGGTGCAGGAACTACCATTCCACCCGGGCACATACAGAACGAGTAAACAGTCATAGCGTCGTTAAAATTGTATGTCAAAGCGTAATCTGCAGCCTTTACACCGGGCAATTCAGGTACTTTCCATTTAGCTTGGTTGATTAACTCTTGTGGATGCTCAACTCGCGTTCCAATTGCAAAATTCTTTAAATTGAATTTGACGCCTTTAGATAATAAGAGACGATAAGTTTCGTAAGAAGAATGCCCAATTGCAAATACAAAATGGTCACCTTTAATTTTGCCCTTTTCAGTTTCAATACTTTTGACTTTTGTACCTTTTACCGTGAAATCAGTCATTTTATTCATAAAAATGACTGTCCCTCCGCGTGAGATGAAATCTTCTCTTAAAGTACGAACTATTTTAGTAAGCAAATTGCTACCTACGTGCGGTTTTGCCAAGTATTTAATTTCTTCGGGTGCACCAGCATTAACATAACTGTCGAAAATGAATTTCTTTTCGCGTAAAATGGATTTAGTGCGGGAAGTAAGTTTTCCGTCAGAAAAAGTCCCTGCACCGCCTTCACCGAAAGCGTAGTTGCTTCGTTCATTCAATTCGCCTGTTTTTTCGAAATACTTAACATCTTTTGTACGAGTATAAACTTCGGGTCCCTGTTCAATCATCGTAACCATATAACCGGCTTGAATCAACACAAAGGCAGCAAAGAAGCCCGCCGGTCCATTCCCGACAACAACAACATGTTCGTTTCGTTTGCGGAAAGGAATAAGTAAATTATCAATTTCGGGTTCGAAATCATTTTGAATTTCGATTGATTGTACACCTACACGTACGACCCAATGAATATCCTTGACATTGCGTCCGTCAAGGCTTTGCTTTTCGATACTATAAGTGAAATCACTTATTCGTAGGATTTTCCTGATTACATCATCTAATTCTTCGGCTGTGTAATCAGTTTTCATCTTAAGTTCTAATACTTTGTAGCCCATAATTCGAAGATTAATTTTTATTTAATGAATTCTAAAGTTTAAATTTACGAATTTTTTTTATAATATACAACCACAAAAATAAACGAGTTTTTAAACATATGCAAATTTACTTTGTCAGGTTCATTTTTTTTTCTATATTTGATTTTATTTTTAATCATAAACTCAGAATGACAATATTACGGTTAGTAATTTTCAGCTTTTTGATTTCCACATCACTCTTTGCCCAAAAGATTGAAAAAGGAAGACTTTCAGGGGCAACAAAAAATACAATTGACACTTTAGCTTCTCAAAATGTATTGAACCTTTTGAAAGAGAGTAAGGGACTGCTTGAAAGAGAAGTTGACCCCAATACTTATTTAGTAGGACCCGGAGATGAATTCTCAATTTCTATTATTTCAAACGAAATTTTTGAGGATAGGACAAAAATTACTCCTGAGGGAAAAATTATAATCAAGGGTGCTGGAACTGTTGACGTCAGGAACAAAACATTGTCAGAAGTAAGAGAAATTGTAAAGACTCAAATTCAAAAATATATTCGTACAGACAATATTGACGTTGCACTAACTGAATTACGTCAATTCAAAGTCATTGTCAGTGGTACTGTCCCCAAGCCTGTCTCTGTTCCGGCAACAGCTGCAGATAGAGTTTCGGAAATAATTGATAAAGCATCAGGTTTGCAATTTGAGTCTTCAGAAAGATTAATTAAATTACATCGCTATGATACTGATGAAATCATCAATGTTGACTTGATGAAATTTTTCATGTATGGCGACCAAGCGTCAAACCCAACCGTTTTAGGTGGTGATTTGATAAGAGTACCACCTATCAATAAGAGCGACATGATAGAAATTCATGGCGAGGTCGCTTCTCCTGGTCAGTTTGAATTTGTAGAAGGGGACTCACTTTCCACATTAATCAAATTCGGACAGGGTTTCAATAACTCCTCACTACTCGATTCAATTGAATTTGTAAGAATAAGGGAGAATGAATCTTTAACTAAGAAAATCATCAATCTAACTTCTTGGAGTGACGATTTGTTTAGCTCAAGTCAACTTGACGGCGATTTTCCACTTTTACCCGGTGATAGAGTATATGTAAGGAAAAAGCATGGTTGGAAAGAACGTGATTATGTCGTTGTAGGAGGTGAAGTTAAATATCCAGGGAAATATGCAATCAATAAGGACGTTGATAGAGTTCGCGATGTAGTCCTACGAGCAGGTGGATTTACTCGTGATGCTTCTGTTGAAAATGCAGAATTTATTCGCCAAAGAGATCTTGAAATTATTGACCCTGAATTGGAACGCTTGAAAAGGGTATTACCTTCCGAAATGTCCAAAACAGAAATGCGATATTTTCAAGCCAAAATCAACGAGAAAAAGGGAGTAATTTCTATTAATTTTGCTGCAGTTTTAGATGATGAGAATTCACCTGAAAATGTTTTAGTTGTATCTCGCGATTCGATTGTTGTTCCAGAAAAAAATGAATTTATCAACGTACAAGGAAGAGTAAACAATCCAGGTAAAGTTAAATTCAATCCAGAATACTCTTATATTGACTACATCATGTTAGCAGGTGGATACGCTTATCGTGCTGACATTGACGAGACATTGGTCAACAAACCAAAGGGCGGGCAATTTTTAGCCGATGAAATCAAACTTTACAAAATTGAACCGGGTGATGTAATTCTCGTTCCAACGGAAATTGAAACAACCTTTATGGACGTTTTCACAACAACTTTAACAATCGTGACTCAGCTTGTGACTATTGCAGGTGTTGTCATTGCTATAACTAATATCAATAAATAAATGAAATTATTACCCGAAAAAGAAGAAATGTCATTTTTTGCTATTTTCAAATTGCTAAAATTCAATTTTATTAAGCTGAGTACTTGGGTTCTTGGGATTACTCTTGTTGTAATCATATATTCATTTATAATGCCCAATACATACTCAGCTAATTCAAGCGTACTGCCACCTTCCAAAGAAGGTCAATCCGGTGGATTGTCAAGTTTTATACAAAGCTTTGCTGGCGGACTAACCATACCCGGAGTTTCGCAATCAGACCAATCTAAACTTTTTGGCGAAATTTTGTACAGTCGAACCGTTGTTGATTACATTATTGAAAATATGTCACTCAGAGCATTACCTCAATTTAAAGATATACCACGTGAAGATTTGCAAAACTTCATCTCAGGCTCTCTTGAAGTTACTGTTGACAAAACCGGAATAATCTTTGTAACAGCTAACTATCAAACAGGATATTTCCCCAGTCAAGAAGATAAACAAAAAGCAGCAGAATTTTCATCAGGAATTGTCAATTTCGCAGTTGAAGGTTTAGACCACGTCATCAAAAACCGAACTATGACCAATGCCCGCAAATCTCGTGAATACATTCAATCGGAATTGGTTGGATATAAGTCTAAATTAGATTCGATTGCAACATTGATTGAAAAGTTTCAAATAGAAAACAAAGTCATTGCTATTGATGAGCAAACACAGGCTATTGTAACTCAAGCAATTGAAGTAGGGACCCTGATTGTCCAAGCAGAGCTTGAGCTCAACTTGGCAAGATTGCAATATAACACTGCATCACCCCAAGTCTCTTTTCATGAAAATCAACTGAAATTGCTGAAAGACCAATATTCGAAAATTCAATATGGTGGATTGACGCCTTCTGACGCGTTTTCAATTTCACTTGATAAAGTACCCACTTTGATTAAGGAATATACTGAACTCTTCCGTGAAAGAAAAATTGTGGAACAAGTGATTGTGTATTTGGAAACTCAAAAACACCAAGAAGCTATACAAGAAAACAGAGATGTACCAATAATCGAAGTGTTGGATATTGCTATTCCTGCAGAAAAGCGTACTTCACCTCAACGTTCTTTGATGGTGGTTCTATCTTTGTTTTTATCATCATTGTTTGTTACGATTGGAACAGTAATATATGCTTATCGCAAAGGTAATCTGTATTTGATTGGCAGTCAAGACTAATCACCCCAATATTTTATTTCGCTCTTTTTTCAACTCTGTTATGAGGTATTTGATTGCTTCATTGTCATTATTTTTAGATTGAGCGATTAGCGTTTGAGTTATGTTTAGAATATAGTTCACAGGACTAAAATTGGGTGTGATTTCAAGGCATCGGAAATTATCCAAATGCTCGCTCAACCATAATATCATATAATCATCAGCAGGAATACGAACAACCTCGTTTATGCCAAATGTGAATGGTTTGCTCTTTATGTATTTCAAATCATGTTGCAAGATTTCCATCAGATAAGCTATATAAGGTCCGAAATTATAAATAATGATTTCAGGGGTTATATCCTCAATTTTCTTATATACATCATGCAATAGAGCCGAAATCAGCATCTCCGGGTCATAGATACCTAATTCGTTTATTAAAATCTTACAAACTCTGGTAACATGGAAAAAATACATTGAACCATCTATAGTCTTCTTGTCACCATATGCCCAATCTGCCATATCATAGGCACTTATGATTCTGTTCAATTCAAGTGGGTCAATCTTATACTGTAAGATATTCTCCAATTCATCTTTTGATAAAAAGGTACGACTATACATTGTTTACACCGTTTTATTTATCAATATTTTGGCACTTTCTATTGCCGCATCTGTTAATTCTTCACCGCTTAACATTTTTGCTATTTCATGAATTTTTTCATCATAAGTTAACAATTTTGTATCAACAAAAGTTCGTTTATCATTTTCATGTTTATGAACTAAAATAATGTTATCACCCATCGCTGCAATTTGAGGCAAATGGGTAATCGCTAATATTTGGTGGTAACCGGCAAGTTCTTTCATCACCAATCCAACTTTTTGCGCTATTCGGCCACTAATGCCTGTATCGATTTCATCGAAAACCATAATCGGAATCAAATCATTTCCTGCTAAAATACTCTTTAGTGCGAGCATAATTCTTGATACTTCGCCACCTGAAGCGACTTCAGCTAAGGGAGTTGGGCTTTCGCCTTTATTTGTTGAAATATGAAATGCCAATTCATCAAATCCGTTATCATAAATTTTGTAACTTTTGTTTTCTAAATCAATAGAAAGCAAATCACCGCTTGAAGCTTCTCTATGATTGATTACTACTTGAAATTCAGCATTAGCAATTCCCATTTGGTTTAACTTTTCTTCAAGTTTTCTTGCAAAAATCTGTGCTTCGGACGATCTACGTTGACTAATTTGTTTGCCAATTTTTGCTAGCTCGGTTCTTATGGAATTAATTTGCTTTAGCAAATCTTTCGTTAAAAAATCAAAATTCTCGTATTCTGCCAATTCAGCCGCAATATTATCACGAAGTTCTAATACTTCAGTCAAAGTTCCATACTTGCGACATAAATTCTTAATGTTGTATAATCGAATACGAATATGTTCTATTTTTTCGGGATTATAATCTAGCTTTTCAATATAATCCATCAAAAAAGAAGAGCTTTCTTTGGAAATTATTTCGGCGGAATAGATTTCATTAGCAAATTGTTCGAAAGCGGAATCATATTTCGACAAGTTTTTTAGTGTCTTATTAACTTTCGACAAGATAGCTTGGGCACCGGTGTCGGAATCGAATAAAAGATTATAACTTTCATTACATTGTATGATGATTTGTTCGGCATTTTCCAAAACTACGAGTTCAGTCTCGAGCTTGCTATCTTCATCTGCTTGAGGGTCAACTTGCTTAATTTCATTCAGTTTGAATAGTAGATTTTCTCTCTGTGATTTCAAGTCGTGTTCTTTTTTGGACAATGATTTGTATTCATCAATTTTGTCACTTAGTTGAACTTTCAACTCAGCAAATTGAGCTATTAAATTATCTTTCTTATTGATAGCATCGAAGATTTGAATATGATTTTCTGATTTGAGCAATGATTGATGGTCATGTTGACCATGAAAATCAATCAATAACTCACCAATTGATTTCAGAATAGTGAGTGTGGCAGGGGTATCATTGACGAAATTTCGGCTTGAACCCTTTGAAGAAATTTCGCGGCGAAGTATCAAAGTGTCTTCGATTAGGTAGTCAATGTTGTTGCTTTCCAACAGAGTTGCAATTCCGTTTTTCCCGCTGATTTCAATTTCCGCTTCAATGATTGCTTTATTTTCGCCTGTCCGAACAAAATCAGACGAAGCCCTATCTCCGAATAGTAGGATAAGCGAATCAACAATCATAGATTTGCCCGAGCCTGTTTCACCAATAATAATATTCAGCCCCGAATCGAAAGTCACTTCGAGGTCATCAATCAAGGCAAAGTTACGGATTCGTAGATTTTTTATCATTGTTTTAATTTCAAATCAATATCGGTTATAAAATTGCTTCTAATTCACTTTCAGATTCCATCAAAACTTGTCTTGCTTTACTACCGTCAAATGGACCTACAACGCCGGCGGATTCGAGTTCATCAACAATTCTACCGGCTCGGGCATATCCAACTTTGAGGCGTCTCTGAATCAAAGAAACTGAACCCTGTTGGTGGCGTACGATTAATCGGGCTGCTTCTTCAAAAAGTGGGTCTCTGTCGCTTGGGTCAATCATTTTCTTGTCACTTTTTTCGATTATACTTGGCAACATATATGGAGACGAATAACCTTTTTGATGAGATATAAATTCACAAATGTTTTCAACTTCATCAGTTGTAATGAATGAATTTTGTACTCTAATTGGCTGTGACTTTCCGGGTTGAAGGCATAGCATATCACCCATACCGAGCAATTTCTCAGCTCCTTGCATATCAAGAATTGTCCGAGAATCAATTTTACTTGCTACAAGATAAGCGATTCTTGCAGGGAAATTCGCTTTAATAAGCCCAGTGATAACGTCAACTGAAGGTCTTTGAGTAGCTAACACAAGATGAATACCTACGGCACGAGCCATCTGAGCCAATCTTGTTATCGGCTCTTCGATTTCTTTCGATGCTGTCAGCATCAAATCCGCTAATTCGTCAATTATGACCACTATGTATGGCATACGACGATGTTGAATATCTTTTGTACTTTTTATTTTCTGAGAAAGTATCTTTTCATTATAATCAATAATATTTTTTTGTCCGACTGAAGCTAAAATATCATATCTGATTTCCATTTCAATAACAGTAGATTTTAGGACACTCACTGCATCTTCCGGCTTAGTGATAATAATATCCTGAATGTCAGGTGACATTGCTATATAATGCTTCTTAAGCATCGAATACTGCTGTAATTCAACTTTCTTAGGGTCAATGATAACAAATTTCAATTCCGAAGGATGTCTTTTATACAGCAAAGAGCTGATAATGGTATTAATCCCTACTGATTTTCCTGAACCCGTAGAGCCTGCAATCAATAAGTGAGGCATTTTTGCTAAATCAACGATGAAGACTTCCCCGGATATATTTTTCCCAAGGCATAATGGCAATGATGCAGTACTTTGAGCAAATTTTGAACTTCTAATTGTATCGCAAAAAGTCACCATCGAAGGGTTAGAGTTTGGAATTTCGACTCCAACTGTACCCTTGCCCGGAATTGGGGCGATTATTCTGATACCTTTGGCTTTGAGTGCCATTGCAAGGTCATCAGCATAACTTTCAATTTTGCTGATTTTAATACCGGGCGCTGGAACAAATTCGTATTGAGTCACTACAGGTCCGGGTGTTACTGTCAAATTTTCTATATAAATTTTGAATGTTTCAAGTTTTTCTTGCAAAATCTGAGCATTCACTCTCAGCTCATCTTCAGAAACATTTGAAACTATAACTTCGTTATTCAACAAATCTATTCCCGGAGTTACAAAATTAATTTCTTCATCGTGTATTGCAGTACTGATTAATTCTCCTGCATCTGAATCATCATCAAAATCATTTATTGAAATATTAACTTTTCGCGACTGTTCAGATTGAATGTAAGATGCAAGTGTTTGCGTAGGCTTTGGTTTTTCCTCTGGCACTTTTGTTTCAATCTCTTTTTCACCGATAATCTTTTCTTCTTCGCTCAATTCGTCATCTTCGTCAAAGTATTTTGTTCTTTCTGGATATTCGTTTCTTTCGTCAGTATCATCATTACTGAATACTTTGTCAGCTGAATAGTCACCACTATTTTCAAATTCATCGTTTTCTTCTATACCGGTATAAACCGGTTCTTCAAAATTATCCAAAGTAGGTTTGAATTGTTCCTCATTTATAATTGGTTTTTCATCATGATTTACTTTTGAACGAGTTTCTTCAACTTTTTGCTTAACATTTTCAATCGATTCAGGAATTGGTGAAGTTGTACGATTTTTCTTTTCGATATCCATCACACGCGGTGGAGCCTGCTGTACCTTATCAGCAAATCCTAATTTACGGAAAGGGTTTGGTGATTCAATCGGTTTTGAATCAAGTTCGGTCGTATGAGTGTTTATTTTAATTATTGGCTCACGTTTAAAGACAGATTGGTTATCGAAATCATCATTTTCAGGAATTCCAATCTCATCATCATTAGATTCTGCTGGCTTTTCTATTACTCTCTCATTATCGGGCTTTTTCGAAAATTCTTGCGTACTGATAAAATCTTTAACTTTGTCTGCACTTTCGTAAGATTTTTCATTCACAATCTTTAATAATCGCATAGTGTAATCCCAAAATGCTAAGCCTGTACGTTTTAATATTTCAAAGAAATTTGAGAAGTATTTGTTGAAGTTGAATTCGGTACCATAGTAAAATGCAATGAGAATCGTTAAAGAGAAAAATACTGTTGAGCCAATTGGTCCTGCGAAACCGACAACAACAGCGGCAAGATATTTGCCGATATTTCCGCTCCATTCCTTGGGTATTCCTTCTAACGCCGAGAAACTTTGCAATGAACCTATAAAGGATGCGAAACCGATTGAGACTACAAAATATAAAATCGTGAATTGAATCAGTTTTTTTTGTATTTCGCCACCCGAGAACAATCGCTCCGACCAAACTATAATCAAAATTGGGAGCATAATGACTACATAACCCAAAGTACTATTATAGAGGAAATCGGACAAAAAAGCTCCTGTCAGCCCGAGCCAATTTTGAGTTGTTGATGCCTTGGCAGAAATGATTTCGTCATTTCCAAAAAGTTTGAACAAATCTCCAAATTTGATGTTGATGTTAGATTCATCTTCGGCTGTGTAAGAGATAAGTGCAAGCATAAGCAATAATGAAAAGACCGCAATTAATACTGCCATCAATTTAAAATGCTTATCATATTTTCGTTTAATTTTTCCCAATTTTCATTTCAATAATTATTCAACAAATTTTAAATATCCAAAGCCCTAATCGTGTTAGAGCCTACAATCGGAATCACAGGAAGTGTGTTCATCGTCAGACAAAATTCGATATCCTTCTCAAATCCTTTCGATGCCAAAATTTTTGCATGGTCGCTTTTCATTAGAAAGTTTTTCATATCTTTGGAATTATAAGTATATAGATTCCTTGCAGCATCAGCAGCATCTGTTACCACACAATCGGTATAAATTTGAGAGATTTCATGTATGATAACTCCGGCGCACAAGACGTCTTCGTAGCTCAAACGCCCACTGGTTCCAGCACATAGAAAAAACAACTTTGCTTCATTATCACCATTGTCAAGCAACAATTTCTTGATGTATTCTGTGATGATAGCATTATTCGAAAAAGCACCAACAATTTTATGTTTTGCATTCTTCGCTTTCTGAAAAGTCTTGGTACCATTTGTGGTAGATAATATCACACTTCGTCCTTTAACTTTTTCAGGTATGTACTCAAAAGGAGAGTTGCCTGCGTCAAATCCTTGAGGCATAACTCCATTTCTTTCGCCACCCAGAAAACGAACTTCTCGACTCAAACTATTATACAATCTTACTGCCTTATCAAGAGAGTCACTCGGTATGACTTCTTTGGCACCTGCATTCAATGCCATACATACAGTAGTGCTTGCTCTAAGTACATCAATCATCACAACAATCGAATCCTCAAACTGATTCTCAGTTTCGGGGAAATATGGGGTCAAAAAAGCATCTATTATCATTATTCTACTAATGCTGATTATACAAACTCACAAAGATAAAAGGTTTTTTGCTTATAAATGCAAATTTTGCTGCTTTTAAATCTAAACTTTTTTTCTTAAATTAAAATTCATTTTAGAAATTTTCATAATGATGCAATGTAAGTCTGAAAAAAATCACTATTTTTGGTACTATTAAAGACGTAAAAGGGGGTACAATTGCATAAATTTATTTTAATTGCCGGACCATGTTTAGCTGAATCAAGCGAAATGTTGGAACAAACAGCCGAATCAATTTTGGAATCAACGAAGGATTATGATATTGACTTCATTTTCAAAGCTTCCTACCGAAAAGCAAATCGCACAAGTGGAGATTCGTTTGAAGGTGTTGGCGATATTAAGGCATTAGAATGGATTTCTAATATTGGCAAAAAGTACAATTTAAGAACGATCACTGATGTTCATAGCATCCAAGATTGCCAAATGGCTGCTCATTATGTAGATGCTTTGCAAATTCCGGCTTTTTTATGCCGTCAGACTGATTTACTGGTTTCCGCTGGTCAAACAGGCAAAACTATTAATATCAAAAAAGGACAATTTCTAGCTGCTAAGGATATGCAAAAAGCAGCTCAAAAAGTTGCATCAACGGGAAATAACAGTATCATGCTTACCGAGCGAGGTACTTTTTTCGGCTATCATGATTTAGTTGTAGATTTCCGAAGCCTTCCGATTATGTCAGGATTTTCTTACCCTGTCATTTATGACGCTACACACTCTGTTCAGCAACCTTCTCAAGGAGAGCAGTCAGGTGGTTTGCGACAATTCATTTTGCCATTGGCAAAAGCCGCAATTGCAGTAGGAGTCAATGGAATATTTTGTGAAACTCACCCTAATCCTGACAAAGCAAAAAGTGATTCGGCTACACAAATCAAGTTAGACGAATTTCCGACTTTCATCAAAACGCTTTTAGATTTGAACCAAGCTATAAAATGAAGTCAAACAAAAATATATTGATTTTTCTCTTATTCAATATTGTATTGATATTCTCATCATGCGATATTGATTTTGAAGACAAACAAACCGAAGTTGGCAAAAGTAAAGCGGCTATAATTCATGACAAACCGGACCAAATAGCGTACGACATAGAAGTATTGTTTGTAGATTCAAGTTTTACTAAAGCAATTTTGAAGGCGCGAAAAGCAAGAATTTATAATGAAAGGTATGAAACATTTCTTGATAGTGGAATGCAAGTAACTTTTTTTGAACGCAATTCCCCCGAAACGTCTATTTTGACCGCTGACAGCGCAAGAATTGACGATAGGACAAAAAATATGTTAGCGCGAGGAAATGTTATAGTAGTTGCCGAATCGAAAGGGCGTCGGCTCGAAACGCAACTTTTGGAATGGGATAATATGAGACAAAAAATATATACAACGGAATTTGTGACAATATCGACACCAACGGAAATCATAAATGGGTACGGGTTTGAGTCCGACCCAAATCTGAATGAATACAAGATTAATAGAGTAAGTGGAATTCAAAAAAGAGGAATGTGATGAAAAAATTTTTAATTGCAGGTAACTGGAAGATGTTCACCAATGTATTTGAATCAAAAGTTTTAGTCGAAACGCTCATTGCGAATATTTGGAAAGACAATCAAAATACAACAGTTTTAGTTTGCCCGCCATTTACTAGTTTGTGCGGAGTGGCAGATGTAATCAAGGATACGGATTTGAAACTTGGAGCACAAAATTGTCATTACGAAGAAAAGGGGGCATATACAGGAGAGATCTCGCCTCAAATGCTTCAATATTTAGGATGTAATTACATTATAATCGGTCATTCCGAACGTAGGACACATTTTAAAGAAGATGATGAAATTATAGCAAGAAAATTATCATCAATCCTTGATTTGGGTCTTATTCCTATTTTATGCATCGGTGAGACATTTGAGCAAAGAATGAATAATATGACGAATACTATATTGACTAAACAAATAGAAAAAGCCTTTGAAAACATTGACAAATCTCTCATTAAACAAGTAGTGATAGCATATGAGCCGGTATGGGCTATAGGCACAGGAATATCAGCAACACCAGAGCAAGCTCAAGAAACTCATCGCTGGGTTAAAGATTTTATCAGTTCTACTTATTCAGTGAATAGGGAAGACCTGACCGTTATATATGGTGGCAGTATGAATGATAAAAATTGCTATGAACTGCTTAATTTAGCCGATGTTGACGGAGGTCTGATTGGCGGCGCCTCACTAAATGCCGAAACTTTTACCTCAATCATAGAAACTGCAAAAAGCATTAGTAAAATATGAACAATTTGCCCAATATCTTAAGCATTTTAAGACTTATTATAGCACCCTTATTTTATGTTTGCATTATTTCTGATAATCGCCAAACTGCAGTTCTTGGAGTGCTTCTGTTCATTATTGGTGCGGTGAGTGACTATCTTGATGGGCTTTTAGCTCGAAAGTATCATGCAATTTCTTCTTTTGGGAAATTTTTAGACCCTTTGGCTGATAAAGTACTAACAGGATTTGCATTAATCGCATTTTCATCTATGAATATATTTCCACTTTGGATGGTACTTATCGTGCTATTCAGAGATTTGGTGACAACTGTCATTCGAACTATTGATACTTCAGGAAGGCTAAACTTTAAGACTTCCGAAATAGCAAGAATCAAAACCTTTATACAAATGGCTTTCATAGCAGCGATATTATTCATTATGTTTCTATACCATACTTCATTGCTGGAAATCACTCAAACGGATTTCGATAGCTTTCTCAAGTCTGATTGGATTGATTATGTAATGTTCGTATTGGTTTTGCTTACAGTATATACTCTCGTAGATTATCTTCTGAACATTTTTGCTTCATTCAAAAAAAAGAAATGAGCAATAAAATTTACACCAATCTTGCAACCATGTATGGAATCGGGTACATTCGGTATGCCCCCGGAACAATTGGAAGCATTCCGCCATTATTGTTTGTTTTGCTACCTGAAGATTATTTTTACCTAATTACATTGATTGTCCTTGTGACAGTGATGTTATTATCGTACAAACAAGTCGAAAATATCGAATCCGATGGATATTCTGACCCGGGATTTGTGGTAATAGATGAATTTGTAGGCATGACAATTGTCATACTGATGCCATTTTTTCCAAAGAGCATTTTTTGGGTCTTACTTTCATTTGGATTATTCCGCTTTTTTGACATTTTCAAACCATTTCCAATAGACAAATTGAATTCTCGCAAAGGTGCATTTTATGTTTTTGCAGATGATGTTCTTGCCGCAATTTTCACAAGCCTAAGTATCTATATTTTATATATATGTAGCCAAATATTGGCTATTATTCTACTGTGAATCGAGATAATTGAAAAAAAAGTGAAAAAAATCAAAAAATATAGGTGGGAACACGTTAAAAAGATAATTTTTATTTGTTTGTGAAATATTTTTTTATTATGTTGGTATTGTTATTTTTGTAACGTTGCTCAAAACATTAGTATTCATATATGATTTGAAAAAAAAATGAGTATTTTTTCTCTTTTTTGGGCTTTTTGTAATTAACTGTTTAGTCATAATTGTAAAGGGAGTGCTAATGGGCATGAACAAAACTGATCTCATCAATGCAGTTGCAGCAAGTTCTGGTTTGAACAAAGTTCAATCAGAAAAGGCAATAAAAAGTACACTAGAAGCATTATCAACTGAATTATCAGGTGGTGGCAGTGTAACTTTAATCGGATTCGGTACTTTTTCGGTAATGGAAAGACAAGCACGTATGGGTAAAAATCCCCAAACTGGTGCGTCAATCAGTATTCCGGCAAAGAAAGTTGCCAAATTCAAACCAGGCAAAGCTTTATCAGAAATGGTAAATCCTGTTGCCAAAGTAGCGAAAAAGAAAAAGAAATAATTATACTTTTTCGTGATGTTGAAAACTTAGCCGTTCTTTTGAACGGCTTTTTTTGTATTTTTGCATGAATTTTTATAACAAATCATTCGAATTATATGGGCGAACTTAAGCTATCGAAACCCTACTTATTACAGGCTGCAGACCTCACGACTGAGGATGTTAAGCTTATTTTCGACAAATCCGATTACTTTCTGGAGCACTACAAACGAGGCGAGAAATTCGATGATTTGAAGGGTGTTACTGTAGCAATGGTGTTTTTTGAACCATCTACACGTACAAAACTATCATTCGATATCGCTGCAAAGCGATTATCTGCAGACACAATTTCTTTCCAATCTGCCACTAGCAGCCTTACTAAAGGCGAATCCTTAATAGATACTCTCCACACTATTGAAGCAATGGGTGTGCAAATGTATGTAGTACGGCATGGCAAATCCGGTGTTCCTCAATTTTTACAGGCTAACACCAGCGGTGTAATATTGAATGCCGGTGATGGAAAGCATGCTCACCCGACACAAGCTCTGTTGGATTCATATACTCTTTATCGTCATTTTGGCGCTGTTAAAGGGCTGAAAGTCTGTATTATTGGCGACATTATCCATAGCAGAGTGGCAAGGTCCGACATCGCTTTGCTCAAAACTTTGGGTGCTGAAGTAACTTTATGCGCACCGGGAACTCTTTTGCCACGTAATCGTAACATTTGGGATTGTCCGATAATCGAATCTCTCGATGACGCAGTAGAGTGGGCTGATGTGATGTTAGTTTTAAGATTGCAGAGAGAAAGGATGGAATCGGGGATTTTACCGTCAATTACTGAATTTTCGAAGTATTATGGCGTCAAATACGAACATTTTACGCGCAAACCGGAATTAGTTTTGATGCACCCGGGCCCTGTTAATTTTGGCGTAGAATTGGATTATAGACTGAGTACTTATCCTAATTGCTTGATACAAACACAAGTTACTCATGGTGTATTTATACGAATGGCTTTGTTATCACTTTTGGGTAGAGACCTCTAAAATTTGGAAAGCATCTGGACTATAATTAAATTGATTGATTGGGGAACAAGTTACCTGAAACAGTATAATATTGAATCTGCCAGACTCAATATTGAATTGATGCTATCCAAAATTCTTAACTATGACCGAATTCACCTTTACTCAAATTTTGACCAACCATTAAGTTCTGAGGAACTTGCTTTGCTCAAAGGTATGCTCAAGCGGAGAATTGCTTCAGAGCCACTGCAATATATTTTGGGTGAATCAAATTTTTATGGTCTGAAATTCTTATGTCGACCGGATGTACTGATTCCAAGACCAGAGACTGAATTAATTATTGAGCAATTTGCTAAAATTTCAAAATCGAAAGATTTTACACTATTAGATATTGGTACCGGTACAGGTTGTATAGCGATAACCCTTGCCAAATTGTACCCGAACGCATCTATAACTGCAATTGATATATCCGAACAGGCTATTACAACAGCTAAGTTGAATGCCGAATTGCATAATGTAAAAATTGAACTGATTCATGCAGATGTTTTTGAATATGAGTTCCCCCGTATGTTCGATTTTATAGTTTCAAATCCTCCATATATTCCGCTGAGCGAAAGTAAAGAACTCCAATCGGAGATTGTTCTACATGAACCTTCAATTGCTTATACGGACGGCAATGACGGTCTATCCTACTATCGCCGATTTAAAGGAATAATTGAGAGATTTATGAATCCAGACGGGAAATTTTTGTTCGAGATTGGAACTGGTCAAAGTAAAGATTTGCTTGAGATTTTGCCCGAGAAAAAAATTGAAGTTGTTTATGACTTTTCAGGTCATGACCGATTGATAATTGGTGCTAATAATGCGTTAATTTAGTGTTAAGATTAGATGTATTTTGTGACAAAGCAATAAATAAAAGCGTTTTTAGTTAATATATTATAATTTTATTCTCTGTCATTCGATAAAAATTTATTAATTTTGAACTTGTATTTTTGTATAAAAAAGCAATTATTTTATTTAAAATGAGAGGTTATTATGTCGCAAGTAAAAGTTGAGCAAGAGATTGGTGGTTCAATCCTGTCTCTAAAAGGGCAGTTCATAGGTGGAACTGAAACTGATGAGTTGAAAGACACCCTATTGAGTTTGACCGAAAGTCAAGTCAAACATTTGATAATAGACTTGAACAATGTTACGTATCTTAATTCTACTGCTTTAGGGGTATTGATATCATCTCATGCAAACTTTGTAAAGCGAGACGGCAAGATTGTGCTTTGCAATGTAAGCAAATCAATCGAAAATATATTCGTAATTACTAAACTGACTCTTGTATTCACAATTGCTTCAAACATAGAAGAAGCAAGAAAATTGTTAAATAAATAAACAAAATTTTTATCAAATCATAATTTTTATGGAGATTTTATGAAGAACTTTTTCAATGTGATAGTCATCACATTATCATTGGTTGTTGCGTATTCGATTTTCTTTTTTTATATGGGTAATGCTAATAACTTCAACGACCCAGAAACAAAACACGAACCTAAACCAGGAAATGTACCCGGAATGGTCTATACAGGCGGACCTCTTGTTGGCTTACTTATGACTTTTATATTGATAGCTATCACATTTGTTTTTGAACGTGCTTATTCAATTGGACAAGCGAAGGGCAAAGGCAATCCTGCAGTATTTATCAAATCCGTTATTACAAAACTTACTCAAGGAGACCTTGACGGAGCCGTATCCGAGTGTGACAAACAGCGGGGCAGTATGGCAAATGTACTTCGTTCCGCTATCGTTAGATTCAAAGAAATAGAAAAGGACCCCGAATTTCCGGGTGAAAAGAAAGTTTCGGAAGTTCAAAGAGCAATTGATGAATCATTGAACTTGGAAACTCCTTTGTTGGAAAAGAATCTTGTGATATTGTCAACAATTGCCTCTGTAGCCGTTTTGGTTGGATTATTAGGAACTACTCTCGGTATGATTAGAGCGTTCCAAGCATTGGCAGTCTCTGGAACTGTATCAGCTATTCAGCTTTCAATCGGTATTTCCGAAGCACTTTATAATACTGCAGGTGGATTGGTTGGTGCGATTATTGCTATTGTAGCTTATAATTACTTCACTACCAAAGTTGATAATTTCGTTTATATGATTGACGAAGCGATTCTTAATATTACACAGATATTTACAGTAAGAATAAAGAGCTAATTTTAATTTGGACAAAAGGAGTATTCTGTGCCAAAAGTAAAGAAAAAGAGGATGGGGTTCGTAATAGACATGACCCCACTTGTAGACATCACATTTTTGCTTCTTACATTTTTCATGTTTACAGCAAAATTTAAGTCAGATGCCGAAAGTGAACAAAAATTTGTTATTGAACGACCCAAAGTTACTGCCGATACATCTAAAGTTCCGGATAAGGATTTGGCTATTATTAAAATAGCAGTAGATTCGGTTACTACCGATACTTTGTACTATTACGAATTGCTGAACGAAGCTGACCGTAATGAAGTATGGAGTTTAACAAAATCTGTTTCCGAAGAAATGAAACAAAAAGCCCAACTTGAAGTTTCGCTTGAATCATTAAATGAACTTGTCCGAAATACAAAAATGATTAGAACTGAAACTGTATTTGCTATTGATGCTGACAAACGGTTGAGGTTTCAATATGTATGGGATGCAATGGATATTTTACGGAAAAATAGCGCAACTGTTTTTAATTACGTTACCGAGAAAAAAGGTTCATAAGTTTTGTAACTTTTTGAAGTTTGATAACGTCTTTTATTTAGAATACAAAATTAAAGGATACAAAAATGGCCGGCGGCGGTGCATTAAAAGCTGAAAGATCGAAAAGAGGTAAAGCTTCTAAACGAAAAAAAATGAAAAGAGTCAGCTATCATCTGGATATGACTCCTCTGGTTGACATTACTTTCTTATTGCTAACATTTTTCATGTTTACTACAACTATGGCTACACCACAAGTGATGGAAATGTCTATCCCACCTGAAGTTGTTGACCAAGTAGAAGTGAAAGAATCTGAATTGTTGCAATTATTTGTTAGAGAAGACAATAAAATTTTCTATGCGATTGGAAATGAAGACCCACAAGAAATTGAATTGAACAAGATACAAGCATTAGCAGAAGTAGAAAATTTACGTGAAGGCAAACGTAATAGATTGATTACTGCATTAAAGCCTTCTAACGATGCCGATTATGGAATAGTTGTCAATATTCTTGATGAATTGAACATGGCAGAAGTTTTGATTACTGCCGAAATTTCCAAGGAATTTGACGAAGAGGGAAATCCCAAGAAACGTGAGAGACGATTTACAATTGCGCAAATGAGCGAAGAAGAATTGGAAAAAATAAAGGAGTTGTAAGATGTCGGAAGTAACAGCCAGAATAACAATCGAAATGCCCGAACCATCAGGTTACGGAGCTGCAGAGTTGAAAGTCCTTATTAATAAGAATACGATCAGAGCTTTTCTTATTACTTTCGGACTGACAATTCTCTTATTACTTATTTATGTCTTTGCTGTCGAATCATCAAGCGGTGCTAAAGCTGCTCCAAAAATGGCACCTTTAGCCAAGGTAAGGTTAGATAACTTAGCAGAACTTACGGATGAAACCATGGTCGCGCCTCCACCAATACAACAAATTGTCAATACAGGTCCTGCCGCTCGTGCAGGGAATCCTGTTCCTGTACCTGATGCTCAAATCACAGCTGAAATGAAAGACTTTGCTACTATTGATGTAATGGATAGAGCTTCTTCTGCGGGTGGCGATGGTATTGATTTGGGAGGTTTTGCTTCAACAATTAACACAAATGAAAAAGTAGTGGTTCAAAAAAGAATTGAAGAACCAGCTCCTGACGCATTTATACCTGTTGAAAAGGAACCCGGTGTGGACTTAGCAAAACTACAAAAAATTATTAAGTATCCGGAATTGGCTCGTAGAGCCGGTGTTGAAGGAAAAGTAATAATTCGTGTACTTGTTGACGAGAAAGGGAAAGCCCGCAAACAATTGATTGAATATACTGATAACGAATTATTAAACCAAGCTGCGATGGATGCAGTAAATGATTATGGTACATTTACACCGGCAATTCAAAATGCACAACCTATAATGTGTTGGGTTAGTATTCCAATTCAGTTCAAACTTAGATGATATTATTGACATATGTTTACCGCTCGGTTGTTCAGTTAATAGAAGTGAAAAATTGCTTTTACAAATTGTAAATTACACTGTCAGGTCTCTAATAGTTATAATTGGAATACTGATCCTGAGCGGTATTTTATTGCCTGAATTTGATTTTCACACAAGAGTAGTTTTTGGTAGTGTGTTTGTATTCTTTGGCATATATAGATTGATAATGTTTTATAGTCAGAATAAAAGATACAGAATTGAGGAGGATTCAGATGATGAATAAACTGATTTTGTTGACGATAAGCGTAATGCTTTTTTTACAGATTTCTTGCGATAATAAGTTCGAGAAATCAGAAGCAGATTCTATTAATGCAGGCGAACTAACGATTTATTGTGATGAAGCAATTTATCAAGCTATGGACAGCACATTCAAAATGTATCAAAGTGCTTACCCTAATATTAATTTTGATTATAAAGTTGTAGATGCACGTGAAGTAATGAACATGATTCTGTCCGGTCAAGCAGAAGCGGTCATAGTATCAAGGAATTACTTACCGGATGAAGATTCGCTCATGACTGAGTTCGATGTCCAACGAACAGAAATGATCGCCGCCGAAGATGCTTTAGTGTTTTATGTTAGTCGCGACTTTCCGCTTGATACAATCAACCATGAGCAATTGGTCGAAATTTTGACTACGCAAAAATCTTTCAAAGAATTTTATCCGCAAGTTTCATTTGAACCTGAATTTGTTTGTAATTCACGCCGCTCTGCTGAATATGCTAATTTCTTAGAGTTAGTTTTGGGCGGTAATAAACTTACCAAAAAAGTGAGTTTACTAAATGGTGTTGATTCCGTCAAAACATATGTTTACGACAACAAAAATGCAATTGGAATAGGATATTTATCACATGTAATTCGTAAAGCTAATTGGAAAGTATTGAGAGTATCTTATATAAATAAAGAAGGTAAACGCGAACCACCGCAAATTGTACATCAATCATACATTGTCCAAAATCGCTATCCTTACATTGTTCGATATAGGGTCTTAATACAAGAAAGCACAATGAGCAGAGCGTTTTGGTTCGCATCATATGTTTCAAAAGAATCTATCGTACAGACATATTTCAAAGATTTAGGTATTGTACCCGGATTTGCACAATTTAAGTTAATTAAGCAAGATTGATTATTTTATAAATAAGGAATCATATTATAATGAAGTTTTTTAAAATCATAGCGATACTTTTATTCATAAGTATTAGTACATTAATAGCTCAAAGTTCCAAAGAATCATTACGTTTGCACATCAACACAGGCAATATGGAAGCTGCTTTAAAAGATATACCTAGTGTTTTGAATCAAAATCCAGATGATTTTGATGTCCTGATGATGTCAGGCGATGTTTATATGGATTACAATAGATATGCTGATGCCATAAAAATGTATGACCGCGCAAGCAGAGAGAATCGCAAAAGCTCGGAAGCAAGGCTCAAATTAGCAAAAGCTCAATCATTAGCCGGTGATGTAAAAAGTGCATTAGAAACCATTAATGATGCCATCAAACGCGATGAAAAGGATTTGTCTTTGACTTTGGAACTTGCAAACATATATTTACGAGCAGATTCATTATCTCAAGCTGAATTGATTATTACTCGGGCACGAGAAATGGACAAAAAAAGCCCACTACCTTATATTGGTTTAGGGGATTTGTATTTCAAGCAAAAAGTGTATGAATTAGCGCGTGTTAATTATGAAGAAGCGCTTGCGATTGAACCGAATAATATGCCTGCGAGAGAGAGATTAGCGACATCTTATTTTTGGCTTGCAAATCGCGAAATGGATGATGAATTGTCTTCTGTGCTTTTCACTCGGTCATTAGAAGAATGGAATAAAGTAACACAGCAGGACCCAAATAATGCAAGAGCATTTTATGAGCAAGGACGCATATTTTTCATGGCAAACCAACATTCAAATGCAGCAAATGCACTAAGCAAATATGTTCAGTTAAGACCATCAAGTTCGGAAGCTCGCTGGATGCTTGCCCAATCGTTTGAAAAAGTGCAGAGATATGATTCTGCTATGTATCACCTTGAAATCGTTGTTAATGAGATTGATTCTGTCAAACTTAAGGCTTCAATTCTGCTGGCACGTGGTTATTTTGATATAACCGACTATTCAAAAGCAATTGCTACATTTGCCAAAATTGACCAAGACACGACTTTGGAAGTTTTGGATTTTCAGAGATGGGGACAAGCATATTTGTTGACTCAAGACACCGTGAACGCACTTGCGATTTGGGATAGAACTGCAAAAGCTAATCCGACTGAAAATTGCAAAATCATGGACCAAATGGGCTACATATACCAACGAATTTTGAAATATCAAGAAGCTATAGACATTTTGAAATTAAGATTGAATACTGCTGATTGTAATGACGATAAAGTTAACATTGTGTATTATCTAATCGGCCAAAGTTACTTACTTTCCGAACGTCCTTCTGATGCAATTGAGCCATTACGTAAGTCAATTGAGCTTGATTCGAGTTTCTTATTCGCACGCTTAAGTCTTGCAGACGCTTTGGCATCGAATAAAGATTTTGACAATGCAACTTTAGAATTTGAAAAATTGATTGAATTAGGACGCCAAGATACAGCTAAAAATAACTTTGCGTTGGTGCAAGGATTCAACAAATTAGCCGGTATGTACATGGAGCAAAAGAAATTTAAAGAGGTTATCAAAGTAGGTGAGCGTTGGGCATCCGTTTACGAAAATGAGCCATATCCTTATTTGTATATTGCAATTGCATATCATAATGAAGGAAATGGAAAATCTGCTTGTACAAATTATCGTAAAGTATTGAAACTTGACCCAAAAAATCAATCAGCAATAAAAAATTTGAAATTGCTCCAAGATTCAGGCGCCTGCGACAATTAAGAGCTTTTTGACTTATAAAAGAGACTGTTTTTTTTGAACAGTCTCTTTTTCATTTTGGAAAAAGGCAGAATAGTTCTTATTTTTGTAAGATTGTTTTGATGCGAAATTAATAAAATGTTAAAATTAGATATATCCGGAATGGCTGATGGCGAATATGAGTTCACACTCGTCGAACCGGTATCGAAGTTGAATTCACCGTTTGAAGAGTTTGTTGGTGATGTACATTTTGAAGGAATTGTTCGTAAATTGGGTCATCGTTATAATTTGAAAGCTGACTTGAAAGGCACTGCGAGACTGATTTGTGACCGCTCATTAATCGAATTTGATGAGCCGATTGTAGCACAACTTTTTATGTCTTTTATTGCTGATACCAAATCTTTTTTGGAATTGAGCGGTACAGAACCTAAATACAACGAAGTAATCATTCGCGAAGATTACAAATACATTGATGTTTCGCCTTACGTTATGGAGAGCTTAGCATTGGAATTGCCTCTAAAAAGGATAGCTCCTGAATTTAGAGACAAGGAACTTAAAGAGATTTTTCCCGAAGTTGCCGATAAACTTAAGGAAGAAGCAAATATTGATATTGATGATAGATGGTCAGAGTTAAAAAACTTAAAAATAAACTAATTTTTTTTGGAGTAAAAAAATGCCAAATCCTAAAAGGAAACACTCGAAATCGAGAAGAGATAAAAGACGTACGCATTACAAGGCAAGCTCAATGCAAACTGCAGTTTGCCCCCAATGTGCCGCAGTAAAATTATCACATGCCGCTTGCCCGGAATGTGGTTATTACAATGGCAGAAAGGCTTTAGCTTCTCTTTAATGATTTTATTCTTTAGAATTTCATATGCCTGTTAACAAAATAAAAATTGTATTAGATGCAATGGGTGGCGATTTCGCTCCCGATAGTGAACTTCAAGGTGCTGTAGAGTTTATGAACAACCCTCAAAACCATGATGTCCAAATAATTCTCACAGGTGATGAGCAGTTACTAAGGAATAGAATCAAGAATTTGAACTTATCAGTAGATTTCGAAATCGTTGATTGTAAGGATAAAGTTACAATGGATGACGAACCTACCGATATTATCAAACGTAAAAGGGATTCATCGCTTTATAAAGGGATAGAAATTGTCAAAGATGCAAAAGCTGATGCTTTCGTATCTTCCGGTAATACGGGTGCAGTTCATTCTACTTCTACTTTAGTATTAGGACGTATCGCAGGGGTAAGCAGACCAACAATCGGTACTTTTTTTCCTTCTGTTGCTGATAATCCTGTACTATTGTTGGATGTCGGAGCTAATGTGGATGCAAAACCATCATATATATTTCAGTTCGCCGTTATGGGAAGCATCTATTGTTCTCAAATCCTGGGGATTAAAAATCCCAAGATTGGTTTGTTGAATATTGGCGAAGAGGAATCCAAAGGCACTAATGATGTGCGTGAGACATACAAATTACTAAAAGCAAGTCCTTTGAATTTCATAGGAAATATCGAAGGACGTGATATCTTTTCAGCTCATGCCGATGTTGTAGTTTGTGATGGCTTCATCGGAAACATCGTATTGAAGTTTGCTGAAAGTTTCTTAGGAATTTTAAAATCAAAAATTAAAAACTATTCCGAAGAAAGTATTATAAAAAAAATCAAAGTAGGGTTGATGGTACCGATTTTAAAAGATATTTTGCAACAGTTTGATTATCAAAAGTATGGTGGCGTACCTTTGCTTGGTGTTAATGGTGTTGTAATAATAGGTCATGGCAAATCTTCACCCGAAGCAGTTAAGAATATGTTAGTCAGAGCCAAAGAAATGGTTCAGAAAGAAGTTAACAAATCAATAGAATCTACACTTAAAGATTTAATAAACTAATTAAAGTCATACAAATGTCAGCAACAATTACATCAATTGCACATTACTTACCACCTGAAATTTACACAAACGAGTATTTTGAAAAGTATCTCGAAACAACTCACGATTGGATTATGGCTCGTACCGGTATTGCAGAAAGAAGATTTGCTCAATCCGGCGGAACTTCGGATTTGATAATCCCGGCTGCTTTGGAATGTATAGAAAAACGTGGAATAGACAAAGATGAAATAGATTGTATTTTGGTAGCAACAGTTACTCCAGACCATTTTTTCCCGTCAACGGCAGCATTAGTTCAACACAAACTGGGAATCAAAAATTGTTGGGGATTCGATATTTCAGCAGCATGCTCGGGGTTTGTATTTGCTATATCTACAGCAAAAAGTTTAGTCGAATCTGGCATGGCAAAAAAAGTACTCTTGTGTGGAGCGGATAAAATGAGTTCGATTGTCAATTTTAACGACCGCGCTCAGGCAGTCCTATTCGGTGATGGTGCAGGCGTTTGTTTAATCGAGAAATCTAATGAAGATAATCTGGGTATCCTCGACCAAATCTTACATATAGACGGCTTAGGCGGGCAATATCTGCACCAAAAAGCCGGTGGAAGTGCAAAACCTTCTTCGGCTGAAACAGTTGCAGCGCAAGAACATTATATTTATCAAGATGGTCAAGCTGTATTCAAACATGCAGTAAAAGGAATGGCAGATGTTTCAGTGGATATTATGAAAAAAAATAATCTCACAAGTGATGATATTTCTTGGTTAGTTCCTCATCAAGCAAATTTGCGTATTATTGCTGCAACTGCAAATAGAATGGAACTTAATCCCGAAAAAGTCATGATTAATATCGAAAAATATGGAAACACAACTGCAGCTACTATCCCTATTTGCCTTTCAGAGTGGTATCAAAACGGAAGAATCAACAAAGGTGATAATATAATTTTATCAAGCTTTGGAGCAGGTTTTACGTGGGGTGCCGTTTACGTTAAATGGAATATGAACGACTAAGCAGGATTGTGGAAATGAAACCAGCATTATTATTTTCAGGACAAGGCTCACAATATATTGGTATGTTGAAAGATGTTTATGAAAATTCATCTTTTGCTAAGGATTTAATCGAACATGCCAATGAAGTCGTAGGTTTTAATCTATCGGGTATTTGTTTCGACGGCCCGGTAGAAACTTTGAAAGAAACTCGCTATACTCAGCCTGCAATCTTTTTACATTCGGCTGTAGTATTTAGTTTAATAGCTGATAAACTTGATTTCTTGGGCGTCGCAGGACATTCAGTTGGCGAATATGCCGCTTTGTATGCTGCTGGAGTATTGAGCTTCGATGATGCCATTAGGCTTGTAGCTAAAAGAGGAAGACTAATGTTCGAAGCAGGTACTCATCTACCGGGAACTATGTTTGCCGTAATAAACCTTGATGACGAAAAGCTGATTGATGTTTGCCGAGATTTAACAGAAAATGGCAACGGCAATGTCGTTGTTCCTGCAAACTTTAACTCTCCGGGTCAGATTGTAGTATCGGGTTCCGCAGAATACTTACGTCAAAATGTCGAAGCATTCAAATCCGCAGGTGCAAGAATGGTAAAAGAACTTGTGGTAAGCGGTGCTTTTCACTCACCACTAATGGAACCTGCTCGTTTAGAGCTCGAAGCAGAAATAAATTCAACTGAGTTTAATGATTCAAAAGTACCGGTTTATGCAAATGTTACGGCAGAACCTGTTACAGGTGCCACTGAAATTAAGCAACTACTTATCAATCAGTTAGTTTCTCCTGTATTATGGACTAAAACTATGGAGAATATGCATAAGCATGGTTTTGAAGCTGTCATTGAAATTGGTCCGGGCAATGTTTTGCAAGGTTTAGCGAAACGAACAGTATCAGAATTTGCAATCGAAGGTATAGATAATTTTCAAGATTTGCAAAAATATTTATAAATGACAAAGATTTTCCTTAATTTTATATTTTAAAATTTTACAAATTTCATGAAAGATAAAATAATAATAGTAACAGGCGGCAATAAAGGCATCGGTAAGGCAATTTCACATGAATTTGCTGAGCTTGGAGCAAAGGTAAAAGTTTTTGCACGTACTATACCTAATGACTTAAACGAATTTGTTGACGGGAAAACGGACTTATTATCTAATATAGAATTTTTTGCTGTTGATGTCTCAGATTTTGATTCAGTTGCCGAATCAGTTAATAAAATTGTCAAATCTGAAGGCAAAATTGACGTTCTTGTCAATAATGCAGGTGTGACAAAAGACAACTTATTGATGCGAATGTCCCCCGAAGATTGGGATTTTGTTATGGATATAAATCTCAAGGGAGCATTTAATTGCTCTAAAGCTGTAATCAGAACTATGATGGGGCAACGATATGGCAGAATAATCAATATCGGTTCAATTGTCGGTACAATCGGTAATCCCGGTCAAATCAATTATTCTGCATCAAAAGCCGGATTGGTGGGTCTGACAAAGTCTATGGCAAAGGAATTGGCATCACGGAATATTTTAGTGAATTTGATAGCTCCGGGATATGTTGAAACCAATATGACCGATGCACTAAACGATGAGCAAAAAGCAAAATTAGTTGAAAATATCCCATTGAGAAGAGTTGCAAACCCTTCGGAAATAGCAGATGTTGTAGTATTTTTTGCTCATGACGATTCGAAATACATCACAGGGCAAGTATTGCATGTTGATGGTGGATTAGCAATTTAAAACATTTTTAGATAATTTTTAATAACATATTTTGAGGTTCAAAATGTCAGAGGATTTAAAATCAAAAGTAATTGATATCATTGTGAAAAAACTTGGAGTGGAACGCTCACAAGTTACAGAAGACGCTTCGTTCACAAAAGACCTTGGGGCTGATTCGTTAGATACTGTAGAGTTAATCATGGAATTTGAAAAAGAGTTTGATATAACAATCGAAGATAGTGACGCCGAAAGAATACAAACTGTCGGCAACGTAATCAACTATCTAAACGAACACAATTAATTGCAAATTAAGCGAGTAGCTTATGCCAAAATATAATTTTCCAAAGGTAGTAGTTACCGGAATGGGCGCAGTGTCACCTGTTGGCAATACACTCCAAGATTACTGGAATGGCTTATTGTCAGGAAAGAGTGGTTCAGCACCTATTACAAAGTTCGATGCTACAGAATATAAGACGCAATTTGCATGCGAAGTGAAAGATTACGAACCCACTTTGCATATTAATGCCAAAGAAACTCAAAGAATGGACTTATTCACGCAATATGCCCTTTCATCAGCTTCTATGGCAGTTGAAGATGCAAAAATCAATTTCGATAATCTTGACAGAAACCGAATCGGTGTTATAATTGGTTCGGGAATAGGTGGTATGTGGACATACCACCAACAACAACAAAATCTATATGACAGAGACGGCAAGCCTGATAGAATCTCTCCTTTTTTTGTTCCGATGTTAATATCGGATATTGCTGCTGGACACGTAGCAATCAGGTGGGGTTTGAAAGGTCCGAATTATGCAACCGTTTCAGCATGTGCAACATCATCACACTCAATTGCTGATGCTTTGATGATCATTCAACGAGGCGATGCAGATATGATGGTAGTAGGTGGTAGCGAAGCTGTTGTTTGTCCGATGGGCGTTGGTGGATTTAATGCCATGAAAGCCCTTTCAACTCGAAATGACGACCCTACAACAGCAAGCAGACCTTTCGACAAAGACCGTGATGGTTTTGTGATTGGCGAAGGTGCCGGGGTTTTAATTCTCGAAACATTAGAACACGCGTTAAACCGTGGCGCCGAAATATATTGTGAAATAGCAGGAATCGGTCTGACTGATGATGCATTTCATATTACTCAACCGGCTCCCGGGGGCGAAGGTGCAGTTCGTTCTATGTCATTATGTATCCAAGATGCAGGTTTGTTACCGCAAGACATTGATTATATCAACGCTCACGGTACTTCAACTCCGTTTAACGACAGAAATGAAACAGCGGCAATCAAAACGGTATTTGGTGACCATGCTTATAAATTGGTTGTTAGCTCCACAAAGTCCATGACAGGACATTTGTTGGGTGCTGCAGGTGCTATCGAAGCCATAGCTACTGTGATGGCTATCAAGAATTCCAAGATTCCACCAACAATCAATTATAATACACCGGACCCTGATTGCGATTTGAATTACGCTCCGAACAAATTTGTCGAACGTGAAATCAAAGCTGCGATTAGCAATACATTCGGTTTTGGCGGACACAATGCTTCGTTATGTTTCAAAGCATACGAACAATAATGTGAATGAAATGAAAAGTGATTTCCCCGGTATTAATAGTTCGCAAAACATTAATATGGGAAGTTCCGATATTATTAAATCCGAACTCAAGGATAAATTCCCTGAGCTCGGGTTTTTAATAGGTGATATCCGAAAAAGTTTTATTGAAATTCTCGGATTCGAAATCATCAGGATAGGCATATATGAAGAAGCGTTAACTCATCGTTCGTACCCAGCACAAAATGAGTTGAAGTCGCCAGTTTCTAATGAAAGATTAGAATTCCTTGGTGATGCAATTTTGGATATGATTGTAGCTGAATATCTTTTTGTATTTTACAATATTGACAGTGAGGGAACATTAACTAAACTTAGGTCAAGATTGGTAAACAAACATTCATTAGCAGTTTGTGGCAAGAAAATGAATATTGAGAGTTTTCTACGTATCAGCCACAGCGCAGCTAAAACAGTACAGGCAGGAAACGAGACGATTCTTGCAGACGCTATGGAAGCTATTATAGCAGCTGTCTATCTTGATTTAGGACTTGAAAGCGCAAGGAATTTTGTAATAAACAAAATGTTGCCTCTGATTGTAAACGAATCGTTACTTGACGATACAAATTATAAAAGTAGATTATTGGAATTAGTCCAAGCGGAAGGCAAGAAATCACCCGAATATATAGTAATTGAAGAAGAAGGACCACCGCACAATAAAAACTATACTGTCGGTGTCCTTATCGAAGGTATTCAGAGCGGTGTCGGGAAAGGTAAAAGTAAAAAAGACGCCGAACAAGTTGCCGCAAAAAGAGCATTAATAAGTCATTATTTATAGAATTATTTTAACAAAATAAAAAATGGAAAAGATAATAATTGAAAAAAGCAGGCCCGGAAGACGTGGTTATACATTACCCAAACTTGATGTCGGAATTTCTGATATACAAAATTCTATTCCGGAGTCCTATTTACGTAAAGAAGCAGCAAATCTACCGGAAATTGCCGAACTCGAAGTAGCTCGTCATTTCGGACGTTTGAGCCATTTGAACTACAATATTGAACAAGGTTTATATCCTTTAGGTTCTTGTACGATGAAATATAATCCTAAAATCAATGAAACAGTTGCTTCTATGAGTGGATTTGCAGATTTACATCCCAATTCGACTGACGAAATGTCTCAAGGTGCATTAGAAGTGATGTATAAATTAGGGGAAGTACTTAAGGAAATCTCTGGTATGCAGGGTGTTTCTTTGCAACCAGCTGCAGGCTCGCAGGGTGAATTAACAGGTATTTTGATGTTCAGAGCTTATCACAAGCATCGTAATGATACTAAAAGAACCAAAATTCTCATTCCAAATGCGGCGCATGGAACAAATCCTGCTTCTGCAGCAATTGCCGGATTTGAGATTGTGGAAATTGATTCAAATGCCGAAGGTATGGTTGATATTGAAGATTTACGCTCAAAAATTGGCGATGATGTTGCCGGATTTATGCTTACAAACCCAAATACTGTTGGTATTTTTGAAAAGGAAATTGAAACTATCGCTGAACTAATCAGAGGTTGTGGTGGTTTGATGTATATGGACGGTGCCAATTTGAATGCCCTATTAGGCATTGCACGCCCGGGAGATATGGGATTCGATTGTGTTCATATTAATTTACATAAAACATTCTCGACACCTCATGGTGGCGGCGGTCCCGGTTCAGGACCTGTTTGTGTAAGTGAACGATTAATACCTTATTTGCCGATACCACAAATCTCCAAAGACAATGATAAATACAAATTGGATTTTGGCAAAGAACACTCAATTGGTCGCGTTCATACTTTCTTTGGAAACTTCGGAATGTTTATCAGAGCTTATACATATATCTCTATGCATGGCAATGAAGCATTGAGACAAATATCTGAAAATGCTATAATTAACTCAAATTACTTGAGAGCACTTATCAAGCATAATTACAAAATTCCTTATACCGAATTTGGTATGCATGAGTTTGTGATTTCTGCCGATTACCAAAAGGAATTGGGCGTAAGTGCCAAAGATATTGCCAAAAGATTGTTGGATTACGGTTTCCATGCACCAACGATTTATTTCCCTCTTATTGTACACGAATGTATGCTAATAGAGCCTACTGAAACTGAGACAAAAGAGAATATCGAACAGTTTGCAGATGTTATGAATAAAATCGCTCAGGAAGCTAGAGAAAAGCCTGAATTAGTTACTTCTGCTCCTTTGAACACTCCGATTAGAAGAGTTGATGACGCTCTTGCTGCCAGAAAATTGAATGTTCGTTGGTAGATTCACGTTTGAATTTGAATGATTTAAAGAAAGCGTCCATTGTGACGCTTTTTTTTTGACTTAAAATCGTTTTTTTCCGTCAATACTTGAAACCTTTTGCGTTTTGATGTGTCTTTTAGAAAAATAGTTTTAAACCGGAGTGAAAATGTCGAATTTAATTCGTAGCATAAAAATTTTGATATTTGTATTAATATCTTTCAATTTTGTGAGTAGCTATTCACAATTAATGACTGCTCAACAATTTGGAAAAAATAAAGTTCAGTATAGGAATTTCAATTGGAAATTTATCCAATCTGCTAATTTTGATGTCTATTATGATGCCGGACATAAATATCTGGCTGAATTTACTGCTTTATCAGCCGAAAAAGCAGTTGCATCCATTCAAAGAACAGTAAACTTCAGATTGACCGGACGAGTTTCGATAGTTGTTTATGCAGCACATAATGAATTCCAACAAACTAATGTAATAAGTAGTTTTATGCCAGAAGGCGTCGGAGGTGTTACTGAGTTATTCAAAAATCGTGTTGTAGTGCCATTTCAAGGAGATTATGCCCAACTTGACCACGTAATTCATCACGAGCTTGTGCATGCAGTACTTAATGATATGTTTTACGGAGGTACATTTCAATCTGCAATTACATCAAGCTCAGGATTCATGATTCCATTATGGTTAAATGAAGGACTTGCCGAATGGGAAAGTATAGGCGGAATGAACACCGAAACAGATATGTTTATGCGTGATTTGCTATTAAGCGAAAATCTTCCATCATTGGAGCGATTAAATGGCTTTCTTGCTTATAGAGGCGGGCAGACATTTTATTGGTACGTTGCAGATAAATACGGCAAGGAAAAAGTCGGTGATTTTATAAATAAATTGAAAATTCATAAGAATCTCAACATAGCTTTTGAAAGTGCTTTTCAGTTAGATTTGGAAAGCTTTTCCGAAAAATGGGAAAGAGATTTAAAGAGATATTATTGGCCAGATTTAGAAGTTTTCACCGATTTGAAAGATTTTGCAAGCCCAATTACAGACCATTTTAAAGAAAGAACATACTATAACTCATCTCCTGCTATTTCACCCGACGGAGAGAAAATAGCATTTATCTCGGCACCGGGAGGAACTTTTGGCATCTTTGTCAGAAATATTGATGATAAAAATTCAACTCGTCAATTAGTTAGTAGCTTCAGAAAACAAGATTTTGAAGATTTGAATATGCTTACACCCGGGATTTCTTGGGACCCAACCGGAAAGAAAATTGCGATTTCAGCTAAATCAGGTGGGGAAGATGCTATTTTCATCATTGATGCTGAAACCGGTGATTATGAAAAAATAACACCCGGAATAATTTCAATTTCATCAGTAGATTGGTCAAATAGTGGTAATGAACTCGCTTTCATTGGTACAGAAATAAACCGAAGCGATATTTTCATTTATAATTTGAAGTCAAAAAAAATAACAAACATTACAAACGACATATTTTCGGATAAGTTTTTAAGGTGGTCAAGTGATGATACTAAGATATTTTTTGGCTCTGATAGGTCAACCAATCTAACTCCAATGTTAGAATCTTTTAAAATGTGGAATTATGATGTTTATCAAACCGATTTATATGAATTGACTTTAGCTGATTTTTCTATCAGACGACTAACATTTGATTCCGACAATGATAAGTCTTCAGTGACTTCCGTTCATGGACATGATAAAATTCTATATAGTTCGGATAAAAATGGCATAAGCAACGTTTATGTGCTTGATTTGAATACTTTAGAATCCAGACCTATTACAAATTCAATAAATGCAATAACTCAAATAGCTTTATCAAAAGATGCCACAAAATTATTATTTACATCACAGGTCAACGGTGGCTACGATATTTATATGATGCGGTTTCCTCTTGAGAAGAAATTGGATTTTGATGAGTTACCTCTGACAAAGTTCAAACAAGGCGAACGCGATAAGCAGAAATTAATTGATAATATTGCAACCGAAAACAAAAAATCTGAAGAAGAAAAACTAGTTGGATACGGTGATTTTGAAGTTGGCTTTGAGCAACAAAAATTGGTATCTCCCAATATTGATGCTATGGCAAAACGAGATGAAAGCAATAAAAAAATTACTGAAGTAGATGTTTCAGAATTCCAAGAAAACGATTATAAAGTCTCTTTTTCTGCTGATTTGGTAATGGGAAATCCTGGCTATAGCACTTATTATGGCGCTCAAGGGGTTACACAAATGCTATTTAGCGATATATTGGGCGACCATCAAATTTTCTTCCAAGCAAATATATTAATGGATTTGAGAAACAGCCAGTTCTATCTTGCATATAACTACTTGCCTAATATCATTGATTATCAGGTAAGTGCTTACCACACATCTGCATTCGTGTTGAGAACTGATAATTATTACCACAGATACAGAAATTTTGGCTCCGGATTGAAAGCATCATATCCTATAACGATGTTTCAGAGATTTGAAGTCGGTACAAATTTCATGTTCTTAACAAGAGAGAATGTCGAAGTACCTCAATTTCCTTCAGATTCACGATTCCTGTTAGTACCAAATGTTCGTTTCATTCACGATAATACACTTTGGGGCTATTATGGTCCACGTGACGGTTCAAGATTTTTTGTAGATGTAACTGCATCACCCAAAATTTCAGAGTCTTCCGGTGTAGGTTTTTTAACCTTTTCAGCTGATTATAGAATCTATTTTCCATTGGGCGATTGGATAAGCATTGCAGCCAGAACGGCTGGTGCGGCAAGCTTCGGACCTGACCCGATTAATTTTTATATGGGCGGTACAGATAATTGGATAAACAGAAGATTTAAGAACGGTCGATTACCATTTGACAGTCCTCAAGATTTTGCTTTCATGGGTTTCCAGACTCCTTTGAGAGGATGGCAAGTTGCAGAATTAACCGGTAACAAATTTTTCCTTTCAAATTTCGAACTAAGATTCCCTTTATTAACAGCATTAGTAGCAGGTCCTTTGCCAATTCTCATATCAGGTATTAATGGTGCGTTATTTTTCGATATCGGTGGAGCATGGAACAATACTTTTGTATCTGCCCGTAAAGACGAAAGTGGAAATCTTCAACCTGTCAATCTTTTGATGAGTACAGGCATTGGCATTAGAAGTTATTTCTTGGGTATCCCTTGGAAAGTTGATATAGCATGGCGCAATCAATATACAGGCTGGTCAGAACCTAATTATTTAATTTCCATGGGGCTTGACTTTTAAACTAGCCTTTCTTTACGTGGACGTTCCCAAGGATAGGGTCGGTCGAATTATGCGAAATCAACCTTTCAATTGTCTTAGTTGATAGTGTAGCACCTGACGGAATTAATTTAAGTCCCTTGTTAGTATAAATGTCACGAGTTATTATCATTCCTTCTTTGAGTTCGGCAAGTTGAACTGCCATTTCAAATGGGTCGAATAATTCCTTATCATGCGATTTTAGATATTGCTCAAGTAGTATAATTACTCTATTATCATAAAGTCTTTGGGATTCTTTTCTCAATATTTCGATTGCATTTTTGGATGATAAATTCCTTAGTGCTCTGAGTTCTTCAAAGTCTAATGATGCTCTGATAATTCTTGATTCTAATGGTATTTGCCATGATTTGAGCCGTTCAGGAATTCCGCTTCCATCGAAATTTTCGTAGATATGACCGATGATTAAAGCTACGTGACGGAATCGGTTTATACTTTCAACAATTGCTTTGCCTGATTGAGGAACTTGGCACATTAAGGGGTCTGTTGGTGCTCCATCAATTAGTACAGGCATTTTTAGCATGGAATCGGGGAGAAAAATCCTTCCGGCTTGAGAAAGGAAAGAAGCAATTTCAATATCACGAAGACTCTCTTCATCATATTCACTAAGATTTTTCATTATCCAAACTGAGCATTGCGAAACTCTTTTGAGTATATCGATTGATGCAGGGATTCTGGCTTCAAGAAATTTAACAGCCAATTTAATCATATCCTGCATATCGTTTTCGAGTGCTTCAGCAAGTTCCATCAATAACTTGTTTTCGCTTCTAACCTGACGCTTTAGATTAATTATGCGTAACGATGAGCGTATTCTTACTAACAAACGATTGCTTTCTATGGGTTTTCCCAGAAAGTCATCTGCTCCAATTTCAATAGCGTGTGTATAAATATCATCCTCAACACTTGCAGTCAAAAAGATAAAGATAGCATCAGAAAGTTCGTTTCTGCTCCTGATTTTTGTTAGTAATTCAAAACCATTCATTTTTGGCATTGTGATGTCGGAGATAATAATATCAGGGTATTCGTTTTGAGCTATATTGAAGGCTTCCAACCCATCAAAAGCTAAAAAAACTTTGATATCCGGAAAATGAATTCTTATCAATGTTTCTATAGCAAGGTTGTTTGATGAGTCATCATCTACTACTAAGATTTTGATAATATCATTTGATTTTTGTTCTTCCATTATAACTCCGGTAAGAATTGGTCAACGTTTATGTGTTTTATAAGTATGCTGATGCGTCTGTTTGACATGTCGAAAGGATTATCGGGATTCCGAAGTCTCTTATCGGCAAATCCTTTTACTTCGACGATTTGACCATCCCACAACCCTTCACGTTCGAGCATGCGCCTCGACGCATTTGCTCTATCGGTAGATAATTCCCAGTTACTGTAATCAGATGCTCCTCGATAGCTACGACTATCAGTATGTCCTTCGATGTCAACATAGTTGGGTAGTTTACCAATTTCACGACCTAAAACTTTTAGTATATTAATCGCTGCTTTGCTTAATTTACTACTGCCGATTTCAAAAAATAGCGATTCAGTTGATTCGATTAATTCAATTCTTAATCCCTCTTTGGTCATTTCTATTTTAATTGAAGAAAGTATCTTCTCCATTTCCGGCATTTCGGTCATTAATTGTGAAAATCTCTTGCGTAAATCGTCACCAATTTGCTCGACTCTTTCTTGGGCTAAGATACTATCTTGAACAGCTTTATTCAATAGTTTCTGATACAAAGTATCTGTGGTCTCTTTGTCAAATTTCAAGATAGATTCCCCTTCGCCTTTAGAAGCGCTTATTTCAGCCCTACGTTTTGAGTTTTCTAAGTCAAGTTCAATCGGTATAGGACCTGACTTCTTTTTCCCTGAAAAAAGTTCAAACCTGTCAGGATGCTCAAAATATTCGGCGACTTGCATTTTCACTTCTTCAGATGATGCCAATATCCACATAACGATAAAGAACGCCATCATTGCAGTAACAAAATCGGCATAGGCAACTTTCCACGCACCACCATGGTGACCGTGACCGCCTCCCTTTTTAACCTTTTTTATGATTATTGGTTGTTCTTTTTGACTCTTTTGTTCAGACATAGTGTTTTGATTAGCCTTTTATCGCTTCTTCGGTTTCTTTAAAGCTTGGTCTGTTATGAGGGTCAATTGCTCTTCTGCCGTATTCGATAGCTACAGTCGGGGGCATGCTCTTTGCAAATGCCAAAAGGGCTGCTTTGATACATTCCAAATATTTTGCTTCTTGTTCAACAGTCTTTTCCATATTACGTGCAATTGGACCTACAAATCCATACGCAAGCAAAACGCCCATGAATGTACCAACTAATGCACCACCTACTTTCTTACCGACTGTTTCGGCACCGGCAGTAATCGAAAGCATAGTTACGATAATACCTAAAACTGCGGCAACTATACCCAGTCCGGGCAAAGCATCTGAAACAATATTTAGTGCTGCGGGCGGGTGGTGTTCGTCTTGATGAATGTTTTCGAGGTCAATATCCATCAGTTCTTCTAATTCATGGGCAGGTACGCCACCGGAGAGCACTACTTTAAGAGTATCGCAAAGGAAATCTACTGCATGATGGTTTGCCAAAAAAGATGGGTATTTGGAGATTATAGTACTTGATTCGGGTGCTTCAATGTGTTGTTCCAACGCTATCAAGCCTTCGCGTTTTGCAAATTGAAACAATTCATAAAGCATTCTCAACAATTCGGTATATGATTGTTTGTTAACTGTGGCACCTTTAAATATGCCCAGAGCTCCTTTTATTATGCGCATGTTCAGGTCTTTGGAATTGGCTATTAACATAGATCCAATCGAAGCACCACCAATTATAATGTATTCATAAGGATGAAGAAAAAATGCTACTGCATCCATATTGAATTCTGCTGCCCAAAAGAAGCCGCCGAACACACAAACAAAAACCACAATAATTCCAACAATTACAAACATCGTTTATCCAATTTATTTTAAGGATTTTGTTTTTTACTTAATTTTATCTGACAAATCTAACAATTTTTTGTCTTTCGGAAACATATCTAAACCAATATTAAGATATTTTTTTGCATTCGCTGTGTCATTCAACTTCAAATAAACTTCTACAAGATGCAAACATATCTCAGCCGAAATAGATTCCGTGTTTGTGTAGGACTTTAACAAATATTCCAGCGCCTTATCATATTTCCCCATTTTAAACATTATCCAGCCATAAGTGTCAAGATAAGAGGCATTTTCGGGGTCTTCCTTCAATGAAAATTCAGACATTTCCAAAGCTTTTTGCAAATCAATATTTTGTTCAGATAGTGTATATGCATAATTATTATTCAAAAGTGCATTATCAGGCATAATCATCATAGCCTTTTTGTAATATTGATTAGACTTATCATAATCGTCCAATTCATGATAAATAAACCCTAGATTAGACAATATATCGGCATTATCGCTATCTAACTTTAATGCTTGCAACATTAAGTTTTCAGCAGTTTGATAGTCATGAGTTTGCATGTAAGCAATGCCTAAAAAATAATGATAACGCATATCATCTTCTGAGTTTTCAAAATCCTTCAATACTTCAATTACTTTGTCCCATCTGCTTGAAAAGACATAAATCTGTGCAATTTCAACCGCATTGAAAGCTTTATTTTCACCATTTTTCAGCAAATAGGTTAAAAATTTATCAGCTTTGACTGTATCGCCGATTTGTTGATTGACAGCACCCCCGACAAATTGCATGAATTCATCAAATTGGAATCTGTTATCGACCTTTTCCACATATCTTCGAGCTTGCACAGTGTCCGTTTGGAATGAATTCATCAAAAAAAACACACCAACTCTTGAATACATTGATTTCAAGTCATCAAAATTCCACTTTTTCTCAGTAGAAAATATCAGATCTATAGCACTTTCTAAGTCCTTGTTATCCAAATAAAAATCAAGCATAACACTATGAGGATTGAAATTATCAGGTGCTTTTGCAATCATTTTCAATAGGGTCTTTTTTTGACGGATTGTGTCATTCAATGATTTCGATAATTCCGAAATTCGATACAAAGTGAACAAGTCCAATTTATCTTCGGGTACCTTAGAAAAATACTCAAGTGCTTTGCGTTTGTCTGTGTATTCATAAACACTTGCGATATATATTAGCAACTCAACTTTACCAAATTTATCGTAGCAATACTCAAGTGTTTGAATCGCTTCATCGTATTTTCTGAGTGGAATGAGAATTTCAGCTAATAAAAGGTATGCAGGTTCGAATCCAGGGTCTAATGCAATTGCATGACTGACAGACTCGTGAGCTAATTCAAATTTGAAAAGGTTTCTATAAGAATTGGCTAAAGCAAGATAAATTCCCGGACTTTTGTCATATCGCAATGCTTCCTGAAATTCGATTACCGAAAGTGCAAATTCACCTTGATTTTGAAGAGTTGACCCACGAACAACATGACTGATGGCTGCTTTTTGCAATCTTGTTGTGTCCACCTGTATGATGAAATCTTTAGCTAAAATATTAGAAATATCATATTTGTTTGATTTAGGTGAACTTGAACATGCGCCTAATATTACAAGAATCGAAATCGAGAAAATGTTTATAAATGTCAGTCTTTGTATATATTTCATGAATGTCTGATTCTTTGGGATATTTTATAAAAGTTTTTGTAAAAATAGATTAACGTAAAAAACGAAAATAATTTTGATAAATTGGTCTAATATTTCTTAAATTCAAGTCATCGAGTGTGTCGAATCTAAACGGCAGTTCAATTGTGCTGTCATATCTACATTTTGAGTCTAATCCATCATTAAGTTCAATACTTAACATTTTAGATATAACGTTAGAAATGTTTTCCTCGTGAACTCTTAGGTAATCATAAAAAATGCTTGGTACATGGTTTATTCTTGTCGGAATATCGAAATTTGGCTTGTATAATTTAAAACCGGGATTCATTATGTCCACCTGACGGTTAGAATTCTTTTTGTGCTGAATTATCTCATTTTGGAACATTTCAAAGTTTGCTTTTAGGTTATTCAATGACTCTTGCCATTCGTCAATCGGTTCTGAGGCATCAACAACTATACGTACATAATCATTTTGTCTCATTATGGAGTCCATCATCATGAAATCAATGCAAATAGGAGAGATGTCTGTAATGTTTGAAGGTAGCTTATATTGACCAATCGTTAACAGTTTGTTAATCAAATTGAGTATTCTTACAAATTGGTCACCTTCAATTTTTAAGTATTTCATCAAACTCAATATATTTTCGATTCGATTGCTTGTGTAACGTGGAATCAAGCGATAGTCATAGATAATTGGCTCCATGTAAGCTTTTTTGAATACAGTATCGCTAAGCAGATTCATCCCGGTTGGAGTCATTGCAAGAACCGGCATTTTATTGTTTGAAGTGCCCACTATGTAATCGGTATCTATATCATTTGGGCTCAGGAAATCGAATTTTGTTCTATGTTGATTAAACTGACTTCTGACTTTATAAGTTTGGAAATGGTTATATTGGAGATTCAACTCAGCGTTTATCATTTCCTCAATCAAGTTGTCCCTTTTGATTTGTTCAACTATTTTACTATAATTATCTGTACCTCCTATAATTAATTCAGAATCAATATGATACTTTATCAAATCACTCAAATTTGGCTTAGTGTTCATTTTGCCGAGTATAGGCAAAAATGATGAATTCCGTTCTAAGCGTTTATTGCGAGTAATAAAAATTTTGAAATCTTTATGAAAGAAATCTACCCCGTCATAATATAAATCTGTTTCAGGAATTGATACTAAGTTCCTGAATTTATATTGTGGATTGGGTGATTTCGATTCCTCTACATTATCATAAGTGAAATATTCACTATATATAATTGAATCAGCTGATGAATAAGCAAGCAAGTTACCAAATATATCTTTTATCAAATGATTAGGGTTTCCATTTGAATCTAATGAAAACAAAAGCTCTTGATGGTCGAAAAGATTGTAAAAATAGTTGTTTATTTTCAATGAATTACTGTTTTTAGTTACAGCAAAATAATTGGGTGATTGGCTTTGTAATGGAATATCAAAATAGTGGATTGTATCTTTACTAATTGATTTTGACAATATTCCTTCGTTGTTGTAACGCAATGTGGTGAAATCACCATTTGGACCGGAATAACCAATCAATTGGTCTTCATTATTATAGAAAAATCCGTATTGTTCATTGCCATTGGAAATTGAGCTAATATTCTCTGACTCATTTGTATAGATGAAAGCATCAGCAATTTTATGTGGAATATTGCTGTTTGAACCGTAAGTGTAGAGTATCAATTCACCATTTTCGTTTCGTGAGATTACTCTTCCGGCATTATCATAATCGAATATTGTTGAATTGTCCATAGTAGCAACCTTTGTATATTCGGACCATTCATTATAAGTCAAAGCGAAAAGGGAAGTATCGGTATTACTCGATATTTTTACTAATCTATCAGCATTGTCATAGACGTAATTATATGATTTGCCTAAATTTTCCGAAATGAAAATACTTACATTGGAAAGTCTGTTTTTCAAATCATATTCGTATCGTACCTCCGAATCATCATCATATTGAATTCGTAATGGCAAACCACTACTATTTTTATGCACAATTATAGAATGTTCGGAACCAAATTTTACTGTATCAATAAATAATTTTGATGCTTTGCTGATTTGAATCACGCTTTGACCATTCAATGCTAATGATTTCAAATTATTGAGATTATCATATTGGTATGCAATAATCGGCTCTTGACCATTAAGAAAATTCTTTAAAAGATGCAATCTGCCCGCTTTATCATATTCATAAGTTATGAGTTCATTCTCAGGACTTGATTTTGAAATAGTTTTGGTTTGCCCAATGTTATTATATGTGTAATCAAAAACGTTGCCTGATTGGTCAAAACGAATTTTCAATCGGTTCCAATCATCATATTCAAAAAAATTATCAAATCCTGTCGGGTAATCCTTGATTATCAAATTTGAGTTGCCATCATAATAGTAGGAGTAACTTTTGCCGGCTTTTTCAATGCTTTGCAAATTGATTTTTGTGTCGTAAGCAAAAAAATATTTCAAAGAATTATACTCAACACTTTCAATTTCACCGATAGGAGAAAATTTGAAATTGATTAAATTTTTGTTTGAATGACTGATACGTGCCAGATATTGATTTACATCATAAACATAATTGTATGTCCCTATTGTTGGAATCGTAACTGAAGTAATGTTATGATTCAAGTTAAAACTTATTGTAGTTTGAAGTATGCTGTTCACCCATGTTTCAAATAATTTATTGCTTGAATTGATTGCGTAATCTACACTATTAGCTATAATTGAACTTGGTTTCAATTGCTTGCCGATATAAGAGTATAAATTCGTAGATGAGCAATTTTTAGAATTCGTAATCCTGCCATATTTATCTTCGCGATAAATATGGTTTGTATCACCGTTTTGAATTATACTAAGCCTATTGCCTAAATTATCATAACTTAAATTACTCACTCTGCCGATTTTGTCTGTTTTGCTTACAATTCTATAGTAGTTGTCTAATCGGAATGTAATTGTATCGCCTGAATTATCGTACATCTTGAAGTCATTTGCTTGTTTGTTGTAGCTGAAATTAAGAATATATGCGATTGGAGAAATAATTGAAGTCAAGTTGCCCATAGAATTATATTGAAATTCAAAACTGTTCCCCATTGGCTCTGCAATTCTGATAATATCTCCAACAGAATTGTAAACGTATCGCAATGAATCAAATCTGTTTACGATAAAGCTAATCGGTCGTTTAGCTTTGTCGTATCGAATCAAAAATTCAGAGTTAGCCCTATCAATGAGAGATGAGATTTTCCCGCTATTAGTATATGAAAACAGTTCCGAAGTGGCATCGTGAAAGTTTTTTCTTAAAGTTCTTCCGATTTTATCTCGGAAATTGACAACAGTATAGTTATTATAATCTGTTTTTTGATTTAGCAATCCTGTGTGATTATTGCTTAGAATGATTTTGTAATCACTCAAGTAAATATATGAATTCACAAAACCAAAATTATCATATGTCATTCTTGAAAAGGGTAACCCATTCAAATCTAAGGAAACAAGTTTTCCATTCAAATAGCTTGCCGATAAATCAAAATCATACATTTGGATGCTTTTTATTCGATTATTTTGATTACTTATCTTTAAAGTATCATTCAACTCGTTGACAATTTGAGCCAAATTCATATCTTTGTCATATGAAAAATACTTCGACATGTTTGCATCATAGACTTTGGAAAGTAGCCCAAAGGAATTATACTCATAATTTGTTGCAAATGCTCTTTCAGTTATTTTTCGGATTTGTTGCCCATATTGATTATAAATATATCTAATGGAATCACCGTTTGAGAAATTAATTTTGGCTAATAAGTCATTTTCATATTGAAATGTTACCGGTCTATTTTGACTATTTACAAAACTTGTAATGTTTCCAAAGACATCGTGTAAAATTCCGGTTGAATTCAAATTTGGGTCTATGATAGCAATCAAATTGCCTATAGGACTGTAATTCAAAGAGACTCTGTTATTATCGCCATCAGTGTATGAACTGATTAGTAAAGAATTACTGTATGTAAATCCGAATTTTAATCCATCGGCTAAAATTTCACTCAATCTCTCAGCATCATCATAGATGAATCGAATCTCATCATTAGTAGTATTTGAAACTGATTCGAGCTTATAAAAATCACTGAACCCATACGTATAACTGAAGTCACCAAAATAACTTAAAGATAATGACTTTGGCGACGTCATTAAATTATGTGTAGTACCGTTTTGAGTGATTTGGTTCAGTGAGCCAATTGCATTATATTCATAACTTGCTTTGGGTATATCATTATTTAAAATTTCACTGACTTTGCCAATTTGATCATAAGAGTAAGCCTTAAACTGATTATTATCTTTTTTGATTTCTGATAATCTATTCACTTTATCGTAAATATAGGTCAATTCAATCATCCCATTATTAATCCTCGACACCTTTCTTAAGGAATTGTACCGATATTGAATTGGTGTACCATTGTTAATTGTCAAAGATTTGGCAAGTCCCAACTCATCATTTTCATAATTGATGTGAATCTGGCCTGGCTTGTTTAAAGCGATTAGATTCCCGTATATGTCATAGTTGAATGTAGCCATAGATTGTGAGTTGCGAAGAATAGTTCTAAGATTGTTCAAAAAATCATATTGGAAAGTATACTGAACATTTGAAGAAGATATATAATTAATCAAATTTGAAAACGCATCATATTGGAAAGATTTTGTACCATTTGGATTAGAATAGGTAATAAGTCTCGACAGTTTATCGTACGAAAAGGTTTCTTGAAAACCTAAAACAGTACATTCAATCATTTCGTTGTTAAGATTGTAATAACGGCTTGAAACTCTGTTGTTAGTTATATATTCAGCTATCAAATTATCTCTTTTGTCGTAATCATAATTGGATTCGATGTTATTGAAATCGTAAAGTGATGCAAGTTTTCGATTTTTTCCATAAACTAAATGGGCTTGCGATAGGATAGGTGTTTTAAAAATAATGGAATCGTAGCTTTTGTATTCAGCTATGAACTCGGGAATATTTCCAAGTTTGAATGATTCGGGTCTCATTGCATTATCATACAAAAACTTGAGAACAACGCCATCATTTCTAATAACTTTGTATAGATTCGAGCTGTTTATATATTCAAACTCTTTTGAACTTTGATTAGGGTATGCAATTTTAGTGAACAAACCTTTGAAGTTATTCTCGATGACATAAATCAACCTATCCGGCTGTGTAAATGAGGATATATAGCCAAATTGGTCATAACGAAAATCATACAGGATATGGTCGGAAAAAGCTATTCGGCTCGGATTTCCTCTTGAATCATTGTCGAATCTTATGCTAAGTTCATCAATTTCGAAGCGTTTTAAGATGCCTTTGTTATCAAAATCGAAATCATAACTTTTATTTCCACCGGTTATTTTGTTGATGATTCCCGATTCATTTCTTGAAAACTGCCATTTATTGGTTTCGGCGTCGGTATATTCCATCAAGTTCCCAATTGAATCATACGAATATAGCGTTTGTCGGTTCAGAGGGTTGATAGTCATCGTTAATAAACCTAAATCGTTATAGAAATAACGGGTGGTTGATTCTTCAGGATTTTCAACCACGGTTAGTTCATATTTATCATTATAGCTATATAGAACCGTAGAACCATTTGGATTTGCGATGCGAGTAGTCCTAAAAAGTGTATCATAATCAAAATGGTAATTTGCTTTATTCGGCAAAATGACTTTGAAAGTTCTAAGTTGTCTATTGCTTACAAAGCTAAAATCAAGATTATTGCCAACATTCACTTTTAGCACTGATAGGTCGGGAGCATATTCAATATTGATACTGTTTCCGGCTGGAAAAATTATTTTGCGTAACAAGTTGCAATCATCATATTCATATGTGTAAAAGGTCGCATCCGGATAAATGACTTTTATAAGATTCTCCTCCTCATCGTACTCATAGGTAATCTCTAGAGTATCACCAAATCTTAATTTTGTCAATTTTTCATCTGTGTAACTTAAAATCAGTTTGTTGCCTGAAGGAAATACAACTTGAGTCAATCTGTTTTGTACATATTCAAATTTGATTTCATTGCCGAAATTATCACTGATATTGCTGACATAATGATTATCAGGCTCATTGAATTGGTAATAACAAGGATTAGCATTTGCTATAATATCATTTGTAATACCGGTATAAACATAGTTTCCGTTATCGAATTTAAGTTGACCGATTGAACCATAAATAGGGTGGAAGGCTGAATCGGACCTTTTTTGGAACAATTCTGTTTTGTCGTCAGAAAGAACAATCATCACATTCTTATTGACATTGTTGGTTGCATACCTGATATTATATGAAAACTGCCATTTTGCTCCAAATCTGCCGTTGAAAGAGCTAAGACTATTATAAGTGAATTTTGCATTAATCGAAAACCCAATATCATTACTTAAGAAATCGGTTCTATTGTATAGTAAGTTGCCTGATACCGTATTTACCAAAAGTTGTTCACGTTCATTATCGAGCCCTGCAGCAGGGCTTACAAAGTGTTGAAAATGATATTTGCCCCTTGTCATAGAGCCAATTTGTTGGTCGGAAACAATAGAGTCACCATGCTTGATGATAAAATTTTCTTGCGCTAATAAAGGATTACTCGCACAAGCAAAAAATAAAAAGAAAAATATGGAATTCAGTTTCATCATAAATAATAGACACAGACCGCTTTTAAATGTTTCAAAATCAGAATTTCAAATATAAATATAAAATTTAAGGTGCAAAGCATCGTGACATATTATTTCAAAAGAGCAAAAATGAGTTTAAAAGTTATAACTATTGATTTTTGGAATACTTTATTCGATTCCTCCGGCGGTAAACATAGAAATGCACTACGTTATCACACAATCATGGAGGAGATTTCTCATCTAGGAACATCTGTTACAGACGAAGATTTGGATTTAGCTCTAAAAGCATCATGGGAATTTTTCAATAATATCTGGATAAATCAACAACGGACACCTAAACCTGTTGAAACAATCGAATTTTTCTGGAGCTATCTGAAACTACCATTTTCCAAAACTTCAATTGACAAAGTCACACAGGTTTTCTCTGATTCAATTTTGAACTATCCCCCAAAAATGATGACAAACGTAAGCGAAGCATTGCCAATTTTAGCTTCTAAATATAAGTTGGGAATCGTATCCGATACAGGTTTTACACCTGGTAGCACGCTTCAAATACTAATGAAAAATAATGGCGTTCTTGAATATTTCAACTCTTTTAGCTTTAGTGATGAAACCGGTGTTTCAAAACCACATCCTAAAGCCTTTAATAAGGTTTTAAATGAATTCAATGTAAGTCCTTCCGAAGCTCTTCATATTGGAGACATAGAGAAAACTGATATAAAGGGTGCAATAGAATTGGGGATGATGGCTATTAAGTTTTCAGGTGACCCGACAACAACACATCGTGATGCAGACAATATGAAAGCTACAATAGCCAATGCAGAAGTATTTGATTGGAATGATATCCCACATTGCATTGAATTGCTGGAAAATAAGAAAGGGCTGCCTGAGTAAGACAGCCCTTTTAAAGAAATTCAGCAGTCAAAATTAGACTCCGAGTTCGCCTTTGATTTGAGCTACCCAAGATTTGATTCTATCTTCGGTTTGGTCTTCTTGGTTGTCTTGGTCAATTCCAAGTCCAAAGAATTTGCCATTTTCTGCCAATCCGGCTGAAGTAGTGAATTCATAACCATCTGTAGGCCAATAACCAAAGATTGAACCACCATTTTTGAGGACAGGTTTTCCAAGTATGCCAATTGCATCAAGGAAGTTGTCCGGATAACCATCTTGATCACCAAGGCCAACAAAAGCGACTTTTTTGCCCGAGAAGTCAAACGATTCAAATTCTCCGAATACAGCATCAAAATCATCTTGCAATTCGCCATCATTCCATGTTGGCACTGCAATAATGAATTGGTCGTATTTTGCCATATCATCTACAGAAGCGCTTGACATATCATGAACATCAACTTCAAATCCATTTACTTTCAACTCTTTTTCAAGTATTTCTACAACTGTTTCTGTGTTTCCGGTATTAGTTCCGAAAAAAATTCCTATCAACATAATAAATCTCCGTTTTGTGAATTAACAAAAAAATGTTTTTCAAATTTAGTAAAAAATCAATAACAAATATAATTTACGTTACAACAATAGCAAAAAAAAACGCAACCAAATTGGCTGCGTTTTTTAATATTTTTTTCAACTATTTGTTTTCCAAATCTTTAAGCATTTGATATAAGCCCTTTTTGTCGAGAGTTTTGATTGCTTTCGCAGTAGCTTTGATAGTAATCCATCGCTTTTCTTCGGGCAACCAGATACGTTTTTTTTGAAGATTCGGCAAAAATCTTCTGCGTGTCTTGTTATGAGCGTGCGATACGTTATTACCCGATATTGGTTTTGTACCTGTTAATTGACATATTCTTGCCATGACTATTCCCCATTTATGTTGTTTATTATTACCAAAGATTACAAAAATACACAGAAAGTTTAAAATAAAAAAACTATTATCATTGAAATTTCTTATAAATTTCATAAATCTTTGAAATGTTGTGCTCCCAATCGAAATGATCTTGTGCAAATTTTCTGCCTACAAGTCCCAATCTTCGTGCTTCATCCGGATTGTCCAGGAGATGTCGGATTGAAGAGACAAAATCTTCTTTGCTATCAGCTATTATAATACCGTTTTCGCACGATGCAGGTATACCTTCGGCTGCAACTGATGTAGCTATTACAGGCAATTCCATCGCTAAAGCCTCGAGAATTTTAATTCTTATTCCACTGCCTACAAACAAAGGAGCAACAAAGAACGATGCTCTATTCATGTAGTGATTAATGTCCTCAACATAGCCCAAAAACTCACTCCCATGTATATTTTTGTTCTCGAACTGTTTGGGAGTGCCTTTGCCGATTATGTTAAATTTAACATTAGGATGAGAACTGACAATTTCAGGCATCACTTCATCTATGAGCCATGTGATTGCATTAACATTGTGTATCCATCTAAAGTAGGCAATATGAATAAATTCATTATCAACACGTGATTTGGAACTATCCGGATTGAACTTCTCAAAATCTACTCCCGAGAAAATTGTCATATAATTTCCGGTTGGAGCAATAGATTCAGCCAGCTTTTTATCTTCATTCGTGATTGTAAAACACATATCAAATTTTGGAAACATCTCGGCTTCTTGTAATTTGAGCAAATTTGCTTGACGAGCGACATAATGCTTTTTGGGGTTCAGAGGATTAAGATATTCAGAGTATCTTTCCCATATTTTGTGTTCGATATTATGCAATCTTAAAAAAGTAGGCTTTTTAAGAATATTTTTCAAATATAATGCAAGCGGTGCCATGCTTGAGTGTTCGGCAGTAATAACATCAAACTCTTTGCTTAATGCAATTTCCTTCAATTTTTCACTTAGAAAATTGTTAAAGTGTTTTCTTAAGTAAATTGGGTAAGTATCTATAGTTGATTTAATTATGCGTGATATAGTATTATTGGTTGAATACTCAATTACATGTACATCTGCAAATTTTTTGAAGTGTTCTAAGTGATTTTGCGGAATTTGATTTTGAGAAAAAGTAACAAAAGTAACTTCACATCCAAGCGATTTTAAAGTACGTGTTGTATTATATATCCCGATTTTTCCACCATCATCAGCGGGATAGACAAACTGAGGTGATAACTGTAATACTCTCATTTTTTCTTGAAGTGCTTTTTGAATTTACGAATGAAAAAAGATATAATATGATGAGCAACTTTACGGAACTCGCTTATTCCAAGCGTGACATCATAATATTTGTCTTTGGGAATTGGGGAGTATTCATCGCGTCGGGTAGCTATGATAACAGGTAAAACACTTAGATACCCTTCAATTATTGCTCCGAGTGAGACCCTCATTCTCATTGCTTCGAAAAATTGAAGGAATAATACGACAATAGTTCTACCCAAAGCATCAAAAAATCGGAAATTTTTCCAAATATAGCGAACATTCTGTCGAGTTAATTTTGTCCATCTTGTAGGATTGGAGCGCCCACCCATTGAAGCATAATGCATTACTCTTAAATTTGGGAAGTATCTGATATTAAATCCTGCAATAATTGCGCGAGTACAAAAATCAATTTCTTCAAAACCCCATTCCCAAAATCCACCGATTTTGTTATAAACTGTACGTCTGATAGCTGCACCGACACCAACTAAATGATTAGATTTATATCCTTCGGGTGGTACATTTGTTTTGTCATGTTTGAAAGGATACCAATTCCAAACTTCAAAATTATCCTTAACGTTGATGCACTCACATGTTATGATATCAATATTTTCGTGATTACGAAATATTTCTACAACTTTTTCAAATTCATCATTATGCTCAGGGCTCGAATCATCGTCTGTTCGCCAAATAATATCGCCATCGGACATTTCAATTCCGATATTAATCCCTCGAATATCATGATTATCCGGCAATCTTAGGTATTTGATATCCGGGAAATTCTCTTTCATCATTTCTTTAGTATTGTCTTCAGAGGCATTATCAATGACAATTATCTCTTTGTTTGGGTATGTTTGTTCCAAAAAACGATGGATTGAAAACTTTAAGTCTTCGCTTCTGTTCCTGGTGACAATGACAACACTAATTTTCATTTACTTTTTCATTTGGTTCTACAAAGATTCAAAAGTAGTGAAAATAATTTATATGAATGTGATTACTGTACTTCGATTGAACGAAAACATGAATCAAATCTGTGCAGAAGGGCATAAATGGTTGATTTCACATATGGAGCATTTGGGTCTTCGGGCGATGCAGGTGTTCCGTCCGTGATTTATAAAATAATGCGTGAAAATGACCCAAAGTTCTTTTGGTATCAATTTCATCAGTTCATTCTCAATTTTTACAGCATCAGTAGTACTTACCAAAGCGAGTTTGTTACTAATACGTATTACGTGAGTATCCACAACTATTCCGGGAGTATCAAAGCAATGACCTAAAATGACATTTGCCGTTTTACGACCGACTCCGGGTAATTTTAATAAATTCTCCATAGTTTGTGGAACTTCACCACCGAAATCATCAATTATCATTCGGCAAGCCCCACGAATGTTTTTGGCTTTTGCTTTGTAAAATCCTGTCGAAAAAATATCTTGTTCGAGTTCTGCAACTTCAACTATAAGGTAATCAGTCGGAATCTTATATTTTGCAAACAAATCTTTGGTTACGATATTTACTCTTGCATCTGTGCATTGTGCAGATAGGATTGTAGCTATCAATAGTTCAAATGGGTTTTCATGGTCTAATTGAATTTTTACATCTGGATATTTTTGGGAGAGGATTGATATTACATCTGCAATTCTTTCTTTCTTGGCTGATAAAGATGTTTGAAATTTTTTGTCGCTCATTTTGATTTTTTGATGTTGTTGCAAATTGAATCTGGTGAATCCCTATTATAGAAATATGTTGGATAAGAAATTTTCGCAATTACGAAACCCTTTTTGACTGCTCTTTCGTAAAATTCAGTATCATCACCATATGTTAGCGCCTTGAAACCACCAAGAGCGATAGCTTTTTCTTTGCGAATGAAAAAAGTGCCACCAATGATACAATCGGACAAATGAATCATCTTTGTAGTATCATTCAAGTCAGGAACGTAATGATTACCTATAATTTTGACTCCACCATGTAGCAATTCGACATGAGGGTTTTGGTTAAATACTTTGTGTCTAATTTCAAGATGGTCTTTTCTATATTCATCATCTGAATCAAGAAAAGTAATATAAATTCCAGATGCAGTTAAAATCCCGACATTTTTAGATAGAGCTTGACCACGATTGGAATGGAAAATATACCTGAATCTCGGGTCTGAGTCTAAGTACTTTCTACATATACTGAAAGTATCGTCATTACTGCCGTCATCAATTATGATACATTCCCAATCATGTTCTACTTGATTAAGCAATGAATTGAAAGCACGATGTAACAAATCAGCTCGATTGTACGTCGTTACAATGACAGAAAAGTACGGTATAATATTTTTTCTAACGGCAATATACATCTATGGACATTACTCAATTTTGGACAATCTGTTCAGCAAATTCAATAGTTCTAACAGTAGAACAACTTAAAACATTCGAACGTTATCGTGACGAATTGATTTATTGGAATTCTAAAGTAAATTTAATTTCACGGAAAGACGAAGATAATATTTTTGAAAGACATTTTTTACATAGTTTATCTATTTTGAAATACGTCAAGATACGCTCCAAATCACGATGCCTTGATATTGGAACAGGTGGGGGATTTCCGGGTTTGCCTGTAAAGATTGCAAATCCTGAAATTAATATGATGTTGATAGATTCTATAAGGAAGAAAGTCAAACTAACTGAAATGTTCGCTCAACATACGGGTCTGAAAAAGATCGAAGTTGCCACAATCCGAGCTGAGGATTTGTCTATTGGGTCAAAAGAATTTATCCAATTCGACTTCATAATGGCGAGAGCTGTGAGCAGCATTAAGAATATTGTTGATTGGTCGTATAAATTTTTATCCGATTCGGGGCTTTATGTATTGCTCAAAGGTGGCGATTTGACTGACGAGATTGCTGAATTGAAGGCATCATACCCTTCGATGAAAGTTCGCGAACATTTGATTGATATGTATGGCTGCGATTCTTTCAAAAAAGATGAAAAGAAAATTGTAATCATTGGCAAGAAAAGTCTTGAAATGAATGACAAAGTGCTTCGTCAAACTAAAGAGTAGAATAGACTTTATGCAGCAAATGAGAAACATAACAAAACTAATAATAATCATGATGATTTTTGTGGCGTCCGATGCGGTAGCACAACAAATTTCATCATCATTTAAAATTGCCAGAGTGAAATATTCCGGTGGTGGTGATTGGTACAATGACCCCGCTTCTGAAATTGAATTGTTGAAGTACGTCCAAAAGAACACAAATCTGAAAGTTGAACCTGTTTACGAATTTGTGGACTTGAGTACCGATAAAATCTTCGATTACCCATTTTTGTTCCTTACTGGGCACGGCAATGTGAACTTTACAGATAGCGAAGTTCGCCGATTGAGAGCATATCTTCAAAATGGGGGATTTCTATACATTGATGATGATTACGGTTTAGACCCATTCATTCGTAAAGAAATGAAGAAAGTCTTTCCTGACCAAGAATTTGCAGAATTGCCATTTTCACATGGCATCTTCAATGCACATTTCAAATTCCCGAATGGAGTGCCAAAAATAAATGAACATGACGGTAAGAAGCCGCAAACCTTCGGGCTATTCTACCGTGGCAGACTTTGTGTTGTTTTTACTTATGAAACAAATCCAAGCGATGGTTGGGCACCGCCCGACATCCACAAAACACCTCCCGATAAGCGGGAACTTGCTTTCAAATTTGGTACTAATCTTATAGTATGGGCATTAAGTAATTAAGGAAATTATAATGAAAACCGATAGAATAAATTTTTCTGAACTTGTTGATAAAGTGAAATCTGTCAGACGACTTGAAAGTAGTGTACTATTGCTTACAGGCTTGTTGAGTACGTTGATAGTTGCTTTTGCCGTGCTTTTTTTGATTACGGTTGTTGAATCCATCGCTCACGGAAGTGTTATGTTTAGAACCACACTTGTAACAGTCTTTGTGGGTTTGACTGCAGCTGCTGCATTTTGGTATTTATTCCCGTCAGTGTTGAGAGCCTTAGGTATAAGAAATAATCCTTCAGAGTACGATATTGCCCTTAGAATAGGAGAATATTATCCCCAAGTTAAAGATAACTTGTGTAATGCAATGCAATTGGTGCCTCTCATAGACAATCCGCGCGGTGCTTCGCCTGAATTGGCTTTAGCAGCGTATTCTAACGTTTCAAACATTGTCAAAGATTTAGATTTTACCGTTGTAATTGATAAAAATAAGTTGAAAAGAGCAGGAATCCTGTTTTTTGCGATTGCTTCTGTTTTCATTGCATCGCTTACGATTTTCAGCACAACATTAGGCGAATCCTTATTCAGAATCTCCAAATTTTCCACTTCATTTTTGCCACCTGTGCCTTTCACTTTGGACATTGAACCCAAAGATGATACGATTTTGAGAAGTCAAGCAGTTGAAATCAAGGTAATCGTAAAAGGTGAGATGCCTGACAAAATATATTTGAATTTACGTGAAGATTTGCAATCGAATTTTGATAAAATCGAACTCAAACCAAATGAAATCGGCGAATATGTCTATGCGATAAATTCATTAAAAAGTTCAATCACTTTTTATGGCTCGACTGAATGGTTCAGCGAGGAAATCGTTACCGAAACGGGCAAAATTAACGTCGTTGATAAACCAATTGTCCGTTCAATCAACGGTAGACTGATTTATCCATCATATACTAATACGGCACCAAGATATTTCGATGAAAAGAACGGTGACCTTTCGGCATTACTTGGTAGCAAAGTCGAAATTACAGTATTCAGCAGCAAACCTGTCGTAGAAGGCAACATCGTCTTTGTAACTGCAAATTCAAGTATCGTAACTAACGAAGCAACAGATGTCAAACTCGATACTACAAAATATGCTCTTTCAATTTCAGGTCAGCAACTCAATTCATCATTCAGAATCAATCGCTCAGGATATTACTTTGTTGAAGTGTTCGACGAAGACGGCAATACAAATGAAGAACCGATTAATTACTCCGTAATTGCTCTGACAGACGAATATCCAAGAATCAGCATGGTTGAACCGGAATTTGACGTCCAAATCAATACAAATGCCTTATTGCCAATCAAAACTTTAATCAGCGATGATTATGGTATTTCGACCTTAAAGCTATATTATCGCTTAGCTCAATCTCCGTATGCAGCACCCGACGAGAAATTCACATCATTTGATGTTAGTTTCGTTAAAGATAGATTGGATTTGGAAGTCAATTACGTTTGGGATTTAAATAAGCTCGGGATTATGCCCGATGATATTTTTGAATTTTACCTCGAAGTTGCCGATAATGACATTGTAAGCGGACCCAAAAAATCTAAGACGCAAACAGTCAGCGTAAGACTGCCATCTTTATCTGAAGTGCAAAAAGATGCTGAATTAGCTCAGGAATATATTGAGAAAAATCTTGAAAAATTGCTTAAAGAAACGTTGGAAATCAAACGCGACCTTGAGGATTTGAATCGTGAATTGGCAAAAAACAAAAATAAAGAGCCGGATTGGCAGCAAAAGAAAAAAACTGAAGATTTGTCAAAACGCCAAAATGAGTTGCGTAAAGAAATGAACAAATTGAGTGATGATTTGGAGCAAACCACGCAAAAAATGGAAAACAACAATCTTATTTCGCAAGAAACTCTTGATAAATTCAAAGAGCTCCAAAATTTGATGAAACAAGTGGATTCGCCGGAATTGCGTAGAATGCAACAAAAAATGCAAGATGCCCTGAAAAACATGGACCAAGAAGCCATGAAAAAAGCTTTGGAGCAATTCAAATTCGACGAAGAGCAATTCCGTAAAAACATCGAAAGAACGATGAAGATTTTGAAGCGAATCCAAGCTGAACAAAAAACAGATGCCTTGCGGAAAAAAGCCGAGGATTTGGCTCAACGCCAAGAGCAATTGTCAGCGGATACTGAAAAATCTGACCCAAAAAATCAGCAAGCTCAAGACGAACTATCTAAACGCCAAGAAAAATTAGAAAGCGAATTAGACCAACTTGAAAAGGATTTGAATTCGCTCGATGATTTGTTGAGTGAATTGGGCGAAGAGCAGCTCAAAGAGAACGACTTGCAGCAAGCTAAGGAAGATTTGAACGCCCAGGAAACTAAATCGGAAATGGATAAATCGGAAAAATCGCTGAAATCAGGCGATTTCAAAAAATCACAACCATCTCAGAAAAAAGCTGCTGAAAATCTCAAAAAGTTCGCCAAGAAAATGGATGAAATGAAAGAGAATATGAAGCAACAAGGAATGGAGCAAGCTATCAAGCAAATGCAAAAATCCTTGGAAGATATGATTGAACTTTCTAAAAATCAACAATCTGTTCGTAATAATACTTCAAAAAGCGATTTCAACTCTACTCAATTGCCTAAGCAAGCACAGCAACAAGCAGAGTTATTTGAATCATTGGCAAACGTTGCAAAAGCAATGGCTGAACTATCCGAAAAAAGTTTTGCCGTTACTCCGGAAATGGGAATGGACGTAACAAACGCATTGAGCGAAATGAGAAGTGCTGTCGAAAATATGGCTGACCGTAACATCAGGGGAGCGAATCAAGCTCAAAACAATGCAATGGGCTCGATGAATAAAGCGGCTTCGCAAATGCAAGATATGGTTCAAACGATGAAAGACCAACAAAACGGTTCGTGTAACAATCCCGGTGGCGAAGGTGAAGGCGAGGGTGAAGGTAAAGGTCAAGGACAAGGCTCAGGCGGGATGGGTATGTCTCAAAAAATGCAAGAGATTGCAGCCCAACAACAAGCGGTGAATCAAGCAATGCAAAAAATGATGGAAGGTGGCTCCGGTCAAGGTGGAAGAGTGCAGATGCAAAAGCAAGCCGAAATGCGCAGACTTGCCGATAAACAAGGACAAGCACAGAAATCTCTCGAAGAATTAGCCGAAGAACAAAAGCAATTTGCTCCAAATAAGGAAAAACTCGGTGAATTGAATCGCATTGCCAAGGATATGGAAGAAATTATGAATGACATCAACAGTGGTAATGTCACTCCGGAAACCTTGAAAAAGCAGGAACGAATCCTGTCGCGTTTGCTTGATGAATCTAAATCCGTTCACGACCGCGATTACGAAAAGCAACGCAAAGCAGATTCCGGGCAAAACATCTTTGGCGACAACCCGAATGATCTTGATTTGTCAACGCAAGAGGGACGCAAGGAATTGATGAGACAGCTTTTGGAACGTAGCAGCAAATCATTTTCCAAAGATTACGAAAACTTGATTCGTGCATATTTCAATAATTTAGAAAAGAATAATCAGTAAGGTTTAGACAGTACAAAGGCAAGAAAATCACCTCACTCCGACTCTTCGACAGGCTCAGGGTCCAAATATAAAGTTTGTAGGGACAGAACAGCGTTCTGCCCTTTTATTATGTGGGATAGTAGCAATCTCGAAGAACATTTTTACTATAAACATGTGACTCCTTCGGAGTCAGGATATATGTTTTGCCTTCAGCTGATCATCTGACGAACATGCTTTTCTCAATTATTCGGAACCAAGAATTTGATGTGTTCGCGTTTTGTTGTGGGCGACTTGTATTGCAATCCGACGAGCATCTTATCACGGTCAATATCTCTAATTTCGTATAAAGTTGAACCATTATGATTGTATATTGACTTATACGTAAGTTCGTCCGGAGAATATCCTGCTGCGTATGGGTCATTATCGTCCATTGACACCAAGTAGGCGAGAGTTTCTCTTAACCCGGACGGGTTGTAAGCCTCATGATCCGAACCGTAAACGAATGCTAATGGCTTATTTGTCCCATCAATTTCCAATTCAATTATAAATTCATTACTTGAGTTAATCGAAAGATTTTTACTATAAATCAAATGAATTATCATTGAACCCAAGGAATAATCAACAGAATCATATGAAATGTAATGGAATGGGTTAAAAAACTCCTTGTGTAAATCCGAACATCCCATAGCTTCTAAGCCAGAACCACAGTAGAATGAGAACATGTGAGTATATTTGAGAGAATCAAGGGCATCAGCTGAAAAGAATGCAAAATTATCGTAATGTAGGCGAGAGTCCGGTGACTCGCAATCTCCCATATTATTGATATAAGACTGGCTGAATGATGGTATAGGCATTGAAAAAATAGCAAATAGTGCCGAAATAAAGTACAATTTCATTATTTGCTCCTGTTTTGTTAAAACTAAAGTTTGCATTATATGTACTCCGCAAAATAATAATAGATTAGCTTATTGCCAAATTTTATTTAGTTCGCAATCTCGAAGAGATTGAATATGCATAGCCCCGTATGAAATGCGGGGGGAAAGAAATGTCTGAACCCTATTATGACAATCCTGAAGGGATTGAATATCTATAACAAAATTACATCCTTATGTTTGTTTATCGCGATGTCTGTCTTGCCCTAAAATTCATTACCCACGAATAAATTCATGGGCTATGTTTTGGACAGAACGCTGTTGCAGTCCCTACGAATGTTTGTTTTCCCATCAGATGTAACATCTGACGGGACTCACAAAAAAAAGCCGCCCGATATTAATCGAGCGGCTTATGATTTGGATACAATTCAGGAATTAACGCACTATCGAAAGTGGTTTAGAAACAACTGAATTGTTCGTTTCGAATGTTACGAAATACATACCTGTAGGCAATTTGCTAACGTCAACTGAATGCAGATGAGTTCCTTGCATCAATAGCGAGTTTGCATCTGTTACAGTGATTACTTCACGTCCCAAAACGTCAACTATGCTCAATTTGGCACTTGTGACATCATGCTTGACTGAAATTGTAATCGTGGCTGTGTTATTTGCCGGATTTGGAATTACCGATTGTATTTCCGAATCATTGCCCATATCAAATCCATCATTCATTACCGATGAAATTGGATTGGTAAGCATCAAGTTACCGGTAGAAACCATTACGGCATCTCCATCGAATGTAGTGAATTCAATTTCAGCATTAGTATCGTCAACGTTCGATAGTGTAATGTAAATCGGGCTCACACGCGTCAAAGCTTCAACTCCCATTATTCCTAAGCCCGGAACGGTAATGATATAAGAGCCGTCATCCTGCTTGCGAGGAACTAAATAAGCGGGCTCATCTCCGGCATTTGGAGGACCGACAGCTAATATTCTCATATTATTTGTTGGTTTGAGTCCAATTGCTGCAATATCTTGGTTGTAACCGTTAGAACTACTGAAATACATTGCGTATGTACGAACTCTGTCAGGTTTGTGATTCTTTTCGATATCCAAAATATCCGGTGCAGCACCTGGTACTCTTACCAAATAAGGAATCGGTTCGGTCCAGAATGTCTCATCATATCCTTCGATTTTATATGCATATCTGACATTAACTGTAAATGACAACTGTGGAGTGCTTTTACCAATCCTAAATTTAATTCCACCGACATCCCCACGAGCAAAATTAGTAGCTACATAAGCTATGTCATCTTGAACGATGCCTTTCTCGTCTCCATTAGAAATTTCAAGTATTGTGACCTCGGATGAACGCATTTCAATAGCTGTTATGGTAACATCATTGTCCACATGGTCGGGGCTGATTACCCACAAAGTACCATTGGTTTCGTCGTCCATGATTATTGAAGTAATATCAGGTTGTTCACTTTGGAATTCATCGCCACCCGGTTTAACTTCTCCTGTGAGTCTATCAAATTTGATTTCTCCAACAGCATCATCCCAAGGTAAGAATTTCCATTTTCTAACAACTGTATAGGTGACAACTGTATCGCAAGTTTTACATTCACAATCTGTGAAGCTGTATCTAATTGAGTAACGTAGTGTGTCACGGCATTTCAATCCACCTGAGAAGGGTGGGAATAACATATTAAGCTGTAGTGTTGCACCTTTCGTCCAATCAATACAATGTCCGGGACCCCATTTAGCTTCGCGACTGAATATAGACAATAACTGTGGACCCGGCGCCGGGGGAACAGCTAAGTTACCACCAGTAATATCACCAAATACACGAGTCCATGCAGATGCACTATTTCCACATACTCGTCTGACTTGTGCACTTACAATTGTAGCTGTAAATGATTTAATCGGAGCAGGTCCTGCAGTCATTGGAATAGCCATTGCAACTGAGCCTGTGGAGCTATTGGCACTGATTTTGGGAGTTTCGATTTTATGAATAAATTTCGCACAACATTCATCTATTGGCGGTTCGTTCGGGCAATCAGGTAAATCCCTCTTAATACTGTCACGACAAACTTCGCCATTGCAAAGTAGGCTGTAATTTATGGTTATAGGATTATTAGCAGAAGTATGAGCGAAGTTTGTATTTATTGACCATGGACTTGATGCCAAAGTAAATGTAGATGGCGTGAAAGTGCCATCGGGCGAACTTATAATCAAAGTTGCCGGAGCACACGAAACTGCACTGATAGTGAATATGTATTTCTTCAACCCATCTGCAGTAACGCCGTCGCACTTAACATCTATTTTCAACTCTTCAAAACATGGCTTAGGTTTAACAATAGTATCAATTGCCACACAAGCGGTAGGCGATTCGAGTTGCCCCGCAAGTTGGAAAGTGGGGAGACTACTCTGAATCAAGTGTTTAGTCCATCCACTAACCGCAAATGTATTGCATGCAGTTTGTTTTGGTTGGGCAGTAGAGCCAACTATACCGGAGAAATCAATTGTCGCTCCGGTAACGCCTATTGCACTTGGTCCAAAATAAGCTGCGATGTTCTTCTGTCCTGCACTCCAATTTGCAGCCCAAGTTCCTACCGTTCCACACCCAATAGTAAAGGCTGAACCCGGAATTCCGGTCGGGGAGAGGTTATTGACATTTGACAATGTAGTGGCTGCATTATTCCATGTTGAGAATATTGCCGGGGTTGACGATGATAATGCAGAATAAGTAACATCGTACTGACTACCTCGAGGCAAACATGCGGAAATTATTTTCCCATCATTTGAGCCGTCATTTCGCGGTAACAAATCAACAAAAGTTACGTGACGTAAAGCTGCTGTGCCTGAAGAATTCATTTTCAAGCGATAATCAACAGTAGCACCCGCAGTAGTTGAAATTGAAGGAGTATAATTCGCGTCAGACGGTTTTTTGACTCCCTTCTGTAAGTTATAACCAACAACTCCTGTAATCAGTACATATTCGATGTTTGATGGATGAGTTGTTGTGCCAAGTGAACCACCGGCAAGAACAAATTGATTTGGCACACTACCCAAAGCTGCTGTATCTCTTACTTTCACATCAAATTCAATAAAGTAGTATGGAACTCCAGAAGTACCGTACATTCCACAATTCGTGTAGAATATATTTTGACAAGTAGCAGGAATTGTATCGAGTATCGCAGTTACTGTATTTGTACCTGTGTTATAAGATAGATTTACACCGGTCCAAGGATTTGCCGGAGTTGTAGTACAAGGTGTATTGTACGAATTGCTGATATATGATGACGGATTGCCAATATATTCGAGATTCGGGTTAAGGACATCAGTTATAGTAGAACCGGTTATTGGCATACCACCTGTATTTTGTACTCTTAAGCGATACCTGAATGTAGATCCCGGAGTGTAATCAACTTGCTTGTTGCAAACTTCTTTCCACACACAAGGTTTTGGTGCAGGAGCATCTACTACAAACGAATTACAAACCGTTTGTGGAGCATTGCCCGGAATAAACAAATGTGCACAATTAGTAATTGTCGAACCAACAACTGCATTAGCAGGGATAGTAAAATTGATATACACATAACCACAAGCTCCCGGTGCCAAAGTATCAGTTATACTTACAATACCGGAATTGAGTGTTGCATTAAGCCCCCATACAAAACCAAGGCTGTAATTTGACAATTGCGAAGGAAGTGTATCCAAAGCTGTAATTACTATTGGTGTTGTACCGGTGTTGCAAATATAAATCAAATACTGTCCGGAACAACCCGGTTGGCGATTTGTATAAGCCCATTTGCTGATAGAACCGCTTGTGAATGATAATTTCTGAACACAAGTTTGGTTACTTACCACGTTGAAATTACTACATGGTTGATTTGCACTTCCGAGTGAACCCGATAATGTAGCTTTGTTTGTGATATTAGTACCGTTCGGGAATAGAGCAGGTGGATAGTAAACAACAAACTGGCAACAAACAGCATTGTAAGAAGGAAGAGCACTCAGATTGCCTACATTCCAAGTTATTATATTACCTGATTGAGTAGCTCCACAATTTGAATTTACTAATACTGCGCCGGTTGGTAGAGTGTCTCTTACTACTCCATTAACCAGATTTAATTGTCCTGTAGTACCGACAGATTTATAAACGCAAACTTGATATGTGATAGTATCGTTACCCGTTGCATAAGGACAATTCCCGCCTTGCCAAGATACACCAAGCGGATATTTGTTGATTCCCCAAGGATTGACGGCAGTCGCTATCGTTGTCACGAATGGTGTACAGAAATCATAGTCTTTGCCGTTTAACATTCCTATCAAACATACATTATTTCTGACACTTGTTCCCGGGCAAGTAACCCCATTCGGGAATGCAACAGTTACTGTAAATGAACCTGTGCAACCGCTCGGTAAACTTGCCCAACTTAGCGAGTATGTGCCACCCATTGCATTTACTGCAGGAGCAACTACAGTAGGAGTTCCGCATGCACTTGTAAATGAATGTGCGAGAAATTGCAAGCCTACCGGAATCTGGTCTGTTATCGTTACGTTTGTAGCTCCTGCCGGGATTGTAAAGTAAATCGTATAGCTGAAAGGCTGTCCTGTAGCAATTGTAGTATCGCTTACAACTTTTTTGAGAATAAAACCATCTTGCTGATTTTGGGCAACCCAACTTTGAGAGTTAGCTTCTAAACTCATCAAAATTGGTATCAGAAACAACAAAAAAGCAATTGAAAACTTTTTTGTTAATGAGTATCTTAACATCATCTTAACACCTTGTAAAAAATTGAACAAATAATTTAACCAAACATATATAACTATTATTAGATAAACAATTATTTTATTTTAATTTATTATGTTGTGATAATTATAGTTTTTTATGTTATTAGGTTGTTGGATTAAGTTAAAAGAAATACGTGAATATAGTTCTTTATATCTATATATTGCAATAGGTAACAAGAATTATTTAACTAGATTATTTGTTTTTCTTATTTTTAATAGTGCTTTTTATTTGCACATTTTAATAAGAAAATAGAGATATTCATGATATTTTATGAATTTGTTTATGAAGGGTTAGAAATATAAGTAAATGCCAAAATTTTTGTCAAAACTCAATTTAAGTGATTTGGATAATAAACAGAAATATATTATATGTAAAAAAGCAGTAAGTGAATTGATTACTGTTCATAAACTAATAATGGTTCAACTATATTTCGAACATTTGAGATTTGTTGAAGTCTGATTATGATTGGTTCTGTGATTTCTTTATCTTTTTTGAACAATACAGTGTCTCGGTCATCAACAATGTCCTTAGCAACAACCATTCCACCCTTGAGTTCCATAAGCTGGATTTGCTTAATTTTTCGTTTATTATCGGAGCCAACAACTTCCGTAAGAAGCAATTCTAATAACTTGGGGTCATATTGATAGAATAATTCAAGCATTTTTTCATAAGCTTCGAGAGGCGTTTTGTTCGATTGAATGAATTGTATATAATCATTTGAAACTTTGAGAATCCTCGAATAGAGCGGAATAGATTCGTTTGCTACGTTTCTGTCATTTTTACTTCCAAAAATATCATTCATATGCAAAATAGCATCCGATATTTTCTCAAATTTCGGAATATGTTTAAGTAAATTAGCCCCCAATTCAGGATGATTGTTGAAAACTGCTGATTCAGATAAACTCAAATCTTTTCCTTCGGCTTTTTTTTGTATAATTTCGTTTGGCAATAATAAGAGGCCAATATTAGAAAGCAAAGAAGCAACTTCAAGCTCCCATAATTCAACGTCGCCTGTTTTAACACCGATTTTTCTTGCTACGGCTCTCGCTTGCGAACCAATATTCAATGATTGAGGAATTGAAATAGAGATGAGGTCAATCAAAAGTTTCAAGGTACCTTTCAATGTATTGTTTAGAAGTTCCTTCTCATTTTTTTTCAGATTATACTGAATTAGTGCATCTTGAATGATTTGCTTCAATTCAGGCGTTGGCATCGGTTTAGTTAAAAATCTAAAAATAGAGCCTTCGTTAACAGCATTGACAGCAATTTGCATATCAGCGAAACCGGTAATCATTATTCTAATAGGGTCAGGGTAAATTTGACGTATCATTTTCAACAAGTTAATGCCATTTACATCAGGCATTTTATAATCAGTTACAATAACACCGATGTCGTCTTCTGCCTTGAGAATTTCCATTACTTGATTGGCATTAGAAGCAATTCTAACTATAAAATCTTTCCGTAAATTAACTTGATAGGATGCTAAAATATCCCTATCGTCATCAATCATCAATATCTTTCTTGTCATCAATTTTCCATCAAAATTAGCATTATTTTGGTATTTTAACTGTCACAGTAGTTCCGTGACCAAAGTCTGATTCTATATAAATTTGTCCGCCATGTTTATTGACTATTATATCATGCGAAAGAGAAAGTCCCTGTCCGGTACCCTTGCCCGGGTCTTTTGTAGTAAAGAATGGGTCGAACACTCTATCCATATTTTCAGGCAAAATGCCTTTGCCAGTGTCTGAAATTGTAATTTTGCAGTCGTTGCCCTCAATAGAAGTTGCTATAGTTATAGTCCCATCTGTTTCGGTCATCTCTTTTTTATCGGCAATTGCATGAGAAGCATTAACGATAAGATTTATTAATACTTGATTGATTTCGTCAACTCTGCAAAATATCATTGGTAATTCTTCAGCAAGATTCAATTTCATCTCAGCAACGTACTTCCACTCATTCTTTGTCAAAATTGTAGCCATTTCAATTTCTTGATTTATATCCACCATTGATTTTTCATTTTGACTTGAGTGAGTGAAACGTTTCATTGCAGTAATGATTTTGTTCACTCTACCTAAACCATTAGAAATTCTAACAAAAGCCTCAGGAACTTCACTGAGTACAAATTCTAAATCAAGATTATCCTTTAAAGCTTGCAGTGAATTGTTCAACTCAACATAATTTTCAATACTACCCGCATTGCTCTTAAAATACTCTTCAATCGTTTTGATATACTCGATCATATCGGTGAATGAAATATCAAGAAAGTAGATGCTGTCATTGACAAATTGAAGTGGAGAATTAATTTCATGTGCTATCCCTGCTGCCAAATGACCGATTGATTCCATCTTCTTGGAAATAGTGCGTTGATTTTCAATCTTAATTTTTTCTGAAATATCCTCTTTGAAAATCACATAGAAATTATTATACGAATTTTCTTCACTTTGAGCGTAAATAGACACAGACTCCCAATAATATTTACCATTTTTCTTAATATTCTTGGCTTGTCCATGCCATTGTCGTTCATTAATCAATAATTCCCAAACACTATTATCGGCAAATTCGCACATGTAAGGCAAATTGTCCTTGACATTCTTGTGGTGAACTTCGTTATATTTGAATAATGTTGTTTCTGTAAATTTCTTGTTTACGTACAAAATTTTACCTGCCGAATCCAATATAACAACTGAATTCGGGCTCAAATCTAAAGTGCTTCGATATATAAATTCTTGCAACATATTTTTTGTGCAAGTATAATGAATAATTTGTTAATGACAATATATTAAAGGCTATTTAAATTACTTTCTGCTAATGCTAATGACACTTTCATACTTGTAAGTTTCTCTTGTTCACTTTTTATTATTTCCGGAGCTGCATTGCTCATAAATTTTTCGTTGCTCAACTTCTTTTCGCTCGATTTAATTAAGTTTTCTAATCTTTCAATCTCTTTCATTAATTTCGCTTTTTCTTGTTCGATATCAATTTCTTCACCAAGTTCGAGATACAATTCTATTTCATGAACAATAGTTGTCAAGCAAATAGCAGGGCGTTCAACGTTTACACCCACTTTAACTTCCGAACAGCGTCCAAGAAATGCTACAATTTCATTTTCGGATTGGAAGAATGTAGCAATTTCTTCATTTTTGCAAGATATTGTTAATGGCAATTTCTTAGAAGGAGGAATATTTTTGGATGCTCTCAACTTTCTGGTTTCTTCGATAATTGTTTGCAATAGAACAAAGTTACTTTCAATTTTAGTATCTATAAACTTATCGTCAAAATCCGCAATATTTTGAGTACTGATAGATTCGTTTTCATGTTTTTGATTCAGCAAATGCCAAATTTCTTCTGAAATAAATGGCATGATTGGATGAATCAATTGTAATATTGTTTCATATATGCTGATTGCAAAATTAATTGTTTCAATCCTTCTTGTCGGGTCTGCATCAATGCCGGTTTGTACTTTTAAGATTTCTACGTACCAATCGCAAAAATCTCGCCAAATAAAGTCATACAATGCTTTAGAATAATCGTTAACTTTGTAATTAGAAAGCATTAACTCCGATGATTTAAGAACATTGTTTAAGCGTGATGCAATCCATTTATCCGAAGTGGAATATTCTTTAGGTTGCAAAATAGTATTGCTATTAATCCCAGTGTCAGAAATAATTTGTTCTTTTTTCATCAATAAAAATCTACCGGCATTCCAAATTTTGTTGCAAAAATTCCGACCAATTTCCATTGATGGTATGTCTTGAGTTTCGATGTCAACTTCCATACGTACATCTAATCCCAATGGCGACAAATAAATCATAGTAAATCTTACGGCATCTGCGCCATATTTGTCAATTACATTCAAAGGGTCAGGGGAATTACCTAATGATTTCGATAGCTTGCGTCCTTTGCCGTCACGAATTAAACTTGTAAAATAAACATCAGTAAATGGAATAGTATTTTTGAAATGGGAAGTAGCCATTATCATTCTAGCAACCCAGAAAAATATTATGTCGGGTGCAGTTACGAGCAAATCAGTAGGCAAAAAGCGTTTCATGTCGTCAGTTTCGTCTATAATTCCATCGTGAAGCCATTTCATAGTTGTCATTGGCCAAATCCATGACGAAAACCACGTGTCCAATACGTCAGGGTCTTGTCTCAAAATTTCACTATTTTCAAGATTGAGTTTTAATCGTGCTTCTTGCTCGTTATGTGCAGCTACAAATTTTCCATCTTTGGAATAATACACCGGAATTCTGTGTCCCCACCAAAGTTGTCGGGAAATACACCAGTCTCTGATATTATTCATCCAATGTTCGTATGTTTTTACCCAATGATTCGGGTGAAATCTGATTTGACCTGATGTCACTTTTTCGAGTGCTTCGTTTGCAAGGGGTTTCATATTTACGAACCATTGGTCACTCAGATATGGCTCGATTGGTTCACCACCTCTTTGAGAAAAACCAACATTATGGACATATTCTTCTGTTTTTTCAATCAAATTGTTCGCATTCAAATCTTCAACGATTTGTTTACGTGCTACGAACCTGTCCAAATTGGCATACTTTCCGGTCAATTCATTTAATGTGCCGTCTGGATTAATTGTATTGATAATTTCAAGATTGTGTCTTTGTCCAACTTCAAAGTCATTTGGGTCGTGTGCGGGAGTTATTTTAACGCAACCTGTACCAAATTCAGGGTCTGCATAATCATCTGCTATGATTGGAATACGCCTTCCAACTAATGGCACAGTTACAAATTGTCCTAACTTACTCTTGAAACGTTCATCATTCGGATTAACAGCAACGGCAATATCACCAAAAATTGTTTCAGGGCGAGCAGTAGATACAGTAATGTAATCAACTCCATTCTCAAAAAAATACTTCATAGTGTAAAGATGCTCTTTCACCTCTCTGAAATCGACTTCTTCGTCTGAGAGTGCTGTTTGGGAAAGGGGAGACCAATTGATGATTCGTTTACCTTTATAAATCAAACCTTCCTCAAACAACCTTATGAAAACTTCTTGAACAGCATGACTTGGGGCTTCGTCCATAGTAAAGATTTGTTTACTCCAATCGCATGAGGCACCCATCGTTTTAATTTGCTCAATTATAATATCACCATACTTTTCTTTAAATTGCCATACTCGTTCGAGAAATTTTTCCCTACCTAAGTCATATTTGTTTAGTCCTTCAGCTGCAATTTCTTTCTCGACTCTTGCTTGGGTTGCAATTCCGGCATGGTCGGTACCAGGAAACCAACAAACGTTATAGCCTTGCATCCGTTTTCGTCGGATTAGCATATCTTGAATTGTCATATTCAATACATGACCGAAATGAAGTATGCCGGTAACATTTGGTGGAGGCATGAGAATGCTGTAATTTTTAGTTCTATCTATTCGGTTTGAATCAAACAGACTATTATCGTTCCAAATTTTGTACCATTTACTCTCTACAGAGTTTGGTTCATATGCTTTAGGAAATTCAATTATCATAAAATCATTTTAGAATTAGTCATTATATAAACTTTAAATTTACCAAAAAAACAAGACAATTATGTACAAAATTGCAAAATCATAGTAATTTGCATCGATTTTATAATATTTTTGTATTTATATTCGTTTCACATTAGGTTAAAATAAAAATTATAACGATATTTGCATACTATTGATGGTATCGTTAAGATGAAAAAATTGGAAATATGTTATATTATTTTTTAATGGAGGCTATATGAATTTGAAGAGATTCGCAATTGCTTTAGGTTTAAGCTCTGCAATCCTTTTTTCAACCATGTCGTTTACAAGCTGTACTTCAAAAATCACTGAAGAACAACTTGCACAATTGGCTGAACTGAGAAAGAAAGAGAACCAATTAAACCAAGCTATCACAACAAAGCTATCAGAAGTACCAAAATTGGAGAGCGAAATAAACTCCCGCCAAGCTATACTGAACGATTGCAACAAGGACAAAGATTTTATTAAAACAAAGTTGTCGCAATGGCCCAATGTTTGGCCTGATTACAATCCTAATAACTAATTATGTTAAACATTTAAAGACAGAAAACTATGAAAAACTTTTTAATAATTTTTGCCTTATTGATGATTGCATCTGCAGCAATCGAAGCTCAGGTGGTACCACCACCAGCAAACAAACCTGATGCCGAATTGACAAAAGATGAAGCTACTTTAAGGATTAACCAATACCTCCAAGTTGTTCAAGATCTTGAAAAAAGATTGAACGATGCGAATATCAAGGTAGATGGCTTGAAAGCTAAACTTGAAGATGTAAACAAGCAACTTAAAGATTGCGAAGACGAAACAAAACGTCTATTAGGTGCTACTGATGCTGATATCGCCGCTTTCAAACAAAGATTGGGCGTTATTGAAAACAAAGTTCGCGAAATGCAAAGACTATCAGATAGCCAACTTGCTGACCGTCAAGACGAAGTACGCAAATTGGAAGCAGATTTGAACGAACTTCGCAAAAATAAGATTTCTTTGATACCTGAATTTTATAATAAAATCATTGCATTAGCAAAAGATATCAAAGGTCTTTACAGAGAAAAGAAAATTACTACTTATACTGTAGGAACATGGGCTGAAAATCGCGATTGTTTGTGGAATATAGCAGGCAAAATCGAAATTTATGGTGACCCATTCATGTGGCCAAAAATTTGGCAAGCAAATACTGACCAAATCAGAAACCCTGATATAATCCATCCGGGTCAAGTTTTACAAATTCCGGTAAAAGGACCCAAATCCAGCGACGAAATGAAAGCTGAGCGTAAATATTGGAGAATGAAGAAAGAAGCTCAAGCAGAAAACGAAGCTGTACAACCCGGCGTAAATTAATGATAATTGAATTATTTTGATAAAAAGCCCTGTTTCGTTTACGAAGCAGGGTTTTTGTTTGGTACTCTGAAACTTAGTTCTTATTTTTAAAGATTATTAAAAGTGGAGTATTTAAAATTGACAGAGAAACGTATTGAATTTGAGGATATAGAACCCGTTTCACTTTTCGGTACTAATGACATTTATATCAATATGATTGAAAATCGGTTCAAAGCAGGTATAATAGTCAGAGGTAGTAGTCTAATACTGAAAGGCGATGAAAATGAGATTGAAAAAATCGAGAAGATCTTGAATGAAATGAATTATATGTTGAAGAGAAATAAGACTCTTACCGAAAGCGATGTCAAAACTGTAATTGATTTGATTGACAATAAGCCTAAAGGTTCTGAAAGCCATTCAGCGAGATTCATGAATCAGATTATTTTTCAAGGAGTAAAAGATGCAATCAGAGTACGAAATGCAAAGCAACATGATTATTTCAAATTAGTTCAGCAAAATGATCTTGTTTTTGCTATAGGTCCGGCAGGTACCGGAAAAACTTTCTTAGCTGTTGCAATGGCATTGGCTTCACTTAGAAATAATGAGGTCACACGCATAATTTTATCAAGACCTGCAGTGGAAGCGGGTGAATCCTTGGGATTTTTGCCAGGTGATTTGCAAGAGAAAATTGACCCTTACTTAAGACCTTTGATGGATGCTTTGCATTTCATGATTTCAGTAGAAAAAGTGAAATCCCTTATAGAGAAAAACGTAATCGAAATCACTCCATTAGCGTACATGAGAGGACGTACTTTGAGCAACTCTTTTATCATTTTAGATGAAGCTCAGAATGCAACAGCAACACAGATGAAAATGTTTCTTACACGTTTAGGTCCTAATTCCAAAGCTATAGTTACAGGCGATATAACACAAATTGATTTACCTCATCACGCAATTTCTGGGCTGAAAGAGGCTCAAAGGCTATTGAAAGATATTGATGATATAGGTTTCATTTACTTCGATAATCGTGACGTTGTACGTCACAAACTTGTAGCCGAAATTATTAAAGCTTACGAGAATGATATCGCCAAAAGAGAAACGACTGAGAATAATCGCGAAAAATAAAGATATATAATAATGACGTTGTTCAAAATTGGTTTTCTGACATTCACTTTGATTGATTTATTCGATATAATTATCGTTGCATTGATAATTTATTGGGTTTATCGCTCATTGAAGAACACTGTTGCCGTTCAGATACTTTTTGGAATGGTCATTATAATCGGTTTGCAATTTATTACTGAAGCCATTAACTTTAAGTCATTGAATTGGATTCTGCGAACAATATCAGATATTTGGCTAATAGCTTTCATAATACTGTTCCAACCCGAATTACGCAAATTGCTAATGATAATTGTCCGAAGTCCTATTTTCAGGGTATTCGTAAAGCCCAAAATATCCGAAACAGTTGATGAAGTAATCGAAGCAGCAATCGAAATGTCGGAAAAACACATTGGAGCATTAATAGTATTCACTCGTTCTCAGAATGTTCAGATGACCGTTGACACAGGCATTCCGCTACAATCAATGGTATCCAAGGAATTGTTACTTTCAATTTTCAATTCAAAATCACCACTTCATGATGGTGCTGTAATAATTGACAACAACATGATTGTAGCTGCACGGTGCGTATTGCCACTTAGTTCGCAAACTAAATTTGGAAATAAAAATCTTGGTACGCGTCATAGGGCTGCATTAGGATTATCCGAACAAGCTGACACAATTGTACTTGTAGTTTCTGAAGAGACCGGTGGCATCTCGATTTCGGAAAGTGGAGATATGACTTTGAATATACAACATAACGAAATTGGTGAAATCTTAACAAACCGTCTATCCCAGACTTAATTATGATAAATGATTTTCTCAGATTAGACCCCGCAGCACGGGAAAAATTAGTCAAAGACTTGAGAAAAAAGGGTATTTTTGACGAAAAGGTTTTAAACGCCATTCTGCAAATTCCGCGCGAGCTTTTTATAGACCAATCCCTATTTGACAAAGCCTACGATGATATGGCACTCCCAATAGATTTCAAACAAACGATTTCGCAACCATATACTGTCGCATTCATGACGCAATTATTAGAATTGAAGAATGGCGATAAAGTATTGGAAATCGGTACGGGTAGCGGATATCAAAGCATGATTTTGAGTTTATGCAACGTCGAGGTTTTTACCGTTGAAAGAATACCTCAACTGTTCAACAAATCAAAAGCATTATTCGAAATGTTAAATTTTGATATTCATATCAAATTAGGCGATGGTAGCATGGGATTGCCTGAATTTATGCCTTATGATGCAATCCTTGTAACAGCAGGGGTCCCATCAATTCCAAATGAATTGGTCAAGCAATTGAAAATCAATGGCAAACTTGTTGCACCGGTTGGTGATTTGAAATTACAAACTATGACTAAACTAATCCGAATTGATGAAGAAAAAATCTCAATTTCGGAGCACAGTAAATTTCGTTTCGTCCCGCTTATTGGCGATAAGGGTTGGGAAATTGATGACCGAGAATAAGACTATAGATATCCCTGTCATCATTGGTCCTACTGCATCAGGTAAAACTAAAACTGCTCTTGACCTTGCCCAAATTGGACCAATGGAAATTGTGTCAGCTGATTCGAGGCAGATTTATAAATATATGAACATAGGAACTGCGAAACCGTCGAAAGAAGAAATGTCGCTCGTGAAGCATCATTTGATTGATTTCCTGTTTCCAAACGTTGATTATAGCGCCGGAATATTTGCTGAAGATGCACTCACAGCTGTAAATGATATCCTCAATCGCGATAAAATACCGGTTATTGTAGGCGGAACAGGATTCTACATCAAAGCATTTTTTGAGGGTCTATCCGATGAGCCTGTAAATGAATCAAGAGATTTGGTTAGAGACAATCTGAATAATATGCTCAAAGAGAAAGGCAGAGAGCATCTGTACCAATTACTTAAGCAAATTGACCCTGTCTCGGCGGAAAAAAATCGCGATATGAACCCGCAAAGAATCGTTAGAGCCATAGAGTTCTTCTATTCATTTGGAATTAAATTTTCAGAATCACAGGAATCGGAGAAGAAGCATAATTTTGTTCCCAAATATTTTGGTCTTTTTCCTCAACGAGAATCCTTATATCAAATTATCAATTCAAGAGTGGATAGTATGATTGGGAGCGGGTTAATTGACGAAGTTAATTATTTGTTATCACTCGGATTCGACCTCAAATTCAATTCGATGAACACTGTCGGTTACAAAGAAATCATCAATTATTTAGACGGACAAACAAGTCTCGAACGAGCAATTGAATTGATAAAACAAAATACGCGACATTATGCCAAGCGTCAATTTACGTGGTTTAAAAAAATTGAGGGTGTAATTGATATTACAAATGATTTGGAACGCTTTAAAAATGTATTTAATCGTTTGTAATTCAAATGATTTTTGTTAATTTGTATTAGCAGATAAAGAGAATTTTACAAAAGTATGAAAATCAGACTACCAATTATTATAATTTGTTTTTGGGCATTGACTGTTTCGGCAAGCAGTCAAACCGATATAGATGCAGCCCAAATCTATCGAGAGACCTTCTTTACGGGATTCAACGAATTAGATAGTGTCTATTCTTTGGGGCTTCTGGTTCAGGATATTGAGCGTACAATCGCACTATCAAAAATCGGCAAAACAGAGTATGGAATTGCTGTTCATTCACTCAATAACAACAAGTCATACTATTCGCATAATCTCACCAAGGCGCTCACTCCGGCATCGGTAACCAAATTGTTTACGTCATTTGCTGCTCTAAACCTGTTCGGTGCTGACTATATGATACCCACAAAAGTATTTACAGATGGTTATATTAGTCCGGATTCCATTCTCAAAGGAAATCTTTATTTGGTGGGGTTTGGTGACGGAAATTTTTCACTACGAGATTTGGAGTTCATTTCCGATAAAGTCAAAGAATTGGGTGTGAAAGAAATCAAAGGTGATATCTTTGTTGATGGGAGCTATTTCGACGGTGTTTACGAACGTTTGACATATAGCGGCGATAAGGATGTCGTGGTCCAACTTCCCCCCATATCAGCAATTAGTCTTGACAGGAATGTGGTTTATGCTATTGTTTCATCAGGCACGAAAGCCGGGACTCCGGTTAGGGTACAATATCTACCATCATCAGAACATTTCTTAACTATCAATTCGGCTACAGTGAAAGGCTCGAAGAAAAAAGCATCAAATCTAAGAGTGGTCTCAAGAGCCGCAAAGGATGGTAAACAGGTCTTTACTATTACAGGCAATTTAGCTTCGAATCGTACAGCTTCCTATGGTCACAATTTGACTTTCCCTGAATTGGCTATCGCAGGAGCATTCAAAAGTCGCTTAGAAGCCGGCGGAATCAAAATTACAGGTTCAAGCTCTGTTACGGATGCTTATCACAACAATTCATCAATTATATTCACGCCTGTCACAGAATTCAGAAGACCAATGTTGGATATATTAAGCAAAATAAATAAAGACAGTGATAATTATTTGGCTGAAACATTGTTTAAAATTGTGGGAGCAGAAGCAAACTTAGACGATGACAATGGGAAATCCGCAAGATTGTATTATGATGAACTGTTTATTCAATACGGAATTATTTGTAAAAAATGTATGTTGAATGATGGTTCCGGGCTTTCTCGTCGGAATTTAGTGACTCCTGAATCAATAATCAAAGTATTGCAGGAATCTTATAAAAGTAGCTTTAGAGATGAGTTCAGAAATTCATTTTCTTTAGCAGGAAATGATGGGACACTTAAAAAAAGACTTAGAAATTCATCTTCTAATGGAAATATTACTGCAAAAACCGGCACTTTGCGCAATGTAAGCGCCTTAGCAGGGTATATTGATACTATCGAAGGTGATACAATCGCATTTGCTTTCATTTTCAATGGTCCAAATGTTGGAGTATATAAAGATTTAGAAAATAAATTAGCTCAGTTATTATCAGATTTCACATATCGTTTTGCAGTAACAGATTCGTATGAATAACATCTCAATTCAAAAAATATTGATTTACGGAATATTAATCATCATAGGAATTGGAATGGTTTTCCCAGTATTTTGGATGCTTCTACTATCTCTGAAGGAATACCCCGAAAAATATCAGACTTTCCATGAGTTATTGTTTTCCGATTTCACACTCATGAATTATTTTGATGCTTTGCAATCAGATTCTTTCGATAAGTACTTCCTGAATTCATTGTTCGTAGCTACGTTTGTGACAGCAGGGAATTTGCTTTTTTGCACTTTGGTGGCATATGCCTTTGCAAGAAAAGAATTCATCGGGAAAGCCATTTTATTTGCAACATTGCTTGGTGTAATGATAATTCCGCCGCATGTCATAATGATACCTTTATATCGAATGATGGTTGGTTATGGTTGGATTAATTCGTATTATAGCTTGATTGTGCCATGGCTTGTTACGCCATTTGGCATCTTTTTAATGCGACAATATATTTTGACTATTCCTCGCGAAATCGAAGATGCTGCCAGAATTGACGGCGCGGGATTTTGGTACATTATTTTTAGGATAATTGTGCCACTCAGCAAACCGATGCTGACAGTTTTGGCAATTTATACTTTTTTATCGAATTGGAATTCATTCCTTTTCCCGTATCTATTCACAAATACTGAAAAATTCAGAACTTTACCGGTTGGATTAGCATTCTACTTGGGGAAACAATCTATAGATTGGGGACATTTGATGGCTGGGGCAGCGATTTCTGCTTTCCCAATCATTGTAATTTTTATAATTTTTCAACGTCAAATCATAAAAGGTTTAACTTCTGGGGCACTCAAGGAATAAATTATGTTAGATAAATTTGAAATTAGGGAACTTGCCAAAGCATTAGTAGAAGAAATGGACAGGTCGCATTCTGCAGAATTAGCACCGAAATGGGAGGGAGGCTCAATTTTTTTCATTCCCGCAGCTTCGGACACAAAAGAACATGAAATGGGAATTGACAAAATCATGCACAAAATTGTGATGATACGTGATAATTTAAGAGTTCTAGAAGCTCAAATCAACGCTAACGATAATTTGACAGATGGAGAAAAGCTAAAATATCAAGCGTATGTTACAAAATGTTACGGCTCATTGACTTCTTTTAATTTCTTGTTTCGTGAAGACGAAGATAAATTTTCATCTAAAAGGTAGCATTTAACGTTCGGGCGAAATACTGACAGCCAGCTTATAATTTAAGGAGGGTGTTTTGCCAAATGGTATTTTTATATATCCACCATTTAACCAAATTCTCACTTGGTCACTGTAATTTGGAGATGCCGGGTCACCCGAAGCACCACCTGGTAATACTGTAAAAATATATTCCTCATTCATATCAGCAATAAAACGCATAGAAGCACCAATTACCATAGCGTAGGGATTTGTGAAATTCCATTCAGTATTATTCACTGTTGTATTATTGCCACTCATTTCAAAAGGACCTAAAGTAACAGAAGGTGAGATAAATTTTTGACGACTAAAAGTATGATTTATATTCAATTGGTGAATATTTCCGTATTTCCAATCGTTTATCTCGCCTGAATTAAAAAATTTTATTAAGTAATTTATACTACCTCTATAAGTTACAAATATAATATCATCGATTATCTCAGAATCTTTCGTTGTTAAGTCATTTATGAAAGTATCATATTTTGAATTAGTTAGCACATCCATAACTAAGCGAGTTGGGATACTACTCACGAAGGTAAATTTGTTGTAAAGCAATGGTCCAAAATCGTCGTAAAATATGTTATAAATGAATTGGTTAGTATAAACATTTACGAAAGAACTTAAACCTACATCAGTTAACATTATATAATCCCAATCATTTAAACTATTTAGTACCCTAAGTTCATTTTCTGTCATAAGTGATGAATACTTGTCCAAAATGGGAACTATAATATCTGACATTTTCTTGGCAAAGTCTGAATAATAATCGTTCTGCAAATATTGGGCTTCTCGCGAACCATGTTTATCTTCAAGGTTCAGAACTTCATTTATTCGATTGATGCGAGATTCAGGCTCCCAATAATTTGAAATATAACTTGCATTTTCAATTTTATCGTTGGCTGAGGCTATGAATTTTCCATCAATTGGTTTTCGAGATACTTTTTCGTTTTCAAGTCTTTTGAATCCTTTCCATTGAAAAGAACTAAGCCATGCCGGATTAGGCAAATTAGGGTCACAATCTTCAGCACGGATAGGGAGGTCTGCCGCAGATTTCAAGGCAATTGTTCCCTCATTATCAGCATAATGAAAATTCAAACCGGGATTAGACCAATGATTGCAAGCCGATTTGAAATCATCATAATTGCTTGCTCGGGCTAATTTATATAGAGTTAGAATTTCATCGGAAATATTATTCCCGACCCATCTGAAGGACATTGCATTCTGCTTAAAAAAGCTTGAATCTGTAGAGCCTTGTAAATTTAGCAATATTGAAGGGTCGCGATTGATATGAAAATCAGAAATAATTGGTGATGTATCAGTAAATCGTTGATAATACACGTGTGGTTCTTTACCTTTCACAAAAATAGTGTCAACGATGAATCTGATTTTCTTTTTGTTTTCACCGACATAATAATGTTCGTTTTCGATACGTTCAACAAAATAATCGAAATCGTCGGTCATAATATTGCTAATTCCCCAAGCAATATTATCATTTCTGCCACTTATAAGCAACGGTATGCCCGGCAATGAAAGCCCAACGGCATTAATACCCTTCGTTGTAAATTGCATTTGTAACCATCGAGCCGGTATAGTTAGTGGCAAATGAGCATCGTTAGCCAATAATGCACTTTGCGACGAAGAATCAACGTTTCTGAAAACCCAACAATTGCTTCCGGATGATGAGCCAACTATACCTATGTCATTCCTAATCTTGGATAGTTTGTCTGAATATAAACTCAAATCGTTGTTGAATGAATTCAAAAAGTTATTACTGTCAATTGGAAATGATTCGGGTAGTTCAAGCCCGGGGATTAACAATCTTGCTTTATCATAACCGAATTTCGATGCTATTTCTCCGTAAGCAGCATCAGCCCATATTCCTAAAGATAGTTCAAATGTAAGAACACGTCCGATAAGCATCGAATGATAGGGAAGCCACTCATCCGGTTGATAGGCTAAAGCACCAAATTCGAATGGTAGTTTTTTCCGATATTCGCTCATATAATAGTTGATGCCTTGGCTATATCTTTGTAGCACTTTTTGGGATTGCTCAGACATGTTTTCATAACACTTCCGAGCAGTGCTGTCAATCCGAAAGCATCTCAAAAACTTATCAACAAGTATTGATTCTTCCCCAAAAATTTCGGAAAGTCGCCCTTGTGATAGTCGCCTGTAATAGTCCATTTGCCAAAGTCTGTCGGATGCGTGATAAAAACCCATTGCGAAAAATAAATCGCTTTCATTATCAGTAATAATATGAGGAATCCCATAATAACTTTTGAATATTTTCACATCTCCAGTGACTAATGGAGTTTCAAAATTTTCCAAATCGGGAGGTAAAGATGCATTAATCAAGCCATTAGAAAACCAAATAACAGCCACGACGATGATAATAAATACCAACCCTCCAACCAATATAACCGGAATTCTATTCATTTAATTAAAGCCATTTATGTTGTTTGTACCAATCAACCGTCTCTTGAATTGCCTCCGGAATTGTATATTCACATTCGAAACCGAGTTCGATTTTAGCTTTCTTTGCTGAACATATCCAAAATTGTTGGGTGAAATCAATCGCTTTGTCGCGGTTGAATATTGGAGCTTTGGCTAAGAATTGTCCAAACCACTCAGTCGTTGAGCCAATTATCATTACAATTATATCAGGAATTCTGATGTTGAAAAAGAACTTCTTGCCTAAAGCATCTCTTATAATTTTGATGAGTTCGTCCCAATTATAAATTTGATTATCAGCTAAAAAATAGGATTGCCCTATAGCATTTTCAGATTCACCTGCTAAGATGGTCCCTCGAGCCAAATCTAATCCATAAATTAGATTCAAATATTTTTTGTTCAAACCTATTAATGTACCGAGACCCATATTAGCTGTCTTAAAAATCGAATAAATCGCTGTATCACGTGGTCCGAACACAGCAGGCGCTTTGATAATTGTGACCGGGATTTTATCTTTGTACGACAATACAATTTCTTCGCCTGCTTGTTTACTCTTAGCGTATGCTGTCAATGGTTTTGGTATTGAATATTCATCAACAGGTTTGTCTAAAGAAAGCGCTGGGCCTGATACTGTAAAGCTACTCATGTAAACAAATCGTTTCAAATTTGGGCTATATTTGATAACTTGGTCTATCAATTCTTTAGTTGCTAATGCATTGCTTTTGTAAAATTCGTCGTAATCACGAGCAAATGTAGCACCTGCAATATGATATACAGCATCAAGTTTGCTGAAAATATTTTCTGCATGTTTATCATCCTCAGTCGGTAATTGTTCGATTTTAAAATTTCTATCCTTCAGCCATCTCAAATTGCTCGATTTTCTAACTGTGCAAACAACATCATACCCTTTGTCCAAAAGCATATCAGCAACATGACTACCTATAAAACCAGTCGCTCCTGTCACCAGAACTTTCATTTTAATCTATCCTAATTTAAAGAAAAACAAAAATAAGCATTAAAAAGATTACAGAATGTTCAAATTTAATTTGATGGGTCAGGATAAAATAAATAAATTGCTTATTATCTTTTGACAAATTTTAATTTTTTGTTTGGAAAAAATATGAATAAAGCAATAATCATGGCAGGTGGCTTTGGTACAAGGCTACGACCACTCACAATGAGCATACCTAAACCGATGGTTCCAATTTTGAATAAACCAATGATGGACCATATAGTATCCTTACTTAAGAAACATAACATCAATGATGTAGTATCGCTACTTTATTTTGAACCAGATAAAATCAAATCCTATTTTGGAAATGGTGAATCAATTGATATCAACATGAATTACGTCATAGCACAGACTGATTATGGTACAGCAGGAGCAGTCAAAAATGCATATGAACTTGTAAAGGATAGATTCATAGTTATAAGCGGTGACGTATTGACAGATTTTGACATATCTGCAGCACTTAAGTTTCATGAAGAAAAGAAAGCTATTGCAACTGTTTTGCTAACTCGCGTACCGGCACCATTACAATACGGGATAGTAATGACTGATAATAATGGCAAAATAACTCGTTTTCTGGAAAAACCCTCATGGGGTCAAGTATTTTCCGATACCATAAACACCGGAATATACATATTCGAACCTGAAGCATTGGACCTCATTCCATATCAAAAGGAATTTGACTTCAGCAAAGATTTGTTTCCGTTAATGCTTCAAAACAACATGCCTCTTTATGGATACATAGCAAGTGGTTATTGGCGGGATGTGGGTAATTTGAATGAATATCAAGCCGGGCAATTCGATGCTTTGAAAGGTATCGTTAATCTCGAAGAATCTAAAAAAATCATTAATAATCTATCAATTGGTCGTAACACAATATTACCTGCAAGCGTAACTTTAATCGGCAAAAATGTTATCGGTAGCAATTCTCAATTCGGCGAAAACTGCGAGATTAAAGATTCCGTTATTGGTGATAATGTAATCATCGGTAATGGAGTCAGATTGAACGGTGTCACACTTTGGGACGGGGTCGATATTGGCGATTTTGCAGAATTAACAGACGATGTAGTTTGTTATAATACTAAAATTGGTGATTTTGCATTGATAGCCGAAAATGTTTTTATAGCTGAAAATTGCCAAATCGGCAGTCATGCAAGACTATTTTCTAATATTAAACTATGGCCCAACAAAATTGTCGAAGCCGGCTCTCAATTATCTCGTTCACTTGTCCAAGAAGAGAAATGGCAAAGGGAATTGTTTACAGATGCACGAATTTCGGGTTTATCAAATATAGAAATCAACCCTGAATTTGGTGCAAAACTTGGTTCTGCACTTGGCTGTACTTTTGGAAAGGGTACAACTTTACTCGCAAGCCGTGAACCGGACTCAGTATCGCGTATAATGAAACGTTCGATTACAGCAGGTTTGCTATCCGTAGGTGTTTATATTAATGATTTGCAACAAATTTCGATTCCGCAAAATCGTCAGGAATTACGTATCGGGAAATATGCAGGCGGTTTTCACGTTAGACGGTCACCGAGAAATCCTGATATTACCGACATCATAATTTTCAATAAAGATGGTCGAGATATTTCGATTGATACAACTAAGAAAATTGAAAGATATTTCTTTGGCGAAGACATCGAGCGTGTCTCTGCTAGTGATGTAGGTGAGATTTTCTTCCCGGAAAGAACTAATGAAATTTATTTCAGCAGATATTTATCTTCTTTGGACGTAGAAGCAATCATAACACGCAAGTTTAAGCTACTTATGGATTATTCTTTTGGATTGGCATCTTCAATTTTTCCGGGTATTCTCGGAAAATTAGGTGCTGAAGTTTTGTCTTTGAATAATTATATTGACGGCTCACGTTTCCATCCCGACCCTAATGAATTTGAAGGGGATACTGACAATACAGGTAGGATTATGAGTTCTTTAGGTTATCAGCTCGGATTTAGGATGCAAGGTGGAGCGGAAAAAATTTCTGTAATTGATGAACGAGGTGTTTGGTACACTCACACAAGGTTATTGACAATATTGACAAAACTCTTTCTCGAAACTAATAAACACCGTCAACCGTATAAGATTGCAGTTTCGATTGTGGCACCATCGGAAATTGAGATGATTGCACAGGAATATGATGTTGAAGTAATACGTATTAAAAATTCCCATTCAGCTATGATGGAGGCAACATTAGACGATAAAGTACTATTTGTGGGCGGAATTTATGGTGGTTTTATTTTCAGAGATTTTCTTTTTGCGTCTGACGGAATGTACACAGTTGGGAAAATGCTTGAAATGCTTGCAATAACAAATATGACGACATCTGAACTTGATGAAATCTTGCCAAGAAGATTCCAATGTGGGATTAATGTTAGTGTTCCTTGGGAATTTAAAGGAACTGTAATGAGAAACGCTATGGAATATTCGGATAAGTATAAACGAGAATTGGTTGATGGAGTAAAAATATATGAAAGTGATGAATCTGTATTGCTCATGCCGGACAAAGAGAAAGCAGCTTTTGTAGTTTATGGTGAAGGAGATACTGAATTAAAGGCAAAAAGAATCGCTGAAAAGTATGCGAGTTTAATTAATAATTGGAAATCTAAAGGGTGAATATCTCAGGTAAAATAAAATGAAAATCAATGAAATTATAAACATCAAATCTATTGTATTAGACTTGGAAGTCGACAGCAAGGCTGATTTACTCGCTAAAATGGTCGAATTTGCTGCTTATAGTGGTAAAGTTAACGATGTCAATGCAGTTTTGAAAGCAGTCAACGAACGTGAAAAAATCATGTCAACCGGTGTCGGGAAATCTATCGCTTTGCCACATGCCAAAACTCACAACGTTAGCGAAGCAGTCGGTTCATTGGCAATTTTAAAAGAGCCACTTGATTACGATTCGCTTGATGGCGAACCCGTAAGAATAGTGTTTTTACTTTTAGGACAGGAAACTAACGTGGGTTATCATCTGAGAGTATTGAGCAAAATTTCAAGGCTCATGAATAATGATAGTTTCAGGTTCCAATTGTTAGATTGTCGTTCATCGAAAGAAGTTCTCGATATTTTTAATAGTATGGAAGAGAATGACTAAAAAACATTTTTATAGTATATTTTTGAAGAGGCTGTCTCAAAAGGGCAGCTTTTTATTTTTTGGAATAGCAATTTTTTAAATGATTATTGATACTTAATTCATGCTTTATGTGCCAATTTCAACCAAATATGTGAATATTTTATTCTAAAAATCGAGATTCAGAAAATATTTCAAAAGACTGATATTTGCTCAAAATTTAGTGAGCAATATATCGTTTGTATCTTTTATATTTGTTACATATTTGGCATTTCTTGAGATGATAAATCTTAACTCTGCTTTTGAAGATGAATTGTATTTTAGTTTCTTAAAAGACCCTGACTCTGTAAGCAATGAATGGAGAGAATATTTCCAAAAAATTCATGGCAAATCTATATATGTAATTGATGATGGTAATAAACCAATCCCTTTGAGTAGCCGTGATACTATAGATAAAAAATCCATGGAATGGAATCCCCGAAATTCAAATTTTAAAAAGAATGGGGGTATAAATAAGTCCGAGGGCGAACTTACACCTTTGAATGAAATTGAGCAAAGCAATGCTTATCAGATGTACGAAAGTCTGGAAGTACCCACAGCATCTTCCACTAGAACTATACCCGTCAAAGCATTGGACGAAAACAGACGCATTATTAACCGATACTTGATCAAATTAAAGCGAGACAGGGTTTCATTTACCCACTTCTTAGGTTGGGCGACAATTAAAGCTTTGATGAAATTTCCGAATCTTAATGATACATTTGAAGTCGTTGACGGAATACCATACCGCGTTAAAAGAAAAGCAATAAATGTTGGATTAGCAATTGATGTAATTTCAAAAGATGGCGTGAGATTGTTAGTAATCCCCAATATCAAGAATGTTCAAGATATGAAGTTTGATGATTATGTCGAAGAATTTAATAATTTGATTGAAAGGGCGCGGGCTAACAAATTAGAATATAACGATTTTGTTGATACTACTTTTACTTTGACAAATCCGGGCATGATAGGTACTACATCTTCACATCCGAGATTATTCAAAGGCCAAGGCATCATTGTCTCTACAGGTTCAATTGATTATCCCACGGAACTTCAAGCAGTTAGACCGGAAGTGTTGACTACACTTGCAGTTTCAAAAGTTGTCAATATTACAAATACTTATGACCATAGGATTATTCAAGGTGCAGAATCGGCTGAGTTTCTGGCTCAAATCAACAAATTATTCCTTGGTGAAGAACAGTTCTATGACCAGATTTTCTATAGTTTGAAAATTCCATTTGAACCAATTAAATGGGCAAAAGACAGTTCTAACGGCAAATTCAGCTTTTTCAACGTCGAAAACGAAGTCGAAAAGGGTGCTCATGTAATCCAGATGTTGAATGCTTATCGAGTGCGTGGACATTTGTTGGCATCCGTCAACCCATTAGGACTTCAGACGTATTATTACCCTGAGTTAGACCCTGCATACTATGGCTTTACAATTTGGGACCTTGATAGAGTTTTCCATGCCGATGACAATTGGGACGAGAATAATATACCTCTCCGAGATATTATTGAGATATTGAGAGAGACTTATTGTGGCTCAACCGGAATAGAGTTTATGCACATCCAAAGTCCCGAAAAGAAAGATTGGATAAAACGTAGATTGGAAACAACCAGAAATACAATAGAATACTCGCATGAAGAGAAAATAGGTATAATGCGGAAATTGATTGATGCTGAAGTTTTCGAAAATTATTTACATACAAAATTCGTTGGTAGCAAAAGATTCTCACTCGAAGGTGGAGAGTCCGTAGTTGTAATGCTTGATAAAATTTTCGAATCCGCTGCAGAAGCAGAATTAAATACAATAGTTTTGGGCATGGCTCATAGAGGCAGACTTAATGTGCTTGTAAATAATATAGGCAAAAAATATAACAAAATATTTAATGAATTTGAAGGCGTTATTGACCCCAAATCTTACCAAGGTTCAGGTGATGTTAAATATCATTTGGGTGCAAGAGGAACCTACAAGACTGAAAATAATAAATCAATCAAACTCATACTTTCCCCAAATCCTTCTCATCTTGAATTAGTTGACCCGGTAATAGAAGGAATGGCTCGTGCTCTCGAGAATGAAATAGGGGACAAATCATACTCCAAAGTGCTACCTGTACTTGTACATGGAGACGCTGCTTTTGCAGGTCAAGGTATTGTTGCCGAGACTTTGAACATGTCAGAATTAGATGGTTACAAAACCGGTGGTACAATTCATGTGATTATCAACAATCAAATAGGGTTCACAACTACAATAGATTCAGCAAGGTCAAGTATCTATGCGACCGATATAGCAAAAATGATTCAAACGCCTATTATTCATGTCAACGGAAACGACCCGGAAGCAGTAAGTTCTGCCGCAAAATTCGCTTTTGAATATAGAAATAAATTCCGTAATGATGTGATTATAGACATATTATGTTACAGAAAATATGGGCACAACGAAGCCGACGAGCCAAGCTACACTCAACCATTGCTTTATAAAAAAATAAAGTCTATGATGAATGCTGCTAAACTCTATGAGCAACAACTTATTCATGAGAATGTAATTACACGTGAAGAAATCAATGAGTATTACGACCAATTGAAGGAAAAACTCGATTCCGCTTATGCCAACAGAAAAGACATTGCACTCAGTAGTTCTTTGCAATTATTAGATAAGAATGGAACTATTTTCGATGATTTTGACAGTAAAGTATCTGAGGAAGTAATAAATGAGGTAGCTAACGCCTTGAGTCATGTACCTGAGGGATTTAGAGTTAATCCAAAGCTTGCAACCTTATTGCAAAAGCGAGCTGATATGGTCAAATCCGATAAGCCACAAATTGATTGGGCGATGGCTGAATTATTGGCATTTGGAACACTTCTAATCGAAGGGAAAGAAGTCAGATTTTCGGGGCAAGATTCAAGACGCGGTACTTTCAGCCAACGTCATGCAGTAATGACAGATATGATTACCGAAATTGACTACATATCGCTTAATCATATAAGAAAACAGCAAAGCGTTTTAAGAATTTTCGATAGCCCTTTGTCAGAAGTAGCTGTATTAGGATTTGAGTACGGTTATAGTATAATTTCAGAAGATGGATTGACATTGTGGGAAGCGCAATTTGGAGATTTTGCAAACAATGCCCAAACTATTGTTGACCAATACTTGGCTTGCGGTGAAGTAAAATGGGGGCAAACCTCAAATTTAGTTATGTTATTGCCTCATGGGTATGACGGACAAGGCTCGGAACATTCCAGCGCAAGATTAGAGAGGTATCTTCAACTTTGTGCTGAAAATAATTTGATTGTCGGCAATTTTACAACTCCTTCGAACTATTTCCACGCTTTGCGTCGCCAAACATTGATGCCATATAAAATGCCAATGATTTTGATGACGCCAAAGGGTATGCTGCGACATCCTCTAAAGGTTTCTTCTGTAGAAGACCTAAGTAAAGGCAAATTCATCCACATAATTGATGACAATTCGATTGAAAAAAAACAAGTCCGGAAAGTTTTGCTTTGTACAGGAAAAGTCTATTTTGACATAGAAACTGAAAGACGAAAACGTAACATAAACGATATTGCAATAGTTCGGATAGAGCAACTATATCCATTTCATCAAGATTTATTTGACGAAATCATTAATTCTTACAAAAATGCTAAGAATATATGCTGGGTACAAGAGGAACCCAAAAATATGGGTGCATGGAACTACTTACATCAAATTTTTATAGAAAGTGATTCGCTGTCATCTACAAAAGTGAACTACATTGGCAGAAAAGCCAGTGCTGCAACTGCTACAGGTATCCACCAAATACACTTAGCAGAGCAATATGAAATAGTTGATTCGGCTTTGAGTTAGAGGTTGTAAAACTACCTCAGTTTAAAATAAAAATAAGAAAGAATAAAATTTTATTCTTATGCTAGAGTTTTAGATCTATTCTATTATTCTTACTTTTGAACTAATTCAGCTCTTGTCGAAATGACATATTTTTCAGCAGCTATCCAAATGCCAAACATGATTCCTGAATACAATAGGGTTGAAGTCAAAGTGTATCTAAAAAATGGAAGTGCTTGACCAAAACAATAAATAAATCCTGCATATGACTTTTCATAAGGAGTGTTTGTAATATCCAAACCGAAAAGCCAAGAACCTATATTTGTAAGTATAAAAAATATTAAAGCACTTGCCAAAGAAGTTAAAGTGACATTTTTGAAGCTTATAGTTTTGATTCCAAATATGCCAATGAAAGCAATGACTACGATTGAAAAGTAAACTATCATAGTGCTGTAATGAAAGCCGGCATAATAACCCAACAAGCTTTCACTCAAAAAATGCAATAGAACATCGCTCAATAACATTACAGATAATGGAATCAATAATGCTAATTTTTTGTTAGAAGAAAAGATTGCCCCTGCAAATAATGCAAGTGCCGTTACGGGTTGAAAGTTTGGGAAAACCGGAAAAAGTCTGGACAAAGCCATTACAAATATCAGCCCGATTGCTAAATACATTTTATTTTGCGTAGTCATAATTTTATACTAAATTTAGTTTGTAATACTATCAGATACAAAAATATTCAAAATATGTTATAAACACAAATAATAAACAGAATAGGGTGGAAATTCCAAAACAGTAGTTTACATAATGTTGATTATATTGCATAATTTTAATCTTGACTTTTCAAAATTGATTTGAAAACCCTCAGAAAGTTACTGTCATTAGAATCTATCTTATTTTGAATTCTTTTCAACATGTCTTTGTTCATCATATCTTTCAAAATCTTATCTTCCGATTTTGATTTGACAAGTTTTTTGCCAGAATTCTCTTTGTTAGATTTGCGCATGAGAATTATAAATTACATTCAATACATTGATTGTTGTTTATAGTAAATATTGGTTTGCCTTTCAAAGCTAAATTATCAAATGGTGTATTTTGCGACTTAGATTTAAAAAGTTGCTTGTTAACTGTCCATTCGATGTCAGGATTGAAAATCGTTAGATTTGCCCTACTACCAACACTTAAAAGAATCGGTTCTAAATTCAAAATTCTTCGCGGATTAACCGACATTTTCTCGATTATATGGCTCAAGTTAAGATGTCCTGTATGATACAAATACGTCAAAGAAAGCCCCAATGAAGTTTCTAAACCTACTATACCATTTGGAGAATTCTCTAATTCAACATGTTTTTCGTGTAAGCTGTGCGGTGCATGGTCAGTTGCTATACAATCTATAGTACCGTCTTTCAAACCTTCGATAATGGCATCCACATCAGCTTTTGTTCTCAATGGTGGATTCATCTTATAATTTGAATCGTAAGTGGATAAATAATCATCTGTAAGAACAAAATGGTGTGGAGCGGCTTCAGATGTTACTCTCTGTCCGTCAGCTTTAGCTTTTCTTATTAATTGTACAGTGCCCGCAGTACTTATATGTTGTGGATGGTAGCGGCGATTTCCAGTATAGCTTGCAATCATCAAATCACGTGCTACAATCATTTCTTCAGCTATACTCGGGTATCCTTTCAATCCAAGTTTATAAGCCAAAGCACCGTCATTCATCGCGAAATTTTTCGTTATTGTGTGCTCTTCGCAATGTTGAGATAACAAATAATCAAATGGAGCGGCATATTCGAAAGCAAGTTTCATCACATCTGCACGACTAACGGCTGAACCATCATCAGTAAAAAGAACAACACCTGCATCGCTCAATTCAATCATTGGTGTAATGTGGTCACCTTTCCGTTCTTTAGTTATTGCTGCTGATATATAAACATCAGTTAGTAAACCTTTGGACTTGCTTTTTATATATTCCACAACCGTGACATCGTCAATTGCAGGTTCAGTATTAGGCATACAAACAACGCCTGTGAAACCTCCGTTCGCCGCTGAATCTGTTCCGGTCACGATAGTTTCCTTATGTTCTTGCCCGGGTTGCCTGAAATGTACATGCATATCGAATAATCCCGGTGATGCCACTAAATCCTTTGAATTAACAATTTTTGTTTGGGAATCAACACTGATTGCTGATGTCGTCATTTCGGCTATGAATCCATCTTTTACTAAAATATTAAGCCGAGTATCAATGTTCTGACTCGGAGATATTACTCTGATGTCATTGAATAGTAAATTCATCAATTTTCCAGTTCTTGTTCAAAATTAATTTACAAATTTAACACTTTAAATCAAAAAGGCTCTGATTCGGTTTGCTTTGTGCAAAGCTTATCATAAAAACGAGTTGCTTCCATATTTCCCAATTCTGAAGCAGTCCGGAAATCATTACAAGCAGATTCCAAATCATTCATTTCGTAATACGCTCGACCGCGTTCCAATATTGCATCTGTATCATCATTATAGATTGATAGCAAAATTGTATAATCTTTGACCACTTCTTTGAAATTCCCGATTTTGAAATTGAGTTTTGCCCTACTATGAAATGCTTTGACACTATTAGGTTTGATTGCAATTGTCTTCGAATAATATTCGATTGCCTTATCATAATCTTTTAGTTCCTCGGATGCAACACCACTATAAAAATATGCCTCTGCATAGTTGGAATCTTTTGATATGATTTCATCAAGTTTAATCAATGCACTTTCGTAAGATTTTGAGTTAATTAAACCGACAGCGCTTTTGATTTTTTCTTCTTTTGTTTCCGAGCATGAAAACAAAATTGATGCAACAAGTAATATAGGCACAATTTTAAAAAACATTTTTTCCTCGTCATAAAAATTTCTTGTAAAATTAAGTAATTTCGGAGTCAAAATAAAGCGATTTGTTTGTTGTAGAATTTTTTTAGAAATGTTATTCGATGTAGAGGGCAAATTCCATACTTAGTTATTGCATCAAAATGTTCACGAGTTGCGTATCCTTTGTGCTTTGCGAAGTTATATTGAGGGTATAACTCATGAGCAATATCAGTCATCCAATTATCGCGATGAACTTTCGCCAAAATGGAGGCTGCCGAAATTTGAGAAATGAATGTATCCCCTTTCACAATTGCTTCGGCCTTGTACTTCATGTTTTTGGGGATACTATTTCCGTCAATATAAATAAAATCGGGCTTGATTTTTAGCATTTCAATTGCCATGACCATTGCTTTGTGGGTGGCTTGAAGAATATTAATCTCATCTACGACCGTATTATCCATTTCAGCTACTGCATAATCAACAGCAATTTCTTGTATTTCTTGAGATAGTTGGACACGACGGAAATGAGAAATTTGCTTAGAATCTGTGATTTTGCTGTTTTTATAATCATCGGGCAATATAACACAAGAAGCGACAACAGGTCCTGCGAGAGGACCTCTTCCCACTTCGTCAATTCCGGCAATTTTCATAATTTGCAAATATTAACATTATTTATCAATTACTTATTATCGTTCACTTGATAATATATATGAAGATATTACAGTAATGTTATTTATTATTAATAAGTTTAAGAAATTCATTTCTTAAATTCAAATCGTCTAGTAAATAGCCTCTCATTACAGAAGTTGTCATATAAGAATTTTCTTCTGATGAGCTAACTCCACGAGCTATCATGCAATAATGCTTGGCATTAATCACAACTCCAAGTGCTTTGGGTTTGAGCAAATCCTCCAAATAATCGGCTATCTGCTCCCCTAATTCTTCCTGTATTTGACCTCGTCGCGAAAACCAATTGACAATTCTGGTAAGTTTAGACAGCCCAATGATAAATTTTCCCGGAATATAGCCAATTGCACAATTACCTGAAATGGTTTGCCAATGATGTGAACAAACCGACATTACTTCGATACCTTTACTGATAATAAGATTGTTGACATGGTTTCGATTCGGGAATACGGTTAATTTCGGTGGTTCTGTGTATCTGCCTTCGAATAACTCGTTGACATACATTTTGGCGAGTCTTCTTGGAGTATTTGTGGAATTTGGGTCATCTTTTGAAATTTTCAATATGTCAAATATTTCTGAAAATTTATGTTCAAGCTGATTGACCATTTGTTTGAGTTCAACTTCAGACATTGGTTTATTGCCATTAGAGTCAAAGGCATCAGTAATTTGGTTTATTTCCATTTTTGTTATTATTTTAGCTCGTAAATTGGTATATCAATAGGGTCGCCGTAATACTCTACCCAGCTGCTGTCAGATTCGAATAATCGAATTCTATAAAGCTTCCCGGGGGAGATTTTTTCTGAAAGAATATTCCAAAAAGTAACTGTAATATTTTCAGCACTTGGAATAATTCCTTTCAAAAATGGCACATCATAATTTAGATGTTTGTGGTCAACATGTTCATAAATTTCATTTTGAAGGATTTGTTTCAATTTCTTGAGGTCAATTACATAGCCGGTGCTTGGGTCAGGAATACCGGCAACAGTAACCTCTAAAGTGTAATTATGGCCATGCCCCATGATATTGTTGCATTTATCAAATATTTCTTCATTTCGAGCATCAGTAAAGGTCGGATTGAATAATCTGTGTGCAGCTGAAAATTTTATCTTTTTAGTGACATAAAGCATTTGAAGCCTGATAAATTGAATGAAATAGTCATAACTAATACAATTTAAAGACGTCATAAATTATCATATATTTAGTATTTTTGATGTTTGTTCAAATGGGAAATTAAGTTTTATGAAAAAGACAATATACTTAATGCTTCTAATGGCTATGATTTCATGTTCGAGCGTGAAAGATAAAAGCTCGGGAAGTGTATTAGAGCTTGAAAAATTAGCGAAAGCAGACTTGAATGTTATGGTCGTTTCAGGAAAGATGGACGCCACAATGGAATCCAAAAGCTACAATTTTTCTTACAAAATGGTGATAGGTCACAATGATTCACTTGAAATGGAGGTAATTGGACCATTCGGAGTATCCTTGGGTAAGTTATTTGCCGATGAGAATTATTTCACATTCCTCAATTCCTTTGAAAATCGAATTTATAAAGGCAAATCTTCACCAGAAAATTTCAAAAGTGCATTTCGGATTATGTTTTCAATAAAAGAGCTAATTGCTTTGCTAAGAAATTCACTGCCCTATCCGCAGTCTGAATATTCACTTTCAGAAGCATCGGAACAGGGCAATTTATATAAATATGTAGCTCCAGCAGGCGAATTTGCAGATTTCCTATTTGTTAACCATAATGGAATTGCTAAATTCCAACGCAAGGAAGCCGGAAATATACTTTCAATGAATGCAGATATGTCCAATTTTGAAACAATTGAAGGCTTGAGTTTTGCTAAGACTATTGATTGGTCATTTACTGCTGCAAATGCTAATTTGAATATAAAGATTGATAAAATCACGATAAATCCTGATGGACATAAACCCAAAATGTTCTCTTACAGCAATTCAATGACTGTAATTGATTTGGACACAATTGAATGACAAAATCATTTGCAATAATGATAATTTTGATACTGATTTGTAATGGTAATCTGAATGCTCAGGATACCTTATTAATCAATAGCAATCAAATTCCAATTGCAATAGCCGATACAATGAATCCTCAAAATAGAGTGGATTCGATTCAATATGAGTTTCTAAAAGCTCAAGCTATGAATAAGGCTAAAAACTCAGGTTTGGATACAACTGTATATTACAAATCTGAAGACAGTATCTCGTTCAACGTCAAATCTCAAATTATGAGATTGAAAACGGAAGCTCAGATTAAATATAAGACCCAAATTTTGGAATCTGATGTTATAGAACTTGAATTTAAAGAATCACTTCTCAGGGCTAAAGGGACTATTGATAGCAACGGAAAACTAAAAGGGTACCCTAAATTTGATGATGCGGGTGATACATTCTACGGTGAAAATATTAAATTCAACTTCCGCACGAGCCAAGGTGTAATCAATGTCGGTGAAACTCAAATCAATGAAGGGTTTTACTACGGTAGTAAGATAAAACGGATCTCAGATAATCAGCTTTTCGTAGATGGAGGTTATTACACTACTTGCGACAATCCTGAACCGCATTTTCATTTCGCATCTCAACACATGAAAATCATAACCGAAGATAGAGTTTTCTTAGACCCATTGGTGCTTTATATAGAGGATTTACCGGTTATGATGATACCTTTTGGTCTCTTTTTTCCAAGTAAAAGTGGTAGACAAAGTGGATTGATTGTACCCTCCTTTTTCTTTTCCAAAAGTCGAGGCGTTGTGTTTCAAAATCTTGGTTTCTATTGGGCGGCTTCTGACTATTGGGACACTCAAATCACTTCTGATATTTACTCCAAGGGCGGGTATATGCTCAAGAATTCTACTCGTTGGGCTTTACGAGACTACTTTTCGGGCAATTTACAAGTTGAATATGGTAGAACACGTTTCAATGTTGAAGAAGAATATCAACAGAATTGGAAATTCATTCTTAATCATAATCACACAATAACCCCTCAAGATAATTTAGTAGTCAATCTTGATTTTTCTTCTCAAAATTTCAACAAAAACACACTCATCAATAACTTTGACTTCATCAAGCAATCAATTACTTCAAATGCATCATATACTAGACAATTCGATAATAGAGCTTCATTATCGCTATCTTATGGACGCGACCAAAACATCATAACAGATGAGTATAATCAAAATTCTAATCTCAGACTGAATTTTCCTTCGTATAAAATTCTCAATTCACTCAAAACAGCTCCACGATGGGTGCAAGATGTTCAGGTCAACTACTCTTTTAATGCGAATTATTCTACAAACAAGAGAGCAATCACAGTCATTGATACAGCACAAAATGATACAAGTGAATCGTTTATTTTTGACCATCGTCAAAGAATTGAACATCGCCCCGGAATAAGCATTTCACCCAAGTTGGGATTCTTTACAGTTAGTCCGTCAATTTCATTTTCAATGAATAATTATTTTAGGAAAGTTGATAAAACTTATAATCCTTCCGATTCGACAATCACCGCCGATACAACTCATGGCTTTTTCACAGAATATACTTATGGGTTTAGTTTGTCCACAACAACTAAAATATATGGTATGATGGATGACCAACGCCCATTTTTAGGATTAATAAAACCTTCATTGATTGGCTTCAAAGCATTACGACATACTTATAATCCAACTTTTAGTTGGCGAATTACTCCTGACCAATCTACCGGTGATAGCCCTTTCTTTGGCAAATATTTTGATGAGCGAAGTCAAAGAGAAGTTGTTTATTCTCGGTATGAACTTGATGGCGGGGGAATTGCTTCTAGAAATTTTTCGAGCGCTATAAATTATAGCGATTTGCATAGTTTTGAAATCAAAGTCAAACAAGGCGATACATTGCCTGACAAAAATATCGAATTATTGAGATTGAACACATCTACTGCTTGGAATTTCACTGATAAAGTATTGAGTGATATTAGTCTTCAATTCAGATCTCCAGCATTGAGTTTTGTAGAATTTTCGGGAAATGCCAGATTTACCGTATATGATGAAGAAATTCAATTTGTTCAAGATACAATTAAGGGCGATATAAGCAGACGCTATGCTAGAACAAAGAATTTCTTGATTAGTGAGGGTAAAGGCTTAGGGAGACTTACTAATTTATCTTTAAGTCTATCTACAAGTTTTTCATCCAAAGGGATTGTAGTTAGTTCCGGTTTCGGTTCTCAAGAGACTGATACTACTCGGACCGATGAAATTGAATTCGGGCAAAGATTCCAACAAAGGCATGATTATCAATATAGCGAGCCGGATATTTTTGGAGATAGAAGTCCCGGATATACACCAATAAACGTTCCGTGGAGTATGAATTTCAGATTGAGTTATAATTATTCTCGACCTTCAATCAACCCCGATTCACGTACTGAATCAATTAGCATGACATTTGGTGCTACGGCAAGTCTGACCGAAACTTGGTCTTTAAACACTTCAGGCGGCTATGATTTCATCAATAAAGAGTTTAATATCCCCCAAATGAATCTTGTTAAAGACTTACATTGCTGGGAATTGATTTTTAATTGGACACCTATTGGCAGAAACAACGGTTTTTACCTTAAACTAGGTATCAGAACTCCTCAGTTAAAAGATTTGAAATATGAAATGAGGAATAACCCATTATTAAGATAAAATTAGTAGCTTTTTAACACTTTAAGATAATTGAAAACTATTTATTTTTCGTATATTTAAATTTTATAATTTATCAGAATGACGGACTTTCCGAATATGAAACAAAGATTATTTTTCTTTACAATATTCCTTATCATAATATTCTCTAATACTGCTACCATAGCAGCTGAATCTCCATTCACAGAAGAAACATTTGGAGTACATCCCAAAGGAGGATTGCTTTATAACGGGTACAATGCTAATTTTCAGAGTTTTGAGGGGGCAGTTGATTGTGGAATATTTGAGTCAGGTAACGGTCTCGGCTGGTCGGGTGGCTTGTTTTTGGAAAAATACATAGGAAATGATTTCATAATTGGCTTTGGAGTTGTATATTCAGACCGTTCAGGAGAAATGACAGTCGAAAACAAGTTTCCCTCAAGAGACCTCAGCACAAATCAAATCGTTACAGTTACTACTGAAAATTCTATCACTACTTCCCTATCATATATTGAATTCCAACCCGAATTTCGTTGGATTGCTCTTGATAAATTCATAAACGGACCACTGAGAACACTTGCTGCATTGAGATTTAATATTCCGATGAACAAGTCATTTGAACAAAAGGAACGAATCGTATCGCCTGACAATGCTGTATTTATTAATGCCGGAGACGTTCGCACTCAACAAAGAGACATTTCGGGCGGAGATATAACAAGCATATCTGGATTTGGAATGGGATTGACTTTGGGAGTTGAGAATATGCTCAAAATCAGTGATAAGAATTTCCTGACGCAACAATTAGCATTCGATTATAATTTTGGAAACGTCACAAATGATGCTGAGTGGTCAATTTGGGCTGTAAGATTTGAAGTTGGATTGAGATTCTCAATTTTCGATGCTGAGGAAGAGCAAATCGAATACATCCCAATTGAAGTTGAAGAAGAACCTGAAGTTGAAATAATTGTCGAAGAAAAGCCTAAACCACCCACATTGGATTTAGCCATAACATCAGTTAGGGATATGAAATTGAATGTTGGTGAAGAGCTTTTAGCCACAATTCCGATTGTGAATGCTATATTTTTCGATAGAAATTCATCTGAAATTCCCAATTTTTATTCCACAAAACCATTGCAAGACGATAATTTCTTCAAAGGAGACCCGGTAGCAAACCATAAGTTCATTATCCCCAAAATTGCTTATTTGATGCAAAAAAATGCTGATGCTATAATAATTATTGAATCGGCAACTTCAGGTGCAGAAAATGAACCGGCGGGATTGGATTTGGCTAGCCAAAGAGCTTTAGAGATAAAAAAAGTGTTCCTCGATTTGGGTATTGCAGAACAAAAAATAAAAATTCAAGCTCGTTTAACTCCGAGATTTGTTTCAAATCAAGAATTCCCTGAAGGCATTGTCGAAAATCAACGTGCTGACATTATACTTCTAAACGCACCATTACAAGAGTTTGTGGACATTCGAACTTACTCAGAATTGCACGGATATATTGATGTAAATATAGATTTTGCAAATTTACCACCGACGGACAATGTATCAATTTTTAATGACATTGCAGATACAATATTTGCTGCTCCCCGTCCCGGAAAATATACTATAGGTGTTAATAATCGAGTTGATGTAGAAAATCAAAACATTTTACCTCTAAACACTACAGCAAGAGCCGGCAGACTTTCCAAAACTGAGACTTCGGAAGTTGATTTGAACTCACTCCCCGTTGAAAATAAAGAACTAACTCTTGATAATTTCGAAGCCGTTCTTAGATTCAATTACAATAGTAACGAATTAAGTAATGATACAAAATCTTTGTTGAAGCAACTTACTGAAAAATTGCCTGCCGGTGCAACTATTTATATCATTGGTAGTACAGATATTTTGGGTACGACTGAGCGTAATACTGCTCTTGCGAATGAACGTGCTTCTTCGACTGAGAATTATTTGAAATCAGTTTCGGGAAATAAATTCACAATCACAACATCAATTGCCACAACGGATAAATTTAGTGACGAAACCCCACAAGGCAGATTCTTGAATAGGTCTATCAAAATTAGGGTGAAGAAGTAGTGTTCCATATCATATTCTTAAGACAATATATTAAATAAGCACATTCAACCCATTGATATAAAAAAAGAAGCCATTCCTTTGTGAAATGACTTCTTTCATTTTGCTCATACTTTTTAAAAAGCTGTAGTTAATTTAACCTTGTTCTTGAAATTCGTTGATTAATTTTCCGTCGCCAAGTGTTACAATTTCATTTGCATAATGGTCAGAAATTATAGCAACTGCATTAATAGAAGTAAGCAATTCATTTGAATCAACATTTGAACCTGCAATTGTGTATTGGAATATAATCGTATCATCGAATAATACTCCAAATGCACCAAAATGTAATTCGGCGTTTTTACGAAGTAAAAACTGCATCAATTCAGTTGTAAGCTTTGATTCATATGCAACATTGGATACAAACTCTATACACGATTCTGAATCAGTAAAGGGTCTGATTGCAATCATTACTTGCGAATTACCGCGATTAACTGTAAAAGTACCATTTTCAAAATTTAAGTAATCAGGAAATTGCGATTTAAGAAAATTTTCAACTCTGGTTATAGTCGCATCAATTAATACTTGTGGAGTCTCCACCATCGTTTCATCTCCTTCTTTATGATAAATGTTTTCATTCATTGTTATACTCCTTATTTGTTTTCTTCTTGTGAACCGGACTCTAAAAGCCCCATCTTTGCTTTCAAAGCCAACAAGTCAGATTCGACAGTTGTAGATGAGCCAAGTTTCTTAAATTCGTCGTCTAATGCTGTGTTTTCACCTGCGAGTTGTTCAAAAGCAGATGCTTCTGCTTCGAGCTTTTCGATTTTACCTTCAAATTTATCGAATTTCCCAAAGGCGTCTCCTCCGATTCCACTTAAATTTTTAGCAATTTCTTTTTGAGCTTTCGCTGCTTGTGAGCGAGCAATCAAAGTACTTTGTCTTGATTTTGCCTCATCAAGCTTAGCCTTGAGCGAATCTAACTGCTGGCGCAATTTGTTTGAAGTTTCACGTGCCTGAACATGAATAGGTACTAAATCACTTAAATTTCGCTCCGAAATAGATTTTTTTTCCAACGCAGCACGCGCAAGGTCTTCCCTACTTGCATTTAAAGCCTGCATCGCTTTATTTTCCCATTCATCCTTGTCTTTACGTGCTTTTTCGATTTTCCGCTCAAGACTTTTTTCGTTTGCAATAGCTTGCGCTACAGCAAGTGTGGTCTTGTTGACAGATTCCTCCATCTCGATGACCATTTGCTTTAGCATTTTCTCAGGGTCTTCAACCTTGTCGAGCATGTCGTTGACGTTTGCTTTGAAAACATCAGCGATTCTACTGAATAAACTCATTAATTCACCTTATTGATTAATTTAACAGTAATTGTGTTTTGAATTCGTTAGTTTTGTAAACTTATGAAAAAATATTCAAATAATAAACAAAAGACTATTATTGAACGTTTTATATTTTATATTTTGTAAATAAATTGAGAAACGTATGAAATTCGATATTCAAAGCATTATGCAACAAGCACAAAAAATGCAAGAAGAAGTAGAACGCATCAAAAAAGGACTCGAAAATATTACCATGAAGTCTGATTCGGGTGGCGGAATGGTGGTGGTTGAAATCACTGCATCGGGCAAGATTCTAAATATTAAAATAGCCCCTGAGCTAATCAAAAATGATGATATTGGAATGTTAGAAGATTTGGTTGTTGCCGCAGTCAACAAAGCTCAAGAAAATGCTTCGAGAGTAGCTGCAGACGAGATGAACAAAGTACGCGGAATGATGCCCAACATCCCCGGTATGAATTTGGGATTTTGAGAATAAGACCAATATGAATTACACATCTGAATCAATTGAAAAAGCAATCGAAATCTTTTCGTCTTTTCCATCAATAGGCAAGAAAACTGCTCAACGACTTACATATTACTTACTACGCCAAAACGACAGCTTCGCTGAAAAAATGTCAAAAGTTATAATTGATTTGAAACAAAATGTTCGCTTTTGTTCTATTTGCTTTAATTATACAGAACGCGACCCCTGCCCTATTTGTAGCTCTACTAAGCGTGACAGAACAATCATTTGCGTAGTAGAAGAACCAAATGATGTGATTTCAATCGAAAAAACAAACGATTTTTATGGGCTTTATCATGTTCTTCATGGGGTTATGAACCCTTTGGAAGGAATTTCACAAGATGATATTAAAATTATGGAGCTGATTTCGCGTTTAAATGAAGTAGAAGAAGTGATATTTGCTCTGAATCCATCTGTCGAGGGAGAATTAACTACACATTATATTGCAAAATTGATAAGACCTTTTGGTGTGAAAATATCGCGAATTGCAAGCGGTGTTCCAATGGGTTCTTCGCTCGAATTTTCAGATGATGCAACAATAGCACGAGCTTTAGAAGGAAGGATTGCGATTTGAGATTCTTAGTTCAAATATTACTTTTAGCTTATTTGGGTTTGATTACCGGATGCGAGTTATTTTCTACACGTAATCCTGAAGAACCGGACACCGGAAATTCGGGTTACATCCCTCCCACTGAACCTGATATTTTACTACTGAATTTTGAAAATTCTCTTCGTAGCTTGAATGCTGATAATTATTACAAATGCTTTTTTGATGAAATTGGCGAACAAACCTTTAAATATAAATTTTTTCCTGCTTCATCGGCTTTAGCTTCATATCCCTCACTTTTTGATGATTGGAATATCGAATCTGAACGCAGGTTGATTAACCGATTATCTTCTCAATTTGGCTCCGAGAGAATTCAGATTAGTTTTCCTAATAGAAAACCGATATTGGAAACTCCCGATTCGTCAATTTTTTCAGCTGATTACATTATAACTTTGCCGGAAAAAGATGTAAGCCAAATCACGGAATTCAGAGGTAGAATTCAACTAACCATGATTGCAAAAACAAACGGATTATGGTATATTTCGAGATGGTTTGATTATCAGAATAATGAAGTTGAGAACGAAGCAAACACTTGGAGCATTTTAAAGGCAATTTACAGCAATTGAGATGAGAATAAAAATTATAATATCGTTGCTAACAGTTATGGTACTTGGGTGTACAAATCCTTTTGCCCCAAAATTAGCTAATGTTGATAACCAAAGTAATATTCTTGGTGACCAAACCCAAGTTGACGGTGTTTTCAAAAACTTCCGTTATGCATATATTTTCAAGGATACTCTTGTTTATGGCAATTTGTTGGCGGACGATTTTAGATTTACATTCCGTAATTATGAAAAAAGCGTTGATGAATCATGGGGACGGCAAGATGATATGCTGACTACCTCACGTTTATTTCTTTCAACTCAAAACATAGATTTGGCTTGGAATGATGTTGTTGTAGAAATAGGAGATTCATTGACGAAAGATATTTCTCGTGGCTTCAACCTCTCAATCGTCTTTAGCCCGACTGATGCAGTCAATATTAATGGAAGGGTCAATTTGAGAATAATACGAAATTCGACATCCGATATATGGAAAATACTGCAATGGAGAGATGAATCTACTTTTTGAGATTCAATGGTAATTCAATAGCAAAAGTTGTACCTTTGCCTACAACCGATTCTTTTACATAGATTTTACCATCGTGGTATTCCTCGACTATACGTTTACACAAACTCAAACCTAATCCCCAACCTCGTTTTTTAGTACTGAAACCCGGTCTGAATATTTGTCTTTTAAGCTTAGGTGTCATGCCCTTACCGGTATCTTTGACAAAGATGTAAAACTTCTTTTTCGGATTAATTCTCATATAAATAAAAATCGTACCTTGTTTTTCCTCTATGGATTCTGCAGCATTTTTCAATAAATTCTCTATAACCCATGCGAAAAGTTCAACGTTAATATCAGCAAAAAGGCTATCATCCAAACTACGGATAATTTCCACTTTCTTGCCGAGATGAGGTAAACGTTTATCAAAATATGTACAGACATTTTCTATCAATCTTGATATATTTACATTCTCTTTTTCAGGAGTTGAACCAATCTTAGAAAACCTTGTAGCAATAGTGTTGAGTCTTTCGATATCTTTTTCCATTTCGGCAACTGCATCTTGAACTGAAATTGTGTCATCGTTATATTTTATGATTTCAATCCATGCTAACAAGCTTGACAAAGGGGTCCCCAACTGATGAGCAGCTTCTTTGGACATTCCAACCCAAACCTTAGTTTGCTCATGATTTCGGGCGGAATTAAACGAAAAATATCCGATAAAAACAAAAACTCCGATTATTATCAAAGCAACAGCCGGAAAATACCGCAGTTGGTCAACTAAAGAGGAATGTGTGTAGTAAACCATGCTGATAACATTATCATCTTTGTCTTTGACCAGAATCGGCGGATAATTGCTTTCCATCTCAATTAACATAGATTTCACTTTCGCACGTTGCTCGGCAATTGTCATTCCAGGTTCGAAATCAATGTTCAAAGTCCAATCCTCATATGGTTCGGTTGGTTCGCCGTTTTCATCAGTCAAAATAATCGGAAAGTTGATAACTCTGGGAACTATATTATCCAGAAAAAAGAGATAATTATTTACCAAGTCAAGATTGTTGATACCATCTTCAGAAGACATGAAATTTTCAGTTCTTTCGGCATAAAGCTGAACTGCATTTTGGTCGCGTATAATTAATTCTTGGACAATTGATTGAGTAAAGAAAATAACCGAAAGAACAATCAAAAATGCAACCACAGCCAAAATCAACTTTACTTGCCATTTGGATAAATAGCGGTTGAAAAAGTCAGTATTTGATAGTTCCTTCTTAAGTTTCATTTTTAACTAAACGAAATCGTATGCAGCAAATCAATTTTAATTTCAACTTGTTTGCTTGTAATCATGTTTTTGATTGTTACGGCATTACGTTTTATTTCGTCCTCACCAATAATTATACAATGTTTTGCGTTCAATTTGTTTGTTTCTCGCATTTGTGCTTTCATCGAACGACGATGCAGATCACAAAATGTACTATAGCCATTTGAACGCAACATCTCACTAATTTTAAAAGCGTCTTTGAGTAGATTTTCATTCATACAAACTATAAAAACGTCACAATCGGATTGCTTAATCACTTGCTCCGGGGCAGAATTCTCAATTATCAGCAAGAGACGTTCTACACCCATTGCAAAACCAACTGCGGGAGTGAGCTTGCCACCTAATTGCGAAAACAATCCATCGTATCTTCCACCACCACCAAAGGCATCTTGAGCACCTAATGCTCCACTTTTGAACTCGAATACAGTATGACAATAGTAATCCAAGCCTCTGACTAATTTCGGGTCAATTTTGTAGGGTACTTTTGCATCATCTAACATTGATTTCACGACATCGAAATGATTTCTACTTTCGTCGTCTAAAAAGTCAAGTATTGAGGGTGCGGATTCTATTACGAGCTTGTCATTTTCAGATTTTGAATCCAACACTCTTAAAGGGTTTGTTTCCAATCGGAATTTGCTATCTTCGGATAATTGTTCCTTATTTGAGGTCAAATACTTTGTCAGTTCGTCTTTGTATAGAGTTCTGGATGAATCATTGCCCAAAGTATTAATATTAAGCTGATAGTCACTTATGCCAGCTTTGCGAATAAGTTGATTTGCCAATAAAATTATTTCAACATCACTTTCCGGATATGGAGATCTAATACATTCCGCACCGAACTGGTGAAACTGTCTGAGTCTCCCCTTTTGCGGACGTTCATATCGGAAAAAAGGACCGAAATACCATAATCGAAGCGCTGAAACTTCTTGGGTAAGTGAATTTTGGATGACAGACCTGACCAATGCAGCAGTCATTTCCGGTCTCAATGTGACCGATTCGCCGCCCTTATCAATGAATGTGTACATTTCCTTGTTCACGATGTCAGTATTATCGCCAATGCTACGTGAGAAAACCTCCGTTTTTTCAAATATTGGTGTCCTGAGCTCTTTGTATCCGTATAAAGTTGTTACTTCGTTAAAAATGCGCTCTAAACTATGCCATTGACCGATTTGGTCAGGCAAAATGTCCTTTGTGCCTCTAATGTTTTGTATCATTTTGCTTTTGATTAATTTTTAATTTCCATTTTTTTCATAATTGTAGTCGTCGGTGTTTCTAAGATATAAAAATAAACTCCTGAGCTTAAATCACCGGTATATATCGAAAATTGATGTTCGCCCGGGCTTAAGGAGCTTTCGACTATATTCTTAACAACTCGACCAAAAATATCCGATATGTAAAGTTTTGTGATGCCGGATTCTAAAACTTCAATAGTGATATTGGTCTTTTCAACAGCAGGATTTGGTTCATTCTGTGAAAGTGAAATCCTTCCATTAGGGTCGAATAATCTTGGACCTCCATCAATGCAATAACCTGATAATGTGAATGAACCTGCTTTATCGAAAATATTGACACGACCAAACCCAATCGGGTAAGTAAATTCAGGTGTCAATGCAGTCACCGAGTCATTGCCTAATCCGACTTTGAAAGTCAAAGTTTTCAGGACAGAATCAACACCAAATGTCGTCGGCAAATCTACATCTATAAAATTCTCACCATTGAGTATAGTAGACTTTGTAAATCCATCAAGTGGTTCAAGCATTGTAGCATTGAATTTTACCTTAGTTCTGAAGCCTTCAATTGTTGAAGCAATTCCGTATTCACCAATTCCAGTAATTTTGATTTGAACTTGTATCACATCACCGTCTGCGGCAATATGGTCGCCAATATAAATTGTTAAAGAATCATTACGGGCAAAGACCCCTTCACCAAACAAATTCACGATTGTAGGTGAACCAAGCCCATCGTGTTCGAAATATACTTGAGCATTTTTTCGCCCAATCAATTTTGGCGAGAAACGAAGTGTCATCATCATATCAGAACCCGCAGGGACTGATACAACCTTACTTCCCAATGTTCCAAAATCAAAACGATACGAACCTACCAATCCTATGTTAGTAATATTAACTGGCGAGTTGCTTGTATTAGTTACTAGAGCGATAAATGTCGAATCCTTAATACTACCCACATCAATGAGTTTAAAATCAACTAAGCGATTATTTGCCTTCAAAGTTCTCTCGATTCCAAAACCTGTCAAAGTTGTTTCGATAATTCGTCCCGGGATATTGAATTCAAGTTTACCACTTCTCAACCCAAGCCCTTTTGGTATAAATCTCAATTCCAAACTTATAGTATCTCCACTTTGAAGCAGGATAGGAAATTCTAAATCGGAATTGATTTCAAAATCTGCAGCATGATTACCTACCATTCTAATATTACGAATGTTATAAGCAAATTTGGATTCATTCACAAATACATAATTAAACACTGAATCTAATAATTCATCTACAACAACTTCGCCAAATTCGTGTGCAAAGCCTTTTCCTTCGGCAAAGGCGATTGAGAATACCGAATCGGAAACGTCTTGTTGGAGTTCCTTTTGGTCAAGATTCCATATTTTTGCGGTCGAATCCCAACTTGAAGTCAATACTCTGGAACCAAATCTATCAAATACGGCTGTAGTAACCGAATTCTTATGTTCTTTGAATACATTGTCTGTAATAAAATCATTTATACGTTCCGGGCTACCGTCGCTTGCGTCCCACAATCGAGCAGTTTGGTCTGTACTTGTGGTCAACAATACCTCCCTACCCAAGTCCGGATGCATGAAAAAGCTTGAAAAATATATTGAATTATTATCTCCGGGGTCAATGTTATGAGTAATTGAATATAAAGGTGGGTCTGTTATGTTGACATCCCATACGTACAAAACTTTAGGGTCGCCCGAACGTGTTGCAACAGCCACTTTGGTACCGTCAGTATTGTACGTCACATGTGCACACTCAGTCTTTGTATCATACACAAACAAAGGTAAATCTCCCGGGTTGTAATCAACCCAATTAAAAACCTTGGCTTTACCCCCCTGGTTAGCAGTAATAATAAGATTTTCGTCTAAAGGGTTGAAGTCTGCAAACCATGTAACTCCGCTATTAGACTGTATTTTTTTCTCTAATTCCCAGTTTGTATTCCAAACGATAACATACCCGAGATAATCTGAGGAAATTAAGTAATTACCAGAACTTGACCAGTTTACTGATTCGACTCTTGTCGCATGGTCTTCTAAGACTGCCACTAGAGTGCCATCTTCCAAACTCCAAATCATAATCATAGAGTCGGTACTTGCAGTAGCAACATATTTATCATTTGGGTCAAAAGATGCCCAAGTCAATGGTTTTGTATGACCTCTTAATATAAATTTTTTGGCTCCTGTATTTGCTACCCAAACGATAGCTGTCGTATCACTACTTGCTGTAATAACCAAATCACCTTCACGATTGAAAAAACCTGAATTAACTCTGCCATTATGTTTCAAATCAAGTGTGAATCCAACATTATTGGGCCAAAGCTGCAAAATTTTGACAAGACAAGAATCACTCGGTTTATTTGGGACTACCCAATCCCTTTTAAGTCCTGTAACATTTGTAGCTAAGGTATCCCAGTTACGTCCATTATTTATAGAATATTGCAATTGGATTACATCCTTTGGCAATAAACCTCTCCATTCGACAAAAGAGGTATCTCCGATTATCAAATATTCTCCGCCATTAGGATGAACAATTTTTACGGTTTTTTCGAGTGGTTTCGTATTTGGAAAACCACCTGTGATATAAATTGGTGCTACTTCGCAAGCATCCGAAATCACTTTTAATTCTGAAAAAACAATTGCTTCGTGTTGTGGAACATATTCGACAGTAACGTTAAGGAAATCATTCTGAGCTAATAATTGATTTGAAACATTGCCTTCAACTATGAAAAATGGTGCATCAATTTGTAATTCTTGAATCAAAATATCGCGGTTTCGAGCAGTTATTGTTAAACTCAACCTTTTCTTGCTTCCAACTTCAACAGAACTGAAGCCGATAAATTGTGGTTCAGAAACGATAGAAGCCTTTTGCGCGTTTAGAAAACTGAAGTCGAAACTGTCTCTTAAATTGAGAGATGGTAATACAATCTCTGCTGTATGTTCATCATCGCAGGATACGAAATTATCCCATTGTAAGACACAGGGCTTATGATTTCGTGCTAATGCCAACATAACATTAATCGAAACACCAATTTTATCGGCTTCTATTTTATCTAAATACCAACCACCTGTTTCAACGCTGAGATTTTTAAGCTTTTCGGGAATTTTTCGTCCTAAGCAAAGTGTATATAATTGAATATTGTTAGCTTTGCAAAGATTGATGATTTCAGCTTCGTTGATTGCTCCGGCACCGTCTGTAATAAAAAATATTACTTTTTTATTAGTTCCTCGATTGATTATTTTGATGCCGTTAGCGGGTTCACTCAGAAATGCAATATCGAAAAGCGAGCCACGTGCGGGCTGCAAAAGATTAATCTCGTTCAGTAAGGCACTTCGAGAAGTGTCAATTTCACGATTCAAGTAGCTCCTGATGTCATAAGTAGAAATGGAACATTCGTCGTCGGGAAATTTTAATTTATTAACTAATTTAGTTGCAAGCTGCTTTCCAAGCTCAAATGGATTGTCAGGCTTCTCGTTATGATTAAGAGCTAAATCAAATAAAATATTGACTGACAAGTAAGTAGTATCCGGAATGAAACTGCATACGTATGAATTTGTAGTAGGAACGTTTAAGCCATTGTCCCTAACAACGAAGTTATTCTTGTTTAGGTTATAAACCGGATTGCCGTTTACATCAAAAACGAATAAAGAAGCACTCATTGTCGGGTATTTCGAAAAATCCTTTGTAACTATGCTCATCGAACCCTGAGCATTAGCACATACAGTATGAAAAATCAGAATAACCGATAATAATAGAATTTTACCAAACATGTAAATAAATCCCCCCTAATGTCCTAAAAACAACTACAAATTTATGCATTTATAATGATTTAACGCTCAAATTATGTTCCAATTATTAAGCTCAAACGTCTTAAAATAAAAAGTGCCTTGAATAGTGTATTTAAGAATATTTATAATGTAAAAAAAAAATGAATCAAATGTTAAAACTTCTCAAGATTACCACATTATTATTGACTCTAACTATACAGTTAACGTATAGCCAAATTTTTTATGATGAAAGCGATATTGATGAAAACTATGACCCTAAACAAGATATGATTATTGAAGAAATCCAAGAGTTCAAACTCAAGTTCTTCAAAGGCGATACAATTAGATATAGAGTCTCATCTCACGACAGTATAATTGTTGATTATGATGCTGCTATTGTTAAAACTCGATTTGAATTGTATGAAATCATTTGTGATTCTGTATCAAAAAATGGCAACTTTTATCTCAGAATGAGTCTTAAAAGTTACATTGCAGACGAAAGAAAAGGCAATATGCAACCTGTCAGAAGAGAAACACATACTTGGATTGGACGTCAAGTATATCTAACCATAGATTCAATTGGTAGAAGACATAGAGTTGCTATTGATGATTCGACTTTATATTCAATGTCTCCTGGTGGTGCATTCCAGCCTTCACTTTTCGTACCATTTGGCGATTCATACAAATTCATTAATGAATCTTGGAGTATCAACAGTTTGGATACTTTAGTTGAAAACGGTTGTCCTTTCCCACTCGTTAGACAATCTTTTTTATTTAGAGCCGAACGTCCTATTGATACCTTAGACCACGAATCAGTCAGATTCAGATTTATTCGTACTGCTCAAGGAGCCGTAACAGTTATCTCGGATGATACTAAAATGAGGATTGATGCGATATTGAACGGTTCAGGGAATATGATAATTTCATCTATTGATTTTTTGCCGATTCATCATTTTGCAAATATTGAACAAAAAATGAAATTGAAATATCCTGATAATACAGAGCTACCGATTTGGCATTATAATTCTACAGATTTTGTAATTGATGATATCAAACCAGGTATCGGTCGCTTAGCGTTCAGAGAACAGAACAAAAAAGCAAAAGAAGAGTTAAAAAAGAAAGTAAACAAGTAGAAATTTATTTTTCTGAATCTGAAATAGCAACTGCGACGGCAGCATCGCCGGAAATGTTGCTTATAGTTCGTGCCATATCCAAAATCCTATCTACGCCTAAGATTAGAGCAATTCCTTGTGGTGGAATATGGACTGATTGAAGTATCATAACAAGCATTATTATACCCACTCCCGGTACCGGTGCAGTACCAATAGATGCCAAAACTGCAGTTAGAACAATCGTTAATTGGTCAGTGATTGACAAATCAATTCCATATACTTGTGCTATAAAAACAGCTGCTACCCCTTGGTATAACGCTGTGCCATCCATGTTAATAGTAGCCCCGAGTGGAAGTACAAATCCTGAAATACGCTTAGGAACTTTCAAATTATCTTCAACACATTCCATTGTTATTGGTAAAGTAGCAGCACTCGAGCTTGTTGAAAATGCAATTATTTGAGCATCTCTAATACCTACAAAGAAATCTTTTATTTTTCGTTTTGTAAATATTTTCAAAATTGTCGGGTAGATTAATAATGTTTGAAGTGCCAATCCAAGCAAAACAGCGAAAATATACCATACGAGTGTTGAGATAATTTCAAATCCAAAATCTGCAACAGTTGCTGCTATTAATGCAAAAACACCGAAAGGAGCCATAAGCATTATGAAATCTACCATCTTGACCATTACATCACTCATTCCCGAGAAAAATCCAATAACCGGTTGAGCATTCTCTTTTTTAATGAAAGTCAACATTAAACCAAAGAAAACAGCGAAGAATACTATTTGAAGCATATTCCCTGTTGCTATCGCTTCGAATGGATTCTTAGGGACAATATTCACTAAGAAATCTATAATATCAACTTCAAGATTTGAAACAATTTTCTCGGAGGATTCCTCGCTATATGCTGCCATGAGTCTTTCTTTGGTATCCTCATGAATTTTTTCGCCAGGTTGAATAACATTTGCCAATACTAAACCAATCGTAATAGCTATTGCCGTAGTTGCTAAATAAAGAGTAAAAGTTTTAGTTCCTATTCTGCCAAGCTTTTTTATATCCTCAAGACTTGAGGCGCCGATTATTAACGATGATATAACTAGAGGTATTGCCAAAAAGCTCAAAAGTCGAATAAATAAATCACCAATAGGCTTAAGGCGTGTAGCTATTGTGGGCTTCTTTTTGATGCTTTGGATTGTGTTAATCGTGCTTTGCTTTCCGTTATCATGCTCAATTTGGATTAAAAGATTAGATTGATTTGCATACTTTTTGAAAAATCGGATGATTGCTTGTTGGTTGAATTTGTCGAATTTTACCAAAACGCTGTCGGGGTTTGAACTATCTACAAATGAAATACTACTCCAATCTTCAACTTTAGTTTCAATATCATTCTTTTCGTGAGAATGATTGACAATCAGGGCGCTTTGGTCAACTTTGAAATAAGCACCAAAAATTGCTCCTAGTACCAGTGCCAAAAGAATTTGATAATGTAGAGCAATTTTAGGATATTTCATTTTTGATTCGAGATTTTATCTGCTATTTTTAATTCAAGGTTTTTGATTTCAATTTCGACTGAAGGAACAAAAGTAACTAATTTATTATCGTATCTCGCTAAATCGAGAAATTGTCTGAAATCCTCGATAGAATTTTCAAAATCGTTGATTTGTTTATAAGCATTAGCACGATTGAAATATAGTTCGGCATTTTTCTTATCTAAATTGATAGCTAAAGAATAATCACTTATTGCTTTGTCATATTTATTTAAATTAAAAAAGGCGTTAGCTCTATTTTGATAAAAGTTTGAATTATTTGGACTTAAATCTACTAACTTGTTATAAATCATTATAGCATCATCGTAATTCTTTGATTCATAATATATTATGGCAACATTTCCTAAGGCATCAATATCCTTCGGCTCAATTTTCAATACAGCGTTATAATCTTCTAATGCTCTATCATATTGACCCAAATTATAATAAATAACTGCACGGTTAAAATATGATAATTTTGGATTGAAGCCGATATTAATAAGATGTGAAAAGTCTTTAATTGCCAAATCATGATGCTCTAGCTCAGAATTTGCAATGGCTCTATTGAACATAGTATTATTTTCGTGTTCACGCTCCAAAACTCTATTATAATCACTTATTGCTGAAGTTAAATTACCGAGTTTATGAAAAATTGGACCACGCAGTTGGTATGCTTCTACAAATTGTGAATTAAGTTCGATAGTCTTATTCAAATCAATTAGTGCTTTTTCTAATTCATTTGTTTCATAAAATACCGTAGCACGGGTATAATATGCCTTATAATCATCAGTTTGGATTGAGATTACTTTATCCAAATCATTTAGTGCCAAATCAAACTTCCCCATTTCGGCATAGAAATTCGCTCTACTATAGTATAAATTATGATTACCGGGTTCGATTTCAATAGCTTTTGCCAAGTCTGATTGGGCTTTATCGGCAACTTTCAACTCCCGATAAGTTGAAGCACGATTATGATATGCACCTGAAAAAGAACGTTTAAGTTCGATAGCTAAAGTAAAATCATCTAATGCCTCTTGGTAACGCTTGAGATTGAAAAGTGCTGAGCCACGTGCATTAAATGCTTCAGCAAAGGTTGAATCTACATTGATAGATTTATCAAAAAACTCTATCGCTTTTTCATTTTCTCCATCTTGCAAATATCCTAAACCTTCGTTGTAAAACTCAATAGCTTGGTTGTCGTATTGGCTGTACAATTTCGGCAATATAAACAAGGATAGCAAGAAGCCATATATTATAATTTTATTTTTCATCGGCGAAACTGAAAATTGGTTCAAAAATAACTTTCGGGTCTAAACTACGAGTGACAGGACAAATCTTGACAACATTATTTAAGATTTCCTGAGTTTTTGAGTCGTATCTGCGGGGATATTGGATTTCCAAAGTTAATTTGCCTACACGACGATGAGGGTCGTGCACCATTTCTTTTGTTACATCAATTTTCAACCCTTCTAAATCCACACCCATATCATGAGCTTTTATTCCCATGATTGTTGCGATACAAGAGCCAATAGATGCAGCAAGCAAGTCGGTAGGTGAAATATACTCGGCTTTGCCTTGATTATCAAGAGGTGCATCTGTCAAAAAACTTTGTCCCGAAGGACCGTGAGTTACTTTGCAGTGCAAATCATTTAAGTATTCTATATGTATCTTAACCATAGCTTACTAATATAATAAATTTTCTTAATAAAAACAAAAGTCATGCCACCATAATGGACGATTATGGATTGACAAAGTTAAATTTGATTTTAAAAATATTAGTAAAAATGATTTTAAGTGCGGATTTCGACTTTGACATGCTCATGAGCATGATAAGAACTTCGGACAAGAGGACCTGATTCTACGTGACCAATTCCCATTTCTTCGCCAATTCGTTTAAACTCTTTGAATTGCTGTGGCGTTACAAAACGGTCTACAGGAGTATGATTAACTGATGGTTGTAAATATTGCCCGATAGTCATTATATCAAGTTTTATTTTTACCAAATCTTTCATTAATTCATATACTTCATCGTCAGTTTCGCCTATACCAACCATTATGCCTGATTTAGTTCTAAGTCCTGCATCTTTGCAATATCTTAAAACATCGAGAGATTGTTGATATTTTGCTTGAGGTCTGATTTTTTTGTATAATCTTGGGACTGTTTCCATGTTATGATTTAAAATGTCAGGTGAAGCTTTGATAACTCTATCCAAACATTTTGTATCACCTTTGAAATCGGGAATCAAAACCTCAATAGTAGTATCGGGGTTTAATTCGCGAATACGGTAAATTGTTTCTGCCCAAATTGTAGAACCTTGGTCTTTCAACTCGTCACGATTTACTGATGTAACAACAGCATGTTTGACGCCCATCTTTCTAACAGACATCGCAACATCATAAGGTTCATTTTTATTAATAGTGTGGGGAATGCCGGTTTTTATGGCACAAAAACTACAAGCACGAGTACATGTATCGCCAAGTATCATAAAAGTTGCTGTTCCGTGAGCCCAACATTCGCCAATATTAGGGCAATGCGCTTCTTCGCAAACTGTATGCAAAGACTTACTTCGCATCAGATTTTGGATAAAGGCGTAGGATTCACCGCCGGGTGCTTTTACTTTGAGCCATTCCGGGCGTTTTCCAACAGTTGTTTTTAGTTCGGGGTTGTTGCGTTTTGCTTTTACGGGTATATTGAATTTTGGTTTTTCAATTATTTCGTCTCTGTGAGGCAACAAATCTATATTATCTTTCATTAAATATCAGCCTAAATATGACCTTAATGTTTTTGAGCGAGAAGCGTGTCTGAGTCTTCTGATTGCTTTTTCTTTTATTTGACGCACTCGTTCACGTGTAAGATTAAATTTCTCTCCGATTTCTTCGAGTGTAAGGCATTGTCCGTCTAACCCGAAATAATACTTGATAACGTCAGCTTCGCGAAGTGACAACGTTGTTAGTACTTGTTGTACTTCTACTCTGAGTGATTCTCTTATAAGTTCAGAATCAGGTGGTGGTTGTTGTTCATTGGGCAATACATCAAGCAATCTATTATCTTCACCTTGCACAAATGGTGCATCTACCGAAAGATGTCTTCCTGAAATTTTGATAGTTTCAGAAATTTCATTTACGCTCATATTTAGCTGTTCTGCTAATTCTGCTGCTGTTGGCTCACGTTCGAATTCTTGTTCTAATTCTGAGAATTTTTTCCCAATTTTATTTAATGCACCTACACGATTAAGCGGTAATCTTACGATTCGAGATTGTTCAGCTAAAGCTTGTAAAATTGATTGACGAATCCACCAAACAGCATAAGAAATAAATCTAAATCCACGAGTTTCATCGAAACGTTTTGCCGCTTTTATCAGACCTAAATTGCCTTCGTTGATTAAATCGCCTAAACTCAATCCTTGATTTTGATATTGTTTAGCAACAGATACTACAAATCGCAAGTTAGCTTTTACAAGTCTTTCAAGTGCAAAATAACCTTCGCTCCCACCTTTTTTAATAAGTTGAGCAAGTGTGATTTCATTATCGGTAGTTAATAGATCTACTCTGCCGATTTCTTGCAAATATTTGTCTAATGACTGACTTTCGCGATTTGTATATTGTTTAGTAATTCTCATTTTTTCAGATACCCAATTATGTAATGGAGATAAGACGCTTTATGTCTACGTATATTTTTTGTGTTTTAGTCGTTTTCTTTGGCAAGCAAAGATTTGTAAGAATTGTTGCTCATCAAACTAACTGCCGATTTGACATACCTGTCTCTGCTCATAATATATGAATAAAATTCCTCTTCATTCATTGAGCGACGATAAATCTCATGTTCGAGTATTTCTGTCAAATCTTCTTTCAAATTATTTATCAACAGTTCGTCTTTTTTTGCTAATTCAGTTTTCAATTGTTCGATAATTTTTGTCGAAGATGCAGATTTTAATCCCTGTTTCTCAAGTTCGGAATTAATTTCATCCAATTCTTCTTCATAACGGAACTTAAAATCATACTTTACATCTTTCAAATATTTGACAAATCTTTCATATGACTTTTCAGGAACAAATTCGATTTTTTGCAATTTCATTGTTGTGGCATATTGGTTTGCAAAATCAAAGAAAATTTGCTTTTGGTTCAAATCATATATCAATTCTTGTGGTTCACGAGGACTGATAATGCTATCCGGTTTGATACCTGTAGATTCGAAAACAATTCTGCCATTTTTTGTCTGGAATTGTGTCGAATCAACGATAGCTTGAATTTTCATACTTGCATACTGTTCCGCGAAACCAATTCTCTGAATACATCTACCGGATGGAGTATAATATTTTGCAGTAGTAATCTTAAGATTACCACCATATGGCAAGCTAACAACTGATTGGACGAGCCCTTTGCCGAATGATTGCTGACCAATTACTAAGCCTCTATCATGGTCTTGAATAGCACCTGCTAATACTTCGCTTGCACTTGCAGATGATTGGTTGATTAACACTGCAATCCTGATATTTGTATCAAGTGGTGTTTGACGAGAAATGTACTCAAATAGTACTTCGTTTTCGCGTGATTTCGTAGTTACAATTAAGCTATTTGGAGGTAAAAATAATTCGCAGATTGAAACTGCTTCTTCGAGTAATCCACCGGGATTATCTCGTAAATCAATTACCAAATTTTTGAGCTTTTGGGAATTGTTAAGTTTGTTGAAAGCATTTCGGAAATCTTTGTAGGAGTCTTTTGTAAATCTTTCGAGTATGATTATTCCGGTCGAATCATTTACAAATCCGGAATATGGTACATTAGGCAATTTTATATTTTCGATGACTAAATTAAGCTGTATAGTGTCTTTCGAATTTAAAGATTTGCGGATTATAGTCAAAAAAAGCTCAGTTCCCGGCTCACCTTTGGTAAATTCTCTGAGTTCAGCAGAAGTTTTATTTAGCACAACAATCGTATCAGCTTTGTAAATGTAATCCCCTATTTTCAAACCTCCCTTTTGTGCAGGATATCCTTGCCGTACGTCAACTACTATCAACATACTATCATGAACACCAACCGTAATCCCAAGTCCTGCGTATGTTCCTGAAGACAGGAAATCTACATCTTGTAGTTGTTTTTCGCTGTAATATTCAGTGTAAGGGTCAAGTGAAGAAATCATGCCTTCAATTCCGGCACGCATAAGTATTTCCGGATCTAACTCAACAGCATATCCGTTGAGTAATTCGTTAAATACAGCACCCTGAATATTGAAAGATTTGTTGATTTTATAATAAACATCTTCATTGGAATGCAAACTATTGGTAAATATGGCACTTACAACAAAGATATAAAATAAGTATCTTATCATTGGTTATAAATTATATATAAATAAGAAAATTAGCCTAAAGTAATATATCAGCTTCCTGATTCTCAATCTAAGGACTAATTATCAATCAGTATATTTTATCGCTTATGTAGTTTTTGATTTTATCAATTGATATTCTGTCTTGCTTCATCGAATCTCTTTCACGAATAGTAACAGTATTTTCGGTCAATGATTCGCCATCAATTGTAATGCAAAATGGAGTACCAATTTCGTCTTGTCGACGATAGCGTCTACCAATAGCACCTGAAGAATCATACTGAACTTTCATTGATTTTTGTAAATCTCTATAAACTGATTGAGCTAATTCAGGCATTCCGTCCTTATTGACAAGTGGGAAAACTGCCGCAGTTATTGGAGCTAATTTGGGGCTGAATCTCAAAATAGTACGTACTTCGGTATTACCTTTGTCGTCAGTCACTTGTTCTTCGCTATAAGCATTGCATAAAAACGCCATCAATCCTCTTGAGACACCACCGGAGGTTTCAACAACGAATGGTAAATATCGCTCGTTATTTACAGCATCTACATATTCCATTTTTTTGCCGGAAAATTCCTGATGATTTCTTAAGTCAAAATCAGTTCGTGAATGGATTCCTTCGATTTCGCCCCAGCCGAATGGAAATTCAAACTCAATATCTACAGCATGGTTAGCATAATGTGCTAATTTGTCATGATTTTTCCAACGCATTTTTGATTCATCCATTCCCATATCAATGTACCATTGCCATCTTTGCTTTTTCCAATAATCGAACCATTCAAGCTCTGCACCCGGTTTTACAAAGTATTGCATCTCCATTTGTTCAAATTCTCTTGTCCGGAATAGAAAATTCTTAGTGTTGATTTCATTTCTAAATGCTTTGCCAATTTGTGCTATACCAAAAGGTACTTTTTGACGTGCAGTTTCAGCTACATTTTTAAAATTCACAAAAATACCTTGCGCAGATTCCGGGCGAAGATAAACGACACTGCTTGCTTCTTCCAATGGTCCGATAAAGGTTTTGAACATAAGATTGAAATTTCTTACCTCAGTCCATTCCACAGTTCCCGATACGGGGTCTTTGATACCGTGTTCGAGTATGATTGTCAGGTAATCATTGTTCTCTTTAATATTAGCAAGTTTTTGTTCAATTGCTTCTGCTTCATCATTTTTATTTTTGGAGCGTAATTTGACAATGTGTTCTTCAATTAAATTATCGGCACGAAATCGTGCTTTGCTAACTTTGTTGTCAATCATCGGGTCACTGAATTGCTTAGTGTGCCCGCTTGCATCCCAAGTTCTGGGGTGCATTAAAATTGATGCATCAACACCTTCGATATCATCTCTGAATGTCATCGCTTTCCACCAAGAGTCTTTGATTTTGAGTAGCAACTCCACACCGAGCGGTCCGTAATCCCAACAACCGTTCAAACCGCCATAAATTTCTGATGATTGGAATACAAAGCCACGTCTTTTGGCTAATGATATAATTGTTTCTAATTTGTACATATTTTTCCTTAATTTTCGTTTCTACTACAATCTTACAAAAATACGACATTCTATTAAACTGATGTTTGCCGATTATCAATTATCTTTGTAAGATTTGCATTTACAACACAAGAAAATAATATCCAAAGAATTAGGAGTGAAATGTGACTAACTTTTATAACATTACTATCAACCGAATTATATTGCATCAGATAGTTGCAAAAAACGATGGGCTTGAGCATGCAACTGTCATAACAGATGAGAATTTATTCCGATTCTCGGACCAAGTGCTGAAGGTAATCATCGAAAGACTTGCCAAAGCATCACAAAAGAAGGGCAAATCATTTGAATTACTCATTAGCGATTCTTATCCCGATTCGTTTTTTGGTTTGGTAAATGAAGTGAATGAACATTCGGATGAAAGATTTATACATGCTTCAATCAAAGTGGCAATGAAACTCGCTCAAGCACAAACTGTGAATACAATTCCCGGCGGTTATCTTATCATGATTGATGCTAAAGACGAAAACGGCTATCCACTGCCAATTGTCATTAAAGCAGAATTACTCTCTGCGTTAAGGTATGAAATTCACAATCGAGAATCAACTATCAAGTATCTCGATGATATTTTTCTCGACCCATCATCCAAAAAATTCAAATTTGCACTTTTACAAAGACGAATCGAAGATGAGATGGAACTTGATTACCCAAATAGTCAATGGAAAGCTTTTATTTATGACGAACAATTTTCGGTTGATTCCAAACCTGCAGAATATTTTTACAAAGATTTTCTGGGCTTTTCGGTAGAAACTAACAGCAAAATCCAATCAAAGCGATTTTATGATTCCACTGATGATTTTATTAAGAAATTTGTCGAAAATTCGAGTGAGAAAGATGATTTACTTAAGCTACTCAAGCAAGAATTTACTGTAAATGATGAACCTGAAGTAAAGCCCGATGAGTTTGCTAATGCATATTTACACGACGAAGCGATTCGTGAAATTTATATGAATGAAATTGTTCCTTATTTGCCTACGACTATTGAAAAAGATGCCTCTTTATTTCAAGCTAAGTTAGAAAAAAAGCAAATACACTTCCCAAATGATATTTTACTTACAGGACCCAACAAAACATTTGAATATAGTGTCGAGATAGTAAATTCAACTGACAAATTGGAAAAATTAGATTCAAGCAGTTTGGATTACACAATTTTGAAAATCAAGGGTAAGCCATACAATAAGTGAAAGTTTTGAACATTTTCTAAACACTTTTTACGGCATTTCAAATTCAAAAAAAAAATTATGATTAAAGAATTTGATTCAATTATTTCCGAATTTGGCGATTATGCGGATGAAATCACAGAAATTACCATTAAGGGTGGACGTGAGCATAATCTTAAAAATATAGATTTGATTATTCCGCGAGACTCTCTGACTGTGATTACAGGATTATCCGGTTCGGGCAAGTCCACGTTAGCGTTCGATACATTGTATGCAGAAGCTAACAGGCGATATGTTGAATGTCTAAGTCCTTATGCAAAGCAATTTTTGGGCATGATGCAAAAACCCGAAGTTGATATTATCGAAGGGCTATCTCCGGCAATATCAATTGAACAAAAGTCAATAAGTCACAATCCACGCTCTACAGTTGGTACTGCAACAGAAATTTATGATTATATGCGACTGCTTTTTGCAAAAATCGGAATTCAACACTGTGTTAAGTGCGATATTCCGGCAATAAAACGAACAGCTGAAGACATAATCCAAACAATACTGAACGATTATGAAGACAAAAGAATTCAAATTCTGGCTCCACTTATCAAAAGCCGCAAGGGTCATTATCGCGAACTTTTTGAATTGCTTACCAAACAAGGCTTTACAAAAGTCAGAGTTGATAAGAAAATTCGTGATTTAGTAGTCGGAATGAAACTCGAACGATACAATATTCATGATATAGAACTTGTTGTTGACCGTTGCCTTGTGAATGAGAATCATACAAATAGAATACGTGAATCAGTAGAATTAGCTCTAAATCGTGGCGAAGGAAATCTAATTATTTTATCTGAAACTAATACTGATGAATTCATAGAAGTCTTGTACAGCACAAAATATTCTTGCCCAAATTGTGGCGAATCATATGAAGAACCTGTACCAAATATGTTCTCGTTTAATTCGCCAAACGGAGCATGTTCAACATGCCAAGGGCTTGGAGAAATTAAAGATTTTAATTTGTCAGCTATTCTCGAGAATTCAAAACTTTCAATTTATGATGGTGCTATTGCTCCTTTGGGTAAAAAGAGTTTGAGTTGGCTTTGGACACAATTAGATGTTTATGCCGAAAAACACGGGATTGATTTGAGCATTGCAATGGAGCATCTTGAGCAAAGCAAATTAAACATGATTTTGTACGGAAATGAAGACTCTATTGAATTGGAGCATGATTTCGAGAGAACAGGACTAAAATATAAGCACAAATTTCTTGGTGTATTGCCAACATTGAAACATATTTATGAAAACCCGACTACATACAATCAGAAAAAAAATATTGAACCTTATTTGACTGATATAAAATGTCCGACTTGCTTTGGTGGAAGACTCAAAAAAGAAACTTTGCAAATCAAATTATATGGTAACAACATAAAAGAACTTTGCGATTTGGACTTGTCCGATTTGAGAATTTCTATTAAAGACATCGAAAAGAAGTTAAACGATAGAGAAATTTTGATTTCGCATTTGATTTTCAAGGAAATCAACAACAGATTGAGTTTTCTCGAAAATGTCGGACTTGCTTATATACATCTTAATCGTCCCCTTCGTACTTTATCGGGCGGTGAATCCCAACGAATACGATTGGCATCGCAAATTGGTTCGCAACTTGTAGGCGTATTGTATGTACTTGATGAACCAAGTATAGGATTGCACCAACATGATAATAACCGTCTAATAAATTCGCTCAAAGAATTGCGTGATTTGGGAAATTCTGTAATAGTGGTCGAACATGATAAAGCTATGATTGAAAGTGGCGACCACATCGTTGATATTGGTCCCGGAGCAGGAATTCACGGAGGAGAGATTATATTTTCTGGCACCTTGAAAGAATTGAATAAATTAAGTAGCAAAGCACTTAACAATTCCTTGACTGCACAGTATTTACTAAATGTTAAGTCAATTACAACACCTACCGAACGTCGTAAAGGAAATGGGAAATATATCATTTTGCAAGGTGCAACCGGTAATAATTTGAAAAGCGTAACATTGAAAATTCCTTTAGGAACATTTGTATGTATAACCGGAATGAGCGGCTCAGGCAAAAGTTCGCTAATAAATGATACGCTGTACCCAATACTTTCACGATATTTGAATAAAAATAGCAGTTCCGTACCTCTGCCCTATAGCTCCGTTGATGGTATTGATAATATTGACAAAATAATCGAAATTGACCAATCTCCCATCGGAAGAACTCCACGCTCCAATCCTGCTACTTACACAGGTCTATTCACTTTAATTCGAGACCATTTTGCTGAGTTACGAGAAGCCAAAATTCGGGGTTACAAATCGGGAAGATTTTCTTTTAACGTCGAAGGAGGCAGATGCGAAGAATGTCAGGGAGCAGGAATTAAAAAAATTGAAATGAACTTTTTGCCGGACGTTTATGTTACTTGCGACGAATGTAAAGGTCAGAGATATAATTCGGAAACTTTGCAAGTTAAATTCAAAGGTAAATCAATCGCAGATGTTTTGAACATGACTGTTGAAGAAGCAAACGAATTTTTTACGGACATACCGAAATTGAAAAAGAAAATCAAAACGATGTTTGAAGTCGGGCTTGGATATATTAAATTAGGGCAACAAGCTCCTACCTTATCCGGTGGCGAAGCTCAAAGAGTCAAACTTTCGGCCGAATTATCAAAAGTTTCGACAGGTAAAACGTTATATTTATTAGATGAACCAACAACAGGACTACATTTTGAAGATATAAATATGCTATTAGCAATGTTGCACAAATTAGCTGATAAAGGCAATACAGTCGTTGTTATCGAACATAATCTTGATGTGGTTAAAAATGCTGATTGGATAATTGATTTAGGTCCCGAAGGTGGAAAATTTGGTGGACAAATTATTGCTGAAGGAACTCCTGAAAGTATTATCAAGAAGAAAACAAGTTTGACTGCGAAATACTTAAGGGAGGAAATGAAACAAACATGAAAGAGAGTAAATTAGACCGCTTTTGTGTCATTAGCAACAAGATTTCTGATGTGACAGTTACTTTGTCAGCCTCTCCAAATGTAGTAGTAGGTGGAGAATTCAGACTCTATAATGAAACTGTCGATACACCAATTAAAACTTGGAAAATGGCAATTCAAAAAAAGGAATCTGTCTATAAAATTATCACAGATAAGCCCACAGAAATCGAGAAAAATATTTTAGTTTGGCAAATTTTGTATTGCAGCGATAAAGTCAATATAGTTGATGGCGAAATTAGCTTGACTTTCCGTCAAGATGGAGCGATTTGTACCGTTAATCACCCTGTTTCGTGGCATTTGACCGATATACCACCATGCGCCGTTAAAGCCTATTCGAAAATTAATGATTCGATTATGTTCCTCTTGAAAAAGTCCAAATAAGAACGATAATTTCACCTTCCAAATAAAATATCTTGCTTTAAATTCGTTTCTAACTTTTATAAAATTTTAGAAATGATATTTGAATTAGACGGAGAAAAAATGAACTCACTTGTATGTGTATCACGTGTACCGGACACTGCTACAAAGATTTTTGTCGGTCCTGACGGAAAGACAATTGACAGTAAAGGAGTCAAGTACATACTTAACCCTTATGATGAATTTGCATTAGAAGAAGCAATTAGATTGAAAGAAAAAAATGGTGGTGAAGTAACCGCATTGACAGTATCCGCCGACGATGCGACTGATATTTTGCGTAATGCTTTGGCAATGGGTGCCGATTCGGCTATTTTCATAAAAGCACCTTCCGAACTTGATTCATACCAAGTTGCTCATAATATTGCAAATTGCGTAAAAGATCAAAATTTCGACATAATTTTTTTTGGTCGCCAAAGTGTAGATTTTGATTCATTCCAAATTCCTTCGATGGTAGCGGAATTATTGAACATTCCATCTGCTTCGGTTGTTTCCAAACTCAATGTTGACGGAGCTAAAGTCATAGCTGAACGTGATATTGAAGGTGGAAAAGAAACTGTAGAGCTTTCAATTCCCTGTGCAATTAGCGCTCAAAAGGGATTGAATGAACCACGTTACCCCAAATTACCCGATATAATGAAAGCTAAAAAGAAACCAATAGATGAAGTTCCCTTTTTCCAAGTAGATGCTGCTGTTGAAGTCATTTCAATTGCATTACCCGTAAACAAACGCGTTGGCAAAATCCTTGGAGATTCAGATGCCGACATTAACGAAATAGTTCGCTCATTGCATGAAGATGCGAAAGTAATTTAATAAAGGAACGAAAATGAAAAAAATATTAGTATATCTCGAGCCACAAAATAACGGTTTCAAAAGAGTTTCAAACGAATTAATAACTGCCGCAAAAAACTTAGCTCAATCAAATGGTGCTGAAATATTCGGGTTATGTATCGGAGGAAATCCATCAATATTTACTTCGGCAGGACAATTCGGATTGAAAAAATTAGTTTCAGTTGAATTCAGCGGAGCTTATTCATCAACTGCATATGCCGAAATAGTCAGTCAAGTGGCAAAAGCAGAATCTGCCGATGTTTTACTATTTGCAGCAAATGCCGCAGGATTGGAAATTGCTCCAAGAGTAGCAGCAAAAATTGACGCCGGATATGTTGCTGATTGTGTTGGATTGGAAGTTGCAGATGGCAACATTATTGCAACAAAACCTGTTTATGCCGGTAAAGCACTGATTAAAACAAAAATCAACAAAGCAACTAAAATTTTCTCTTTGCGCCCCAACGTTTTTACAGCAATTAAAAACGATGTAGGAAGCCCTGAAGTCACCAACTTCACTGCAACAATCTCTGATAATGACAAAAAAGCAACTGTTACAAATGTTTCTAAAAATGCGGGTAAACTTGACGTTTCAGAAGCAGACATTATCGTAAGCGGTGGCCGTGGTTTCAAAGAAGCCGGAAATTTCTCAATGGTCGAGAATTTGGCAGCGACTTTAGGTGGAGCGGTCGGTGCATCGCGTGCTGTTGTTGATGCCGGATGGAGACCACATGCAGAGCAAGTTGGTCAAACAGGTAAAACTGTTTCGCCAAATTTATATGTGGCTTGTGCTATATCGGGAGCAGTCCAACATCTTGCAGGTATGTCGAGCTCGAAAGTGATATTGGCAATCAACAAGGACAAAGATGCTCCAATTTTCAAAGTTGCCGATTATGGAATCATTGGCGACGTTTTTGAAATTGTACCAAAACTGACTGAAAAAATAAAAGCTGTCAAAGGCTGATAAACGTTATATTAATTCAATAAGGTGGAAATGAACTCCACCTTTTTTTTACAATCACAAACAATACCAAATATCAAATAAAACGCAAGATTAGCAGTCTTTTTATATTTGAAAATGAATAAAATTTATGGATAAAGTACAATTAGTAGTATTAGGATTATCGGCAAGCCCTGCGAGCAACAATGCCTACGCTTTGATTATGAAAGAAGTGGACGGTGAAAGAAGATTACCTATCATTATCGGCGCTTTTGAAGCACAAGCTATTGCACTGGAAATGGAAGGCGTAATACCGCCGCGCCCTATGACTCACGACCTTATTAAAGCTATTGTGGACAGTTTTGACTCCACACTAACCGAAGTTCACATTAATGATTTGGTTGACGGTACTTTTTATGCTAAATTGATATTCGACAACGATATTGAGATTGATTCACGTCCTTCAGATGCTGTTGCATTAGCAGTTCGATATGGTATTCCGGTATTTGTGAATGCAGATATATTGGATATGACAGGCGTAGTACCTCAAGATGAAGAATTGCCCAATCATGACGATGATGATTTGAAATTTATGAAAGAGCCTGACAAGAAAACCAAAATCCAACCTAAGAGCAAAGTTGAGCAGCTACAAATCGAATTAGACAAAGCTATAAAAGAGGAAAATTACGAAAAAGCTGCAAATCTTCGCGATGAATTAAAAAGACTTTTGGAAAGTTCGTAAAAAACGCTTATTTTTGTAGTCTATTATGCGCCGGAGTAGCTCAGTTGGTTAGAGCATCAGAATCATAATCTGGGTGTCGGGGGTTCAAATCCCTCCTCCGGTACAAATAGAATTAGATGAAGAAGACAAGATATTGTCTTCTTCTTTTTTTGTATGGGAAAAAAAATCAAAGTATAAAATAATTTAATTCTATACATCCAAAGTTTTTACAGCATCTTTGAGCCGAAGCAATAATTCATCTTTGAGTGCTTTTGGTTGGATATCTGCTATCGCATTGCACCATCGGGACAACCACGAAATGAAATCGCTCGATATTGGTACTTTCAACTCAATATTCAGATTACCGGATTTACTTCTTGTGATTTTTTGCGAAATATGAATGTGGCGATTCTCGAAATATTTTACATATGCCTTTTTGATTACGATTTTCACCATTTCAACATCACCATCTATCACAGCAAATCTTTCTGACCTGAATTTGTCATAATCAAATTTAGGTTCTGTTTTAATTGCATTAAATATTTCATCAATCGATTTGATGTTTTGTATAGCAAAATTAGTTGACCTTTTGTGTGTCGGATTATAAGCTATCAGATAGATTGTGCCTAAGTATGAATATAAAAATTGCGGAAAAATAGTATAATCCTTAACCAAATCGTCAGTCAAGCGCTCGTATTTAATCTTAATCCAATTTTTCTCGTTAATGTGCTTGATGCAAAGTCTCAAAATTTCATGTTTATCAGAATAATCGTATGACCCAATGTTTTGGTCTCCATAAAAAGGGTCCTCCAGAAAAACTGCACCCGGAACCATCGACTCTAACTTAGTAGACAATTCGTTCAAATCTGTTTCAATAGTAGTGCCTCGGAAAGTGCTTATATACGCTTTCAAAATATAGAATGAAATCATTTCACTCTCACGAATATTTTTGGGGCTGAAATCAATGTTTGAATGTTTCTTAAGTTTCCACAACGTTACCTTGCCCGATTTACGTTTATCCAAATACCCGTCATCAAGCAAAACCTTCAAATCTCGTTGGATACTCCGAATCGAAACCTCTTTACAATCTTCAATCAAATGGTCGAAAATTTCTGTAGAAGTCATATTATTATTTGATGACAAAAGTCTCAATATTCGAAGTATTCGCCTAACTTGTTGGCTACTATCCAAATTTTTCTTTCTCATAATCACACCCGATTAAATCTTAGCACTTTGAAAAAGCAAAAATACAGATATTTGTGAATAAACAAACCGTTTATACAAGAAAGCACGAAAAAATGATGAACAAATGAAATTGTTGTCGAATTTGCTTATTTTAGTAAGATGTTCAAAAAATGATTTAAGAAAAATGTCTTTCAAAAATAAAATTGCAGATTCAAATTCAGCTTTGCTCACACCTGTGAAGTTGCTTTATTACCGATTTTTCAACAAATACTACCAAGTAAACGATATAATTTCCCGTAGCCAAATTACCGCTGACGGCAGTTTGAAAGTAACGCTAAAAAGCGGAATAATCTTAGAATCTCCCCCATCGCAGATTCCGGCTGAAATCAACTTCACCGAGCGCTACAACTATGGTACAAAATCAAAAATGGACAAAATCCTTGATGTCAACAAATACTACTTCCTATACGAAATACTCAGCGAGCTCTTCATCCACAGCGAGTACTTCACCTATTTCGACATCAACGAAGGCGACACAGTCATAGATGCAGGAGCAAACATCGGCGGCTTCACAGTCCAAGCAGCAAAAAAAGTCGGCTCCAAAGGCAAAGTAATCGCAATCGAGCCCGACGAGCAAAACCGCATCACACTCCAGCGAAATCTCGACAACAACAATCTGCAAAATGTCGAAATCATACCATTAGCGCTATGGTCTGAAAAATGCACAAAAGAATTCCACATCAGCAACCGCCCGGGCGAGCACACCTTGATTGACTACGACAACGAATTATTCACAAACAAGCAAGTAGTCACAATCCACTGCGAAACCTTAGATGAAATCATCGAACGACAAGGCTACGACAAAGTCAGCTACCTAAAAATGGACATCGAAGGTGCAGAAATAGAAGCCATCAAAGGAGCTACAAAATTCCTCACCACCCAATCACCCAAACTACTCATCGAAGCACTCCACGAAGTCAATGGCGAAGCCGCATTCAAATCCATAGTCCCACCCCTTCAATCCCTCGGCTACAAATTATTAAGAGAGGTGGATGGATACAGAGGCACAATAATAGCAAAAAAATAAAAAATAATATTACAATTCTTTTGCTAATTAACATAATTTTCTTAATTTGGCACTAATTCATTAATCATTGGATAAAATTATGAAAAACTTTCTGCTGCTCCTGATTTTGACTACTTTGATTGTTTCTTGTGATAGCTCATCAGATTCAAATAATAACGAAAGTCAATTTGGGCGTATAAATGGAAAAGTGATTACAAAGGACCTGTCTCCAATAGAAGGAGCTGAAATTTATACAATTCCCCCTACGGAAGTTTTGGTTTCTAAATCAAATGGAGAATTTATTTTCGTTCAAGTACCAATTGGATTATACAGAGTATATGCAAAAAAAGAAGGTTATTCCCCGAAGTATGTAAACATTAGCATTTTGGGAAATAAAACATCAGAAGCCACGATAATCCTTGATAATTTTGATGTAGAAAACGATCCTCCAAATAAGCCATTATTAATCTCTCCACCAGATGATATAACTGTGAACTCACAACCAGCATTAGATTGGATGTGTACAGATCCCGAAAATGATGTTTTGTTATATGATGTATATTTTGGACTTTCAGCTAATAGTCTTCAAATTATCGAATCGGGGATTGATGTAACTGAATATCAGCTATCCGGACTTAGCACTAACTCGAAATATTACTGGAAAATTGGAGCTTTTGACGATTTTGGTGGTTATTCTGAAAGTGATGTTTGGAGTTTCAATTATAAAGAAATAGATCCAAGTGATGCTCTAATTTTGAATTTAAGTTTTGACAATATTGTCAATGACATGTCGAGTTATACTCATTCTTGCCAACAAACAAATATAACTTACACAAAAAACAGATTTGGGAAAGACAATTCTGCTGCTTACTTCAATGGCTCAGCATACGTTGAAGTTATGAAATCTACATTTATGGATTTCACAAAAACTTTTACAATAGCTTTGTGGGTCAAGCCGGATCCTGGATATGGCAATACATATGAAGGTGAAGTAGATTTAGTAAGTAGATATGGTGCAGCCACGCCAAATATGTCAAGTTTTGCATTTTTATTGAAAAATGGTTACATATCTTCAGAAATATACAAAACACAGAGTGGAAGAAGTTACTGTCCTTCTGATTTTTTGGTTCAACCAAATATCTGGACACACGTAACTCTTGTTTATAATGGAACGAGCCTAATAATATATGCTAATGGCGTTGAAGTTGCCCAAAGCATGGTCCCTCAACCCGATCCATCAAATTTGAATTTATTCATTGGTAAACGCTCATTAAACAATAGAATCTTCAAAGGAGCAATTGATGATTTGAAGATTTACAACAAAGTATTAACCAAAGCAGATATCTCGCAATTAGCAAAACAATAAATCGAGGCTACCATGAAAAATTTCATTTTCATTATTATTATGTTTTTGGGTTCAATAATCAATTTGTTAAGCCAAAAAGAGACAACAAATTGGAATTTCGGTCAAAATGCAGCGATTACTTTTAATACTCATAACAACGAACCTGTTTTTGTTAATGGGTCTCAACTCAATTCCTGGGAAGGTTGTGCTTCAATTTCAGATAAAAATGGAAATCTATTGTTTTATACCAATGGTGTAACAGTATGGAACAAAAAAAATATGGTAATGGATGGTGGCAACGGTTTATTAGGTCACAACTCTGCTACTCAATCATCAATAGCATTACGCAGACCATTACACGATAATCAATATTACATTTTTACTGTTGATGCTGTTGAATCAAATAGCCGTGGGTTAAACATGTCTATTGTGGATATGAGTCAGAATGGTGGTTTAGGGAAGGTCACAACCAAAAACATTAATATTCATCCTAAACCGATTGAACGGGTTTTGGCTATTCCACATGCAAATCAAAAGGACTTTTGGGTTATTGTTCACATCTCTCAAACAACAAATTACTTGGCTTATAAAGTAGATGAAAATGGAGTTGTAGGTGACCCGGTAATAAGTAATGGTATAAATACAGCTAATAGACCTACAGGTCACACATTGAAGTCAACTGTTGACGGCAAGCGTATAGCATCAACTCACTCATTTGCCGGTGTCATCGAGTTGTTTGATTTTGATAATTATTCAGGTAAGATGACATTAACAAATAATTTACAACATCCATACTTCTCATGGCCCTATGGAGTTGAGTTTTCTCCTGATGGTAAATACTTATATGCGTCATTGTTTCAACCCTGTAGATTAATTCAGATGGATGTATCAAAACAATCAGAACAAGAAATTCTTAATAGCATGATAATTTTAGCTGAAAACAAAACTGCAACATTTTACTTTGGGTCTTTACAACTAGGTATAAATGGTAAAATTTATGTAGCGCAAGACGGCGATCAATATCTAGGCGTAATTAAAAAACCAAATGAGCCTGGTAAAGACTGTGATTTTGTTAGTAAGGGCATGGCAATGCTGAATGGTGCATCAAGCAGATTAGGACTGCCGACTTTTGTACAAAATTATATTTCACAGGTTAGTCATTGTGATCCTAAAGGCGATGAATTGATTTCCTATGGAGATTTTGAAAGCAAAGAAATTTTCTTTACAAGTAATTTAAATGAAATCAATTTAGATGACATTAATGAATTTCAAAATCCCGGTTCATTTGCGATTACAAATGCGAATCCTATCAATCAAAATGACAGTTGTGTACTTTTTGGTACTGACAATAATTTTGTTTTTTGTCACACATTAACGGGTTTAAATGAAGTACTCAGATATGAAACGACAGTTGAACCAAATTCAGAATATTTGTTTTCATTTGATTTTATCCCTGTTTCAGACAAATCATTCTCTAACCTATCTATTTTAATCAATGGGGTAGAAATTCAATATCCATTTATACATGCTGAGGGTCCCTGCGTTTTAAAGAATTATGTATATGGATGGACTTCTAGCGCTAATCAAAATATTGAAGTTATAATTAGTGTCAATTCCGAATCTCCCGAAATTTTCGCTTTGGATAACATTTCATTGAGAAGTTGTGATTGTCCACCTTTACAACTTAAGAAATTGAGTCATGATCTATGTTATGGTGGTAAAGTTCAATTATTTGGATATGATGAAAATGTTTATTCTCATAATTGGAAACCTAACACTGATATTGATGATATAACTGCACCAAACCCAAGTGTTAACCCAACAAAATCCACTGTTTATTCATTAACATTGACTAATAAAATTACCGGTTGCGTTTATTATGATTCTGTTTGGGTAAATGTATTGCCAATTAAAGATATTGAAATCCAAGGTGATAATTATCTTTGTTCAGGCGATAGTACCGAAGTTTTCATTCAAGGTGATTTTGAAAACATTGAATGGTCAACCGGGCAATCTTCAAAAAGTATTGTTATAAAATCGCCAGGAACCTATTTAGTTAGATGTTTTGACATTGATGGCTGCGAATACAATGGTAGCTTTGATTTATTTTGGATTGATGTTCCAAATATACAAATTATAGGACCCAATTCGGTTTGTAAAGATGAATCCTTTGAATTGGAAGTAGATTATAAAGATGCTGATGGATATTTGTGGTCTTCAGGCGAAACCACTCCCAAAATAACAAAAGTAGGTCCTGGAACCTATTCTGTCGAAGTTATATTGAGTGACGGATGTTCAACTACATTATCTAAGACTGTTAGTGAAATAAGTCCTTCAAAACTTGAACCTGAACATATAGACTTAGGTGAATTTTGCCTGCATGAAATAAGTCAAATTGATAAAAGCATATTGAATTCGAATGATTTTAATGTACTTATAGACAAGATTATTTTGAAATCTCCTTTGAATGGTTTATCTCTTTCTATTGATTCACCATTGCCTTATAATTTAAAACCTAAAGAAAATTATAAATTGAATTTCGATTATTCAACAATGATTTATGACAATGATTTATTTGATACTTTATTAGTTATTCTAACAGAGCCATGTTATTCTGAAATTAATATACCAATTGCAGGCAAAATTTCTGAAACGAAGTCAAAAGTCTGGGTGGCTGACACAATAGTTGAAATTGATGATTTCGTATGTGTTCCAATTTATGCCAGTCTATATTGTAATGAATATCTTACAGGAAGATTTGCTTATAAGTTGAGATTGGATTTGAATAAATCATTCTTTTTACCGGAAGAAGTAAAATATGGAACGATGACGATAGTTGACAAAAGCAATGACTATTACATTATTGAAATTACTGATTCTACAAATTTGATTGAAGGAGATCATATAATTAATTATATTTGTGGTAGAGTTTTATTAGCAGACTCTCTCAATCATTCAATAAACATTAGCGACTTTGAATGGCTTGAGAATAATATTAACACTGAAATGCATAATGGTAGTTTGGGTATTAATCATTGTCAATTCCCTCTTCGACACTTCGATATAATAATAGTAACCAAAATGATAGTCAAACCAAATGTAACGGAAGGTGCTTTTACTGCAAACGTTGTTAGTTCCGAAGTTGGTAATTTCAATATTATCATCACAAATTCTATTGGAAACGAAGTTTATAGGAGTTCCTGGGTCAGGAATTCAAAGTCTGAGCCTGAATCAAATGAGATGTTGATTGACTTATCCGAATATCCATCTGGCATTTATAACGTAATTATGATTTCGCCGTGGAGTACTAAGACGGAGAAAGTGATGTTAGTTAAATAGTGTGTACTAAGCATAAAATTTAGAGAAAGATTGATTGATAGTCAATCTTTTCTTTTTTTTTGGTATGCTGATGTCCACATGCTAAGAATTACTATTTTTGAATATTTGTATCAATGGGGATGTGCAAAATGATTGAATTTCGGGATTATAAGATTGCCGGACGCGACGTTTTGGCTGTGGATGGCAGAATTGACGGCGTTACTTCGTCGGAGCTCGCTAATAAATTGTCACAAATTATTGCTTCCGGTGAAAGAGTTATTGTGATGGATTGCGACGGAGTGAATTTTGTGAGTTCTGCGGGATTACGGGTCTTGCTTGTAAGTCAGCAAAAACTCGCAGGAGCGGGCGGTTTGATGGTGATGTACCGGATGAACGACAGCATCTTTAAAATCTTCAAGATGAGCGGTTTTGACAGGGTTTTTAAGATTGTGGCGAACGAGGCTGAGCTTCTGCCCTTGATTTCGACACAAAAAGTTGAGTCAGAACTTGTCAGCTCTACTCGGAACGGAATTAAGTTTGAATATCAGCAATTTGACGCCCCGAGCGGAAAGTTTTCAAATTTCACGAATTACGATAATATCCGAAATTCCTCGATTACTGTGGCTGATGTCAGGTCTTTATCGCCTATAGAAATTCAATATGGCGTTGGCAATGCTGCTCTAGGTGATAATTTTGATGATTGCAAAAATTATTTCGGCGAGGCACTGGTCCTCCAAAACTCGCTTTTCTACTATCCAGCGGTGAATCGCCCTGCGGTTGATTTTATGCAATTCGATACTGAGGCAGATGATATTAAATACAACTTTGCTGACGGATTCTCATTCTCGGGTGAGTTTTATGCAAAGGTTTCTTTCGATGCAACAACTGATGGTGCTGATTTTGAAGATATTTTAGCCGGAGTTAGCGAACTTTCGGGATTGAATTCATTTGGTATCGTTTTTTTGGCTGAAAGCAAAGGAATTCGTGGTATAAGCATCAAAAAAGTCCCCACGACACAAAACAAACCTGCGAATAATCAAGATATTTTCCATCCTGATAATTTTTCCAATTGGTTCAATTACCCTATCGAAGCTGAGGATGTAAATTTGATTGCAGCTGGCGTGGGTATTTATGCTGATAAGGGAAGTTCGTTTTTCAATAAAAATGTGTCAGCTTTCCCGTCTGAGCTTAACTATCATTTACATGTCGGGATTTTTGACAGAGATGTTTTGAGCTATAAAATTCACTTTTTCGACGATGAGCTCAAGAAAGTGCAACAGGAATTGAATCCGCTCCGACTTAAACATTTGTTGGGCAAATCGCGTTTCAGCTTTGGATGTTTGGGTATAATTAAGTTGGAGGCATAATATGGAACTATGGATAGGTGCGATTAATTTAGGCTTGATATACGGATTTATGACAATTGGGATTTACCTGACGTATAAGTTTCTCGATTTCCCTGATATAACTGTTGACGGAAGTTTTACTTTCGGGGCAGCAATTACATCAGTATTGATTGTTGGTGGGACAAATCCGTTGATTGCATTGATAATAGCCTCTTTTGGAGGTATGTTAGCAGGTTCGGTCACGGGGATTATTCATACAAAAATGCGAGTGAACGGGCTGCTTTCGGGTATTTTGGTCATGATTGGGCTTTATTCAATCAATTTGCACATCATGGGACGAAGCAACGTTCCACTGTTGAACAGCCCGAGCTTTACAAATATTTTGGACAGCTTTAATCCGGGAATTGGAATTGAATTTTGGTTAGCAATATGTATGATAGTCATTGTTGGGCTATTTTCGGTAAAAGTGGCATTATTTTTCAAATCGGATTTGGGAATGTCATTAATTGCTACGGGAAATAACCCTATAATGAGTTCAGCGCTGGGTGTGAATGTTGATTCTATGAAAATTTTCGGAATTGCTCTTTCTAATGGTATGATTGCATTTTCGGGTGGTATGATAGCCCAGTATCAGGGTTTTGCAGATATTGGAATGGGTATCGGTATGATAATTAATGGGCTGGCAGCAGTGATTATAGGCGAATCAATTTTCAAATCAAGGTCAATTTTTGTGAAAATTGCAAGCGCTGTTGTTGGTTCGATTATTTTCAGATTGATGATTGCCCTTGCCTTGTTTGCAGGAATGAATCCAATTGATTTGAAATTGTTGACTTCACTTTTTGTTCTTGGAACATTATTTATTGGTTTGAGACTTTCCCAAAATGATAAAAATCGTAAGAAACCACTAAGCGTAAAAGTAAATAAAAAAGTTTTCTATGTAGTAGTTGTTGCATTGCTCGGAATTGCGACTATTTATGGTTTAAATAAATTGTTCGATTCCCGAAAGGTCAGTTCGGATATTAAACATGTAGTCGGAATTGTCCAAATTGATAGCAACCCGATTTTGGATATGACACGTGAAGGTTTTTTAGAGGAAATGAAAAAGCTCGGATATAATGACGGACATAATATTGACTTCAAAATTCAAGATGCAAATGGTGATTTGGCAACTCTAAATTCGATTATTGATAATTTTGTAATGAGCAAAGTAGATTTGATTTTAACTATTTCCACACCTGCAACACAAGTTGCAATCACTAAAGTGAAGGATATTCCGGTAGTGTTTGCTACCGTTGCAAATCCTTTCATAATTAATGCAGGTACTTCGGATTCGAGCCACTTACAAAATGTTACAGGCGTTTATGGATGGGCTCCGATGGATAAAACTCTTGAACTAGTAAGAGAAATTTTTCCGCGTAAATTAAAAATTGGCACTATTTGGAACGCCGGACAAGCTAACTCCGAATTCAACGTAGATAATTTGAAGCATGAATTAACTAAATATCCCGATATGAGCTTTGAAGGTGCGACTATCACTTCTACTTCTGAAGTTCGCGAAGCTGCCACATCTTTGGTGCAGAAAAAAATTGATGCTTTTGTTCTCGTGCCGGAAAATACTGTTTTTGCTGCTTTTGATGCAGTCGCCAAAGTTGCAGAGATGAATAAAATTCCAATTTTCATAAATGATGTAGAACGGCTTAATGATGGCGCATTAGCAGCTTTGGGATATGATTATAAATCAAGCGGTCAAGATGCTGCTCACATTGTTAATCGTGTGCTTAATGGCGAAAAACCGGCAGACATCCCATTCAGCCGATATACGAAATTAACTTTCGGATTGAATAATGATGTAGCTGAAAAATTGAATATTACCTTTTCAGATGAATTGAAATTCAAAGCGAATAAATTTGTCGGAAAGAAAGATGTCAAAAAAATGATGAAAATCGGGATGGTTCAATTCGCAATGGAGCCGAATGTTGAACTTGCAAAAGAAGGGTTCATAAAGGCTTTGAACAGCAATGGCTATTTCGATGGCGAGAATGTTGAAATCATTTATCGAAATGCAAACGCAGATTTTTCGATGATAAATTCAATAATGCAGGATTTGATTTCACGCGAAGTTGATATCATCGTACCTTTGTCAACACCTGTAGTCCAAGCAGCTGTTCAAATGGTTGGAAATAGAACCAAGCCGGTTGTCGTATTTACTTACATTTACGACCCGTATAAAATCGGAGCTGCAAAATCGCCAACAGACCACCTGCCGAATTTCACCGGTTATGCGTGCTTCCCTCCTATCGAAGGAATGTTGGATTTGATTAAGGAAATGTTGCCAAACCGAACTAAATTAGGTTTAGTCTGGAATTCATCCGAAGCAAACTCGGAATCAGTCGTTAGTAAGATTAGGCAATATGCTCCTAAGATTGGACTTGAAGTGATTGAATCAACTGTGACCAATCCGTCCGAAGTTTTAGATGCATCCAATGCTTTGGTGAATAAAGGTGCTCAAATATTTATGAATGGCGGCGACAACACTTTGAACGTGAGTTATGACAGCTTTGTCAAAGTGGCTGAAGCTAAGAATATTCCCGTTTTTTCGGTTGATGCCGAATTTATCACAAATAAAACTATTGCTATTTTGGGACCAAATTATCACCGAACAGGTTTTGACGGTGGCACTTATGCTGTCAGAGTTTTGAATGGGGAAAGTCCGGCAAAAATGCCAATTATGCAAACTACTATGACGAGTTTTTTCTTGAATTTGGATGTTGCTGAAAAATTAGGAATAAAGTTAAGCGATGCTTTGATAAATCGTGCTGAAATGGTCATAAAAGATTCGAAGGAGATAAAAAAATGATACAAATCAAGGATTTTCATAAAGTATTCAATCGTGGCACAATAAACGAGGTGTATGCACTGAAAAACATCAATCTCGAAGTTGAAGATGGTGATTTCATCACGATTATCGGTACAAACGGCTCCGGAAAATCAACTTTGTTGAATGCTATTGCGGGGACTTTTATCGGCGATGAAGGCAGTGTTAAGATTGCAGATGTTGATGTGACTTTTATGCCAGAATATGATAGAGCCAAACATATAGCACGGGTTTTCCAAAATCCCTTTTCCGGAACAGCCCCAGGAATGAGTATCGCAGAGAATTTGCATTTGGCAGCATTGAGAGGTAAAACCAGAATGCCGATTTTGGGACTTGGTTCATCAAAATTAGATGAATACAAGGCAATCGTTAAAGATTTGGAAATGCAATTGGAAGATAGATTGGATAATTTCATCGGTTCGCTTTCGGGTGGACAAAGACAAGCTATTACATTGCTGATGGCAGTGATGACAAAACCGAACGTGTTATTATTGGACGAACATACTGCAGCATTGGACCCAAAATCAGCTTCATTGATTATCAATTTAACTAAGAAATTTGTCGAACAATATAATCTCACAACTGTGATGGTAACTCATTCGATGCAACAAGCCTTAGCATTGGGCAATAAAACAATTATGATGTATCGTGGTGAAATTATTGAATCACTTTCTCTGAAAGATAAGCAAAACCTGACTGCCGACGATTTGTTGGATAAATTTGCCGAACTCAGGAAAAATGAAAAGCTGAATCCGGAAATTATTATGGAATTCAGTAAGGAATATTAAATTGGATGTGTTCAGTTCTTTTTCTGATTGAGGTCTGTAAATATATTTTAGGACAGGGCAGTGTTTTAAAATTAGATGCTGATTTAAGAAACAGCGTATAGACCTGAAGCCCACGATTCAATTTGTCCTTTTTTTCTCTTGCATTTTCAAGTCTTTGTTGTATATTTGTAAAACACTTATTGAAAAGATGTAGATAGGTGAGAATAGAAAGCCGAAAATTTTGTTATAATAGTAGTTGCGAATATCTGGGCGTTGGCAACCATGTCAAAAGGACACCGAGAAACAAAAATGATTGATAACCAAAATGTAAAGATTACGGAAGCAAATTATTTAGATTCGGACATTCTGACAGAAATAGCATTCTCTGCAAAAAGACATTGGAATTACCCTGTCGAGTAATATGAAATTTGGAAAGACTAACTGACTATAACTGAGAAATATTTAAACCAATATTTTGTATATAAAGCAACCCTTGGATATTCAATCTTAGGATTTTATTCTATTGTTGAAAACAAAGCGGATTTTTAATAAGGGGAGATATTTATACAAAAAGGATTTTGGATAGAGCAAATTTTATCAGACCTGATTATCATAACTTTGGAATTGGAATACAAATGATAAATCATGCAAAGAATATTTCTCAGAAAATGGGAATTCGGAACTTATTAATTTTTGCTGCTACATTTGCAATAGAATTTTACGATAAAATTGGAGCTGATTTTTTATATGACTCAAAATCCTCAATACCTGACAGATTAATTCCTTTTTATGATTTAAAAATATAGTTGGATAATAAATGAATAATATAGATTTCAATATCAGAAAACTGAAAGAAGAAGATTTAGTTGAAGTTGCAAAACTTTATACCTTATTTTGGGGTGACAAAATGAACCTTTACAAAATGAAAGAAAAGTTTTTGCAAATTTCACAAGATGACAAATATATCTTTTTAGTTGCAGAGAAAGACCAAAATATTGTAGGCACGATTCAAGGGATTATATGTGAAGAACTTTATGGTGAGTGTTTCCCTTTTTTAGTGATGGAGAATTTTGTTGTTGACGAGAATCATCAAGGAAATGGGATTGGACGAAAATTATTATATGAACTTGAAAGAATTGGTATGCAAAAGAATTGTTCTCAAATAGTTTTTATTACAGAATCTGACAGAAAAGATACGGTAAAGTTCTATGAAAAAGTTGGATTTGATTCCATTTCACATAAAGGATTTAAAAAAAAATTAAAATAAGAAACGTTCGCCAACACTCGGTTTAAAGCATTGGGTTTTAGGTGATTATTCAAACATTCTGCCACGCATCAAGTTCCGTGTAATTAGACAGGATATTAGCCCGCAATTGGCTACTATTCTTATACTAAACGTTAAAGTGCTGGCTAAAAAACAAAACAGGACAATAGAAATATGGATACAATAGATATACAAGCAATAGCCAATATCGAATTAGTCTTTCTAAAACTAGAGGATTATGAAGACATAAAAAATGCGATGTTTGAGGCTTATTCTAATATGCAAGAAGCATATTGGAAAGAACATCACATAAAAACCTTGATTGATAAATTCCCTGAAGGACAAGTCGCAATTAAAATTGATAATGAATTAGCAGGTTGTGCATTATCAATCATTGTCGATTATTCAAAATTTGATGAAAAGCACACATATAGAGAAATAACAGGCGATTATACGTTTAAAACACATAATTTAAATGGTGATAAGTTATACGGAATCGACATTTTTATTCGTCCTAAATTTCGTGGTTTAAGACTCGGAAGGCGTTTATATGACTACCGTAAAGAATTATGTGAAAAACTAAATCTAAAGGGGATTGTTTTTGGTGGTCGTATTCCGATATATCATAAATACGCATCGGAAATTTCTCCTCGTGAATACATTGACAAAGTTAAGAAAAAAGAAATTCACGACCCTGTACTTGATTTTCAAATGTCTAACGACTTCCATCCTGTTCGAATTTTACGTGGCTATCTCGAAGGAGACAAAGAGTCACAAGAATATGCAGTTCTTTTTGAATGGGACAATGTTTACTATGAAAAGCAAACAAACTCTGTAGCCATAAAAAAAACGATTGTACGATTAGGCTTAATTCAATGGCAAATGCGTTTATACAAAGACCTTGACGAACTAATGCAACAAGTCGAGTTTTTTGTTGATGCAGTATCTGGATATAGATGCGATTTCGCTCTTTTCCCTGAATTCTTTAACGCTCCACTAATGTCTCCATTTAATGAATTATCAGAGCCAGAAGCAATTAGAAAATTATCCGAATATACGACAGATATTATTAAACGATTTTCAGAATTAGCCATATCTTACAATATCAATATAATAACAGGGAGTATGCCTGAAATGATTGATAACAATTTATATAATGTGGGTTATTTATGCAAAAGAGATGGCGGTCGTGAACGATATGAGAAAATACACGTAACTCCTGACGAAGCAAAAGTTTGGGGGTTGCAAGGAGGAAATATAATTCAAACATATGATACCGATTGTGGTAAAATTGGAATTTTGATTTGTTATGACGTTGAGTTTCCAGAATTGAGCAGATTATTGGCAGAAGAGGGCATGGATATTCTATTTGTTCCTTTCTTGACTGATACTCAAAATGGATATTCACGAGTTAGATATTGTGCTCAATCTAGAGCAATAGAAAACGAATGTTATGTTGCAATTGCAGGTAGCGTTGGCAATTTACCAAGAGTACATAATATGGATATTCAATACGCTCAATCAATGGTCTTTACACCTTGTGATTTTTCATTCCCAACAAATGGGATTAAAGCAGAAGCAACACCAAATACTGAAATGATTGTAATTGCAGATGTTGATATTTCCATGTTAAGAGAACTAAATCAATTTGGCAGTGTTAGAAACTTAAAAGACAGAAGAACAGATATTTACAAACTATCAAGAGTAAAGGAAGATTAACACCAGCTCCTAACTTCGTGTATAAAACATTTTGCAGTCATTGGTTTATCAAGCGTTTAAGTTCTATTCAAAAGTAGTTGTAACTTGGTAGGAAAGTGCTTCGAAATCTCCAACTAAAACATACCGCCAAACCGTTCTGCCCGAACCAGAATTGAAAGTTATAGTTAGTTTGAGTTCTCAAGGCAGCACGGTTCCAGCTAAAGTGGTGCTTGATGATATTAAAAATAATGATAGGAAATTATGTTGATTGAGAAAATTATTTAACTGATGGTCATAATTGAAATAAATACGACCACATAACTACAAAATCCCCAAAAGCCTCCCCCCTCTTGGAAGAAGGGGGAAGAGTCGGGTCAGCTTTTTTCAATTACTGGTTGTGTTTTGTAAATATGGATTTTTGGATAGGGCAAGTACTTATTTTTTACTAATACCGGCTTTGAAATATTCAACTGCTTTTTGCACTACATCCAATGTAGGTTGAATGGATACATCTTGTTGAGTAGCAGTTTGCATCCAAATATCGGGTGATAATCTTCCCAATGAACACATACGTTCGATTTCGGCACCGAAATTTTTGTCCTTGATGTATTGTTCGATTTGGAATTCAATCAAATGCCCGACAGGGTAAGCCGATAAATACAGAGGATAACTAATCATGTGTGAATAAATCGCCAAGATTGGTGAATCTTTATGTCCGAAAACATCAGCATAATATTCGTTCCAGACCTCTTTTGCAATTCTTGTGACAGCTTCACGAAGTTCGGCTGGTGTGGCATTTGGATTAGCATATAGCCATTTCCATGTTGCGATGTCAACTAATGAAACGCCCATAATTTCAAATGAAGACCAATAAATATCAAGAGCGTGCACATATTGCTTTTCGGCACTTGTGTTTTTGATTCCGAGAACATCTAAATCACGTTGTTGGAACATAAATGCCATTGCTTCTGTAAATGCAGTATTCGGGACACCACTCATCATATAGTAATCAATATTATAAAGCGAAAATGTTTGTTCCACGTTGTGACCAAATTCGTGCATTGCAATATTATATCCTTTGTAATTCATGCCATCGCCACCAACTCTTGTACGCAATCTTGCTTTTTCTCCTCTCATTTGAGCACCCCAAGCGTGACCTGCACCGCGTGAAGCGTCAACTTCAATTTTGCTTGATAAATATTCTGCTTTATCTTTTGCAAAGCCAAGTTTAGTAAGGATTGTTGGAAAATCTTTACCAAAAGATTCTGCATTTGGATATTTAGTTTTTGTCATTTTGTCGAGCTGTTCTTCAGAAATTGTACTTCGAGCTTTGAATCCGTCATACCAAATATCAAATGGCATCAAATCTCTGCCTAACCTTGATTTGATTATCTCGGCAATGTCTTTTTTGAGTGGTGAGCTGATGAAATCTTTGAACATTTGTTCAATTCTCTCAACTGGCATTTCCATACTTTGGTCAAAAGCTCTTTCAATATAAGTCGGATAATGTGGTGAGTAAGCATCCATTTCCTTAGTTATATTGAAATTTTCCAATAGCATTGCATATCTTGTATCGGGTTCACGTTCAGCTGTAATCTCTTTGCCGTTTTCAAATACTTTGTTCGCAATCGGGTCCCAATTGTATTTGTCGCTATTGATTACTACTTGAGGGATTTCTTGATTGATTATTCTAAGCATGATATTGTAAATCATGTTTTGTTTGTCAATACCTTCAGGCGATGAATAGTTGGATTTGAGTTCGTCGCGAAGATTCCAATGCGAAATCAGCTTCATGTCTTTCGGGAAGCTGACTTTACCGCTTGGGTCTATCAAATTGCCCATAAAAATGTTGTAATCTGTAATGTATTGACCCGATTTGGTAGAAATTTCCGAAGCTTTGAGAGAAATTTCTCCCGGTACTCTCGAACTGATGATGTCGCCAACCCTTGCATAAGCCCATTGCTTGCGATTCCAATTCTTGCCTTGAGTATTTTTTTCTTCAAGAGTATAGTAAGGGAAGTTAAGTGCTATAAAAAAAGCAATTTTATTAGAGAACATATCATCGGCAGTATGTGCCGCAGGATTATAAGCACCGAAAAGCATTTGAAGCTTGTTAATCGGTCCCATTTCTACATGCAATGGAAATTTGAAGTCCAATATCATTTTGTTGAAATGACCGCTCATGGATTCTTGATTATCATTGATTGTGATAAAGATATTTTCTAATTCAACTTCGTCGCTCACAAAATTTTCGTCGCAGAATTTTTTAAAATCATCCGCTGTTCCGTCTGTATCTCTCCAAAAGACTGCAACTTGTTTTACACCTCTTTCAATCCTGAAAGCGTGCTCTTCCGAAAATTTAGTTTTCATATCTGCTGTAACTTGGTTGACCAATTCATCAGTTATGACTGGTCCGGCAGTTCCTGGTTTAGTTTCTACAAACATATCTTCCTTCTCACATGATACTATAACAACACAAAGTGCCAAAATCATAGCAATCTTAAACATTTAAACTCCAAATTAATAAAACAAAGTTTTCAAAAATACAGAAAAGCGGTTTCAAATAAAAACCGCTTTAAAAAAGATAACACAATTTTAATTTTGTTTTATACTTCTGAAAAAAGATGAACAACATCTTGAGGCATCAGATTAGCTTGAGCTTTAAACGCCTGTGCCTTAAAAAAAGGCGTATTTACAAATCCCAAAACAATTCTTGCCTCTTCTATTGATTCAATAGGTTGGTTTTCAGGTCTGTCCAAAGGTTTACTATTGTCCAATTGAACACTATTCTCCAACTTGTTTAAGGCTGAATTAATGGTTTCATTATACCAATCCGCATTTTGCCCTGAAATGGACAAAGTGTCACCGATTTTTTTATTTATCTTATTAACTTCATCTTTGCTCAGTTCAATAGGACTGAAAGGCTCGAATGGCGAATTTCCTATAGATGATATTTTCATAATTTGCTCCTTATTTCATTTTTTTTCAGAAAAATATTTGATTTTCGAGTTTTTTTTCATATTTTACATATAGTATTGGACAAAATATATACCAATTGTTTCAATTAATAAATTAGAGGAGTATGTATGAGATTTTCATTACCAACTATATTGATTCTTATCGCATCTTTCTTTGTGGCTTGCCAGCCCAAACCTAAGTTCTTATCGCCTGTTGAAATCCAGAATGAGAAAGACAAAGTTCAAAATGTTATCGTTGATTTCCATGACGCACTCGAGGAGAAAAATTTTGGAAAACTTGTCGAAACTTTAGCTGACGAAGTGATTTTTTTTGGAACTGACTCGTCAGAAATAATCAAGACTTTTGCAGATTTCAAAATGGCGATAGACAAACAATGGAAAGATTATGACCAGATTGATTACGGGGAATTACGCGATGTATCAATACAGATGGACGATAATGCTACTTTGGCTTCCATTATTTATGGAACCAATGCTGTAATCACGAAAAAAGGAGTTTCTGTAGAATACTACTTACGTATTGCACGTATTTTGAGAAAGAAAAGTGACCGATGGCTGATTGTTAGTGGTATTGTTGGAATTGTCCGTACCGATGACGAAGCTCAAAGGGTCCATGAACAAACAACACCAGACCCTCAAGAATAATCTCGTAGTACGTTTGTTAAAACTTAAGCCCTTCAAATTTTGGAGGGCTTATTATATTTGTATTCACCAAAAACAAATATTAATAAATTTTGAATGTAAAATTTGTCAAAAATGAGAAAGTTATTAGATTATTATCAAAAAATTGATTTGAAAAGTTTCATTCTCTTTGTATGTATTTTTTCATTTTTGTTAAGATTAGCATTTGTATTCGTCATGGGTGACTTTAAAAATCCTGAGATGCGGGAGCATGGAGATACAGCAAGATTTATGATAAAAGGGCACGGATATACCATGCATTGGCCCTACCGACCTATTGATGAAGCAAGATATGAGTTGAAAAAGGAAGCTCCTCCCTATGTAGGTTCATTCATGCCACCATTGAATCCCTCTTTCATTTACATCAATCTCAAAGTCTTTGGAGATGGCACTAAAGCTTATATATCATTGATGTTATTCAATGTTTTGTTTGGGACTATTGCAGTCTATTTATCATTCTTGATTTCTCGTTTACTTTTCAACGAAAGTTCGGCAAAAATTGCTGCAATCTTAGCGGCTTTATTCTTGCCTGCAATTTTTGGTACAGTGACCTTCAGTGGTTCACAAATGTATCATATGTTGGCTTTGGCATCACTCTATTACTTAATCAAATATATCAAATATCCTAATTCAAGTGGTATTTTCATCGCCGGATTACTTTGCGGATTGCAGACACTTGTTCGAAGCGAATTCTTCGCCTTATCATTTGCTTTAATATTTGGTGCTGTGCTTGCAAATTTCTTACGTGTGCGAGACAAAAAGTCTATTATCAATCTTATTCTTGCTTTTGCTGCATTTGCTGCTGTAATTGGACCTTGGACTTATCGGAATTATCAGTTGTACGACAAATTCATACCTGTAGTGACTCATCCTTGGCACGAAATATGGCGGGGTAACAATATTTTCGCAAGTGGAGGCGCCAGAAACGCCGATGGAAGGCATGTTTGGCTCGATGGCAATAATGATTACTCAGTTGCTCATAGATTGGACAGTTTACCACTTGATACAAGATTTGAAATTGCAGCTGATTCGATTTTCCGAGATGAAACTATTCATTACTGGAAAAACAATCCTGAAAAAGCTATCGTTAATTCATTGCTTCGAGTGGTTTCGCTTTGGGCGATTGATTATACTTCTCCCGAAATTCATAATCCTATCTATTTTTTCTTTGTCTTTATTGTCACTATTCCGGCGCTTTATGCATTTGCTTACTCAATTAGAAAAGATGGACTTCTTAGAAATCCGATTCTTGTTTTTTTGTTGTTTGCACTATTTTACACAGTTCTAATCTTAACCGTGAATTTTATCATCCGCTATCAAATTTATTTTCTGACCGTATTAGTGCCTGTTTCTTCTTACGGAATCTATTTGATTTCTCGAAAATTAATTGAAAAATACACGCTCAAAAAACAAATAACAAATTAGTCATCCCATCCCCATAGAGATACCGGAGCAGTCACTTCTTTAGTCAAATCAAATACAACTCTAAAGTGTCGGTCTGTGCTAATCCGCCTTAATGAGTAGGTGAAATGTTGATTTGGGACAAGTTCTACCATCCAAACATTGAAAGCCGCAAAATCCAACATATCTAAAGTCTGTTGGTCAGCAATGAACATTTGGAGCGTGTCTCTTCCGGCGTTACTCGTCATTCCACCGTAGAAATTCGTATCGTCTTCAGTGCCGTCTTCGTGGCGATGGTCATGTTTGAGCTGGAGCCTATCTCCAATTTTGGTAAATATCCATGTACGAGATTTGTCTTCGCCTACTACGAACGGAACCTTGATTTCATTTTCACTGCATTTTCTGACATTCATTATAAGAACTTTTCCTGCTACATCAGTGTCAGATGCCGAATCCGAATCTAATCTACCTTCAAAAGATTTTCCGCACATGGCACTTAAATTATCCCAAAAAGCTTGCGTTGGCGGCAATAAAACCATATTTTCATCATGTATAATTTCATCTTCACCATTCTTGAAATCCGAATTACAAGACATAAGAATTAACATTATCGTAATCTTAATCAGCGTTTTCATAGATTTATCCAATATTTGAATTCAAAATTCCTTCAATTTTTTCAAGAATTCTTTCAGCGCATTTGGTCTTAGTCATTGTTGGGTATTCAAACAATTGTCCAGATTTTGTGATAATGGTGATTGTATTATCATCTCCTCCGAAACCACTATTGGATTTGTTAGCTGAATTTACTACAATCAAATCGCAATTTTTTCTTGCGAGTTTTTCCCTGCCATACTCGATTTCGTTCTCTGATTCTAAAGCAAAGCCGACCAAAATTTGCTTGACCGATTTGTGTTGTCCGACATAAGCTAAAATATCAACCGTAGGTTTCAATTCAATATTTAGTGAATCCATCGAAGACTTCTTGATTTTTCCCTGATAAGGAGCTTTAGGTGTGAAATCTGCCACAGCAGCAGACATAATTATAATATCTTGATTTTGAAAATTTTCAGAAACAGCCTCATACATATTTTGTGCAGATTCAACATTTATACGTTTGATTGAATCTGAGCAATCCAAATGTACAGGTCCGCTTACTAATGTTACATCATATCCATAATTAATAAAAACCTCTGCTAATGCAAATCCCATTTTACCTGATGAAAAGTTTGAAATGTATCGGACATCGTCAATTCTCTCCAAAGTAGGTCCTGCCGTAATCAGAACTTTGGGCTTATTCATTAGTTTTTTTCTTCATTTTTTCTAAATCCATTTCGGCATTCCACTTGTCTTTTTCAATAGCATCTTGTAAAGTTTCAAGAGGTTTATTGATTAATTCAGTAGTTTTATCATCATTAATGGGTAAGTTATGACCTTTTTTGTAAATATCTTCTATAACTGTGTATCGAGTACGATTTCTAAAATATTCTAAAGCATAAGATGTGAAATTAACAACATCATCAATATCAGGGAATCTACCCGGACCGACAAATCCACTCGATAAATCGCCATCAACCGGTGGCAAAATGAGTGCACCATCGGACTGAATTAGTTTTACTGACCTTTGGGTTGCAGGATGAAGCCACATTGTCGAATCCATAGCAGGTGACACAATGAGAGGGATTTCAGGAGGTAAAGCGGTCGCAACGGATATAAGAGGTGAATCACAAATCGCATTTGCTAATTTGCCGAGTGTTGTTGCCGAACACGGTGCAATAAGCATTATATCGCACGAATGAGCTAGTTCTATATGCCAAGCACCCGAAGTCTGAGAGCTCTCATCGAACATATTTATTATTACATCATTTCGACTAAGGTTGGCAAGTGTCAGCGGTGAAACGAACTCCTTTGCCGATTGAGTCATCAAAACAGTTACATCTGCCCCACTTTTAACAAATTCACGTACTAACAACGGAGCTTTATAGGCAGCGATTGAACCGGTAACACCGAGCAGGATTTTTTTCTTATTTAGATTGTTTGTCATTTTATACTCAATTAATGTAAAAAAGCCAACTTTAAAAATAATAAAAAGTGCTAAATGAAGACTATCTTGTAAAAAATATTTATCTTTGAAGTATCATTATTAACAAATTTTTAATAATATCCAAATATGAACTTAGTAGCAATTGTCGGGAGACCGAATGTAGGGAAGTCAACCCTGTTTAACAGATTAACAGGTACGACTAATGCGATAGTCGAGAACACTCCGGGAGTGACTCGAGATAGAATCTATGGCAACTCCGATTGGAACGGAAAAAAATTCCTCGTTATAGATACCGGTGGTTTCATTCCCGGTAGTGAAGATGACATGGAAACTGCTGTCCGCGAACAAGCGATGATTGCAATTGATGAAGCTGATGTTATTGTTTTTGTGACTGACGCTCGAGACGGTGTCACAGCTTTCGATTTGGACATTGCAAATATTTTGCGAAGTTCAGACAAAAATGTTGTACTTGTAGTTAACAAATGCGATAGTTCAAATCAAGATGATTTATCTTATGAATTTTTCCGATTAGGTTTAGGAGACCCCTTCCCTATTTCAGCCTTGAGCGGGCATAACACAGGCGATTTCTTGGATGTAGTTGCTGACCATTTAAAAGATTTTGACCCGGACGAGGAAGATGCTCGGCTTAAAATTGCTATTGTCGGGAGACCAAATTCAGGCAAATCCAGTTTAACTAATTCATTGCTTGGTTATAATCGAGCTATCGTAACCGATGTTCCGGGTACGACTCGTGATTCATTTGATACCGTAATGAAATTTCATGGTGAAGATATTGTCTTAATTGATACTGCAGGTTTGCGAAAACGCAGTCAAGTTAAAGAGAACATTGAAATGTATAGCAATATGCGTACTTCGCGTGCAATTCAACGTTGCGATATAGCTGTTGTACTCATTGATGCTACAAGAGGATTAGAAGACCAAGACAAAAAAATCATCAACCTTGTAAATGAAGAACGAAAGGGTATGATTATAGCTTTTAACAAATGGGATTTGGTTGAAAAAGACCACAAAACTGCCGACAAATTGACGACTGATATTTATGAACAAGTGCGTACTTTCGATTACATTCCCGTAATGTTTATATCTGCTTTGACCAAACAAAGGATTGTAAAAATAATTGAAACATCGAAAGAAATTTTCGAAAGACGAAATACAAGAATCAAAACTTCCGAGCTTAACGAGGTTGTGTTAGCTGAATTGGAAAAAACTCCACCTCCTGCCTTCCGTGGGCATGACTTAAGAATCAATTATATAACTCAAGTTGGCGTTGCACCACCTTTGTTTGCATTCTTTTGCAACTATCCTCAACATATACCCGACTCATATAAAAGATTCATTGAGCGTAAGATACGGGAGCATTTCGATTTTCGCGGGACACCAATATCATTCTTATTCAGAAGAAAAAATAAGCCCAGAGAAGAGTAGTATTTAACCAATCTTTTTTCAAAAGCCGAGTAAACCAACGTTTAGTTGGCTTTTTTTTATTCGCTCGATTAAATTTATTCCCCATATTTGTTACAATTTCAAATCTCCTTAAGTCATTATAAACAAAAAAAAGAGGATTGCACTGCAATCCTCTTAAAATTAATACTTAGAGACTGTGTTTATTTAACTACAGTAAGTTTTGTTGTTAAGTAAATATCGTTTCCGCCTTTCAATACAATATTGTAAGAGCCATTAGCCATATTGGCGACGTTTACGTTTACTTTGTGTTCACCGGCATTTTGAAATCCGTTAAATAATGTTTGAACTTCGTTTCCAAGTGCATCGTAAACAACAAGACTGATGTTCATGCTTTCAGAGACATTATAAGAAACGTCAGCACTTGTAGAGACAGGATTTGGTTGAATCGAATTCAATTCAACTGCGCCATAAGTCCCTTGAATTTCAACGAATTTTTCATCACTATAAGTGAATTTACCATCTCTGTCAATCATTTTCAATCTGTAAACATATGTTTTACCATATTGTACATTATTGTCAATGAAGGGTCCATATTGTGATGAAACTGATGATTGACCAATAGCTTTAACAGATTCAATTATGTTGAATGAACGACCTGCTTCAGAGAATTCTGATTTTTCAATTTCAAATTTATCTGATTCAATTTCACTTGCAGTTTTCCAAGAAATATCAACTCTCTTGCCTGATGGAACAGCAACGAAATCGTAAAGTTCAACAGGTATGATGTTACCGCCTTGCATTTCAATGAAATCAAACATACCGCGCAATACGCTTGATAAATCTGCCCAATGACGCCAATCCAAGCCTGCCAAAATAGTATTATACTTAACAGCTGTAGTGGCAATAACAGCTACTCTTTGACCATCAGCAACATAGAAGTTATTAGCTGGAACATCATTTATATGAGAAGCATACTTCATCCCTATTCTTGAAATACCAACACCTGCATTGTCTATCGTAAACAAACCTGCACGAGGGGCATCATCACCAAAAAATTGAGTTGAAATAACTTTAAATTTAAGGTCTCTGCCTAAAATAACCCCGTTAACAAATTTGCCATCATAACTTGCACCACTTCCTAATGGATTATTCGGAACTCCGACTTTCGCATTAAAATTAGTTCTAACCCAAGTAGCCATATCAATACTTTCATTTCTGACTAATTCTTGGCTGCCGATAAGAAGATTTTTCTTACTGTTGAATGTACCTGAATTGAGGTAATTTTCGATATTGTCTCTGTCATAACGAGTTAATCTGTAAGTTGCACCATCAATTTGGTCATGTGCATCTACCCATACTAATGTACGATAGATTGTATAATCAATTGAGCGTGGTTCCCAAGCACGACGATCGAAAACGTCAACATCAATTCTTGGGTCTTCCAGTTCAAGATTGATATACCAGCCAAGTCTGAAGAATGCAGTCATTATACTGTCAAGATTGAGGTTCCCGGCAATTCTGTCAATTGGAGATTCCGAATCAATATTTTGAATATTTTCTGCAGATACCATCAATTCTATTGGTGATTTTTTGATATAGAATCTAACTAATTTCTCAATACCGTTATTAGCATTAAATTCATCTGATGGGAATGTTACCATAATTTTATATAAAGGAGTAACATTTGCTTCCATAGCTTTGAATTGGTCAGGGATTACATAGCCCGAGCCTCTCAATTGACCATAAGTAGATGGGAAAAATTCCGGATTATCTGCTGTATTAATACCATCATTAGTTCTGAAATCTATCAATAAGTCCTCAGAAAATAATAATTTATCGATTGGCGCGACAATATCGGCACCTTCTTGAATATAAGAACCTGAAGGAGATTCTCTAAAGATTTTCAAAACAACACTTGAGGCACCAACCGGTAACAAACCATTACTTCTTACAATAGCTTGCACACCAACAGGAGATGTTGTCATAATATATTCTGACTCACTGAAAGGCAATGGTGGTGTAGCTTTATATCTACCGGGAGCAACTATTGATGTTACTTCCAAATCTTTACCAAATATTCTACCATCAAATTCAACAGCACCAATGTCATATCTTTCGCCTGCCATGCCACGGAATTTACCGTCAATATCTCTGGCATTAACTTCGAGGTTTGTACCGCGATTATTTAAAATTGACCCTCTGGGAATAGGATTGTCTTGGATTCGCATCATATAAGGAGCCAATCCAAAACGTTTATAATCTAAAGTAAAGTTGCCAACAACCGAATAGAAATCTTCGCCTGTCCATTGTTGCCATTGCGAGAGGGACGTAAACTCAGTTTTGTGACCGAATTCGAGTATTCTATTGGTTTCGTCTGTTTCGATAAATCTGATAATTGAACCTTTTGGAGAATCAATCCAATATGCATTTCTATCCGAAGTCATGCCACCTTTCTTAGGATGTAGACCATAATAGAATAAAGCTGTAGTAAATGGACTTTCAGAAGATACCTGACTGTCGTCAATACCAATTGCGTTATTCATCAAAACCATACCTTTGGTATTCATAACAGCAATTGCCGCTAAAGCACCTGTATTTGTAAATCCGTCATCATTCATGAAGATAGTATTGTTGGTAATCAAGTCATTACGTGAATAATAATTCGCGAATTTTGGTGTTAGATTTAAACCTGTCCAATCAACTACATTTGTAGTACGTTGAGTAAACAAACCTAATCCAATAACATTAGTAGCCGGACTTATTGGTTCAAATCCCCAAACCATGTTATTGACAATCAATATATTTTCATCTTCATTAGGGAATGAAAAATCATCATCTAAGTCAAAGAAGTCTAATCTTGATTGTTCAACTTTGATTCCATATGCAGTACCCGTAGCTTTAATATTGGAAATTTCGTTTCCGGAAATTTCTAATCCAATATTATGGTATGGGAACAAAGTAGGTGTTCCATCACCACCGGCAATGATACCTGCAGCATTTACGGCACAAGCACCATTAATGTTATAGATTCTATTGCCAAATATTTCAGTATTCTTTTCAAATCCAAGGAATATACCTGCTCTCGAAACACTTGAAATTGTGTTGTTAGTATAAGAGTTATTCAGGTTGTAATATGGACTATAAATGAATCTGCCTGCTATTTGTAATGGACCGATACCAAGAGAAACAATACCATACCCGAAACGAGTTATTTCGTTATTATGTATCTTAATATTTTTGATTGAAACTGTATCCAAATTAAATGGATTGGTTCCTAGGTTTTTATCCATTGGTGGCACATTACGTACAACAATACCGGCAGAATAAGTACCTAAGGTGCTTCTGTCAGCTTCGTAGGTGAATTTTGATAAGAATGAATTATATGTTGTGAGAGGAATGCGGCACAAATAAGATGGTGTTTGATTAATACCGTCTTCAATCAAGCAGTTCTTGATTGTAATATTGTGTGCTCCTTGCCCAAGATAAAACACCGCTCTAAATTGGCTTGGTGTATTTAAAGTAAATCTGAGTGATTTCTTCACACCACCGTCAAAAGTGATGTAACCGGATGGGTTTGCATATTTATTTACCAATGATTGTGTTACACCAACAATCGGTGCATTTACATTAGACGGAATAATATTTTGTGCTATGAAAACACCAATACCGCTTGCTGAAGACAAGTTTATTGTTACAGCACCTCTTGAAGATTCTAGAGGATTGACTGTGAAAGTAACAGGATTTTCGGCACTCAATCCTATGATTGTAGATGATAAATCCAATGCCGGATCATCCATTAGCAGATTACCTTCATAATAATTTTCATCGTTCAACCAGAATGTCACAGGTCCGCTTACACCTTGCTGGTACATTGCATTTACCGCATCTGAAATAGTTTTGAAATTACTCCCTGCGGCTTGAGAAATTGTGTATGTTCCTCTTAAACCTGCTGTAACATTGAAAGATATTTGTCTTAAGTTATTACTGGGTACCTCGTCTCCTGGGGCATGAATATAAAATTCTCCGGTATAAGTACCAATTACTTGAGGAATAAATGAAGTTGGCCAAAATATATCAAGCGTATTTACAAAACCGCTTGGTATATTACCTACAGGCACTGTATCTATGAAAACTACTTCGCCGCTTGGGTTTTTAATCATAATAGAAGCCCATGTATCTGAAACATCTGATACACCATTATTCTTCAATCTTGCAGATAATCTTATAGGTCTCATTACATAAGTTTGACCAAATGGAGATAATAATTGCATAGCATCTGCCTCAATAGCATAACCGACTTCGAAAGGTTTCGATGGGTCGCCATCTCTCGGGTAAACATTGTTAGACATGAATTTGTCTAAATCTAGATTATCAAAGTTAACACGTACACGGATAGAATATTTTCCAACTGATTGCGGGAAAAAAGCATCCATTGCTAATTCACGTACTTCAAGATATTTAATAGGATTATTTCCAAGTTCGAATGGTTTTACTATTGGTTGTCCGACTAAGTTACCGTTTACATCATAAATATAAGCTATTGCAGTAAATTTATTGATATTATCTGCACCTTGATTCTTGACTTTAATTCTAATCGGAACACCACTACCAAATAATTGGTAAATGGAACCGGGTGTATTAATTGGTTCAAGAACATCAAGTATTGCTAAATCACTCGGGAAAGCTACTGTAAATACTGAAGAAACTGTATGATTGTAAGGAGTACCGTCAAGATATTCCAAAATCGCAGTTACTCTATATTCACCACTCGGTAATTCGCTAATTGCCGTCATATCTAATGCACCATCAGAAAGTCTTCCTGCGATACCTTTAGCATGAGGCATGAAGTATCTGATGCCTGTACCAACAGGTTGAGGGTTTGGTACAATGCTCTCGCTACTTGAAGCATCATTTTCATTTACAGCCGTATAAATAACCTTTTCTTCAGCTGTACCCAAAGGACCTGTAATGGAATATCTGATAGTGATTGCCTTTTGTTCAGCTGAACGGCTCACGCGAACAAATGGATGTTGTTCGCCAGAATAAACTTTACCATTTGCAAGAACTGCATTTTGGTCGGGATAAATACCTGAAATTCGAGGTAAAGAAGTCAAAGTAAATGAGCGACCACTATAGAAATACTTAATAGCATCTTTAGTCAACCACGCATTTACATTTTGATTAGAGTTACCATAGTAAAATGTAGAAGGCAGATTGGGAGCATTGGGTTTTATATTGATATAGCGGGTTGTACCAGCGCCTTCAAAATATAAGAACCCGTCTTGACCTGTTCCGCCAAAACCTGAAACTCTATTATAAATGATTTTTACTTCATTTGTAGTTTCGTAAAATTTTATTTGTGCATCCATGATGGCACCCGAAAAGTCTGTCACTATGCGGAAACCTCGGTGTTCAATAGTCAGAACTCTGAACGGGGTAGCACCTGTAACTTTATAAGACAACATACCTTCCGTAAACAAATCTCTCTTATACCATGATATAATATTTGTTGTTTGAGGAAAGTTAGGCAAAGTAGCCTGAGCGGCGTTAATTCTTAGGTAGCCGTCACCATACACCCATAAATTGGATACATTTGTACCGTCATATTGAAATGTGAATGGCATGGGTATCTGTCTCCACGGAAAATCTCCATTACCTATTAATACAGGTTCAACAAGCGGTGTCCAGATTTCAGCTTCCTCACGGATAGTAGAATTAAGGATCAACTGTGCACTCATTGATGCTACCGATAAGCAAAAAATTCCTATCAGTAAGAAACTCTTGAGTATATTGTTTGTTCTCACTACAAACCTCCAAATACAATTAATAATAAATTATTCTATTCAATCTAATAATCCAAGTAAAAAAACATGCCAATCTATCCATTCCTTCGGAATGAATTATCAACACATCTCACAAAAAAGCACTTTTCAATAATTTCTTCTACAAATTATACTTTTTCTATCATACAAAATTAATAAAAAAGTAGAAACAAACTAACTTAAAAGTATATTTTCAAATATTTTTTTCTATATCTAATATAATAACATTATTTTAGAATGAGAAGGAATATTTATAAAGCGATAACTTTTTTTCTAAAAAAGCAAAAAAAACAAGTTCAAGATGTTAAAAATAATCAACATATGTGCAATTTTCTCAACACTTTGGTAATATGGAAACCAGAAAATCAGAAATCACAAACCCAATCAAACATAATGACGATTCAGATAATAAATTAAGACCTATTTCTTTTGATGATTTTACAGGTCAAAAAAAAATTGTCGAAAATCTTAAGGTTTTCATTGCTGCAGCATTGAAACGTTCAGAGCCATTAGACCACGTTTTGCTCACTGGACCTCCAGGATTGGGCAAGACGACATTGAGTCATATTATTTCTCGAGAAATGAATGCTGAACTCAAAATCACTTCGGGTCCGGTTTTGGAAAAAGCCGGTGACTTAGCCGGTTTGCTCACAAACCTTAGTGAAGGTGATGTATTGTTCATTGACGAAATACATCGCTTAAGTAATGTTGTGGAAGAATATTTATATTCGGCAATGGAAGATTACAAGATTGATATTATGATAGATTCAGGACCATCGGCGCGTACTATTCAAATAACTGTGCCTCCATTTACACTTATCGGTGCGACTACCCGTGCAGGTTTGATAACTTCACCCTTATTGTCACGATTTGGCATTGTTAACAGATTGGATTACTACGAACCGAAGGAATTGACAGTCGTTGTGTTAAGAAGTGCACAGATTTTGGATGTACCCATCACTGAAGAAGCTGCATTTGAATTGGCTCGACGTTCGCGCGGCACTCCGAGAATCGCCAATAGATTGCTCAAAAGAACTCGGGACTTTGCACAGATTTTATCAGATGGCACTATTGATATAAATATTGCACAAACTTCTCTCACAAGATTAGATGTTGATGATTTTGGACTTGATGATATGGACAAAAGAATATTGATTACTATCATCAACAAATTTGATGGCGGACCGGTCGGTTTAAATTCGATTTCTGCTGCTGTAGGCGAAGATGCCGGGGCTATCGAAGAAGTGTACGAGCCGTTTTTGATTCAGCAGGGATTTTTGCAAAGAACTGCCAGAGGCAGAATTGCAACCAAAAGAGCCTACGAACACCTTGATATCAATAAAAAAAGCGAAGATAATCTTTTCAAATAGTTTATCTTCGCTTTCAAAAAAATAGTAAATATTGGCTACATAATACCCGGGCGGACGATACTAACAATTTCTTCAATCGCCTCGTAGGCTTCGTCAATATTTTTGAACAGATTTGGCGCTTGATACTTCGGGTGTGGCAATTTGAGTCGGACATCATATAATGCTGCCTTAATCAAAATACTGCCACCTTCAATAACAAATGAACCTGAAATCACCTGTTTGATATTAAGTTTAGTAATTGCTTTCCACATATCAGTAAAGTACTGTGGGTTTGATGGGTCTAAATTGTATTCGGCGAGTGCAATCTCAAGCGAATCAATTGGCACTACCCTGTATATTAATTCATCAGGGTCCGCACTTTTGAGTGCTTGAGTCAAAGAGTCCTGTAGGCTATAACACCATACATTAAACTCATATTTACCGTCATTGTTCTGGAAAGGCAGAACAGCTATTCGAGTTTGAGCTAAAGTTGATGATACACTTAAAATCAACATTGTAGCAAAAAACAGGAAGGTGGATATCTTTTTCATAGTTTTCACCTATTATTGTACGTATAAATTATTGACGATTAAATACTCTCTAAGTTTCTCGAAATGTGAAATAAGAACTTGTTCCATTTCAGCGGCTTTTTCCCAATTCTTCTCTTTGGCGTAGCCCATAATCTGAATACCCAAGTCACCTGCTTCGTTCATACCGAATTGATAGCAAGAACCCTTCAGAGTATGTGCCATTCTGTACAACTCTTCGGATTTACGTTCATCTATCAATTTCATGTATTGACTCTTCAAATCGTCAATCCAAGTATCAACAAATTCAGGTAACAATTCTCTAACAAAAGGGTCTTCAGGAATATTCAAATTATCCTCCAATTCAATAAATGTAAATTTACTGCAAATTTTGCAAGCAAACAAATTATTTCGTAAAAAAATAATATTGATGAAGAAAGCTGTAAGCCGAATTCTGTCTTCGGTTCTAAAACCGGAGGCAATCATTTATCTGGAACTAACGTCACCGTTAGTTTCAAGCGGTCTACCCGAATATCGTTTTTACTGCCGAGGGAACTTCGACGGCTCTCGCCCGATACCCCTATTTGACCTTGCTCCGAGCGGGGTTTACCCGGCATTGCAGTCACCTGCTATGCCGATAGTGTCTTAATTCTATCTTTTCACCCTTACCTCCATGACCCCTCTTTCGAGAGCGGATTGGCGGTTATTTTCTGTGGCACTTTCCGTCAACTTTCTCTGATAAATCAAAAATCGCTGCCTTCGTGTTACGAAGCGCCCTGTTCCCAGGAGTTCGGACTTTCCTCATCGTACATTATACACAACGCGACTGCCCGCTTTCCCCATCAAACTCATTAAGCAATTTCTTCAAATTCAATAACACAATCTTCCGGAACTAACAATCTTCCGCAACTTTCACAAAAATACAAAGTATTCAGATTATTTCTTACTTCGACAATTATTTGTGCGGGAATTGCATTGAAGCATCCCGAACAGCTATTTTTTCTGATAAGAACTGCTGCATCACGATGCATTATCCTTACTCTTTCATAATCTGCGATGAATTTCTTGGGTATTGTGTTCAAAACTGTACTTCTTTTTTCTCTCAGCGAGCTGAGTTCTCTGTCTTGGTCTCCTGCTAAACGTTGAACTTCCTCAAATTTGTCGTCAAGTTCTTTTTGTGCTTCATCAAGTTCTGCTGTTTGTTGGTTCAGAATATTCAGCAAATTTTCTTCTTTGATACCTTCTGTACGCATCCTATCAGCTAACTTTTCATGCTCAGTTTTAAGATGATTGATTTCGTTAGTTATTGCATCAAATTCCTTGTTGTTCCGGACTTTGAATTGTTGTTGAGTGAGCTTATCCTCTTTGTCTTTTAGTTCAACCAAGGTTCTTTTAGCCTTTTTGATAAAATCACGAATTTCCTCGACAATCATCTCTGTTTCGTTTAAAAGAAGCTTCTTATCATTCAATTTGGCTTCTTTTTTCTTGATTTGTTCGGGCAAATCACCGTAATCTTCAATTAATTCGTCAAGCCGTTCATCAATTGCGGCAAGTAAAGCGATATTATAGATGTGAGATTCCATCAATCCTAACCATTATATATTTTTTAAATTGTTACTCTGTTTCTCAATGTAATGTGAAGTATTCGGATAATATTTCACAGGATTTGTGTATGTTTTTGAAAGTTCAAATTCGACATCATAATCTTTAAAGACTACTTTTAATTGGTTAAAAAGTGCTTCAGATACAAATTGTTCAGTTTCGAAATGCCCGGGGTCTATTAACATCATTTTGCCAACAAATGCATGAAAAGTATGATAACTGATGTCACTTGTGATTATGACATCAGCTTTAGTATTAGCAGCATCATTCAAAAATGATGTCCCACTTCCGCCGATTACCGCAACCTTCTGTATGTCTGAACCATTACCCACATTATATCGCAATGGTGATTTGAACACTTGACTACACATTTCAACAAACTTTTCGACGCTCAAAGGATTCGGCAATAAACCTACCAAACCCATCCCTTTATCATTAAAATCAGGGTCAGGCACGATGAATTTCCTGTTTATTAAACCTAGATTATCCGCTATCAAGGTGTTTGTACCGTTTTTATGTGAATCAAAATTTGTATGGACCACAAAGTGCATAATGTCATTCTTTATCAGTCTTGATGCCAATTTACCTACCCTTTCATCTTCAATTAATGCTTGCAAAGGCTTGTAAATCAGTGGGTGAAAAGTTACGATACAGTTAAAATCATTTTTAAAGGCTTCGTCAATCACTTCATCAATTAATTCGTAAGCTACTAAAACTTTAGATACTTCAGTCACAGAACTTTGAACTTGCAACCCTATCCTATCCCCATCCATACTGCTATTTGGGGGATAACATTCGTCAATTATACCTATGAAACTCTGATAATTCATCAAAACTTTTTTCATTTCTGCAAATTTTGTTCATGTAAAATTACGAAAGTTATGATTGCTAAACAATTACAATTATCAGTTAATATGAAATATTCCTTAGAAATAACTTTGTTTGCATTACGTTTTATTTATTGAAACACTTATTGGATGTACGATGACAAAAATAATTTTAGCTATAACTATCAATATTATAATTTTTAATCTAATCGCTTTTTCTCAACAAAAAGGTGGAGAATCAAAGTCATTTAATCCTGACTCGGTTATTATCTTCGAATCTCCTCGCCCGTTGATGGATGTTTTGAAGACCGAGAGCAGTATAAATTATGCTTTGGGTGGCGACATTTTGATATCGGATAGCGGTTTTGGAATCGGCTTGTTTTATCATAGATTTTTGAGCAATAGCACTGTATTATTCACCTCATTGTATATTTCAGGCGCTCGTAACTCTGATGAATTTGACGATTACAATTACGAAAATAACACTTGGCAGGTTCGGAATAAAGTTAATCGTTTGTTCAGATTCCCTATGATGTTCGGAGTACAACAATTCGTGTTTCAGAAAGCACTTGACGAATCACTCAAGCCATTTGTCACATTTGGTTTGGGTCCTACTTTCATACTTGAAAATCCTTATACATATAACAAAATCCCAAACGGTGAAATAATCGGATGGTTTGAAGCATTTGATTATAGTCAATGGCACACTCGACTGGGTGGCTTCATAGGAATTGGAGCTTATTTCGGAAATATGGCAAAATCTTTATTCGGAGTCAATATCAAATATTACTACGTTCCTTTCGGTGAAGAAGGGTTAGAAAGCGTTGCAGGGCTGCCTATCAAAAATTTCGGTGGATTGTTTATCTCACTAACTATTGGGAGCACCTATTGATACTCCCGGAATAGTGAATTCTACTTTTGTGCCTTCGTTGTTAGAGCTTTCGATAAAGAATGTACCCGAGTGAATTTCTACGATTTTCTTTGAAATCATCAAACCAAGCCCTACACCTTGTTGCTCATAAATTTGTCTTTCAAATTGGATATATGCACCAATACTATTGATTTGTTCGGTGGACATTCCCCTACCCTTGTCAATAATTGTAAATTTGACAAAACCATCAACCAATTCTGCATTGATACTGACTTTTGTCCCTTCATTTGAAAATTTGAAAGCATTGTCAATCAATTCATCTACAACTTTGTAAAAACTTTCTGTTGACATTTCGATACATATATCCGTAAGGTCGGATTCTAATGATAAATCTAAAGAACGGTCATATTTACCGGCAATGTTGCTTGCAATATCAATCATAACAGCGTAAGGTTCATCAGTATGAAATGTTCTTAAGAAATCACGTTTTGCAGGATTACCTGTTATAGCTTCAATTCGTGCATATATCAAATAGTTCTCGGTAATTTTCAACAAACGTTGAGCGGATTGGATGATATCATTTGATATTTCACTTATGTCATCGCCGTCTATAGATTCGGCATTGGCTAACATAAACTTTGCCGAACCACTAATTTGATTGAGGACAGTACGGAATTCGTGAGGCAAAGCACTGCTAATATTTTTGCTGACCTCTTCTACTTTTTGCTGCAGATGTTGTTCTACAATCGAACTTTTTTTCCATTGTGCTTCGATAGCACTAAGTAATTCCTCGCGTGTAAATGGTTTGACCAAATAATCATCTGCACCTTTTTCCATCCCTGCTCTCATATTTGCTTTATCTGTATATGCAGTGAGGAAAATAAAAGGCAGTGTTCTGGTAGAGGTATGTGTTCTCACTCTTTCCAACACACCATATCCGTCAAGACCCGGCATTGAAATATCGCACAAAATTAAGTCGGGTTGACTTTGTAATGCCAATTCTATACCTGACAAACCATCAGGTGCTGTCATGATTTCATAACCTTCAAAACCTAACAACGTTGAAGTACTTTCAAGAATAAATTCAGCGTCATCTATAACAAGTATTTTTTTCATTTCATCTCCGATAATTTTTACAAAAATAACAAATAAAAATTGTTTATAAATTGTAGAAAACAGTTTGCAAATTTAGCTTTCATTAGCATTGTGAGAATTTACAAAAACTTAACTTATATACTTCCTAAATGAACAACGAAAAGCAATATTACAAAGATAACAAAAAAAACGAATCAAATGCCTTCTCCGTCGGCAAGAAGATACCACCACATTCTCTTGAAGCGGAAAAAGCAGTTCTCGGCGCTATGATGATAGACAGGTTGGCGATACCTCAAGCTGTTGAAATGTTGAGTGAAGAAAGTTTTTACCAAACCGGTCATCAAATGATTTTTTCTACAATTACAAAGTTAAGTAATACCGGGCAAACCCCCGATATAATAACGGTTACCGAAGACCTCAAATCGCGCGGTGAGTTGGAAGACGTTGGTGGTATTGCATATTTGAGCGAAATAAACCACTTGACCCCCACTTCTGCTTTTATAGAGCAACATGCTCGAATTGTCCAAGAAAAATACCTGAAACGTCAACTCATAAACACCGCCAGAGAGATTTTAAATTCTGCATATGATGATTCGACAGATGCGCTTGATGAAGTTGATGTAGCTGAAAGACTGATTTTCGAAATAGCCGAAAAACGTCTAAAGAAAAGTTATATGTCAATGAATACACTCCTGAAAGATGCATATGAATTGATTTCGCAACTTTCGCACAGAGACAAATCAAAATTGACAGGTGTTCCATCCGGCTATTCTGAATTAGACCACCTGCTTGGTGGATTCCAGAAATCTGACCTTATTATAATAGCTGCTCGCCCTTCGATGGGTAAGACGGCACTTGCCTTAAGTATGGCTCGAAATGCTGCTGTACTCCACAAAGCGGCAGTTGCATTTTTCTCCATAGAAATGTCCTCGTTGCAACTTGTAATACGCTTAATAAGTTCCGAATCCAGAGTTGACCAACAAAAAGTCCGTACAGGGTCAATCAATCAAGAGGACGACCAAAGAATTGTCAAAGGTTTGAATGTACTGTCACATGCACCAATCTACGTGGATGACAGCCCTATGTTATCTATACTCGAACTGAGAGCAAAGTGCAGAAGGCTAAAATCCGAGCATGACATCCAACTTGTTTTTGTTGATTATTTGCAGTTATTAGCAGCCCCCAAAGCCGAAAGTCGCGAACGCGAGATTTCTTTGATTTCGGCATCGTTGAAGCAAATTGCCAAAGAACTGAATATACCTGTAGTCGCTTTAGCTCAGTTGAATCGTTCGGTGGAATCACGTACAGATAAACGTCCGATGCTTTCGGATTTGAGAGAATCAGGCTCAATCGAACAAGATGCAGACGTCGTAATGTTTGTCAATCGTCCCGAACAATACGGACAAATGCACTATGACGATGCAAACAAAACGCCTACGCAAGGAACAGCGGAAATCATTGTTGGCAAGCAAAGAAACGGACCTGTTGGGACTATCAGATTGGCATTCCAAAAGAATTTTGCAAGATTTGAAAATTTGGCAACTGATTCGGCTTTCCCTGAGCCCGAAAATTTACCTTCTCAACCAGATGAAGCATTTTAAAAAATTTATCTAAAATCTTTGTCAATCGGTATCTTTGTATTATATTTGTAGTTCGTTGAAATCGAAATTACAAAAAATATGTTTGAGAATTTACAAGAAAAATTAGAATTAGCTCTGAAAAGATTCAGAGGTCAGTCAACTATTACCGAAGAGAATATTGCCGAAGCTTTAGTTGAAATTCGCCGTGCGTTGATAGATGCCGACGTAAACTTCAATGTAGCAAAGCAATTTGTCGAAGATGTCAAAGTAAAGGCACTTGGACAAGAAGTGAAAGGTAAGTTGATGCCTGAGCAATTAATTGTCAAAATTGTTCGCGACGAATTAGTTGCTATCATGGGCAATAAGATGAGCGAATTACAATTCTCATCCCAAGCACCGACAGTAATACTTGTTGCCGGTTTGCAAGGGTCGGGTAAAACCACTTTTTGTGGCAAATTAGCAAAAAGTTTGAGAAAGAAAGGCAGACAACCTCTCTTAGTCGCTTGCGATATTTATCGTCCTGCGGCGATTTTGCAATTAGAGCAATTAGCTTCCCAAGTAAAAATTCCAATTTATAAAGAAGAAACTAAAGATGCTGTTGCCATAGCTAACAATGCTGTAGCATATGCAAAAAAATTCGGTCGTGACGTAGTAATCATAGATACAGCCGGTAGGTTAACAATTGATGAAGAAATGATGACGGAAGTCAAGAATATATCCGATTCTGTTAAACCAACCGAAACCCTTTTCGTTTGTGATGCGATGATTGGTCAAGACGCCGTCACCACTGCAAGAGCTTTTCACGAAAAATTATCACTTACCGGTGTCGTACTTACTAAATTGGACGGTGATACACGCGGTGGTGCTACATTATCAGTACTTCACGTAGTAGGTAAACCCGTGAAATTTGTCGGTACAGGCGAAAAATTGGAAGCTCTCGAGCCTTTCCATCCCGAACGTATCGCATCCCGTATCCTTGGTATGGGTGACGTGTTGACACTTGTTGAAAAGGCTGAACAACAATACGACCAAAAACAAGCCGAAGAACTCGAAGATAAAATCAGAAAAAATCAATTCACTTTTGATGATTTTCTTGACCAACTCAAAATTATCCAAAAGATGGGCTCACTCAGAGATTTGCTCGGTATGATACCCGGAATGGATAAGCAACTCAAAAATGTAAATATTGATGACAAAGCTTTCAAAAAAGTTGAAGCAATAATATATTCGATGACAAGGGAAGAACGCAAAAGCCCTAAGATATTGAATGGTTCCAGACGTATGAGAATCGCCAAAGGCAGCGGCACACAAGTGCAAGATGTCAATAGGCTGCTCAAACAATTTGATGATATGCAAAAAATGATGAAGAATATGACAAGAGGTAAAAAATCCCGCTTCATGCCAAAATTCCCCGGCATGGGTTAATATCTCATGGAGATTCGAGCATTCACGCTTGTTAGGACAAGCACCAAAAGAATGACAACAATAGTTTTTCTCTAATTTATTTAAAGGTTTTTAGAAATGGTAAAGTTAAGATTAAGAAGAAAAGGGAGAATTCATCATCCCGTTTATGACATCGTGGCAGTAGATTCGAAAGCAAGACGCGACGGTGCTTTTTTGGAAAGATTGGGCTATTACGACCCAAACACCTCACCAACAACTATCAGTGTTGACCACGACAGAGCGATTTATTGGCTTAGCGTGGGTGCTCAGCCTACTGACGTGACTGAAAAGCTTTTGAGCTATGATGGTGTTTTGCTTCGCAGAGCAATGTCATTCAAAGACAAACCTCTCGAGGAAATCAACGAAGCTGTCGAAAAACATCGCAAAAATGTTCATGACAGATACTTCCGCCAAAAAGACAAAAGATCACAACGTAAAGCTGCCAAAATCGCAGCTGAAAAGAAAGCAAAAGAAAAAGCAGCCGAAGGCGCCGAATAATTCTTTCTTCTCACGAAATCAATCAAGAAGCTGTCCATATGGGCAGCTTTTTTTTTTGTCTGTAGGAGGCTGACTCATAAGGGCAACTTTATTTTTTCAAGACAAACAAAATCCCCCTTAATGAGGCTGTCCAAATGGGCAGCCTCTTTTGATTTAAATTGGGGATAAAATTAGTCTAATTGATATAATAGG